>Ga0105237_10009476_pt1 | contig 10431 bp, 8 predicted proteins | sample KBSC24metaG_FD_81520 | JGI IMG/M metagenome (GOLD analysis project Ga0105237, IMG submission 81520) | Corn rhizosphere microbial communities from Kellogg Biological Station, Michigan, USA - KBS C2-4 metaG | ecosystem: Host-associated > Plants > Roots > Rhizosphere > Soil | place: Michigan, USA... | reverse complement strand
TGTGGGATGAGGGTGACTTCCACTTCTGGCTGGCCACCTATCACGACATTCTGTTCAACTGGGACGCTAATAAAGAGGCTTACGACTTCTGGCGAGACAAAGTCAGAGCCAGACTCAATGATGTTCGGTTAAAAGAAATTCTAGCTCCTGAGGTCCAACCCCATGCTTTCGGATGCAAACGCATCTCGTTGGAAAACGGATTTTATGAAATATTCAATAAACCAAATGCTTCTTTAGTGGATATGAATGCCACTCCCATTGTCGAGGTGACTGAAAAAGGCATCAAAACTACCGAGAAACTGTGGGAGTTTGACTATGTTATCTGTGCTACAGGTTTCGATGCAATCACCGGGGGTCTAAAGGAGATAGATATTTGCGGAAAGTCTGGACTGAAGCTGAGAGATAAGTGGCAAGAAGGTGTCAAGACATACCTTGGAATGGCTGTTTCCGAATTCCCGAACATGTTTTTTACCTACGGGCCCCAGGCTCCGACTGCCCTCTGTAACGGTCCAACCTGCGCGGAAGTACAGGGTGAATGGATCGTCAAGGCCATGAATTATATGCGGGAGAAGGGATACAAGTCCATCGATGCGGAAAAACAGGCGGAAGCGCAGTGGGCACAAGGCATTAGTGCAATTGCGAATACTTCCTTGCTGCCAACGGCTAAATCGGTAAGTTATCCGCACTCCTACTGCGATTTCTCTATAAATGCTGATCTTTTAGCAGTGGTATATGGGTGACAATATCCCTGGCAAAGTTAGAGAGCCATTAATATACCTTGGAGGTGTTCCTACATATTGTAAAACTATCGGCGATTGTGCAAAGGATGGTTACTCGGGCTTTAAGCTTATATAGAGGCTCGAGAAATAAAGGGAATATATTAGAGCCCTATAGGCGAATGTTATCTAACTAGCTATTAGGACGTAGTAAATATTAGTCCCTAAGAGAACCGGAATACACTTCGAGAATATATTAATCGAGTACTATATTATAGCACGGTATTCAGTGCTTCATAAAATCGCAATGCTCAGCTATATGATGAGTTATAAGGAGGAGATCATTATATAATACCTTAGCGCATGGCCGGTAGATAGATAAGTACATACTTGAGTGAGGGTTGCAACCAAGCAACCTAACCATTACTACTAACACTACTCAGGTGTGTTCTACTGTGTGCTCACGCACATAGTAGGAGCATCAATACTAAATATTTTTACCCTATCCTTTGTTCCCTGATTACTTGATACTTGCCTACTACTTGTGTGGGTTTAGTTTGGTAGGGTTGTGTATTTGACTCGACCTGACTACGCCGCTACTACTCGACTGCCTCTACCGACACGCCTCGATCTTCCATCTCACTCACCGTCCGATCCTTGTTATAATAGTCGGAATATGCGAACATGGGCGGTTTCTGTACTAGTCGCCCTGTTGGTGTAAACTTGGTTTATGATGGCGATAAATACTATTCACTTCTCACTGTTCGCGGTGGTGATGGACGCCTGTGGTACTCGTTCTAGAACGGAACCGCCACACCACGCGAATGGTCGACCTTCCGACCTATCGTAGGAAGTCCAATCATCGTCGGAGAGCCCATCCTATTAGAGACGTCTATAGCAGTCAGTGTATTCCTCCTTGATGAGAACCGCAACATTTAGTACGCTGATTACATTCAGCAAAGTGATGGGCGCAACGAATGGACAGAGGGACCCACTTTCAGTGGCACCTTTGAGTCATTGCCAAAGGTTGTCGTTACATATCCGGGAATAATGAATCTTTTCAAGCTTGGCCAGCAAGGACAACTTTTATGGCAAAAGGATGATGGGATCGTACGCCAGTGGTTTGGAGATTGGCTCACGCTGGGCACGCCTCCATGGTGGCGGCGAAGGACGAGGTAAATCGACACCGAGCTCACCTTTGGCGCTCACCCGGCTTACGCCGCTTTAAAAATCTCTCACTTCCCACGCACCTTGCACTCGCCTTCACCATTCCATGGCCGGTCAGGGTATAAGCAGCTTGAAGGATCCCAACGAAGAAAGCCCAACCTGCTGGCTGTCGTGATTGTCAACATCGACTCCTTCTCTGACGGTGAATGTTTGGACTTACCAGCCGCTTGCCGGCGCATCATAGTGCCCGAAGACAAAGGAAGCAGCGTTCTTGTGATCAGCCATTGCCAATGTCACAATCAAAATGATGAGCACCGCCGTGGCGATCCAATACATTGCCAATTTGTTGATGAACTTGAGGCATCTTGAGCAAAAGATATTCACAAGTGCATGGATCAGCATCACGGCCCAAAACATCAGGATTGTTTGCCACACTGTAGGCACATAGTACTCGTCCCAAAGCGTTATTGTGCTCAATATCATCTGTGCCCCGGAAAAGTTGATGCTCAGGGTGACTGTCCAATTGCCGACCAAAGGGAGCAATCCATCCACAAATGAAACTATGGGTGCCCACTCCTTGGTTGATAGGACGGCTGACCAGTAGTAAACCCCAGCCGCGGTCGGAAACATGGAGCATACTTCAGCCAGAGATGCCACAATGGCAATTGAAATCAGGGTGACAAGCAGCCAACCCCAGAATATCGTGACACATTGCCCATCGACCAGCGCAAGAGAGAGTGTAGCACTCAATCCGAAGGGTGTCGCGATGATTGCCATCGAGCTGCATGAGAGTCAGTTCAATTCGGTCAGGATAGACTTTCCAGCAGCATCTCATACAGTCCCATCACGCTAAGCATCCTAAGGCACCTTGGAAGTTCGGCTTGATAGAGCCTCTGCATTACTGTTTCTGTTTTGTTGGTTCATTCTGATTGAACTCAGATCACTAGGTTGGCTCTGTTGATGAAAAAGATGTTGAAAAGTTCGAGATGATGCCTTGACATCGGGGTCACCCCGGTATTCCAACCAGATATATACGCTCTACATGGCTGTCGCGATCGCTACGTGGTTGTTGATACATCCGAGCCAGCCCATAGGTCTTGAAGTTGATCGCAAAGTATTGCACAAACCTCCAGGGTTGCAATAAAGCTATCCACGCATGAAGAGTCTAAGTATTTGGCTGTCGAGACTATGGTTGTGATGAAGTCGGTGAGTCTATCCCTCCTGGCTGTAGGGAAGTAATTTGCGACCAGTTGCATTCCAAAAACGTACAAGTTTGCTATTATCCACCTACCTACCTAGTCAGGTAAACATTGCCCTCGTCAGGGACGCCGTTTACCCAAAGTCATCCCCCTCTCCAAAAAGTGACGACTTGATAGGCACTCTCAGCAGCACATCTAATTCAAACCATAACTCCTAGTATGCCCCGATTAGGATGACTACATATGTGAAATTAAGTAGTAGGCAGGACTTTACGATGATTATGTCTTTGATCCAGCAGGCCTCTAACGATGGCGTCAATGTTCTCGGCTTCCCAGAGGTTTGGATCCCAGGATACCCGTGGTTAGTCTCACTGAGATGCTGTTGAGTTTACTGACGGATAAAGGGCGTTGTGGACCAAGAGCGTCCTCAATAATACCGAAATGGTGCACAGGTATATGGCCAATTCGCTCGTACGCGATTCACCCGAGATGAAAAGAATCCAACAAGCAGCAAAAGATGCAAATATGGTTGTCATTCTAGGCTATAGCGAAAGAGATGAAGCAAGTCTCTACATGGGACAATCATTCATTTCTCAAACCGGGGAGATAGTGCATCATCGACGCAAGCTCAAGCCTATTCACGTTGAGCGAACTCTTTGGGGGAGGGGCAAGCCGAATCTCTAAAGACAGTCGTCGATACCCCCTTCGGCGGAGTTGGCGGACTCAACTGCTGGGAGCACTTGCAACCATTGCTTTGATACTACGAGTATGCACAAGGAGTGCAGATCCATATAGCGAGATGGCCTCCAGAGTTCTGTATGCCAGACCCTGCTGTCTTAGCATGGCAATACCATAAAACTGGTGAAGCAAGTTACCCCGCGAGCCAATTCATGGCTATCGAAGGACAGACATTCGTTGTGGTCGCAACATAAATTCTAACAGAGAAGAGCCTGGAAGTGAAGAACTTGACCACACAGCCACCGGTCAAGACGGTATGTTTAAATTCTGTCGAGTGTGATCTGCACTGACCTGACTGCATAGCCTAGTGGTGGGATTTCCATGATTTTTGGCCCTGATGGCAAACCTCTCGCTAAAGCGCTTACGGATGGTGAGGAAGGAATTGTGGTCGTAGACATCGATTTGAGGGATATCGACAGAGCCAAAACTTTTATCGATACTGTGGGACACTACGCGAGACCTGATCTACTCAGTCTTCTCGTCAATCCTTCACAAGACAAAGTTGTAACAGTTATGAAGAAGTGAGAGTCGTCAAGTTACGGTTTTCTCAGGGCTTGGACGCCTTGTCTGTAATTAATAGTCAATCTTGACCCTGACTATTATTACTGAGCTTGGTCTAGCTGGGCGGGAGAAACGAAGGACTTGGCAGTGGTATAATATCCGCTATGCGCAATGAATTACCCATTCTGTTCTTCGTTCATGGTATATTGTGGGCATATCTACCAGGCACGAGACATCATGTTGTGCATCTACAACGCCTCTCTGATTGAGTAGCAAAATGCTTACATCGATGCCCAGAGTGTCGTGCTGGACCTGCAAGCGTAAGGTTGATGACTACAGTTCGGTTCTTGCTAATTGACAACACCTAACAGGGAGGAAGATTGGATGCGACAAAAGCTTTCCGGGCTGCAAGAACTGCAGCCGCACTCAGAGGACATGCGAAGGGTATGGACTCAAACTCAGTTGGCCGGACAAGGAAGATGGTCGGCGAAAGCCATTCCGCCCAGCAACCATCACCCATCAGACAACCACGGTGCCCAAGAGCACTGCTCGATCTGAATTATCACCGATGTACTTGATCAACACAAATGTCGATGATATTCGGCAATGTGGCTACTATCTGTTGGCGCCGCGCATGGCGCACAGCTCCCAAGTGTATCCCGTCATTCCTATGGTTGACCGGGGCCTGTCACCCATAAAGGTGAATGGTGGTGAAGAGACACTCCTTTCATACTGTGAGTTGTCATCCGACCAGTTCCAAAGAATACCCAGACTGAAAGGCTGCACCAGATGAGGCCAAACTGGCGCGTTTTATCACCACACTCGACGATGCGGAGAATGGCTTCCGCCACGAGCTGATTCCAATTGCACTATCTCCCCAGTCCCACGCATCCCAAAGCCTGAGGTCGGCCATTCTCGCTCTTTGTGCTTTCCATCTTGGGTACCCAGCCGATGCACTCCGACATAAGACTCGAGCCCTGCGGTCCCTAGAGCTATCTTTGCGTAGGGATACATCCCATGCCATGAGTGCACAAGTAGCAGCGTGCATGATGCTTTGCGTGTACGGAGTTTTCGACACCAGCGATGGAAGTTGGATTGTGCACCTTCGTGGAGCAGGAACCATTGCCAAGGAGTACTCGCTAGCTTTGGGACTCTCCCCCTTTCTTCGAAGCTGGCTGCTGTACCATGAAGTCTTGTCGCAGTTCTCTTTAAGCGCTTCAGACGAGATTGAGGCCAAGGCTCTCCCGATCCCTCACCCAAGCAGGGATAAGTCTGTCGTGAGCATATGTCTGATAATAACTGTGAAGTATTTGCTAATATGAGATGCCAGGTCATCGGTTCGCTTGGTTGCTCAGAAGAACTTATGGGCCTAGTTTCTTGCATCAACCAAGTACCAAATGCTTATCCCAGCGAGAACCAGATCAATCTAGTCAGGATGCGCCTGGAAAATCTTTCTCAGATCATTGTGATCAAAGACGAAGACCGTAGCTCAGGATGTTCCACCAACGTCGACGAACCGCGCATTCGAGTTACTGCTGACTTTTACCACGTTGCTGCTTTGATTTATTTCCACCAGCGTGTGCAACGCCTATCATCCAAGCACCCAGTGATGAAGACTCTGGTCAAATCGGCTCTAGATCTGATCTCTCAGATGGAAGTATGCACAAGCCCGTGGCCATTGTTCGTCGTGGCTTGCGAAGTGACGGGTGATTCCGAGCGGCTGCAGATATTACAAACCTTTGCAGGCATGGAAGAGCACCGACGGATTGGTAATATCGCAGTTACGAGAATGATTGTGGAGACAGTCTGGAAGCACCATGATCTGGCGAGTGACGACTTGGCCAGGGGAAAGATTGACTGGCGGTCGATAGTAGACTTGAAGGTCCTAAGTCCCTCGTTCATTTGAATGCCTGGTATCCAGTGCCTTGCTTCGATAACCTTGCACCCTGTCAAGGATAAGCCTTGGCAAGCAATGACGCGAGAGGCCTTTGGAAACCGGATGAAGGGCACCCTAGAAAGTCAATTATAAATCCATGGGAGGTCGCTTGTCCTCGCTAACGGCCGAAGCAATGGCCAGGGATACCTCGTATCCCCATTGACCAAATCCGGAAAGACTTGAACCAGCCAATGAAAATGCATCCCTCCGAAAGCGCTCATCGAGCGATCACGTCCGTACAATCGAGTCCTACGGTCGACCTTTCTCGAATGTCTGGAATATAGTTCGAGGGCTACAACTAGTACCTTTGTCATCGACACTGACGTAGCTCACCCTAAATCTGGGAAGAACCTCAGTTCAATGTGAACATCCTGATGAGTCAGGCAGAATGTTCGAATACGCGCTCAGTGGTGAGGTGGTCTACACCCTGGTGATGCTTTGGATATTTAACTAAGCCCGATATCTCATCCTTGGTCCAACGCCATCATCCAATTCTCGATTCACCATCAATCAGTGTGACAACAAACAATCGTCACGGAATCCAAACAACAATTTTTCACTCTTCAGCATACACAAATCTTAACAGCAGTACCATGTCTTTCCAATCGACTGTCTTAATTACGGGCTCAAAGACCGGTATCGGAAAGGGGCTTCTTGAAGCATATGCGTCTCGCCCAAACACGTTAGCCATAGCTGCCATTCGAGATGGCCCCGACTCGTCCGCCGCAGCTGCACTCACCTCGCTGCCTACGGCAAAGGACAGCAAGATAATTGTCGCTCAGTATGATGCCGGCCGTAAAACGGCAGCTACGGATCTTGTGGCGTATCTCACTGCCACCCACAATATTAAAAGCTTGGATATCGTGGTCGCCAACGCCGGCATTCTCAAACAATACGGAGCAGCCAGAGAGGCCGCGCCCGAGTTGATTGACGAACATTTCCAAATCAATACTTTGGCGGCGATCATCCTATACCAAGCAACTCGATCCCTTTTACTTGCTTCAGCTCAAACGCCAAAGTTCTTCGTCATTTCGTCCAGCATCGGCAGTAATGCGCTGCAAGATAACTACCCAATGGAAGTGATCGCATACGGCCTGTCAAAGGCTGCTGTAAACTGGGCCGCCAGCCGAATCCACCGTGAGGAAGATCGCCTGGTTGTGATCGCGATGCAGCCTGGCTGGATTGGAACTGCCATGGGCAGCAGAGCTGCTGAGTGGGTGGGAGTTTCGCCAAATGAGCTCCCCGTTAAACTTGAAGACAGCGTAAGCGGGATGGTGAGCTTCTTCGACAAGGCGGATAAGGAAACACACAGCGGCAAATTCTGGGACCAAGAGGGTAAACAGTTGCCGTGGTAGAGATGGACCCCTCAAGTAGTGATCTTGGCTAGATAGTTGGCGAGAGGCAGATGGCTGTCGGTAACCCAGTTAACAATTGAATCGCTTAGAAAATACTACCAGGGAGAGATCAAGTGCATGTGAGGCAGAGAACGAGAACGTAAGGCAATCGACCGCACGATCGAGATTCCACATGGGTTGCTGGACGTGGAGACTCCGGTGGGATTAGCTGGTCTGACCTTCGCCCTCGGCGCTGTTCCAGGGGCCCTTCTTGACAATTGCACATATGCGTACGGCCAGTCCATTATCATGAGTGGAATTGTTGATAAGCAAAAGTACGGCGCACGGATGGCCAAGGAGCAATGAACTTGGAAGGGTGGGCTGGTTTTATGTATTGATATCAGTCGGGAGAACAGCATCAAATGAGGCGACCGGATTTGCACAGCCACCGCCTAAACCAGAATCAGAACAGGAAGTCCTTAATAATACGACCTCGACTTCTCCACAGCGAGCCCAAGCTTCAATTGTTCAGGCAGACACATATTTGATGCTTAGACACCTTCGCCACCTTCGCCACCGGCCCTCGTGTTCACAATATAATCCGTACTCTGGAATCTCTGATCAACGGCTGAGAATATCAAAAAAAGTTAAGGCATTCGACAGCAGTTCGTTGGTGGCCACGATAAATTCCCACTTTATAGCGCGAAACATCCGAGGAGCCGCCAGGTCGTAAGGGCCACCACATACCCTGTGGAGCCTTTTGAGTGTTGCCACCAAAGATACAGCCTCGTCTTATGAGACATCTCTATATGGTTCGGGATGGTGTATAAGGGCCCCAGCAAAGGATGCGAGGCCTGCCGACGTCGCCGCGTCAAGGTCCGTTGTGAAGACGACTCTGGCAGACCCCATGCCTCAGTGCTGACCAGGCTGATAGTGCGATGAGATCCGCCCACAATGCGGAAACTGCTCTAAGAGAAATCGCGAATGTCCGGGGTACCGGAACCTCTTTGATGCTGTGCACAAACATGATAATCCTGCGTCTACAGAAAAGAAACTCGCTGTCTCCAGCTCATCATCCGAGTCCCAATCCCCTTCCACTGATGACACCAACGACCTCGATCCAGGATTTCTGACTGCTTTGTGCCCGGAGGAACCACCGGAATCGATAGAGGTTCTTGAAGAGGCCGACATGCCTCTTACACTCTCACCTTCACGTAATATGGAAGTCGAGTCGATATACTGGTTCTTTCAGAATTATGTCACCGTCCCCCGAGATCCAAGCACCAATATCTTCATCGAGCACATCCTACCACTGTATGTTAAGGCACCAGCTCAGTCACCACTGTCCTTTGCAACAAATGCTGTGGCCTTGGAAGTCATGCAGATGTGGTTCATGCGGAAAACCGGGTCGCACCAAGCGCGAGATTACTATGGTAAAGCCATGACACAACTCACCCTCATCTTACAAGATGAGGTGGAGAGCAAGAGTGATGAGGCGCTGGCTACAGTCTTTTTGTTTGACTTTTACGAATCACTTCGGAAAAGATTCGCTGGCTACGTCGACAGCGGCGCCCACCAACAAGGGGCAATTGCGCTAATACGTCACAGAGGTGAGAAAAACTTCGAGACTACAACATCCAGACGATTGTTCGAGGCCGTAAGAAGTCGACATGTCTCTTATTCTTTGCAACACTGCCGGAAAGTCATGCTAGAGCCTGCGATGCGGGACGAGGAAACCGCGTCACAGCCGTCCGCACAGTTAGACCTCCTGAATGCAGAGCTCGCAGAGTTATATGTACTCGCAGAAGAAGGACCGAAGGCTGGAATGGATGCAACAGAGTTCTATCAAGTTATAGTGGCAAAGGCGCTCCTCCTGGACAAGAACCTGCAAGCCTGGCGCGAAGCGCTACCGCTATCGTGGCAGCCAGCTAGGGTTCCACCATCCGAGATACATCCTTCAATAAAGGCCGCTGGCATGTATGAGGACATGTGTGAAGTATATTCCTCGCTGGAGGTGTCTCATGTCCACAATGCTGCACGCAGTTCGCATTTTGGTGTCCTCCGCTTGATCTCACGGTGCCAACGTCATTTCGTGGCTCGCGGAGAGAGCATTTTGAACCCGACACTTCAGTCGTACATAGATCAGCAGACACAAACGATCATCGACGGGTTCTGTGCCTCTATCCCTTATCATCTGGGTAACCGGACCACAGTCTCGCTTCCCCATGAGCCCAGCGAGTATCCTCCAGTCCCAGACGAACTGCGCCGGCTTACCAATTATGTGGACGCCATGGGAAATCCTTCAGAGATGACAATGGGTGATCACTCGCGTGCGGCAGCAGCAATTGGTGGTTGGTTCATCATGACACCGCTACTGGGGTTTCTGCGTATGCAGATGCTGGATGGTGACAAACCACAACGGTGGCCGTTCATGTCCAAGCTACGGCCAGGTCAGCTTCCGTGGATCCAGCAACAGCTGCGACGTATTCAGCGGATATACTTGCTTCCGTATGAGTCCAGCGAATACAGCAGAGATCAGCGCTATTTGATTCGTCCTTTGCAGCGACCGGAAAAGGGGAAGTCATGGCATAAACTGCTTTGGTCACTTTAGCATAGATTATTTCGTACAATGTCCTGTTCAAGGACGAGGTACTCCATATTCGACACTCAAATGGGACTTTGTGTTAACTTTATGGCCACCTTGCCGCTGCAAGCTTCATTGCCGCCAAAGGGGAAACCCTGAGGCAAAAAGCCGCTGCAAGAGTTTAGAGGTCTGGCATACCGGTGGCAGTTTCATTGGGATCCACTGTACAACATGCATAAGCAGTTCTTCGGATCGA
>Ga0105237_10009472_pt1 | contig 10432 bp, 8 predicted proteins | sample KBSC24metaG_FD_81520 | JGI IMG/M metagenome (GOLD analysis project Ga0105237, IMG submission 81520) | Corn rhizosphere microbial communities from Kellogg Biological Station, Michigan, USA - KBS C2-4 metaG | ecosystem: Host-associated > Plants > Roots > Rhizosphere > Soil | place: Michigan, USA... | reverse complement strand
CTTGCCATGTGATGGATTTTGCCTGGAATTGTTTTTGATATTTTTCGACGCTGTCGCGATGAAGGAAGGCGGCGATGTCGCCATCCATCGGACTGTGGAAACCGGGGCTTTGGAGATAATAGCCATCCTCCGCCCGGCCCATCCGGCCATTCCCCGAAAAGTCCAGACAGTAGACAGCGGCTATCTCCTTTTTGCCGGTGGGGAGGCCTTTTATATATTCTTTCAGGCAATGGAAGTCGTCGAATTTATGGAGCTTCCCTTTGATGGTGGAAAGCTCAAAGCCGAATCGTCTGTCGGTGAACCCCATTTTACAGAAGTCGCAGGTATCCTGCCCGTATTGGATCGGCGCAGGCCCGTTGCTGCAGCCGGAGAAAGAGAGGGTGACCAGGACCAGCGTTGCCGCCAGGACGGTCTTCCGGGGAACGACCACGGTATGACGCCGGCGCCGGATCTCGATGACCGCGCCGATCATCAGTATACCTCCCACGCCGATGAAGATCCAGCCGCCGAGGTCGGGAACGGACCACGCGCTGAAATTGAGCAGCTGTTTATAGCCGATCAGGGGAGGCTGATAGGCCATGCCGGGTACTTTGATAGGTGCGCCTTCGTCGAGATTGTGTCCGTAATTGTATTCCCAGCGATAGAAATCGATCATCGAGGTAAAGGCGATCAGCAGGAAAAGCGCGGCCCATCCATAGTAAAGGCCTCGCCTGTTGAAAAGCGCAACGAGGAGACCGAAGACCAGGAAGCCGCCGATGATGTAGGGAAGGACTGCGAACTCCACGAAGTCACGGGTGTGGAGGGTACGCATGCCGATGTAGTGATTGAGACCGTTGACCACATCGACGTCGCCGCCGATGCGGCCAGCATAGATCTGAAGGACGAGCCCCTCCGGATATTGAGGCGCCGTCAACTCGATACGCCAGATGGGCTGGAAAAGGACCGCAGCCGTTGCGATCGCGGCGATGAGCGTAAGGAGCCTCGTTGTCCCTGAAAGTTTGCGTTTCATGACGAGATATTTTATTTGGTGCCGGCGGCGGTGGTATCACTGTTGGTGCCGAAGGTCAGCGGCGTATTGCTACCAGCGGCGGACACACGAACGTATCCCTGCATCTCCTGGTGAAGGGCGCTGCAGAAGTCGGTGCAATAGATAGGATATATTCCCTCTTTCGCCGGTATCCATTTAAGGGTGCAGGTCTCTCCGGGCATGATGAGGATCTCCGCGTTGGGGGCGCCTTTTACGGCAAAGCCGTGCGGGATATCCCAGTCCTGTTCAAGATTGGTGACATGGAAATAGACATCATCGCCTTTCTTTATCCCTTCGATGTTATCGGGAACGAAATGTGAACGAATAGCGGTGATGTACACATGTACTTTGTTACCTTCCCGGACGACCTTCGCATTCTTTTCCCCCATGGTTACGTAGGGGTTTTTGTTCTCTTCTATTTTAAAGAACTTGACGGAATTTTTGGAAATGAGGTCGGCGGGAAGGGCTTGCGCATAGTGCGGTTCGCCTACGGTAGGGAAGTCCAGGATCAGCTCCATCTTATCGCCGGAGATATCGTACAGCTGGGCGCTTTGGGCCAGCTCGGGGCCTGTGGGCAGATAGCGGTCCTTGGTGATCTTATTATAAGCGATGAGATATTTGCCGTAAGGGTGTTTCGTGTCCCCTCCGGGAATGCAGAGGTGGCCGACGGAGTAATAAGTGGGGGCGCGATCGAGCACTTTCAGGTCCTTCAGACTCCATTTGACGATCTCGGAAGAGACGAACATCGACGTATAGGCGTTGCCTTTACCGTCGAATTCCGTGTGCAAGGGGCCCAGACCGGGTTTTTGCACTTCTCCGACGAGCGCTGCCTCGTATTTTATGACAGGTATACCTTCAAATTCCCCTTCGAATTGCCGGGATGCGATGGCTTTCTGGATCTTCGAGTAGGAAAAGACGGGTATCAGCGCAGCAAGCTTGCCGCTGCCGACGATAAACTCTCCGCTAGGGTCCACATCGCATCCGTGAGGGGATTTCGGGCAGGGGATAAAATATACCATATCCTTCAGGACTTTCGGGTCGAGCTGCAGGACTTCATTTTCGATGGTGGAAGAGGAGGTATGCGTTTTTTCGTCGTAGACGTTATGGGCAAAAGATACTTGTTTCTTTATGCCTTTTCCAGCCTTGATGTATTCCTCCGCTTTTTTCCAGTTGACGGCCATGATGAAATCCTTATCCCGTTGGGAGGCGTTGACCTCCAGGAGCGTGTGGGCAAGCTCGGTATTATAGCAGGAGAAAAAGAACCAATCGTGCGAGGGACCTTTGCCGGCGTGGCTCAGGTCGAAGTTGATACCTGGGAGCAGCAGCTGGAAGGACAGCTTCAGGCGGCCTGACTGGGGATCGACGCTGATAAAGCTGACGGTGCCGTGGAAGTTTTGTTTATAGGTGTTGATGGGAACGTCCGTTTTATCGCCGATGGGAACGCTGAAGCGTGTGCCGGCCACGATGTATTCACCGTTCTCCGTGGTAAAGGGAGAGGAGTGATTCCCGGCGCTGTTGGGCAGCTCGAGGATCTCCGCCGTCTTGAAGGTGGCCAGGTCGATGCGGGCTACCCGGGGGGTGTTGTTGGCGTTGGCGAATAGCCAGCGGCCGTCGGGCGAGCCGTTGGTTTGAGAAAGCTCCAGGTGATGCTGATCATCCCAGGGAACAAAACCCTGCGAAGTGTTGAGCATGGCCTTGGTCTCTTCGCTATATCCATAACCGTTTTCCGGAAAAACGGAAAAGACCGGTATGATCTTCAGCAGCCGGCCTGAAGGCAATCCATATACGGACACCTGGCCGTTGAATCCCCCCGATACGAAGTTGTAGAATTCATCGTATTTGCCGGGGGCTACGTATACTTTTTGGGCTGCATCCGAGCTGATGGCGGTGGCAGCGTTCCGGGGTTTGCAGGAGGTGAGAGTGGCGCCCAGCGCGAGGAAGGCCAGGATGCCTAAAAGAAGTTTATCCTTGTACATATTTTTATGTTTTTTTTCGAACTATGAGATGTATTATTTGACGCCGTCGTTCTGCCGCATGAATTCAAGTATGTTGCGGGCGTCCTGATCGCTGAGGTTCTGGTTGGGCATGCGTACCATGCAGACCTCGAGCATGGATTGGGCCTTGGCGTCCTTATTCAGCATTTCGTCGGTGTTGGTAACGAAGTTGAGGATCCATTCCGGTTTACGGCGCTCCGTTACGCCCAGCCATCCAGGCCCTACGAGCTTTTCACCCGTCATCTTGTGGCAGGCGGAGCATTTGAGCTCATAGATGGATTTTCCATTGCCGGCCATTTTGGTGTCCAGGGCGGCTCCCAGCTCGACATGGGTGAACCTGCCCACTCCTTTTTCGTCACTCGACGACGGGGTTTTTGTCTGATCAGCGGTGGAGGATGAAGTGTTCGAGGCGGGGGTGGAATTTTCCTGGCTGTTGCTTCCGCAGCTGTAGATCACTACTGCAAGGAAGACCATGAGGACGAGTTTTTTCATTGTTTGGCGTTTTTGGCGCTTTTTAGAAAAGCAATTTGACAGAGCAAGATTACGCCAGGTGGGGTCTTCAAAATATGATCTATATCATATTACTAAAGATACAACATGATTTTTATCATTTAATATTATGTTTTATGTCATATCTACGACAGGCGGGCGGGGATAGTTTTGTCATCAATTATGAATGGTCTATCTCCTTATCGCCGCTGGATGCTGATGAGCCTCCTGAATTTTCTGCTGGTGGCGCTGGTAGGTATCGTTCTTCGTTACAAGGTGGCTTTTTCACTGCCGGCGGTGAACTACAAGTACCTGTTGCATGCACATTCTCATTTTGCTTTTTCTGGCTGGATCACGACGGCGTTATTTACGGGGCTGGTGTATATATTGTCTCAATCGGGTGTTGTGATCGGTCGGGCTTATACTTATATGTTCCGGCTCCTTCAGGTGTCCAGCTTTGGCATGTTGCTGAGCTTTCCCTTCCAGGGTTACGGAGCTGTATCCATCTTCTTTTCCTTTCTGGGGATGGTGTTCTCCTGGTGGTTTGCCTGGCGTTATGCTAAGGATATGTGGCGCAGTACCTTGCCGCCGCTGGTGCGTAAATGGATCGGCGCTTCTTTGTTCTTTTATATACTGTCCGGCGCCGGCCCATTGATGTTGGCGTATTGCATGTCGCATCATTTGCGGCAAGTGTTCTATTTCAATTCCGTGTATTTCTTCCTTCATTTTCAGTACAACGGCTGGTTTACATTCGCGCTGGGAGGATTGTTGTTCCATGTTGCGGAGAGGTATAGAGTAGGGGTTAGTGGGATAATGGGAAGGTGGTTTTTCCGGTTTATGGCGATGGCCTGTATCCCGGCCTATTGCCTGAGCGTGCTGTGGATGTCACCGCCGAAATGGGTAGTGGCGCTTGCGGCATGGGGCGCGGTGGTGCAGGGGCTGGCACTGGTGATCTTTGTGTGGCTGATCTGGCATAGCCGTCGTCAGTGGTCCGGGCTGTTGTCCGGCGGGACGAAATGGCTTTGGCGTTTTTCGGGGATGGCATGGGTGATCAAGATATCATTACAGGGGCTCACGGTCATCCCGGCGATGGGAAATTTTGCTTTTGGTTTTCGACCTGTGATCATCGCCTATCTGCACCTGGTGATGCTGGTGTTCGCCAGTCTTTTCCTGGTAGGTTATTTTTTGCGGGAGAAGCTGTTGGACAGCCGGCCTGCATTATGGAAGTATGGATTTGCGGCGTTTGTATCCGGCGTCCTATTGAATGAGATAATCCTGTTGTGGGATGCTTTGCCCGCTTTACGGCTGTCTTCTATATATATACTGACCCTGCTGTTGCTGGGCACTGCCTGTTTGATGGGGCTGGGATTGTCGTGCATATTGCTGTCGCAGCGAGCTGTTAAAAAAATATCTTCTCCATGAAGCCCGGGTAAGCCGCGGGAGCTCACCTTGGGGATGTCGTGGCGATTTTAGTATCGCTGATCCTTCCGTCCATCATCTCGATGATCCTGTCCGATCTTCCTGCAAAGTCCCGGTCGTGTGTAACGGCCAGGATCGTATTGCCTTGCCGGGATAATTCCTGGAAAATATTGAAAATGATCTGTGTGTTGGCCGAATCCAGGTTGCCCGTCGGTTCATCCGCCATGATGATGCCGGGGTTGTTGATCAATGCCCGGGCGATGGCCACCCGCTGTTGCTGACCGCCGGATAATTTGCCCGAAGGTTTCAATGCGATGTCTTGTATGCCCATTAGCGTCAGCTTTTCCATGGCGTTGTGCTCGATGTCTTCGCGGGAAAGCCTGCCCAGCTTCAGGGCCGGGATCATGATGTTCTGCAGCACGGTGAATTCCGGCAGGAGAAAATGGAACTGGAAAACGAAGCCGATATGCTCATTGCGGAACCTGGCCAGGTCGTGTTCCTTCAGTCCCGATACCATCGTGCCGTTGATGGTAATCGTTCCCTCATAGTCCGTGTCGAGGGTGGAAAGGAGATATAGCAATGAGGATTTCCCGCAGCCGGACTTCCCGATGATGGTAATGAATTCTCCTTTTTTGACGGAGAGGGAGATGTCTTTCAGCACCTGGAAGCGTTCCGGCAGTGAAAAATATTTGTTCAGATGGGCCGTCTCGAGTATTGTTTGTTCCATAGCTGATGTATTAGCCGCGCAGGATAGCTACCGGGTCCAGCCGGGCGGCTTTCCGTGCCGGCAGAACGCCGGCCACAAAAGTCGTCAGGACACCGAAGCCTGCGCCAAAGAAATAATATTTGCTTTCAAAGACGACGGGAAAGTATTTCATAAAGGTGAACTCCGTTTGGGGAAAGGGTACTTTTGACAGACCAAAGGAGAGCAGGAAACCCAGCAGCAGGCCCAGGCCTGCCCCCAGGACCCCGATGACCAGCGACTGGGACAGGAAGATAGCACGGATGTCCCTGCCGTCGAATCCCTGGGCCTTGAGGATGGCAATATCTTTCATCTTACTGGCGATCACCATGTTCATGATATTGTAGATGCCGAAGCCCGCCACCGTCAGCAGCGTGAGGCTTACCACCCAGGTAAGGGTATCCCTGATCATGTTGCCTGTCTTGATGGAAGGGTTCGTGCTTTCCCAGTCCTCCGATTTGTAACCGTATTTTTTGCCAAACAGGAGCGCCAGGGACCTGGCAGTATTGATATCGCGCAGCTTGATCCGGATGTCCGTGATATAATCGTGGTTCTTTGCCAGCAGCTGCTGTACGCCCGACAGGTTTACATATGCCTTGATATTGTCTACGGTACTGAGACCGAAGGCGAAGGTGCCTACCACGCGGAAGCGCATGGAAGTGCCTTCAGGGGTTGCCAGGGTGACGAGGTTGCCCCGCCTGACGTTCAATTTGTCGGCGAGTCCCTGGCCCAGGAGGATGCCTTTATCGGCTGTGAGCAGGTCTTCCGGCTTTCCCGTGATCATCCTGTCACGCAGACCGAAGATGCGCGCTTCTTCCAGGATGTTGACGCCATCCAGGACCCCGTTGAGCTGCGCCGATCCGTAGTTGAAGAATACCTGGGTGGACAGCAGGGGAGAGACGATGTTTACTTCCGGCCGCAGCCTCAGGTCCGAGATGATGGCCTCCGCGTTCTTCAGGTTCAGCCGGACCTTTTCCGGCCGGGGGTGATGCACGACGATCATTTTTGCCGGATCATGACGGAACCAGTCGCCTGCGATGGTGGAAGTATAGTCCGTGCGGATGTCATTGTAAATGCGGATATCCGGGATAGCGGAAAGCATCGTATCCTGGATGTAGGTGTTGACGCCCTTCATAAAGCTCACCATAAAAATGAACATGGAGATGCCGAACAGGACGCCCAGCATGGCAATGAAGCTTTGGCGTTTGCGGGCCCATAGTTGCGTACCCGCAATGAGCAGGTTGACGGAGGTTTTCATCGGGTGGCGCTTTTATTTTTCAATAGCACGGAGGTTTTCTCGTCGATGCCGTCCAGTATTTCCACGTAATCCAAAGTTGACAGGCCTGTGGTCACCGCGATCTTTTTTTCTTTACCCTTATCCAGCACCCAGACGCTGTCGTCGTTTGCCAATGCTTCGTGCCGCAGCACCCGGGCTCCCGGCCTGGCAGCTACGATGATATTGGCTTCCACAGAGCTATGAATATAGGCCGGGGGCATTTTCCCCTGAAAAACGGCGTCTACCCGGAAGGTCTGATCCGATTCGTTCATGGCCGGATAGATATGGGTGATCCTTGCTTCGAACACCGAGTCGCCGGACATATCCGTTTTCAATAAGACCCGTTGGTCCGTCCTGATCCGGTTGATGTCTTCCTGGTCGACCACCAGGCGGATGATACGTCTGCCGCTGTCGCCGATCAATGCCACCATCTCGTTCGCCCGCACGCTTTCTCCGGACTCCTTGAAGGTCTGCCATACGACACCGTCTCTGTCTGCCATGATAAAATAATCGTTCAGGTCTTTTTTTGCAGCCTGTACCTGGCTTCTTGCATTGCTGTGGTTAACCTGGAGGTCATGAAGGGTTGAATAATATTTTTCCAACGCGCTCTTTTGCTGGTTGACAGATATCTGGTAGTTGGTGTATGTATTGTCGAGGTTGCTGTGGGTACCGATGCCCTGATCCCATAATGTCTTCCAGCGTTGATAGGTGAGCGAGTCGTTCTTTAGCCTGATCTCCGCGTTCTGTAGTGACAGCTGCAGGTCATGCAGCAGGGGCGAACCGGCGGAGAGGTTCAGCTTCGTATTGTTGTAATTGTCCAGCGCCGCCTGGTATTTGGCTGTCACCGCCTCGTTTTGGACTTCGTATATGACTTGCCCCTTTTGCACGCGGTCGCCGTCTTTTACCAGTTTTTTTATGATCGAGCCGTTGCTCAAGGCATACAGGTTATACTCATTGTCAGAAACGATCTTGCCGGAAGCATAGACAGTCTCAATGATGTCTTTCTGCTGAAGATGCACCTGTGGCGCTTTTTTGCAGGAGTAAAGCAGGGGTCCAATGAACAACGCGGATAAGAGAAAAGGTTTCATGGTTTATGCTATATAATTGGTCGTACAAATCTCTCCTCTATCCCTGATGGCCTTATATCCTCCCTGTATATCGATGAGGTGATTGAATCCGCGCGCTCTCAATATCGAGTTAAAGATCATCGACCGGTAGCCCCCGCCGCAATAGACATAGTAGGTCTTGTCCCTGTCGAGCCGGTGCATATGGTCATTGATATAATCCAAAGGGATGTTGACCGCATCGAACACATGTCCTTCGGCGAACTCGTTACTCTTTCTTACATCCAGGATGTGGATGGGCGCGATGCCCAGGATGACGGCGAATTCCTTTGCCGTAATGCTGGTGATCTTGTCCGTGGGACGACCGGATCTTTTCCAGGCTTCGATGCCGCCATCAAGATAGCCGAGACAGTGGTCCAGGCCTACTCTAGCCAGGCGGGTGATGACTTCTTCCTCCCTGCCTTTTTCTGCGACGACCAGGATGGGCTGGTTCAGATCGGGTATCAGTGATCCCGCCCAGGGGGCGAAATTGCCGTCGATGCCGATGTTGATGGAGTTGGGAATGAATTCCTTTGCAAAAGATTGCGGGTCCCGCGTGTCCAGGACGAGCGCCCTGGTCTCGTTGGCCCTGGCCTCAAAAGCCCCGGGCGTCAATGCTTTTTGTCCTCTGTTTAACACTTTATCGAAAGGCTCATACCCTTGTTTGTTCATGATCACGTTCAAAGGGAAATAGCCGGGAGGAGGTGTGAGACCGCTGGTGACGGCTGTAATAAAGTCTTTTTTCGACAGATCCTTATTCAGGGCGTAGTTGCGCCGTTTTTGGCTGCCGAGGGAGTCATGCCGCTGCTCGGACAAATGTTTGCCGCAGGCGCTGCCTGCGCCATGGCCCGGATAGATGAGGAGGTCGTCCCTCAATGGCATGATCTTGTTATGCAGGGAGTCATAAAGATACCCTGCCAGCTTTTCCGGCGTCAGGGCCGGGTCGAGCTTTTGTGCGAGGTCAGGTCTGCCGACATCGCCGATGAACAGCGTATCTCCCGTGAAGAGGGCCCGTTCATGCCCTTTTTCGTCCTTTAGCAGGTAACAGGCGCTTTCCACCGTATGGCCGGGTGTGTGCAGCACCCTGATGGTACAACGGCCCAGCTGCAGCTCTTCTCCGTCCTTCGCTGCTTTGAATTCGAAATTGGCCTGCGCCCCGGGGCCGTATACGATGGTGGCGCCCGTCTTTTGGCCGAGGTCAAGATGACCGCTGACGAAGTCTGCATGGAAGTGGGTTTCCAAAATATATTTTATCCTGGCCCCGGACCTGGCGGCACGCTCCAGGTAAGGCGCCGTCTCCCGCAAGGGGTCGATGACGGCCGCCTCTTTATCGCTTTCAATATAGTAGGCGCCCTGGGCGAGACATCCCGTATAGATCTGTTCGATAAGCATTTTTTGCAATTTTTATACTGCAAGCTAGAGATGGAAAAGTATTTTAGGTATGATGCAGGTCAGCAGGAGGGATGAGGGATGTCAATCAAGGAATTCTCCTTTCTCATTAGTTTTTACCCGCAAACGTTTATTGCCGTTCTCCAGTAAAAGTTTGTAATCCATTTTTGCTCCGTTGGCCTCTCCATAAGTAACCCGGTAGACATCCTTTGAGATCGTCCAATTCGGATACCTTGTCGCCACGGCGCTTCTTATTGCGGAAGGGAGGGCGATCATTTTAAATTTTTCTGCCGTGCGTATAAGTTTTCCTGTTGAGTCGTAAACGGCCAGGACGTATCCCTGGGGAAGATAAAACGTAATATAATAGGTATCATAGTCATCTTCATAGTATTCCGAGTTTTTCACGTCGTATAAGGCTGCTTTCCGTTCGAGCAGCTTCACCGGCTGGGCCGCCTCCTTATTGTTTGTCGATTTGAGATACTTGTAGTTCCTTGCCATTACGATAATCTCGGGTAATGTCTCCTGCGCAACTGATTGGATAGCGAACCCGGCGATGAGTATGCCAAGGACCGGAAGAATTTTCCCTTTTTTCATGTTCTTTGAGTTTTAATTTAGAAAATGTTTTATCACCTCTAAAGGTATTGTCTCGCTATCAAGGGAACAATGATGAGGATCATAGTGAGGGATAATCCTCGTTACTACAGGTTCTGCCGGAGAGGCGCCTTTGTCCGTCAGGTCTTTTTGCGTGGTGATCTGCATGATCCGGCTGGTGATCGTCCTTCCCGCATTGTGCTGCTGCAAAAGCACCTGTACGAGATCGGTAAGGACGCAAAGAATATACCCCCCGACCTCAGCGCTGCACTTTCCAGTAAGCCGTGCTTCCCGGCTTCCGTTCGTCGGTGGCCTTTACCAGCAGCGTATCTCCCGGCTGCAGCTTGCCGAATATTTCCAATCCTTTGTCCGTGCTGATACCCTGACCGACATCCACCCACT
>Ga0105237_10009471_pt1 | contig 10433 bp, 1 predicted proteins | sample KBSC24metaG_FD_81520 | JGI IMG/M metagenome (GOLD analysis project Ga0105237, IMG submission 81520) | Corn rhizosphere microbial communities from Kellogg Biological Station, Michigan, USA - KBS C2-4 metaG | ecosystem: Host-associated > Plants > Roots > Rhizosphere > Soil | place: Michigan, USA... | reverse complement strand
GCTTCAGTCGCGTCCACAACGGAGCCGGCAGCTCCAGGCGCCGACGAACAAAGTGCGGGTGGGTGATTTCAGCCGGCCTGCGCGCCACCGGCACCGCTGGCGGGGGCGGCAAATCCGGCACCTTCGAGAGCCAGAATGAGCGGGCAGTGGCATAGGCTGCCGTCTCGGCAAAACAGCGCATCGCAATGACATAGTCCCGAAATGACACCTGGATGGCGGGCAAGTCCTTGCAGTCTTCATATAACATCAACAGCTCGTGTCCCAGCACGCGCCGGCTCCAGGCATCGCAGATCAATGCATCGATGCTGAGATGGACCCGGTGACGGGTGGCGCTCAGCCGGGAAATCAGCACCTCAAACAGGGGCCACTCATCCAGCGGTAACACCTGGTGCGACAGGCGCTTGCGAATTTTTTCGACTTCGGCCCCTTGCGCAGGCCCAGTCAGTCCCGACAGATCAACCAGGCGTGCCGTGTACGGCGAAGGGTTTTCGAGGATGCTCTGCTGCCCGGCGGAACTGACCGTTGCCCGTAACATCTCGTGTCGTTGGATCAGCCGCCGGAAGGCAACCCGGAAGCGTTCGGGATCCAGCTCACCCAACTCGAACTCCGAATAGTTGTGGGTTGCGATGTTGCCCAGGCTGAAATCACTGCGCCGCCCGAGCCAGTAGGCCTGTTGCACGTCCGTCAGTGGAAACGGCTCGTATCGGTTGGCACGATCCGGGATGATCTGCGGCAGCTCCTCAGCCGTCAGGGTCCGACCGCTTTCCAGGCGCTCGGCGATAGTAGCGCTCAGCGCGGCGACCGTTGGCGCATCGAACAGGTCTCTCAGGCACAGCACGATGCCGAACCGTTTGCGCAGGCTGGCTACTATCTCCATTGCCAGAAGCGAATGGCCACCGAGTGCAAAGAAGTTGCTATGGGGCGATCCGACGGTGAGGCCCAATGCCGAAGACCAGACCTCGGAAGTGTCCCGCATGACCTCCGTAACCTCGGAAGATTCCGTGGTCTCGTCCGTGTTGATCTGTTCACTGTCAGGCAGTGCCGCGGTATTGATCTTGCCATTGGGCGTGAGAGGTAGCTCAGCGAGCGGGATGATGACCGAGGGCACCATGTGCGCGGGCAGTTGTGCCAACAGGAATTGCCGGAGCTGCTGAGGCGAGACTGCCTCGTTGGCGTGCGGAACAATGTAGGCGATGACTTGTGGCAGCTCGTCGGGACCTGCAACCACTCGTGCAAACGCCGCCACGACTCCTGGATGCATCAGCACGACCGAGGTGATCTCGCTCAGCGACAGTCGCACACCGCGAATCTTGACCTCGTCATCGACACGGCCCTCGATCTGCACCGTCCCGTCCGCCCGATATCGGCCCAGGTCTCCCGTGGCATACAGGATCTCTTCGCCACTGAAGCCGAATTTGCGAAAGCGCCGCTGCTGCTCGGCGGTGGGGCTCAGATATCCCAGGCTGGCAAAAGGGGTCCGGACGACAATTTCCCCGAGCTCTCCGGGTGCGCATACAGCCGCCCCATCGCGAACAATGAGCAATTGGGCCTGCGGGAGGGCCGTGCCCAGAGGCATGGTCTCCGTCTCGAGGGCAGGCTCGGGCGGGATGCGGTAGAAAGCTTTCGCGAGTGTGGTCTCCGTGGGCCCATAGAGATTGACGAGCTGTGCCCGCCCAAAAAATCGAGCACGCCAGGTATTGACGAGTTTGCCGGTGAGCGGCTCACCGGCGAAGAACACCAGCCGTAGGCTCGGAAGGGGTTCATCGGCGCTGTGACGGCACCAACTCTGAGCTAACGAAGGAGTTGTATGTATCACGCTGATGGAGCGCGCCTTCAGCCAGGGAATGATGAACGCGGCGGATAAATCGTCCGGATTATCAGGTATGCACAGACGGGCACCACTCACGAGCGGCAGCAGCATGTCCCGTAATACAACATCGAACGATGCGCGCGTCAGCTGGGCACAACGGTCTTGCGAGTCGATACGAAACTCATCTTTTTGCCAGCAGAGGAAGTGGCTGAGGCCGGCATGAGAGCCGACCACCGCTTTCGGATCGCCGGTGGTCCCGGAGGTAAAAAAAATGTAGGCCGCTTCAGGTTGCAGTCGCAGTGGACTATCAGTCGCCGCCCTCGATACCGTGGGGAAGCCAACTCGCTGCACTTCGACCTCGAGGCTGACGGCGGCAATCCGCAACAGGGTCTGTTTGCGTGCCGCGGGCAACTCTTGCTCCAGGAGGAGGATCGCGCCGTGACCGATCCAGACAGCCAGCATCGTGCAAATGAAGTCGATGCAGCGTGGACCCCCAATGGCCACGACCTGGCCCTCCTGCAGCCCTCGTTCGCTCAACACCTTCGCAATCGCGTGCGCCCGGTCGCTCAGTTGGCTGTAGGTCAGGGTATGGGTTCGGTCCTCTATCGCAATCTGATCTGCACAGGACACGGCCTGGCGCAGGATCAACGCGTTCGCCCTGGGGAGCTCGAGGCGTTCCAGGTGGGCTCGTGGATCCGGCAGACGGGCGAAGGGCAGATCCCGGGTTCTCAGTGACCCGATGGCTGCTTCGGGTTGTTCGAGGCACTCGCCGAGGAAGGTTGCAAGCTGCCCCAACAGGCTTTCGATATACGCAGGCTCGAACAGCTCGAGCTGGTACAAAAAGCGGAACCGATATTGGCCGCCCACGTCCTCGGCGTAGACAGTGACCGGGAACTTGGCCTTGGGCGCGTGTAGGTCGGTGCGCGTGATTTCGAGACCCGGCAGATCCAACGGCGCACGGGGCAGGTTGTTGAAGTTGACCAGGACATCGAAAAACGGTGCCCGGGCCACATTACGGGCCGGCCTGAGTGACTCCATCAGCTTGTCGAACGGCAGATCCTGGTTCGAATAAGCCTCCACGGCGGCCTGCCCGACCTGTTTCAGCAGCGCGATGAAGGACTCCCGCGGATCGATGCGTGCTCGCAGGACTAACACGTTGACGAAAAAGCCGATGGTGGATTCGGTGTCGAGGTCATTTCGCCCGGCTATGGGCACCGCCAGACAGAGGTCTCGCTGTCCGGTCTGGCGTCCCAGTACGACCATGAGCGCCGCGACGACAATCACGAATGGCGTCGTGGAATAGGTGACCGCCATTCTACCGATGGCTTCGGAGACTGATGGATCGAGGTAGAGAATCTCGTTGGCGCCATCGTAGCTGCGAACGGCGGCATGAGGTCGGCTCACCGGGAGATTTAAATAGGGATTGGCACCCTGCAGTTGCTGCGTCCAATAACTCAGTTGTGTCAGCAGCTGCTCGTCTTCCGATTTGAGACGCTGCTGTCGCGCATAATCGCAATACTGCGTGGCAACAGGAGCGGACTGCTGCGTATTCCCCTGGATCCGTGCCTGGTAACACGCCGCCACCTCGCGGGTAAAAAGCCAGACAGACCAGCCATCGGAGATGATCTGGTGCATCGTGATGAGCAGATAGAATTCCGCCTCAGCCACTTGCAACAGGGTGACCCGGGTGAGCGGGCCGGTGGCCAGGTTGAACGGACGATGGGCTTCAGTCGTCGCCAGTCTGATGACTTCAGGCTTTCTGTGTTGGGCAGCGACCCCTGTGAGATCGACCACATCGATCGACACCCGCGCATCGTCGTGCACGACCTGAGTCGGCGAAGTGGCCGGTCCGCTGAAGGTTGTCCGGAGGATCTCGTGTCGCGTGACGACATCGTCCAACGCGCCTCGCAAGGCCGGCAGCCGCAATTCTCCGCGCAGATGCAGTTGTCCGTGCTCGTTATACAAACAGTTGGCCGGCTGCAACTGGTCGATGATCCACATGCGTTGCTGAGCAAAGGACATGGGATGGCTGCGGGCAGGCCCACTGGATCGCAGCGCAGGCGATGCGGGACTCTCCAGAGAATCTGCCGGGCTGATCCGGTTGCGGATGAGTTGCAGGAGCAGGCGTCGCCGTGCGGGCGACAGTGATTGCAGCCGCGCATCCGATGCCGGCAGGTTGCGCTCTTCCGACGTCCTTTCCAAGCGCGCCACCGAGCCGACCTCCTGTTACGGGCCACACCCTGTGGCCGCGGCGTTCAGTGTAACTAGTTTATTAAACTTAGGAAAGACTTCAACAACGCGCCAGCAGGCTTTTCCTCGAGCGTTTCGGACAGGTGCTGGCCTTCGCCAGGGAGGCAATGGCATCGCGGATGGCTCGGCGCTCGCGGCGCAGATGAGCGAGCTCGGCGCGCAGACTCGCAACCGCAACGTTGCTTCGCTTTTGACCGGTGCGCGGTGCCGATCGGCTGCGCCACTCGTACAGGTCTTTCAGAGTAACGCCGGAAAACTCCAGCACGGCTTCGAGGTGATATTGTCCATTCCTGTACAGGCGCGCTCTGACTGCCTGCTTTCTTCTTACAAGAGGCTTCTCCATGATTCCCCCCGCGCATCGTTTATTCAACAGCGGCAGGTGTTAGGTTAGACCATGATCCTATGGCAACGCAAATTTGTTATCCCGAGCGCGTTGCAGGCAGCAGGCTGAGGACATCATCGGCCGTTGATCGAGTCAGTGGACGGTATCCGGCTGTGACGTTGAGTGCATGTCGAGCAGACTGCGCACCTGATCGTCCGAGAGAATCTCCAGCTCATCGAGCGCATCGCTCAGATTGCTCGCTCCCGCGTGGTGCAGACACGAGCTCACCAGGTGATTGGAGAAATCCTGCAGCACCGGATGTTCGAACAGCATGGCCACCGGCACGGGAAAACAAAAGGATCGACTCAGCCGGGAGATGAGGCGTGTGGCGAGCAGAGAGTGGCCGCCGAGATCAAAGAAATCGTCGGTGGCCCCGATGTCTGGACGATCCAGAACCGACTTCCAGATCTGCGCGATCTCGAGCGTGATGGGGTCTGAAATGGGCGCAACCGCGCGCGGCTCTTCCCGGCCGGAGGTGCTGGCGATCAACGCGGCACGATCCAACTTACCGTTGATTGTCAGGGGCAGACTGGCAAGCTCGATGAGCTCAGACGGGACCATGACCTCCGGCAGATAACGCCGCAGGTGGTTGCGCAGCTCGGACCGATCGATCGTGCCGTCGCTGACCCAATACCCACAGAGCTTCGGTCCACGGCCGGACTCGCCGGGTACACAGACCACGGCGGCCTGGTGAACGCCGGGATAACGGCAGAGCACTGCTTCAACTTCACCCGTTTCAATCCGAACCCCTCTGACCTTCACCTGAGCATCGACACGCCCGCTGAATACGAGTTGTCCGCTCGAAAGCCGGAATGCCAGGTCGCCCGTACGGTACATCCGGGCTCCGGGTTCCCTGGTCCACGGCGAAGGCAGAAAGCGCATGGCCGTGCCGACAGGATCGCGCAGGTAACCTCTGGCCAGGCTCTGGCCCTGAATATGGATCTCGCCCGGAGCGTATTCGGGGGCCGGATGACCAAACACGTCGAGAAGCACAACCTCGTTGTTCGAAATTGGACGACCGATGGGCGGTAGGGAACCGTCCGGCTCGTTGGGTAGAGCGGCGGAGGTGGCCACGACGCTATTTTCAGCAGGGCCATAGTGATTAACGAGGCGAAACGGCAGCCGTGGAGGGTACGGATGCAGGAGATCGCCGCCAGTCCAGACCCACCGCAGTGGAGTCGTCAGATCCTCCACTGTGAATAACTGCTCGAGGAGTGGTGTTGGCAGGAATGCGCAGGTGATCCTTTCCTGTCGCAGCCAATTCAACAGAGCGTTGGGTTCGAGCAATTGCGGACCTTGCACAATACAAAGTGTGGCCCCCGCCGCAAGCGTCGTCCAGGTTTCCCACACACAGGCATCGAATCCGAAGCTGGCGATCTGGGAGATGCGATCGGAGGGAGTGATCTCATATTCCTGCAAATGCCAATCGATCAGATTCTGCAGGCCGCGGGCCGGCACCTCGACGCCGCTGGGCACCCCGGTGGAGCCCGATGTGAAGATCACGTATGCAATGCTTTCTCCCGTCCGTTCGAATCCGGGTTGAGCAAGGCCGGACAGCAGACTGCCGTGGGGGCGGTTCAGCAGAGTGTCGGCTTCGATTACGTGCAGCCCCTCCGGCAAAGCCGCGCGACGCTGCGTATCGGCCAGAACGAGCTTGGGACAGACTCGCTGCAACATCATTCGGATGCGCTCGGGCGGTTGGGAGGTGTCCAGCGGAACGTAGGCGGCGCCACTGAGGAGCACGCCCAGCGAGCAGGCCACAGAGTAGGACGACCGGTCCATGTAAATGGCAATCCGATCCTCAGGCTGGACATTGAGGTCCATGAGGGTGGTCTGGATGAGTTGTGCTGCGGCTACCAGTTCACGGTATCCCAGGCGAGTGCGGTCACACTGTACAGCGAGGTGCTCCGGACGAGTGTTGGCATACTCCAGGATCCGTGCGAGGAAGGTGACTTCGGGTGGTTCAGGCCGCTTCAACAACATCTGTGCCTGTGTGACCGCCAGGGTTTCGCCTGGCAACGTCGGATTCCGACGTCTGAAATCGCCAGCGGCAATCTGCTGCAGAGCGGCCAGAAAACAGCTGGCGAATTGTTCGACCAATTCCGCGGGAAGCGACTCGAGGTAGTCAAATGCAACAATCAGCCGCTCATCCGTATGACTCAGGTGACATTGCGTAGTCAGCGCATAGTAGGTTTGCTCGGACGCGTAACCATCTCGAATCTGAAGCCCGGTGTTCCTCGCAATGTCCTCGTAGATGTGGAAGTGGGTGAAGTTCAACAGGGTGTCGAACAGCCCGGTGCGGCCGTGATCGAGCTGGAGAGTCGCAATCGGATAGCGGCGATGGGGCAGGCTCTCATTCTCGAACTGAAAGCAGTCGCGGATGATGTCCTCCCAACTGCGCTGACGTAGATTGATGCGGAAGGGCAGTGTGTTGAGGTGTGCTCCCAGGATGCGATCGCCATCCTTCTTGACAGGGCGGCCATTGCAGACGACGCCGAATACAATGTCATCGAGGCCGGAGAACAACCCCGCTGTCCGCGCTTGCACAGCCACCAGTACTGATTTGAGCGGTACCCCCAGTTGGCGTGCGACTGATCGAAGTCCTGCGCAGATGCCCTCAGGCAGCTGGTTGGATAGCCGTCGCACTCGGCCTCCGCCGCGCGTTCCAGGAGCATTGGCGCAGGCCAGTCTGGCAGGGCGCGCATCAGCCAGGCGTCCTCGCCAGAACTCTTGGGAAACGGCTGAGGCTAAAGTCTTCTGCTCCAATGCCACGAAGTCGCGATAGAACGCCCGGATGGGCTGTGGGCGCCCGTCGAACTCCCCAGGTTGCCGCAGCTTGCAATAGGTCGACAACACTTCCGTAAAGAGGGTAGCAACGCTCCAGCCATCGAGGAATGGATCGCTGATCGACAGCTGAAATTCATCGTATGAGCGGATGTGCGCAGTGATTCGCACCAGCGGCGGCCGGGTCCAGTCGAATCGGACCTTGCGCTCCGCATCCAACCAATCGCCCACCAATCGGTTCTGGCGTGAATCGTCCTCGTGCGAAATGTCGATGACCGCAATCCGCCCGTTCGCTCTCGCATGGACCAGCTGGACAGGTTGTGAATACAGATCGAGGTTGACGGAGGTTCTCAACATCGGATGGCGGGTGGCCGTCAGCTCATACGCGCGATTGAACAACTGTTCGTCGAACGGGGCGTGCACGCGCATGCTGGTGACATAACTTTCGTAGTCACTCGAAGTCTGCTGGTGAAACAGCAATGCCTGTTGCAGTTGAGTCATCGGATACGCATCGTCGAGCCCCGCGGGCAGCCGCTCGCGGTCGGCGGGACTCAACAAAGCGAAAGGTTCGATGTGCACGTCTTCAGAGTCGGAGTGCTTTGGCTGCAGCTGCGCGGACAGCAGCCGGATAGTCTGCAGCCGGTAGATCTGATCCAGCGTCAATGCGTAGCCGCGAGCCTCGATCCATATCACCATTCTCATGCTGAGAATCGAGTCGCCACCCAAGGCAAAGAAGCTGTCATCGACGCCAATATCATCGTGCCCGAAAATCTGCGACCAGACTTCCCAGAGCAGGGTCTGCTGCTCGGTGGTCGGCGGCAACCTGACAGAGCGCTCCTCAGCCAGGTTGCCAGCCATCGCGCAAAGCGCGAGCCGGTCGACTTTCCCGCTGGAGGTCAGTGGCAGTGCCTCCAGAGGCACCACGCGGTGAGGTCTCATGGCCGATGGCAGGGTGCTTCCCAGGAGCGCACGGAAATTGAGCTCATCGAAAGCGCTCCGGTCGCGCGGGACGACGAAAGCCAGGAGCCGATCTTTTACAACCAGCGCGGCAGCGGCCGTCACGTTGGGATCCTTCGAGCAAGCCCACTCGATTTCCCCGAGCTCGACTCGGACACCCTGCAATTTGACCTGATTATCGCGACGCCCGAGATATTCGATCGTCCAGTCCGAGCGATACCGGGCCAGGTCGCCGGTGCGGTACATGCGCGCCCCGTGCTCGGAAGACATCGGATCGGGTACAAAGGCGCCCGCCGTTAAAGCGGGTTGGTGGATGTATCCTCGCGCGAGCCCAACACCTGCAATGTACAGCTCGCCAATGCCGCCGATCGGCACGGGGTCCAGCCAACGATCAAGGATGTGGAGAGCAATATTTTCTATCGGACGGCCTATCGGAATCTTCTCGGGGATCGGTCCCGTGCAATCCCACGCCGCCACGTCGATGGCCGCTTCGGTCGGACCGTACTGATTGCTGACCAGTCCAACCCCCCAGGCCTGCGCACGGGCGACGATCTCGGAGGTCAACTCCTCGCCACTGCAGACGAGAAGGCGCACGGGCTGATCTTTTGGGGTCCCTGACACCGCATCAAAAAAGAGTCGCGCGATCGAGGGGACCAGGTGCACGACACTGATCTGCTGGCGCAGAATCGTTTGCTCCAACAATGCCATATCCCGGTGGGCACCGCGGGGGGCGAGCACCAGCGTGGCTCCAGAGATCAGTGGCCAGAAAATCTCCCAGATGGAGACATCAAAGCTCGGGGGTGTCTTATGCAGAACGCGGTCGGCGGCAGTCAGCTGATAGCGTGCCTGCATCCAGCGCAGCCGATTACAAATGGCCTCGTGAGGGACTACAACGCCCTTGGGACGGCCAGATGAGCCGGATGTGAACATGACATACGCTGCGCCCTGCGCATGGATGTGCAACGAATGTCTTCCTCGTAACCGCTCGCGGTGGTCCCGGCTCATGAGCGTTCGGATATCGATGAGCTCGATACCGAGATTCAGTTGCTCGGTCTCACGGATTTGCCCGGTGAACACGTGCCCGATGCCTGCATCCTGGATCGCCATCTGCAAGCGCTCTCGAGGATGCTCGGGATCCAAAGGCAAAAGCGCAGCGCCCGAGGCGAGAATGGCCAGCATGGCGACAACAGACTCGAGCGATCGATCCGCATACACGGCCATGGGGCAATCGACGGCTGCCTGGAAGCTCGGATGGTTGACAACCGCCTCGATGTAGTCGGCCAGTTGACCATAGGTCCACTCGTCATCGCCGGCTTTCACAGCCACGCGCTCTGGACTGCGAGCGCATTGTTCGAGCACGAGCTCATGCAGCCGTTCTGAGGACACTGTTCGCGGCGCATCGACCCGACCTGACTGACCGAGATCCTCTGCGGTCATGAGAGGGATTCTCTCCAGCCAACAGCCGGCATCGTTCGCCGCCGCCTCGATCGCCTGCGCGACATAGCGAATCAAACGCTTGGCCATTCCATCATCCAGACAATCACGTCGATATCGAATCGTCAGGGCCAGGGTCTTCCCGGGCAGTTCGGCCGCAAAAAAAGCCAGATCGGCCTGAGCGCTGCCATCGGGTACTTCGACAGTCGTTCCTGTGAGATCGCCAAAGCTGACGGCAGATCCCTCCAGCCCCAGTGCGAGCGCCCCCAGTTGCTGCGCCTCCACCGGAACCGATTGCAAAGTGAACAGCACCTGCATGAGCCGCTCTGGCGTCACATTCGCCGGCGTGGCATTGGCAATCATCCCAAAGGGGTACTGAGCATGGGCATAGGCGGCCAGCACGGTGCTGCGGATGCGGCTCAAAAGGGATTTGAACGTGTCATTCGCACGAGTCTGGAGACCGAGCGGCACCGTGTTGACCAGGTAACCAACCGTGTTTTTCCAACGAGATAGACGCCGGCCCGAGAACGGCGTGTGGATGAGAACGTCACGTTGATCGCACAGTCGTGCCAGCACAGCAGAAATGATTGCCAGCAAGCCCATGAAGAGCGTGGCATCCATCTGCATGCAAGCCTGTTTGAAGCGCTCCGAGGTACGTGCGTCAACCAGTACATTGATTGTTCCAGCGTCCGTCATTGGGGACGAATCGCCCTGAACGGGGAATGGGAACCGCAGGCGGGCTGGCCTGTTTTGGCTCGCCTGCTCCCAGAATGACTGCTGCTCGCGGGCCGCGCTGGACTCGAGGTGCTGCCTCTC
>Ga0105237_10009462_pt1 | contig 10437 bp, 14 predicted proteins | sample KBSC24metaG_FD_81520 | JGI IMG/M metagenome (GOLD analysis project Ga0105237, IMG submission 81520) | Corn rhizosphere microbial communities from Kellogg Biological Station, Michigan, USA - KBS C2-4 metaG | ecosystem: Host-associated > Plants > Roots > Rhizosphere > Soil | place: Michigan, USA... | reverse complement strand
TGGAAATTCTTCGATGCTGAAGGTAGGCTTCCTTGTTTAGTCAAACAGGGCTTCAAAGAAAACTTAGTCCTAGAAGTCGCTAACAAGATGCCGTGGAAGGTGCGGTCATACCATTCGGCCGGTCGTTGACGTACCGGTTTGCGTGCGCCGGGTACTTCGCTGCCCTGGCTGTGGCCGATGTGCCGAATATGCCAGAACCATTGGCAAGTCCTGGAGCCGTCAAGGGCTTTCTGCTTCGTCATCTACGCTGGTGGGCTCGGCATTCGGGGGACATATTTTACCCTGATGGAACGATGAATCTGGGCTGGCTTTATCCGTGAGTCCTCCTTGCTATCCTAGGCATGACACACCACCACTAACCTCTCATCGGATTAGAAATATGTACATGACCGAAGACTATAATTCACCGCAGTCTGTTTACTGGGCTCTCAAATCTCTGATTGTGGTCGGCTTACCCGCGAGCCAGCCCTTCTGGGCTGAGCCAGAACTGCCCTACCCAGCTATCACACCTTCAATGGCTGTGGAGATTCTCACAGCACCCCGACAAATCCTCTGCAACCATCCCAGTGGAAACCATCACTTCATGCTTTCGAGCGCACAGTTCCTAGGCGTGCATTTCAAAGCTGCGGTGGCCAAATACTGCAAATTCGCATATTCTTCTGCGTTTGGTTTCTCAGTTCCGACTGGCCATTGGTCGCTGTCTCAGATCGCTCCAGACAATATGCTCGTCATGAGTCGCGATGGCACAGAGACATGGGCGACTAAATATAAATGTAGCGACGCAGATTTCAGTACTGCGCTGTGCGAGGGTCCAGCAGGTGAAGAGGTCGTCGCCGCTGCCACAACCTGGTTTCCATGGGTCGACCGTTCTGTGGTTGTAAGAACGACACTTGCGCCCCCAACCGAAGACTGGCCGGACTGGCATGTCCGCGTTCATCAAATCAAAGCGAACCAGCCTTGCAAATTGCTCTTGACCGCAGAGGGCGGGTTTGCTATTTCTGGTCGTCGCCAGAAGGATGGCTCTGATTTACCTGAGCTAAGTCAGAACATATGGGACGAGGGGCTTGAGCTCGGGCTGACCGAGGGGATTCTACGAGACGATAAATCGATTCTTGTCCTGTCGCATGCAGGTGCCTCAGGAGTCAGTACAGAGCTCATGTTGCCAGGAAAGGGAATGACTACGGTGGACGCACTTAAACCTGAGGCCAATACGAACCTTATTACTCAACGTACCACCATTCCGATTATTGAGCACACTCTCAAATCTTTGAAAGCCGGGAGTGATGTTTACCTGGTAACCAAGATATTTGCGATTTCTACATCAGGCGCTGGTCACAAAATCAAGGCAGCTAGGAGCCTTAAAACCCGCTGGCTTCAGCGCCCACGTATTTTGATTGAGAATCCTGCATCCGTCGAAGGACAATATCGGCTCCACCTCAAAAAGGCAGAGCATTCCTAATCCTAATAAGAGCCCCCATAAATCGGGGGCCACCCACCTGTTTCCTGTAGCCCCTCTGGGATGTTGTTCCACTGAGTAGAAAATCCCGCAGCAAGATCGTTTGGTTGCGAGTTAAAATTCATGTTTTCAAAACTGATAACCCGATCCATTTCTGTGAAGCTTTGGTCCATCAGGATCCGCGAAATGGCAGACAATTCGTCGCCATCAGCCGTACTTTGTTGTGGCACCGCCGAGTCATGGCTGACTTGTGCATTCATTGGGTAATGTCCACTGCGCATAGGAGCGAGAGATGAATGCAGTGAGTTTCTCACAAACGGGCTCGGACCTGACTGAACAGCAGTTTCTGTTGGGATTGTCGATTCGTTGGCATCCCAATCTGACAGACCTTTCTCCACATACTGTTCGTCATATTCTGCAACATTTATGTGGTAACGGCAGTCCTGCTGATGTCTGCGATGGAGGGTTTTCAACCTGTCGGCTAACTGAGTGAAAAAGTTCGTGTGATTTTCCGCGTCTTCGCGTCTCCCTGCACCTTTCCATCGCACCGCCATGTCTTCGAGGCATCTTCCCAGCACCCAAAACTCAGAATCAAGCTCGTCAGTTTCAAAATGGCGCCAGTGGACTATGTTTCCAAGTAATTAGTGAGCAGCATTTGGACTGGAGGCAGCCATTACCCACCTAACAAAACTCGAGCGCTAATGTAAGCAGAAAATGCTAGCTGTGGTGACACTGGATACAATTTAGAAGTAGTCTCGAGATACTTCCATGTGATATTGGCTGTCTCAATGGCAGCATGCTGACAAGTCTCGGCGCTATAGGAACTGGGCAGCCTGAGACCTCTCAGCTCTAACTCGGGATAGGCAATGCGTTGATGGAGGAGAATCATGGAAGCATTGTGTGTAGCATGTGCTACTGTCATATTGGGATCCATGACACCTGGGAAAGCTTTGCGCGATACACCCGAGTCCTTCCACTGCTGTGGTAGAAACATTTTCCAGCTATGTAGCGGCAGAGGTCAGTTCAGGTGTAGCTGGATAGCACAACAAATAAGCAGGGCATCTTACTGGACAAGCCGAAGGTCAAGTTCTTTGAAGCGGATGAGCCAATTCGAAACTTCCTGTTTATCTTGGAAATTGATCTTCTGGTGTAGAAAGTATGCCATTACTCGACTGAGAGACTCCATTGACTCTACGAAATATGCAAATGCTCCAACGGTTGACATATCTACCGTTTCGGATGTTGTTCCGGGTCGCACATCAGTCGGTGAGGTGGAACCGGTCTCATAAGCGTCGACAGTTGTTGGCGGTGTGTTGCTCCAGTAATATGCAGGGATAAAGGTGACTGATTTATTAATACCCACCACGGATCGATCCCATATCCCAAAATATGGGGTGGTGGCAGGTGTTTCATGATACCAGTGACCGCCACATACGGGCAACCTCCGACTAACGTCTGCCGCGGTAAGACTAGTGTTCGAGCTGAATATTGTGAGCATATAAAGCTATACTGAGCCTTCTTTTGGAGGCATAAGTCGCTTACCCCGTCGTCACTGAGCAGAATCTAGCAAGCGTAAGGGAAAATCCTGCGGACCATAGGGGGAAAGGTAAGCCAACCTATCAAGAATGAAGATGTTCCAGAAGACACGTCGTCTCTCCTCTTCCTCGACCCAGTTCGCGGGATCAGAGAGTTTAAGTGACGCCCGTAGTAGACCATTTCGCTTCTGCCGATTGTCCGCCTCAACTGTCAACTGCAAGTACTCTACCGTCCTGGTCAAGGACCCTATGAACGACCATACCCTATCTGAAGCGCCATTGCCTATCTAGGTCCTTCTCAATCAGTTATGAATCTCCTTCCCTCGGGCGCATCAAGTGATGATATACTGACCTCTGTGAAAGCGAGAATAGTAAGCGCTTGTAGGTTCTCGACCGTTAGTCGTTCCATCGCGTTCAAGACGACGACAGTCCTAGATTTTGAAGTTTTATCCTTCACGTAATCGGCATCCAAAGGCTTACCATCCTGTGTCACAAACCTCAAGGCTGCGAATACCATGGAATGAAGCACTAGAGACATCTTTTGCCGTCCCCTCGGCTCGGCGATTTTTCGCCGGAATGCAGCTTCCTGTATAATAGGGACCCATGGCTGCACACAGGTGAAGTATGCTGCTAGAAGCGCCTCAAGGCAGGCAATAGAGGGGGGACTGGGATATCTTTCATTTTGGTCCTCGAGTGTGTTACTTGGGACTGGCTGTGATGATGGATACTGCGGGCTGTGATTGAGAGGTCTTGGGCGTTTGTAAGGAGGCCCACATTCATTTTCGTCCTCTTTTTCGCCATCAATGGGACGGTTGAAGGGGCCAGAAGACGCGTCAGATGTCGACGCAAGTTTGGAGGTCAACTGATGAATCTCATGAGATAATTGTGATAGCACTTTAACGATGGGCGCTTGATCATCAGATAGGTCCAAATCAGGTTGTTCCACTGGTCGGTCGGGTATGCTCTGTGATCGGTGATCGAAGACAATGCTTTCTACCGCCGCTGATTTACATAAGGAAAAGACTGCGACAAGGATATCATGGCTCGGGCTCTCTTACCAAGGCGACGGTTCAAAGCTTCTACTACACCACTCTTTAGCCCTGGTCTGGCCCTCGTAGTCTCGTACACGCATTCGATGTCTGTAGTCACTTTCAGTGGAGGCTTGGGATGCAAGCCAGATGAACAGCTCCTTACTCAACCGTTCACAATTGGAGCAAAGTGGTTGCAGACGTGAGCACTTCAACTTCCTTCGTCGGCATTGGTTACACGACGGTAGCAGAGTGTCACAATTGGCATCGGCTACAGGCTCAGGGTGGGCGTCCATTGCTGTGCTTTGGGGAGGCGGATACCGGAGGAATAGCCGGCCGCAAGATGGTGCGAAGGGCAAGCTTTATTTGTAGAATTTGAAGCTCGCTTACACGGAGGGCTCTCGGCCTTTTGGAGGCCCACCTTCAAAATTCTTCTTGCCGTTTATCCTCAAAGTGACCCAAAAAGCGAAAGCTCACCTGTTACCAAAAGCCTATTCCTGAGGTGAATTGCCGCCCGAGGCACCCAACGACGTTTTGGACGCAGAAGAGGGGTATTAGGGAGTCCCCACAAACGTGGAGCGAGCCACCCCCTTCCACGGGCCTCCACCAATTAGCCTTGAGTCTCGTGATAGGAAGATCTCTAGCTATATAGATCTACGACGAAGCCCCCATCAAGGAGCATTTGCATTGACGATTCACCTATTTAACACCCTCCTGTCTCGAAAATCACTTCAAACCATGGCTGGAAATCAGGATATTGTCAAGGACGAAAAGACAGTGGTTGAGATGGAGCGGAAACCTGCACCTGAGAACGAGATTGAACCAATCACTTCTGCATACGCGAGCTTTACGCGTGCAGCTTTGATGCGGAAATTCTGGAGACTCTATCTTACCGGCCTTATGGTGTCTCTTGGTGGCATGTAAGTCTCTACTCCGTGACTAAAAAAGTGCGTGTTTTCACACTGTATTGCTAAACACAATTCCAGGTATGCAGGCTACTGCAACTCCGTTGTAGGTAGTATTGTTGCAAACAAAGGTTTCATCCAAGCCTTTGGCACAGTACATGATCCTAAGACTGGGAAACTTGTCCTCGACGCACACCATGTGTCCATCTGGGCCGCCGTGAACTATGCCTCACAGATCACTTTCCAGTTCATCTCACCCTTCACCGCCGATCGATTTGGTCGCAAGTTCAACATGTGGGTTTTTACATTCTTCTTAACTCTGGTAAGTTTGCAGCCCTTGAGAAAAGCGCAAGAGACTGATTCTTGAAACTCTAGTCTATCGTTCTCGCGATCGTTGCACAGAACTATATCGTTCTTGCGATCTCTCGCGTTGCAGGGGGATGCGCCAGTGGCATGATCTCAACGGCATGCATGGTTTATATGTCAGAGATCGTCCTGCCACAGTTTCGTGGAGCTATGCTAGGCGCTTTTTCCCTTTCCTTCGCCCTTGGTCAGGTCTTTTTAGCTATTGGCTTGAAAACGCTTGATGTCACGGCCCAATTGCAGTTCCGACGGATCTTCTACTCAGAATTCGTCTTTTTTGGAATCTGGCTCATCCCCGTAATCTACCTTCCTGACACACCAGGTAAGAAGATAAGAAAACTTGTCGCATGAGAAAATCTAGCTAATCAGTCCTTAGCATGGTATGCTATCAAAGGTAGACACGAGGAAGGCAAGAAAGCTCTCCGTCGGCTGGTTGGCAATGTCGAGGGCTACGATCTCGAGCGAGAATACGGCGTCGTTAAGTTCGAAGCAGAGAAGTCGGCTGCACTCGCCAGATCCCATAGCGAGTCCGACTGGAAAGCACTATTCACCAAGAACAATATTAAACGCATCATCGTGGCAACACTTCCCTTTACCTTTCAAAACTTTGTTGGTGTCTCTCTAATTTTTGGATACACTACCTACTTCTTCCAACTCGCAAACCTCTCTGATCCGTTCCTCGGGAAACTCATAATTCAACTGATTCTCCTTACCGGACTCATCATCTCGTTTTACTTCGTTGATAGGGTTGGTCGCCGGAAGCTTGTGATTTGGGGTGGAGTCATTATGGGCAGTGTTTGCTTTATAGTCGGAGGTCTGGGCTTCAGGGAGCAAACGAGTGCCTCAGGCATAGGATTGATAACTCTATGCGCGTTTTGGGCCTTCGTCTACGCCAATTCCTTGGCTCCGATTGGTAAGTGAATTCACGGGCGGCTTTTCTGCCTCGTGTGGATTCAGGTGGTCCGGCTGACCTTTCCTGCAGGCTGGATCTCCCTAGTCGAAGTCTCAAGTCCAAAGCTCCGAGCGAAGACTACAGCAGCCGCTGCCATTATACAAGCGTTGACAGGGTTGGTTTTTGTAAGTCTCAAGCCATTTTATCACATTTGATTTGGCATCTAATTATGGAATTTTTAGTCCTACACCGTGCCACTGATGCTTTCAGATCAAGGTGCGGGATGGGGACAAAAGATCGGTCTGTTCTTCGGCTCAATTACCTATCTATATCTGATACCTATCGTCTTCTTCTACCCTGAGACAAAGAACCGCACATACGAAGAGTTAGACGAGTTGTTTGAACGAGGCATCCCTGCTTGGGAGTTCGAAAAGACAAAGACAAGGCACCAGGCGGCAGTCCAGGCAGGGAAAGGTTGCGAGCCGTGATCGGATTACAAATTTTTGGAGCATGGGATATCTTCTGAAAACTTTCGATACTTAGATGTGCTCCTTGTCATATCGATGTCGACATTCTTGTGGATTGATATCACAGCTTCTTCTTGGACCAAACTGGAGACTGGGTAGATCGGCGTGATAGGGACGAGCTGGTCAAGAGTCTCCTACAATTAGTGACTAAACTCCTGAGCAAATTATACTATCCTGCAATCTAGGTTTCTTTCGTTTTGAAGGCTTCACATGATTGCTCCAGAAATTTGCCAATAATAGAAATTTCACTGAGACGTTATTTACAGCTAGACACGTAGTTTTAATATTTATATGAACTACAGCATCGGTGAAAAGATATCCCCTTGGTTGTTCGTAAGGCGCACTGGTTTTCCTACCCATTGCATCAATTGGCGGTGCTTGTTATTGAAACAGCGCAGGCTCACTACTTCGTAGAGAACAACCCGCGATTACCTGCTTCGGCTCTCTTTTACAATGAACGAAATCAAGCTTCACACCTCATCTGCCGACTAACCTTGGTATGTAAATAAGGCATTGAATTATCGCAGGGTGATAATTGCAAGGAGTACTGTGAAATCCGAACAGCTTTTGGGGATAGGATCGTTCCTTCAAACTGCCTAGGTATTTCACGCATTTCGACTGCTACCAAACCACAGCTTTGTCCTTCAGGACTTCCGTCCACCAAACCACGTGGACCGCAACCGCGGCAGTCCCCAGCAAGGTCAACGGTATCATTGCCTTTATAGAACAACAATGGACAGGACGCTATCTGTATCCACTAAAGCGTACCCACATGCGCGTCAGGAGCCGAGAATGTGACGGGTTAAGGTCGTCGGCAAATGAATCGGGAACCGGAGCATCTATCGTGCGACCAATGCTCCGCACTGTCAATACTGGGGCCTTTTGAGCAGGCGAATAGTCTGATGGCTATGACGTGTTGCGTCCCATGGAACAAGATAACCCTGTCCTCAAGAACGGCAATACCGGCAATCGAATAGTATCTTTCGACGCTGAGATTTCTTTCTTTGCCTAGTTGGCTAATCTTAAAGCCACCACTGTGCAGAGCTACCTTGCTTAAAAGTGAATACATCGAAGTCAGCAACCATATTGAGCTTTTATACCCAACTCGCTGTATTTTTGTTGCATCTTCAAAATTCCGCAGACGCATTAGCGAGGCAGTGTTTCTCTTGAACGCGGTGTCTTGATTGGATGGGCGAGATTTCTGGTCGAGAAGAAACATAGACTCTTACTCCTGTGAATACACTGAGCTTTCCAGCGGAATCAATCGAAATCACGACAAAGAGATCATAATGCTCAGACCTCAGGTAAATTCCACAAGAGAAGCCGTTTGCTTGGACGGAATTTGGAATTTTAGTGTCGTGTCCGACGCTTCAATCGAAGAATGGACCAAAATTCTTTCATCAAAGACACAAATCCCAGTGCCTGCGAGCTACAACGATATCTTAATTGGTAAAGACGTACGCAATCATGTCGGCTGGGTCAAATACCAACAACATGTTACGGTTCCAAGAGGTTGGTCTTCAGAGCAATGCTTCATCCGTTGCGACGCAGCGACACATAGAGGTCGCATCTACATCAATGACGACCTCGTTGTGGATCATGAAGGTGGCTATACCCCCTTCGAGGCTAACATCACCAAGCTGGTCGAGGCTGGGAAAGAATTTCGTCTCACAATCGCTGTTTGCAACGAGCTTAGCAACCAAACCATCCCACCCGGATATATTGACGTGTTGCCCAACGGGAAAAGGAAGCAAAGATATTTGCACGATTTTTTCAACTACTCGGGTATTTCGCGTTCCGTGTGGCTGTATAGTGTGCCTATGCATTATTTACAGGACGTTACTGTTCTTACGGATGTTGCTGAGGACGGCACCACGGGTGTCATAACCTATGATGCCAAAGCTGAAGTGAAGGCTGACACCCAAATTCGAGTGGCTATCACAGACGAAGGGGGGCAGGTCGTAGGGCAAGCCACAGGAGCTCGGGGCAGAATAAACATCAAGTCCGTACATCTCTGGCAACCTGGCGCCGCCTATCTGTATAGGATGGCACTTTCATTGCACCGATCGGATGACAACTCACTTGTGGATCAGTACTATCTCAACGTAGGAGTGCGCACCGTGAAAGTGCAAGGATCTCAATTCCTGATCAATAACAAGCCATTCTATTTTCGCGGCTTCGGAAAACATGAAGATACTCCTATACGCGGGAAAGGCCACGACCCAGCTTACATGGTACATGATTTCCAACTATTAGACTGGATCGGAGCTAACTCCTTCCGCACCTCGCACTACCCCTATGCAGAAGAAGTCTACGACTTTGCTGACAGACACGGAATCGTCGTCATCGATGAAACCGCGGCTGTAGGTCTCAATCTGGGCATCGCATCTGGGTTGTTCGGCAAGAAAGCGCCTGCAACCTGGTCGCCCGAGGGCATGAATGATAACACAAGGGCTGCACACTCCCAAAATATCCGCGAACTCATATCACGCGACAAGAATCACGCCTCGGTGGTCATGTGGTGCATCGCCAACGAGCCGGCTTCTCATGAACACGGCGCGCGAGAGTATTTCGCACCCCTGGTCGATTTGACCCGCAGCCTCGATCCCTCGCGACCTATTTGCTTCACCAATTTCGTCATGGCGACCCCGGAGCAAGACCTGATCTCCGACCTGTTCGACGTCCTCTGCTTGAACCGATATTACGGCTGGTACGAACATACTGGCGACTTGGAGGCGGCAGAGCAGGAGCTAGAAACAGACCTACGGAGCTGGCAGACCAAGTACGGCATGCCAATGATCATGGCCGAATACGGCGCCGACACCATTTCTGGGTTGCACATGACGGAGCCGGGACCCTGGAGTGAGGAATTCCAGAGCCGTTTACTAAAGACCTATCACCGTGTATTTGACCGCCTTGAGTGTGTGATTGGTGAACATGTCTGGAGTTTCTCGGATTTCCAAACCGGCGCCATGGTATTTAGAGTGGATGGGAACAAAAAGGGCGTCTTCACGAGAGATCGGCGGCCAAAACTTGCCGCCCAGACACTGCGAAAGCGATGGTCGGAACAAAAGAACGATCTGTTATAGTTTTGATAACAGAGGCTGCATATGTAGCGATAGGGCTGGTCTTGAAATCCTTCTCCCACCAATTACACAACCCCAAAAGTAGGCAGGCACCCTCGATCCTTGTCCTCTTCAGGTCGATCTGCTTGCTGTCTTCAATTCCTTCTCGATACACATCTTTCTTTCTGATCATACGCTTTCTGCGTCCACCCCTACGAAGTTTCTTGTTCTGCACTTTAAGTAGTCTTTCGCAACCTTCTTAGTACACTTAGGAACTGTGCTTGGGACTTGGCCAGACATGCCGCATTATCCACACTCACAACACTTCGGGTAAGCCTACTGCCTGATTTGAGAGCGCAGCCGGGTGATATCTAATGCACGATGCATGTTCGCCTGCCAGCCCGTTAGCACCAGACTGCATACATTTGCTCATCTCATTATATCTGGAATTCCCAGCACTCAAATGGCAGGTTGGGGGCTTGGAACAGAGTGAGCTGGCTTCCTCGTATTTGATTCTTTGCTTGCCGTGGAGAGACACAGCATATGTTCGTATTGAGGACAGCCCCGCGTTCGACTCTTCAAAACAGGTGTGCCCCTCCATTTGCGACTCTGTTCCTGCGATCTGAGAACCTTTCCTGTTTATTTCAGCATTAAAAGTGAGCCAGG
>Ga0105237_10009461_pt1 | contig 10437 bp, 8 predicted proteins | sample KBSC24metaG_FD_81520 | JGI IMG/M metagenome (GOLD analysis project Ga0105237, IMG submission 81520) | Corn rhizosphere microbial communities from Kellogg Biological Station, Michigan, USA - KBS C2-4 metaG | ecosystem: Host-associated > Plants > Roots > Rhizosphere > Soil | place: Michigan, USA... | reverse complement strand
GGCGCGACCACCTCCAGCTTATAAGTGTCGGGGCGAACCGAGGTGAAGTCGAACAGCCCTGCCGACGTGGACTTTTGCTTCAGCACGGGAGTTTTGCCGCCGGGGAGATACACGTTGACCGTTGCATCAGGCACCGCGGCTCCAGAAGGATCGGTGATCGATCCGGTCAAGCGACCGCTCACCTGACCGAACAGCAGTGAGGCACACGTGGCCATCACCCAAAAAAACGAGACTATTCTAGACACTGTTTCTCCATCTTGTGTTGCGAGTATTTACAGTTAACCGCTTGATGTGGATTAGACGCCACACCATTAAAAAAAGACCCTTTACTGTCTATGGTAAAGATATTCGTCTACCTTAACCAATACGTCATAAGTTAGGAGAGTGCGAATCAGTACTTAACTTTGGTTATATCGGGCAAATCGGGTGACCCAATTGAGCTATGACGCACCGCCGCAACATGCAATGGCACGCAATGCAGCGTCAGACAATATATGTTAGTGGAATTCTAACTGGACAGCGCCAGCGGAATTACTTTACTTCGCGAATGACTCGCGAGCGGCCGCGATGGTCTTGCGAATATCTTCTTCGGTATGTGCGGCGGACAGGAAGGCAGCCTCGAATTGGGACGGCGCCAGGTAGATGCCCCGGTCGAGCATCGCTCGGAAGAACCTGCCAAAACGAGTAGTATCGCTCCGCTTGGCGGTTTCATAGTCGGTCACAGGTTGGTCTGTGAAGAAGAAGGTGAACATCGAGCCCACACGATTGACGGTGATGCCCTCCGGAACGGAAGCACACAGTTCGGCAGCTCGATTTTCCAATTGTGCGTAGACTTCGGGATGAGACTTGAGATGGCGGAGCATAGCGAGCCCCGCAGCTACGGCGAGCGGATTTCCGGAGAGCGTTCCCGCCTGATAGATGGGCCCTGACGGCGCCACCTTGCTCATGATGTCTTTGCGGCCTCCGTAGGCTCCGACGGGCAGTCCACCGCCGATTACTTTTCCGAGCGTGGTGAGATCCGGATGAATTCCAAAACGCTGCTGCGCGCCGCCGAATGCGACGCGGAAGCCGGTCATCACTTCGTCAAAGATCAGGAGTGCTCCGTGGCGCGCGGTAATTTCGCGCATGGCTTCCAGATACCCGGACTGAGGCGGCACGCAACCCATATTGCCGACGACGGGCTCGACGATAACAGCGGCAATCTGATCGCCGTTGGCGGCGAATGCCTGCTCCAGCGCTTTGACCGAGTTATAGGGCAGCGCGAGAGTCGTGTCGCAGAAGGACTTGGGCACTCCTTGCGTATCCGCGATTCCAAGTGTCGCGAGGCCCGAGCCCGCCTTCACCAGCAGCGAATCGACGTGTCCGTGATAGCAGCCTTCAAATTTGACGATCAGGTCGCGGCCCGTGAAGCCGCGCGCGACGCGAATCGCCGACATGGTGGCCTCGGTGCCGGAGTTCACCAGCCTGACCATCTCGATCGAGGGCACGGCGTCGATGATTGCCTCGGCAAGCGCAATCTCCTGCTCGGTCGGGGCGCCAAAGCTGGTGCCGATTTGGAGCGCGCTTTCCAGGGCCGCAAGGATCGCGGGATGTCGATGGCCAAGCAGCAGCGGGCCCCAGGAGCCGACGTAATCGATGTATTCGTTGCCGTCGGCGTCGAAGAGGTGGGAGCCTTCTCCGCGCGCAATGAAGGGTGGATTGCCGCCCACGCTTCGAAAGGCGCGCACGGGCGAGTTTACGCCTCCCGGAATGATCTCTTGAGCCCGGCGAAACAGTTCTTCCGATTTCGAATGGTTCATGCCCTTGCCTTTCGCGGCACCAGGCGGCTGAAACTCAAACTCATGCCGATTTCGTACAGGCTGCCGTTCAAATTTCGTAACAATCGTTTCTTCAATCCGAGATAAGGCTGCTTACCAGCAAACAGATCCTGCATGATATTCGAGAATCGCGGACTGCGGCGAGTGAACTGAACCATTCGCGCCGGCACGGACCCGAAGAGGAAACGGCCCACGAAGACGCGCTGAGCCAGCCGAGAACCAAATTCCAGATCGCTCGCAAAATCGCGGCGCAACAAGCGGCGATAGTTCTCCGCCATTTGCGATTCGGTAGGCGCCGCCGCGAGCACGGACTGCGCTGCCAGATCGCCCGACCGGATCGCGTAGTAGAGTCCCTCGCCGGTGATCGGATCGACCAAACCCGCCGCGTCACCTACCGCCATCCAACCTTCTCCGGAGACTCGATTTTTCTTCCACGACCCGGCTTCGAGCGCGGGCAACAGATGGCTGTAAAACGCCGAGCCCTTCCAGGCAATGCCCCGCTGATCCATAAAGCGTTCCAGACGCTGACGAAGCATCGGCGCCGGCTCACCTTTGCCGCAGATTCCCACCGAGAGGTGCCCACAGCGCGGGAAGATCCAGATGTAGCCTTCCAGTCCCTCTAGGAATTGAATGTCGATTCTGGCTTGGTCGCCGGGAACGTAATAGCCCAGCGCCGACATCGTGTCGCCGGCCCTCAACTGGGTGCCGACATCGCGGAGCGGATTGCGCGCGCCGGTGGCGACAATACAGAAATCGGCGTTGGCAATTCCCGCGTTGGTACGAATCTGCCAACCGTTGGCTCCGCGCGTCATCGCCGTAACGCGCGCCTTCTCGACGTTCGCCCCGGCACGAGCGGCGCGCTCGAGGAGCATGCGGTTCAGATCGAAACGCGAATAGATCAGCAGCGGATCGCCTAATTTCAGGCTGACGTCGCCCGCCTTGGGCGCCGCCAGGATCGTCTCGGTGACCAATCGCTTGGGAGTATCGTTTTCGATCAGGAACGGATACTGACTATAGGCTTTATAGGTCAGTCCGCCCCCGCAGGGCTTTTCCCAGGCTAATTTTTCGTCGAACAGGGAGACTTTCAGCCCTGCCGCGGCCAATTGTTCAGCCGCAAAGGCGCCCGCAGGTCCGCCACCCAGGATGGCTACACGCTTCATTTCTTTCCGGCAGGAGGCAAGTCGTCGGGGGACGGCATCTTCGATCCGCCTGGGACGGGTGCATTTGGAATGGCGCCAGCGCCATGAGGATTGGCTCCGTCAGGAGCCGCAACGGCCCCATGCGCATCCTGTCGTCCGACCACGACCCACTTGCCACTTTGTTGAGTCAAATGGTAGTTAATCGACATTCCCGCATCAGGATTGCCGCCCTTGGGAGTGATCGAAACGACCGCGTCGGCGACGTCATTCCCGGTGTATTGCACGGACTTGACGGCGACGTCCATGCCACCCAAATTAAGACCAGTTTTGGCTTGAGAAGCAGCCAGATGATCGATCACGCCCTGACGCACCGCGTCATTGCTTTGCACTCCGCGATTGCACGCGGTGAGTGAAATAATCAGGAGCAGTACTACACTAACTCTCACTACTTCAGTATAGCTGTCTGCTCAGAATGTTGCGGAAGACCACGCTCCGCCATGCGCATCCTGAGAATCGGTACCTATCAAAGATTAACAGAGGTACCCCTGGTACTAGAGTTACCGTACTTTTTGCGCAATACTGCTGGGTGAGGGCGGTACATGATTGCTCGAATCGTTCGATTTCTACGCGAGGAAAAGGGCCAGGACTTAACCGAGTATACTCTGCTGATCGTCTTCGTTCTGCTTGCGATTCTCGGGCTGGCTAGTGGGTACCACAATAACATTGCAGGAATTGTCAGCATCACCAACACCAACCTGGCTACCGCCAACACGGCAGCTTCATAAACGCTATTTAATTTCACAAACGGCCGTCACCTGACGTTATATAGAGCATTCGCGGAGTGTGGGGCGTGATTTAGCGGTACCCCCTGATCGCGCCCCCAAACCCTACTCCTCCCTCAAGACTACAATCGGATCAACTCGCGAAGCCCTCCTCGCCGGCACCCAACAGGCCAGCACCGCCACCACCCCCAGCAAGGTCGCGACAGCGGCGAAGGTCGCCGGGTCGAATGCGTTCACCCCGAAGAGCATGCTCTTCATCGAACGAGTGCCTATGGCAGCCAGGGCGAGTCCAAGGACAAGCCCGGCCCCTGTGAGAGCCAAACCTCGCCCGATCACCAGGCCGACTACTCCCCTGGCCGTGGAACCGAGTGCCATTCTCAATCCGATCTCCCGACTTCGCTGCGATACCGCATACGACAGGACACCGTAAAGCCCGATCGAAGCCAGTAGCAGGGCGAGCGCCGCGAACGATCCGAGAAGGCGCATTTGCTGGGTGCGGTCTTCCACATCGCGGTCGAGGATCTCGTCCATCGTCCGCACGCTGGCGACGGGTTGCTCGGGATCCACGCTCGCGATCACCTGGCGAACCGGCGCGGCCAGGGATCCGGCATCGCTCTTGGCACGGACCAAGAGATTCTCCGGCTGCGCCCAGGTGTCCTGAAACTGTGGAAAGGGGATGTAGACACCGGGCTTCATATCGAGTTCGTAGCCGCGTTCATGGACGTCCTGGACCACGCCGATAATGGTCCGCCATGTCTGGACGCGCGTACTCATTGCGATGCGGTGCCCGAGAGCGCCGCCTGTCGGCCAATAGCGTTTGGCCAGCGTTTGATTAATGACAATGACGGGCGGGGAAGAGGCGCCATCCCGCGAGTCGGCGAGACGGCCTTCGACGAGCCGCGCACCGAGCGTCCTGAGGTACCCTGGATCGCCGACGCGAAGCAGCGCGTCTCCCGCATCACCTTCCGGTCGCTCGCGACCCTCTACAGCATACCCTTGCGTGTTGCCGCTCGATAAGAATGGCAGCGTCGATGCGTAGGCTGCCCCATCGACACCTGGCAACGCGCGGACGCTCTCTAAGACGCGCTCGTAAAAGCCGAGTGTCTTGCCGGGCTGCGAGTAGCGATTGCGCGGGAGCGTGATGCGCATGGTCAGAAGATTCTCAGCACGGAATCCGATTTCGACGGCACGGAGACGGGCGAGGGTCTTCAGCATGAGGCCCGCCCCCACCAGCAGCACCAACGCGGCAGCGACTTCGAGGACGACGAGTGCGTCACGAGTAGTGGCGCGCCTCCCGCCGATTCCCCCCCGTCCGCCTTGGCGGAGAGCATCGTTCAGCGACGCGCGCGATGCCTGAAGGGCAGGCACGACACTAAACAGCACTCCGGTCAAAATCGAGATGCCGAGGGTGAAAGCGAGCAGCCCGCTATCGAGAATGGTCGGTGCGCCGGCCGCGAAACCGATCGGGGACAGTTTCTGAAGCAGCACCATCGCGGTGCGGGCGACGCCCAAACCCAACACACCGCCGAGCAGGGAAAGCAGCAGGCCTTCGGTGATCATCTGGCGGATCAGCCTTCCCCGGCCCGCGCCAAGCGCGGTCCTAACGGCCATTTCGCGCCCGCGTGAGACGGCACGGGCGAGCAAGAGACTGGCGAGATTGGCACAGGCGATCAGCAGCACACATCCGGCCGCGCTCATCAACACCAACAAAGCGAGCTTCGTCTTGCCTAAGAGTTCATCGCGGAGCGGTACGACTACGGCTCCAGATTTCTGGTTGTCGCGCGGATATTCCTGCTGGAGGCGCTGAGCGATCGCGGTCATCTGCTGACGCGCCTGCTCAAGTGTGGCCCCTGGCTTCAATCGCGCTACCGTGTTCAGATAATGCGAGCCGTGGTCCACCGCTTCGGAAGGGGTGAAGTGTGCGGGCACCCAGTAATCCACATCGCGATTGCGGAAAAGGAAATTGCGCGGCATGACACCGAGCACCGTGTACTTAATTCCGTTCATGAGGATGGCGCGGTTGACGATCGACGGATCGCCCGCATACCGGCGCTGCCATAAACCATAGCTGAGGACGATTAAGTAGGGGTTGGCCTTATCCTCTTCCGCCGTGAAGGAGCGCCCGACCACCGGAGCAACTCCCAGCACCTCGAAGAAGTTAGCGGTGATGCCACGGCCGACCACCTGTTCGGGTGGACCCTCGGCGGTCAGATTCCCAACCGAACCGCCCGTGGCAGCCATGTCGCTGAAGACGGTGTTGCGCGCCTTCCAATCGAAAAAATTCCCCGGGGCGGGCGTATTTTTCGGGAAGCCCGCGAAGCTGGCATCTTCCCACACCATCACGACCCGATCGGGGTCCTGATACGGCAGTGCTCGCAACAGCAAAGCCTGGACGGTGGAGAAGATCGCGGTGTTCGCGCCGATTCCGAGTGCCAGGGCAGCGATCGCCACCCCACTGAATACGGGAGACTGGCGCAGCAGTCGGGAGCCGTAGCGAAGGTCGGAAAAGAGGGTTTGCAGCACAACCTTATTACGGAGCCGGACGCGAAAGGTTACAGATTAAGGGCGCGCACTTGGAATGGATCGATTTCCAGGGTCTGCCCTTCCATCTGGATCATCCGCGGCCGGTCGAGGAAATTGGCGATCCACGCTCGGACGCGCGGACCGGATTCGAGTACCAAGACGCCGAATTCGAGCGGGTGGGAGGAACGTGCGCGGATCACCGAGTCAGGGGCGAAATCTTGAATTTCGGCGGTGACGGGCTGCGGTTGGTTGTAGGCGACGGAGGCAGCGCCCGCCTGTGCAAGCTCGCTGAAGCTGACGGCCACCCAGCCATTCGCATTACGGACCGGGGGAATCAGCACGGGGCTGATGTGGAACTCGGCGTCGGGCGCGAAGGATCTCGCAGTGACGACGGTGTCACCTTGCGCGGCGAGATTCTCGATCATGGTGAGCTCGTCAACGGCGTGGACTTGGGGATTGATGCCCCATGTCAAGGAGGGCGCGGTTTGACGATTGCGATTCAGTTCTACGAAATTTTCGGCGGTTTGGGAATTCGTGAAGGACAGATAGGGGACGCGTGATTTCTGGGCTCGATCGATGTGTATGGTTGCAGCGCGGTCGTGGGCAGGCGGAAGCGGCTGCCCCACAAGGCTTAACGTAACACTTTGAGTAATGCTGTCTCCCGGGTGGACTTCCGCAGGGATCGGAATGGAGAGAGGCGTGGAATAGGTCTTGAACGAAGCGTCTGTCCAGTTGCGCTGGTCTTCAGTTTCGAAAATGTCACCAAAGGTTTCAATACGGAGCGGGCCGTAGCGCAACGCGCGAATGTCGAGGAAGGGTTGGTGCGGGGAAATCAGCATCGGGAACTGCGATGCCTCCTCGGTTCCATCAGAATGCTCCACAATGCACTCGCGGCCGGCGCATTCCGCGATGGGATGGAGTACGCAGATGCCAATGCGATTGCGCCAGAAAGAGCGTGTCGCCTTTCCGGACATCGCGAAACGAATCGTGCCGTCGGAATCGCCTTCGATCAAACCGTTCCAAACAAACCCAATTTCGTGGTTGGCCGTGAACGAGATTCGGAAGTTATCCGCGTTTCTCACAACCATCTCGTTCGAAAGAACGGCCGGGATCGTCTGCCAGTTGCGGTTGCGGACGGCAACCAGCACGCGGCGCAGAATTTCGTGCCCGCCCAATCGAATGTAGCGGAGGCTGCCGCCATCATATTCCGCGGTGAGCGGACCTGCTGTTAATGTGAGTAACGCCAAGAGCCATTCTAACCATCCAGCGCTGCTTCTGTGCGACGCTGATCAGTGTAGTCCTCTATGAAGCCAATCGTTAGTCTTTTGGTCGCCGCCGCGATTGCTCACGCGGCGCCCCTTCCCAAACTCAGGGTCAGCGACGATCATCGTTTCCTGCTGCAAGAGAACGGACAGCCTTTCTTCTATCTAGCGGACACCGCTTGGGAGATCTTCCACCGGCTGACTCGTCAGGAAGCGGCGGCCTATCTGCGCTTTCGCGCCAAACAGGGATTCACTGTGGCGCAGGCTGTGGCGTTAGCCGAATTCGACGGACTGACCGAGCCTAACGCCTACGGCAAACTACCGCTCATTGACAAGGACCCAGCCAAGCCCGCGCTCACACCCGGATACAGCTATTGGGATCACGTGGCGTTCGTGATCGACGAGGCGAACCGCAACGGCATGTATATCGGGCTATTGCCGACGTGGGCCAGTTGGGTGGCGAAGAATCCGCGCAAAGACGAATCGGTCTTCACGGCCGCTACCGCGCAAACCTACGGCGAGTTCCTGGGCAGACGCTTCGGTAAGAAAGGCGTGATCTGGATTCTAGGCGGCGATCGCCGGGCCGACGGTGTGGAGGATGTGTGGCGAGCGATGGCAAAGGGCATCGCGATCGGAGTTGCGGGCAAAGAAGACTACAGCGCGGTGCTGATGAGCTATCACCCGAACGGCTCGGCTACGTCTTCCACCTGGTTCCACAAAGACGAATGGCTCGATCTGAATATGCAGCAGACCGGGCACGTGCTGGCCGAGACGGAGCCGTGGAAGAAGATCGTCGCGGACTATGCTCTGACTCCTCCCAAGCCCGTGATCGATGCGGAGTCCCTGTACGAGGATCATCCGCTGGCGTTCCAGTCGAAGAAGAACGGCTATAGCCTGGACGCTCATGTCCGCCAGCGGGCGTACTGGAATCTGTTTTCAGGATCGATCGGGCAGACTTACGGCAATCATGCCGTCTGGCAGTTTTATGCGCCCGGAAGGACGCCGGTCAACGGCCCGCTGATGTACTGGACGGAGGCAATTCACCGGCCCGGTGCGAACGAGATGCGATTTGTGCGCGAATTGATCGAGTCGCGCCCCGTGTTGTCGCGCGTGCCGGATCAATCTCTCGTGACCGATGCCTTGACGGGGGCCGACCACATCGCTGCGACTCGCGGCGATGGGTACGCTTTTATCTATGACGCCCAAGGGCGGCCGTTCACCGTCAACCTCGGAAAGATTTCCGGGGAGCGCGTGAAGTGCTGGTGGTTCAATCCGCGTAGCGGCGACACCTCGCCGACTGGCGAGTTCGAAAACAAGGGCACGCACGAGTTTGTGGCTCCCTCGGAAGGCTTCGGCAGCGATTGGGTGCTGATCGTGGACGACGCGTCAAAAGGCTACAAACCGCCCGTACGCACCGGTCCGTATAACTACTGAGAATGTACCGATCCCCCGCTTCGCGGTTGCGGCTCGGTAACATACCGAATCTTCAGTTTAAGAGTGGCCGTTGCCCGACTTACGCTGAGAGTCGATCAGTGCCTGAACAATGGCTCGAAGTTCGCGTGTGCTCTCTTCGCCCCTGATCTGCGCGTCGATCAGGGCCTCCATTTTACGATCGAAGTTCTGCTGAGATTCACGTTGCTTGGCAAGAATCTTGGCGCCGCGCACCAGCAGTCGCTCCGCCTTGGCGAGGCGTTTGTCGTGCGCCGCCAGACCTTCTTCGAACTTCTCTTGACGTGCCTGTATCTCTGCGTTGCGTGCTCGGAACTCTTCACTGTGCGCGCGAAACTCTGCCTGGTGCGCATTGAACTGCGCCCAGTACTGTGCCTGCTGCTGCAGGACGAACTCCATTGCCCGATCCAGGTCCACTTCTCTAACTCATGTGTATCACGAAATCAGCGCTTCGGTCACCACCGGAGCTGCCTCGCCATTCTTGACTGGTAGCTCCAATTCCACTTCCAGCCCTGGCCTGGCATTTCGCGCCCGGATGCTTCCTTTGTGCAACTCTATCGCGCGACGAGCGATCGACAACCCCAACCCAATTCCGCCACTCGAACGATCCCGATCGCTCTCCACCCTGTAGAACGCGTCGAACAATCGGGGCAGCGAATCGTCCGGCACCCCTGGACCGCGATCCCGCACATCCACCACCGCCTTGCCGTTATTACGACCAATCGAGACCTCGACCGCCGTCTGCCGGGGCGAATAGCGAATCGCATTTCGAATCACATTCTCCACCGCCCGCCGCAGCATCTCGGGATCTCCCAAGACGGTCACAGGCTCGTGCTTCTCGTATTTCAATTCGCACCCGTGCGCCGAGGCCTCAATCGTCGATTCGTCCACCAACTGTTGCACCAACTCATCCAGGCGCACCGGCGTATGCTTCAGTGAATTCGGATCGCCTTCCGCCCGAGTCACCTGCAGCAACTGCCCCACGAGCGCATTCAGCCGGTCCGATTCCTTCTGAATGCGATTGAGGGCCGCATTCAAATCCTCGCCCGACCGCGCCAGTTCCACCGCCACGCCCAACCGTGCCAAAGGGGAACGGAGTTCGTGCGAAATATCCAGCAGCAACCGGCGCTCCGCGGCCAATAGGGTAGTAATCCGGTCCGCCATGCGGTCAAACGTGCGAGCCAGTTGTCCCAACTCATCACGTCGGTTCGATCCCGCGCGGGCCGATAAATCCCCACGCCCGAACTGCTCCACCGACTTTTGCAGCGCCCGCACCGGGCTGGTCAAATGAAATGCCAGCCAGTAACAAAGCAACACCGCCGCCGCCATCATGAACACGTGCTCCGGCATCAGGAACCAGGTACCGGGTCGAGCTCGCGGCACGATGAAGAAGAACCAGTAGCGGCCATCATCCGCTGGCCGCGCCACCATGCCGTCGCCCATCAGGATGAAAGAAAATGCCGGC
>Ga0105237_10009460_pt1 | contig 10438 bp, 9 predicted proteins | sample KBSC24metaG_FD_81520 | JGI IMG/M metagenome (GOLD analysis project Ga0105237, IMG submission 81520) | Corn rhizosphere microbial communities from Kellogg Biological Station, Michigan, USA - KBS C2-4 metaG | ecosystem: Host-associated > Plants > Roots > Rhizosphere > Soil | place: Michigan, USA... | reverse complement strand
CTCGCGCCATGCGGTCGACAACCCCGCTTCGGGCCGCGTCCTGCGCAAGCTGGGCTTCCAGCCGACCGGGCGCGTCGAGCCGATCTGGTCCAAGGGTCGCGGCGGCGAAATGGCGTGCATCGGCTTCGAGCTCGATCTGGACGCCGAAGACTGCCGACCGGGCCCGCAACCGCGTCTGGCAGCGTGACGCCTTCCCCTATCCTCGCCCGCCAGGGGGGAGGTGTCAGGCGCAGCCTGACGGAGGGGGAGGACTCCCGCTGCTCCTCGGTCGCTGGCTTCCCTCTCCGTCGCCTCCGGCGCCACCTCCCCCTGGCGGGGGGAGGATCAGGCGTGGCGCTTCCCCCCGCGCCCAAGCTCGACTAAGCTGGCAAACTATGGACACGAGGCCAGCAGCTTGACGACCGCGGCGGTGCGCCGGCGCCTCTCCCCCGAAGAATCGCGTGACGCAGCGCTCGAAGCGGCACGCGCGCTGCTGATCGAGGACGGCCCGCAGGCAGTGACGCTCAAGGCGGTCGCGGCGCGGATCGGGCGGACGCATGCCAATCTGCTCCACCATTTCGGCTCAGCGGCGGGGCTGCAGAAGGCGCTCGCCGCCAGTATGGCGGAGACGGTCACCGCCAAGATCGGCGAGGCGGTGCTGCGCGCCCGAACCACCGACCATGACCTGCGCGAGGTGGTGAACCTCACCTTCGACGCGTTCGGCCGCGAAGGGGCCGGGGCGCTGGCGAGCTGGATGCTGCTTACCGGCAACCAGGATGCGCTCGATCCGATCCTGGAGGCCATCCACCGGCTCGTCGACCGCATCAGCGAAGACGAGGCCGCCCGCGCGCCGCTGCGCGAGGAGACGCTGCAGCTAACCCTGATGGCGCTGGGCGACGCCCTGCTCGGCGCCCCCATGGCCCGCGCGCTGGGCCTGCCGCGGGAGAAGGCCCGCGAGCTGGCCGCGGCGATGCTACGCGAGCGGATCGAGGCGGCGAGCGAAGGGCCGTAACGCCCGGCCGCGCTCGCTACTCCGCCGCCTGCCCCATCCGCTGCGCCTCGCCCGCCACCGCCTCGCGCACCGCGCGCGAGAGCGCCGCGACGGTGAACGGCTTGCGCAGCACCGGGCGGTCGCGGAGCTGCTCGGCGCTCGCCTCGCCGGTGAAGCCGGTGACGAACAGCACCGCGACGCCGTGCAACGTCGCCTCTACGGCCGCGATCATCTCCGGCCCGGTCTGGCCGGGCATCAGCACGTCGGTCATCACCAGGTCGAGCGAGGCCATGGATGCGATCGCCGTCGGCGCATGCAGCGGATCGGCGCAGCCCACCGCGCGGTGCCCCAGCTCGCGCAGTGCCGCCAGCGTCGCGGCCAGCACGCGGGGATCGTCCTCGACGACGAGGATGTCATAGCTGTCGCCCGCCTTGTCCTCCGCGGCCTCGAGCAGCACGGGCGCCGCGACGGCGCCGGTCAGCGCGCCCTTGTAGCGCGGCAGGTACAGGGTGACCGTGGTGCCCGCCTCGGGCGCGGTCTCGATCGCGATGCCGCCGCCGGACTGGCGGACGAAGCCGAAGATCTGGCTGAGCCCCAGCCCGGTGCCCTTGCCCACCGGCTTGGTGGTGAAGAACGGCTCGAACACGCGCTCCAGCACCTCGGGCGTCATGCCGCAGCCGGAGTCGCGCACCGCGACCGAGACATAGTCGCCCGCCGCGCAATGCCCGACCTCGTTCGCCGCCAACCGCGATTCGCCGGTGGTGATCACCAGCGTGCCGCGCCCGTTCATCGCGTCGCGGGCGTTGACCGCGAGGTTGAGCACTGCGTTTTCGAGCTGGTGCCGGTCGACCCAGATCCGCCAGCCCATCCCGCGATCCTGTGCCTCGACTCGGATCGCGTCGCCCAGCGTGCGATCGAGCAGGTCCCGCATCCCGCGAATCAGCGCGCCGGCATCGACCGGCTCGGGCGCCAGCGATTCGGAGCGCGAGAAGGCCAGCAGCTGACGGGTGAGCGCGGCGGCGCGGTGGGCGCCCTCCATCGCATTGTCGAGGTGGCGCGCGGCTTCGTGGGGATCGTTCTCGATCTGGCGCCGCGCCAGTTCCACCCCGCCCAGCACAACCGCCAGCATGTTGTTGAAATCATGCGCGATGCCGCCGGTGAGCTGGCCCACCGCATCCATCTTCTGCGCCTGGCGGAGCTTGGCCTCGGCAACCTCGCGCTCGCGTGCTTCCTCGCGCAGCTGGGCGGTGGCCGCGGCGACGGCCTCGCGCAACTGCCCGGTCCGCTCGCGCTCCCAGGCGGCATCGGCATCGGCGAGCGCGCGGTCGCCCTGCGCCTCGATCGCAAGCCAGCCGAAGACCACCGCGCCCAGCGCGATCACCAGGCCGAAGCCGCTCAGCACACGCGAGGCATAGCTGCTGTTCTCGATCAGCTGCGCGGCGGCGCGGGTGCGGTCGCGCAGCAGGCGGCGTTCCTGCTCGACGATGTCGTCGAGGATCGACTCGACCTGCTTGCGCGCCGGGCTCTCGCGGACCTGGTAATAGGCGCCGTACGCGTCGTTGTTGCGCTTGAAGGTGGTGTAGAGCGCGGTCGCGTCCAGCTCCTTGCCGCGCTCGGCAAAGACGCGCTGGAGCTGGCGGACCTGCGCGAACAGCGTCGGGTTGTCGCCGGTCAGCTGGCGCAGCCGCTGGAGCTGTTCGCCGGCCTTGCCCCATTGGTCGCTATATTGCTGGCCAAGATTGCGATCCGCGCTCACCACATAGCGCCCCAGCGCCGCCTCGGCCGAGGCGATGCCGCCCGTCAGCTGGTTGGCGCGCAGGATCACTTCGAAGCTGTGCTGCTGGAGCGCGATGGCGCGATCGCGCTCGAGATCGGTGCGCTGCTGGATCAGGATCAGCGCGCCGAGCACGAGCACGCCGGCCACTGCCAGGGCACCCAGCAGGACCAGGCGCCAGTTCTTCGCGTGAACCGAACGCTCCAGAGACGGGATCGCATCGCTCATCCGGGCCCGACTCTAGGCGTTTGGAACCGAAGTGAAAAGGCCGGTTAGGCGATGACCCCCACGGCCTGGCCGGCCGCGCGGAACATGCCCAGCACGCGCTCGATCTGCTCGGGGCGATGCTCGGCGCAGAGCGAGCAGCGCAGCAGGAAGGTGCCGGCCGGGGTCGCCGGCGGGCGCGCCATGTTGACGTACAGGCCGTTCTCCAGCAGCGCCTGCCACATCATCACCGCCTGTTCCTGGTCCTCCAGGATCACCGCGACGATCGCGCTCTCGGGCTTTGCGGTGCCGAGCTTGAAGCCCATCGCCGTCAGCCCGCCGTGCAGCGCCCGCGCATTTTCCCACAGCCGGGCGCGCTTTTCGTGCGCGGTCGCCAGCTTGCGGATCGAAGTCGCCGCGGTCGCCACCACGCTGGGGGGCAGCGAGGCGGTGAAGATGTACGGGCGGCAGGCCAGCCGGATCGCCTCGAACTTCGGGTGGCTCGAGATGCAGAAGCCGCCGACGGTGCCGACCGACTTGGAGAAGGTGCCGACGACGAAATCGACGTCCGCTTCCAGCCCCTGGTCCTCGTAGACGCCGCGGCCGTTGGGGCCGAAAAAGCCCATCGAGTGGGCCTCGTCGACCAGCACCATCGCGCCGTGCTTCTTGGCAACGGCCACCATCTCCTTGAGCGGCGCGATGTCGCCGAGCATCGAATAGACGCCCTCCAGCACCACCAGCTTGCCCGCCTCTGCCGGCAGGCGGCCGAGGCGCTTGTCGAGGTCGGTCACGTCGTTGTGGCGGAAGCGGACGATCTCGGCATTGCCCTGCTTGCAGCCGTCGTAGATCGAGGCGTGGCTGTCGGCGTCGAGCACGATGTACTCGCCCTTGCCGACCAGCGTCGAGAGCATGCCCAGATTGGCCATGTAGCCGGTCGAGAACACGATGGCGCCCGACACGCCGTAGAAGTCGCGCAGCGCCTGCTCGACTTCCATATGGTCGCGGAAGGTGCCGTTGAGCATGCGGCTGCCGTTGGTGCCCGAGCCGAACTGGTCGAGCGCGTCCTTGCCGGCCTGGATCACGTCCGGATCGAACGTCATGCCCATATAGTTGTAGGTGCCGAGCAGGATCGTGTCCTTGCCCTTGATCACCGCCTCGGTGGGCGACGTGACCTGCTCCATCACGATCGCGAACGGATCGATCACGCCGCTGTCGAGCAGCGCCTGGCGCTCGGCGATCAGGCCGTCGAACTTGCTCATCAGGTCGGTCATGGCGATCAGCCCTTGAGCTTCTGCACGGCGTCGACCAGCTGGCCGACATTCTCGATCTCGGCCTGCATGTTCATGGTGATGACGATGTCGAACTCGTCCTCGATCGCGGCGACGAAATCCATCACCGTCAGGCTGTCCCATTCGAGATCGCCCGCGAAGGTGGTGGTTTCGGAAAGCGCGACGCCCTTCTTGTTGAAGGGCTCGATCTGCGCGGCGACGATGTCGAAGATTTCTGCACGGTCAGTCATGCGGCCGGTCCTTAGATTGATCGGTCGCAGGTGCCAAGCGAATGCGGCGAAACCGGGCCCGTGGCGGGGCAGTGCCCCACAGGTCAGGCCGCCGCGGCCGCATCCGCGCTGCTGCCGGTGAGCACGCTATGGACCCACAGGTCCATCTGCCCCGCGATCTTCTGGAGCAGGCCGGGATGGAAGTGCGTCACGTCGGCCATCTCGTCGAAGCTGTCGAGCAGGTCCGCCACTTCGAGGATGAAGATGCGGCCGGGATTCTCGCGCGCCATCTGCCGCCAGATCGCGTTGAACAGCCGGCAACGTTCGGGCGAGTGGTTGAGGCCGAGGCGATATTTCTCGATCGGCGCGTCTTCGGGGGGCAGCACCACCAGCATGCGCAGGTCGTTCTCGATCAGGTGGATGCACAGCCGCAGCACGCACTTCTGGTAGAGGCCGATCTCGAGCAGGTGCCATTTCTCCGGCCAGCGCACGTCGAGATAGTCGACCGTCGCGCCATAGACGAGGAAGGGCGGGAATTGCTGCGTCTTGTAGCTCTCGTCGTCCATCATCCGCAGCGCGAACAGCCGCGGATTGTTGTCGAAGTCGATCGCCGGGCGATACTGGCTGTAGTGCGCGATACCGCCGGACTGGCAATCGAACATGATGCGAATGCCCGCCTCGCCCGCTGGTGCACCGGAAAGCTCGGCGCGGATCGCGGCGCGCACCTCGGGCTCGTTGAAGCCGTGGTCCTCGATCCAGTCGGGCGTGACCCGGCTGAACCGGCCGTCGAGCGCGCTGAAATCGGCGTCGGGCCAGTTCACCCGGATCTTGCCCAGCGCATATTTCTCCAGCCCCATGTGCATCGCGCGGCACGAGAAGGTGAAATGCACCAGCTTCTGGTCGATCCGGTCGTACATGACGAAGCCGACCAGCCCGTAGCGGCCATATTTGTCCCAGGCGAAGATCGACCAGCTATCGTGGCGGGTGACGTTGATGATGTCGCGCTCGAGCTGGGCGGCATCGACGCGCGACTGGGTGTAGTTGACCTGGTTGGCGCGGTTGATCAGCTCGGCGATGCGCGGCACGAACTCGAGATTGTCCATGATGAACGGCGCGCAGGCGCACAGGCCCGAGGCGCGCAGGAACGCCTCGTTGGACTGGCCTTCCACCGCGCCGCGATCGCGCTTCTTCGCTTCCAGGATGCGATAGTCGGCGACGCGGCTGCGGGTGCCGGTCTGGAGCGCGAGCAGGCCGGCAAGCTGTTCGTCGGCGTCCGCCGCGGTCGCGTCGAGCGTCTGGATCTCGGGAAGCGCATGGCGGACTTCGGCGAGATTGTGCGGGTTGTCGTCGATGAAGAGGACATTGACCGCGCGCAGCTGCATGTCCGCGATGATGCCGCGGATCGCCTCGGCTTTGGGCGTAAAGGCGATGTGCGGGAAGACGAATTCGTCCCACAGCCCGAACGCCTCCAGTCTCGCCTTGGCCGCGTCGAAATCGTTCTTCGAGCAGATCGAGGAGACCACGCCGCGCGCGTTGAATGCGCGGACCATCTCGGCGCGCCGCTCGAACAGCGCGACCGCGTCGCCATCGGCGAGCGTGCCGCGCCACAGCGTATCGTCGAGGTCCCAGAGGATGAGCTTGATCGGGGCGTCCCACATGCCCCCTTTATAGAATGATTAAGTGCCGGCCGGGCTCAGAGCAGGTCCTTGGCGCGATACCAACGCGCGGTTTCGTCCAGGCCAGCCTCGGTCTCCACCTGCGGCGTCCAGAGATTGGCAGGCGCGCGGTGCGCCGGATCGGCCACCCAATCGGGATGGCAGAAATAGGAGACGCGGTCGGGCGTGAGCTTGGCGCGCTTGCCGCGCAGCGCCCGGTCGACATAGGCGCCTGCCATCAGCACCGGCCTGGGCAGCGACAGCGCGAGCACCTTCCGGCCCACGGCGCGGCCGATGGCATGGGCGAACTCGGGGTGGGTCCAGCCCCCTGCCCGGCCGTCATCGGGGTCGATCTCGCCGGGGAAGCGATCCGCGGCGGCGAGCGCGAGCAACAGGCGGCCGAGATCGCTGACCTCGATCACTGAGATCCGGCCGCCCGGCGGCAGCAGCGCAAGGCCGTAGCGCGCGACGCGGAACAGCTCGAGCATCTCCAGGTCACCCGGCCCGTAGATCGCCGGCGGGCGGACGATGGTCCAGTCCAGCCCGGAGTCGCGCACCAGCTTGTCGGCCTCGCCCTTGGACCAGCCATAGGCCGAAAGCTCGGGCTCGCGGCTGGCGAGCGAGGAGACATGGACATAGCGGCGCACGCCCGCCGCCTTGGTCGCAGCGAGCATGTTGGCGGTGCCAGTGATGTTGCCGTGCGCGAATCCTTCGCGATCAGGGGCATTCACCACCCCGGCGACATGGATCACCGCATCGGCGCCGGTGCACAGCTCAGCGAGCGCGGCGGTCGCATCGAGGTCCCCGCGCACCCAGGTCACACCGTCGCGGGCGGCCTGGTCGCGGCGGGTGAGCGCGCGGACCTGATGCCCGGCCTCAAGCGCGAGGTCGATCAGCCGCGAGCCGACGAAGCCGGTGCCGCCGGTGACGGCGAACACGCTCACAGCAGCGCCATGTGGCTGCGGTGGACCAAGGCGGACCGGGGCGCATAGCCGAGAATCTCGACCAGCTCCTCGCTCCGCCGACCGACGATGCGCGAGGCATCGACATGGCCATATTCGGCAAGCCCGCGGGCGAGATGCTTGCCGTCCGGGCCCACCACCACGACGAGGTCGCCGCGCGCGAAGCGGCCCTCCACGCGGATCGCCCCGGCCGAGAGCAGGCTGCGCCCTTCCTTCAGTGCCTGCGCAGCGCCTTCGTCGATATGGATCGCGCCCTTGGCGGTCAGCCCGCCGCGCAGCCACGCCTTGCGTGCCGCCGCGCCCTTCTGGCCGAGGAACAGCGTGCCGCGGCGCGTCGTCGCGAGCCGTGCCAGCGGATGCTCGACACGGCCGTCGGCAATGGCGAGATGCGCGCCGGCGCTGGTCGCGATCCGCGCCGCCTCGATCTTCGAGACCATGCCGCCCGATCCCATGCCCGAGGCCGAGCCGCGATCGGCCATCGCCTCGATCCGCTCGTCGATCACGTCGACCAGCTCGATCAGCTGCGCTTCGGGGTTGGTGTTGGGATTGGCGGTGTAGAGCCCGTCGACGTCGGACAGCAGCACAACGCCCTCGGCATTGGCCGCGCTCGCCACCCGCGCGGCGAGCCGGTCATTGTCGCCGAAGCGGATTTCCTCGGTCGCGACCGAATCATTCTCGTTGATCACCGGCACCACGCCCAGCCGCAACAGCCGGTCGAGCGTCGCCGAGACGTTGAGATAGCGGCGGCGGTCCTCGAGATCGTCAAGCGTCACCAGCATCTGCGCGGCGGTCATCCCCTGGTCGTGGAGCAGTTCGGCCCAGATGCTCGACAGCGCGATCTGGCCGGTCGCGGCCGCCGCCTGCGCATCCTCCAGGCTCGCCCGGCCGCCCTTGGGCAGCTTGAGCCTGCGCGCACCGAGCGCGATTGCGCCCGAGGAAACGATGACGAGCTGCTGCCCCTCGCGCGCCCGGGCACCGAGATCGGCGACCAGCGCCGCCAGCCAGTCGCGGCGGATCTCCCCCTCACGGTCGACGAGCAGCGAGGAGCCCACCTTCACGACCAGCCGGCCGCAGGTCGAGGGGCTGAAGCCGATGGCGTCGGCATGGCGTGCGAGCGCGGACATGGTCGCGCTCTTAGCGGTGCGGTTCGGCATCTGCCAAGCCGATCAGACGATCGATTCGCGCTGGAGGTCGCTGCAATGGCCGACGCCGGTGTCCTTGAGCCGCGCGATCACCGCGTCGCGGGTGTCGCTGTCGCCGGCGCGGATCTCGCCCAGCTCGGCGGCGGTGAGCAGCACCACGGGCACCGCACGGACCGGCGAGAGCGGCATGTCCTCGATCCGCGTGTCGAAGTCGGGCTCCGGCCCGCCGATCATCACGCCGAGCACATCGTCGGCGGTGAGAAAATGCGCCGGCAGCCGCGCGGCGATCGCCGCCGAGCTGGAGACGCTGGTGAGTTCGAGCGGGATCGGCCCATGGCGTTCGAGCGGGCGGAGGATGCCCTGCTCCTCGGCGACGATCGCGGCAACCCGGCGCAGCACCTCCAGCATCCAGCCGTCGCCCGCCACCTGCGCCGGGGCACCCTCGCCCGGCCCCTCGACGAACAGCTCGATCTCGAAGCCGTTGGCGGTTGCGGTCTCGTCGAACGGGTCGGAGAGGCCGTCGGTCGCCAGCAGGATCGCGTTGCCGCGGTGGATCAGCCGGTACGCCTCGTGCCCGCCCGGCCACAGCGAACCGGCCGGGGCGGACGAAAGGATGCGGTCGCTGGCCGGCCCCAGCGCCGACCAGAACAGCGCCCGCGCCTCGGCCGAGCGCTCGGCGACGCTGGCGATTCGGTGTGGCTCGGGTCGGCTAACCGCCTGCGCCTTCGCACCAAACAACCCACGCAACCAGCCGAACGCACCCATCCGCGTCTCTCCTAAAAGGAATCAGACGGGCAGCGTTGCCCTAGAAATGCGTCAGACCGGCGACCATTGAACCGGTTCTTCACCATCTTCGGCGGTTTCATCGGCCGCCCGGTTCTCGTTCGGGCCGATGATTTCCAGCAACTGGTCGAGCACCCAGTCGACCCCGGTGCCCGCCGCGCCGGACAGCGGAATGACTTGCGCGCCGCTGGCCTCTTCGAGTTCGGCGGAGAGCGCCGCGATCAGTTCGTCGTCGAGCGTGTCGATCTTGTTGAGCGCGATCACCGTCGGCTTGTCCGACAGGCCGGCGCCGTACGCCTCCAGCTCGTCGCGGACGATGCGGTAGCTGGTCGCCACGTCCTCGTCGTTCGCGTCGATCAGGTGGAGCAGCACGCGACAGCGCTCGATATGGCCGAGGAAGCGGTCGCCGATGCCCGCGCCGTCCGCCGCGCCTTCGATCAGGCCGGGGATGTCGGCGACCACGAACTCGCGCTGCTTGTGGCGCACCACGCCCAGCTGCGGCCGCGTCGTGGTGAAGGCATAGGCGCCCACCTTGGCCTGCGCGTTGGTCACCGCGTTGATGAAGGTCGACTTGCCGGCATTGGGCAGCCCGACCAGCCCCGCATCGGCGAGCAGCTTGAGGCGCAGCCAGACCCAGGCTTCCTCGCTCGGCCAACCGGTGCCGTGCTGGCGCGGCGCGCGGTTGGTCGAAGTCTTGTAGGTCGCATTGCCCCGGCCGCCGTCGCCGCCCCGCAGGAAGACGATGCGCTGGCCCTCCTTGGTGAGGTCGGCCAGCAGCGTGCGCTCGTCGTCGTCGGCGAGGATCTGGGTGCCGATCGGCACCTTGATGATAAGGTCTTCGCCACCTGCGCCGGTACGGTTCGAGCCCGAGCCGCCGCTGCCGCGCGGGGCGCGGAAATGCTGGGTGTAGCGGAAGTCGATCAGCGTGTTCAGGCCGGCGACCGCTTCGAAGATGATGTCGCCGCCCTTGCCGCCGTTGCCGCCGTCGGGGCCGCCATATTCGATGAACTTTTCGCGGCGGAAGCTCACGGCACCGGGTCCGCCGGCACCCGAGCGGACGAAAATCTTGGCTTGATCGAGGAAATGCATCGCGGGCCCATATACGTTCGGCGCAATTTCGTCACCCCCGGCAGCACCCCTGCCGGGAATGTGGCTAACGCGATGACACTTTCCGGGTGGCATCGGCGTTCAGCACGGCTATACGCGACCGGATCGTTTCCGCCCGTTTGCCGTTACGTGGGCGTACGGATCCAAGCTCTGAAGGACGTTCAGCGAACAGCATGAATTCGATCGATCGCTACATGGCGCGGCTGATCGCGGTGCCGCTGATCTCCACCCTGATCATCTCCGCGATGCTGCTCGTGCTCGATCGCATGCTGCGGCTGTTCGAGTTCGTCGCGACCGAGGGCGGTCCGGTGAGCGTGGTGTGGCGCATGCTCGCCAACCTGCT
>Ga0105237_10009458_pt1 | contig 10438 bp, 9 predicted proteins | sample KBSC24metaG_FD_81520 | JGI IMG/M metagenome (GOLD analysis project Ga0105237, IMG submission 81520) | Corn rhizosphere microbial communities from Kellogg Biological Station, Michigan, USA - KBS C2-4 metaG | ecosystem: Host-associated > Plants > Roots > Rhizosphere > Soil | place: Michigan, USA... | reverse complement strand
CATCTGGACATTTGTCCATGCAGTTTGACATTCATCCTCATCTGGACATTCGTCCATGCAGTTTGACATTCATCCTCATCTGGACATTCGTCCATGCAGTTTGACATTCATCCTCGACTGGACATTCGTCCATACAGCTTGACATTCATTTTATCTAGACATTCGTCCATACAGCTCAGGGTTCCTTTCGTCCTTCTTTCCAAATGCATATATTTGGAAATGGTATAGAGGCAATATGGGATCTAGTCTATTATATTAGTAGGTATTAGGAACACCTTTACAACAAACCGACCGAACGGGCAAGTCCCTAACCAGATAAGGTCGGCCAGGCTTGATTCGCAACCCCTGTTAATTATAATACCCTTTAGTCCTCTCCTTGAAAATCCTCCTCCTATCCAACCTATCGAAATGTCACGTAATGGAACTCGAACAAGACCACACTGAATACCCTGAGGTAAGTGATCTAGTATCACGCTTACCCAATTTAATATCTCGGGGTACAACTTGACTAAGTTCACATCTAGTATATTCAGGCCGTCCGGGAAGCTCTTGAGGCTATTATCCCATACGATCGTTCGCGCGAGAACATTTCACTCATTATCCTCGAGGGTCCGATACTAGATTCCAACGCGTCTAAATACGTTCGCTGATTACCTGCCCAGTCTTCGCACGATACGCGACTCTCCATCACCCACCTGCCTTCCTCACCCAGCGCACGAGTATGGGAAGTCCACTGTTGACCAACGACCACCCTGAGCGGGTATTGCAACCAGAACATCCGAAGATCGAGAGTCACCCTAAACTTCTTCGCGAGCAAGTGAGGCCTGATGTTTCACCGCAGGAAGGTTCGCTAGGTCACCAACAGACGGAAAAGCACGGCAACAGCTTTCAGTCGGACATAGAAAAGGATACATCTGAAGGAAAACCGCGTCTTCCATCACCGGATCTCCCTCTACAGAAAGCAGGACGGCTCTGTCGACCTAAAGGTCTCCCCGTCCGCCGTAACCGCGATCGAGAGCGACCCCGACGGCGGCGTAGGGAATAACAATATCCTGCGGCTGGCGTCGATTTCGGCACGGCCTTGGCGTCCAACGTCCCTCCCTTCGGGCATAATTATTCTTCGGCAGCGCCTGTCCCCACAACTCATAACGCCCAACATCGAGTCCACGTCTTTTCACCACCACCTCCATCACCATCGTACGCATTTAACTGCACTACCATCTATCTCGATGTCCGCCGCGAGCGTAAGTTATACACGGCCATCATACTCCTTTCGTCACTAATCTAGGGTTAGATTCCCCCTCATCTCATAGAGGATTTACGAACCTCTGTCCAACATGCCCTTAATCACGAGCCTACTGGAGCCTCCGTCCTTTACCTTGTCAACCAACGTATACTTTCAACCTCAAGAACCTACCGTCCTCTCACTAATACAACTTGGCGTCATTAGTGGTCTTCGACTCCCGGTCTTTACGTACACCCATACCTACAGCGCAGGCTTTGAGTCCACGCCTTGCCAGCCAGAGCCGCCTTCCCAGCGAACATGAAACCAAACTGCGGTCGCCGAGTAGGTCGATAGCAGACCAACCGGGACATCCCCAACCAGGCTCGCCACGAGATCAGGGTATCACCGCGAATACACTGCCCACCGGCTCCATTGAAGGCCGAGAAGAGGATGACCATCATGAAGATATACCCCCACCGCCGCAACCGATTGAATCACCGAGGCGTTCTTCCACCCCATCACCAATTACACACAATACCCCCGAACATCCAGTCGCTCGCCGCCAGTCCCTCGAAGAAGAGAAGATTTTCCTGGACCATCCGCAGCCGTCGGAAGATAGTATACTCATTGATCCAAATTGCCTGCATAGCGTACTACAGTTCGTCGACAACTTAATAGACAACGTCCCACTGGGTTCCAGGCCACCCAAACATCAAGCACCCATCCCTTCCCCGTCTATGTCAGGAGACTTGCGACCCGACCATTCCCAACCGCAAGCGGCGAAAGTTTCATGTGAACTGCCCCAAAATCCCGCGATCGAAGCCAGAAAACTCAAAAGGAAGAAAGAGCATACTCTCCGACGCCCCCATCAGATTGAGACGAAACCCCTCAAGCCAAGCAGCGTTCAGTCCACTATAATCAATCATACAGTAAATCAACAGGACGAGCGACAACCAAGTTCCACCCCACGACAAACACGACAGACACGTCAATCTAGTCGAGTGAAGGAGTTACCAAACCCTCAAATCCAGGCACCAGCCCAAAAATCCAGGCGGAAGAGACGACAACTCGTCGACGAAGTCCAGGAAAGTCTCAGGTTAAAACGGCACCAATATGGAAACTCTGCTAGGCAACCTACGGTCCTAGGCTCTTTAGAGGTAGATAAGCCAACCGATGGAATGGATGGAATTGACCGCCTCCTCTCTGCGTCTCGAACCATTGCAGCGCTTCAAATGACTGGTGGAGGGTAAAGAAGGAAGATATATCTTAGTCATCATATTCTATATATTACACTAGTCCTTAATAAGATTAGCGTATCAATTCCAACACGTGAATTTACTTCAATTGCCAAACCACACTCACTCCGAACCCTTACCTTGTTTTTCATCAAACATCATCGAAGCACAGATTCTATACCAGTCTACGAGGCTCCTCCTCACTATGCCCTCTCCAGTGCCATCAACGACATTACCGACACCTTCGCCCGACCCCGCCAGTTTTACAAAGGTACGGCGAACAATATTCTCGTGAGCCTAAATCCTAAACCCTTTCTAGATCTTCAACGACCTCACCACAGTACTCAACGATCCGAATCTTCCACCTCAACAAGCCAAGATCTGGCTCCAAGGCCTTCAACGCCTCACCCAGCGCGTCGCCGAAAAACAGAGTATTGTATTAAACCACGAACCTAATACGACGAAGCGGCAAAGGTAGATTAAAACAATATACCGGTCGTTGAAGCGCCCTTACTAAAACCTACTATAGCGAGAATGAAAGCCCTTCAGCTCAACCTAAGAAACGTCGCAAAATTGAACGTAAATCCGCGACCCTACAGAATGCTCTACCGACCAATCGCCTTGACCCTCATCGCCAGGAGGAGCAAATATCCCCCCGTATATCCGTATATCCAAGCGATGATCATCAGTCTACTAGCACGGAAGACGACATAAGTAATCATACTCCCCGAGTCATCATCAGAGACGAGAGAGATACGGCCCCTTGGATCGAAGCTCGCCTTAGTAAGGTACAATCGCTTCTACCCCCTTCGGCCATCACGATCCCAGGGACCATCAATATTGTGGAACTACGTACTCAGTTCTATCGCCGTATACAACAAATCGACTTTATCGGCACGAAGTCCAATAAACCGTTTCGGTTTCAATTCCATGGTCCTGAAGTCGTCGAGCTTACCAATTTTCTGTTTTCCGACCTTATCGGCCGTAAGGCACGGGCCCGAATTACCGCACTACTCCAGAGCTACACCAAGCCTACCAGTGATCCTCAGGAACAAGCCGAAACAGCGGAGAAGAGTCGAGACACGCCTGACGAGTTCCGAAACCTATTCGGTACCCTCTCTCGGGCCCTACCATCAGCATCTAAGAATCGAGACTCCCACATGACATATATTCATCAAATGTATAACACTCTCGCATTTCTCGAAGACTACAATACGCGGCGAATGCAGGCGATCAACAAGGATGAATCATTCATCGCCATCCTCGATCGGTACGGGTTAAAGGCGCAAGCCGGCTGGAGTGTCCTTGTTCGATTTCTCAAGTATTTCAATCAACAAATTGGCTGGACCAAGACTGAACACCGGAACTTTATTCAAGGGGCCCAAGCGCTATCTACACTTACCGATGAGTTTGGTCATGGTATCCTCGTGCTCCTCCCACCGGGAAGTAATCGGCGGTACGTTTTCAACGTGAAACAGATCCAATCTAGAGTTATACTAATGTATCTATCATAGGATACACCGATGGGGTACGCAACGTATGGAGCGAGTTTACCCTATTATCCATGAGTTGTTTCCCTGGCTGAAAGAGTTCTGTACCATCTTGGATCAGTACATTGTATCGCCACTTCTTGCACAGAAACCCATTACCATACCGCCGATGGTGGAGAATGATCAAATATCCATCCAGGGATCTTTTCAGAAGGCCATTGAGCTGAATAATTCTCGCCACGAGGCTCGGCAGAATATAGGTGAAGATCAGACCCTCACCCTCCCTCCTTCACCTAGGGTAGGCCACCCAAATCACGATGACGAGGAGACCAATTCAGAGGATAGCGACCACGAGCACGACGATCCCAACCACGAAATCGAAGAGACCAATTCAGAGGATAGCGACCACGAGCACAACGATCTCATCCACGAAATCGAAATCGATGGTTATAATGAGTATTAATACCGAGGGTAACAAGTAGTTTGAATATTTTGAGTCTAGAATACATGAATTCCAGAAACCCCTTTTCGTACTAGAGTTATTAACTAGCGGCCACGCGTCGCTTTCTACCATTTATTCTCATCGACTTTACCTTAGTATTATATCTCCGTTGGTTTAATCCACCTCGAGTTATCTACTTATTTACCATGGGAAAGACACGATTAAAGACACCAAAGCGACGACCTCACATACCTCGAGCTCCTAAGAAAGCTATTAAGAAAACACCGACGCGTCCACAGGCACAGAGATCGATTGAAGCATACTTCTCCTCATCAAGTGCGTTGGAGTCACCGGCGAATCCATCGACTGTATATTCTAAACGTAAAATCGACGAGTATTTTACTCCCTCTAACGCGTCACGGACATTACATCAGATATCCTCATTATCGAGGACTACAGACGTGGTAGTATCAAGTGATTTGGATGGTCGATACTCGAGTAACCCTACAGAGTACCATCAAATCCAAAGCTTACCGCGATCTAGCCCCGAATATTCTATCGTAAGTATTAATTTATACGCCATATTGATATTCTATAAGTTAACTCTATTAGACGAACTCTCGAGAGAATAATACCTTTTTTAATTCATCACTCGATACAAGGTTTATACCTCTCAATAGTTTACCTAGCAGCAGCGATATCGCATCCTTCCTACAACCTATAACACTCGATCCTATGGTAGATGAATACCATCGAACTATTGATCAAGGCCAGATTCCTGAGCCAGAGGACCAGATCATTGAGCAGGAGGACCAGATCATTGAGCAAGAGGACCAGATCATTGAGCAAGAGGACCAGATCATTGAGCAGGAGGACCAGATCATCAAGCAGAACACCAATCCGAACCATACAAGGGTGCGGTCAGTCACTGCCCCGCTTCATGAGTTCAGTCCGATACCCTCCAGTCCAGAACTCCCTACGGTTCCCTTCAACCAGTCCCTTGATCCGAGTATCGAAGATCCAGCCCACGGACCGAATACTATTAAAGATATAGACGTGGACCAGGATACCGTTTACCCGTGGAGCAACGAACTCGATATCAACGACGATATTCACGTTAGCGATCCTAGTGAAGACGAAGACGAGTCCATCACCACGACCACGGAGAGTGGGCCGGAGCTTAGCGAGTCTGATGATGAGGTGGATAGTCATGCCTATGTATCAACTACTGGGCAGGACGGCCGACGCGTCGCTCGTACCATCTTTGATCTTATGACGAGCCCGACCCTGGGTTGTACGGCAGCCCAGCATGATCAGGCCATGGCTACCCACCTTGCGAGTGGCGGAGACAATCATCACCCACTACAAGCTACATATAATACCACCGGTATCGAGGACGATCCGGACGAAGCAACTCCTATATACCGGCCAGAGGTCGGTATCGACTCCCCCGGTCTCCCACTCAACCGAGGTTTTCCACGGCAGCGTTATGGCGACGAAACCCATATGAGAGCGCTATTTGAAGGCTCCAGCGATGCCCATCAGCCCATCCCACGTATCTGTCTCCATACCGAATCGACGGACGAGCTATCCACACGAGAGTCATTCGACATCGACGGGTTTATCGGGTTTCCACAGACACTCGGAGCACTTCGGAAAGGCTTTCGATGGTGTCCTGCTCAACATCAGACGTTATATATCCGCAAACGCCTTCACGTACGGCGTCGCGTCGAATTTCAAGACGAAGATGGACAAACCATCCGACGTACTGCTCAGTTACGAGACATACCTCATCTATATCTCGGATCCATCGACGGCCTCTTTCAATGTACGTTATTCGTCTTCTTTCCCCGATTGACGTCGAAGAAGAAGTTCTACGCCCTAGACGCCTTAACGGTCAAGAAGTATATCGATCACGTCATCCTCCCCGCATGTCGGCAGTTCATCGAACCGGAGCACTTGCAGCGTATCCCACCGTCCCACGAGGTCGCCGAGCTTAAAGCGCGGGCCCGGGGGGTTGAGCAACAGCACATCCGAGGTGAACGAGGGCTCAAGACATACGCGAGCTATGCCATCCAGTCTCGTGGGCTCACCGATACCTGGAACGCCATGGTGGAAAAGTGTCATACCGACGTCGACGAAGGGCTATCTGACTTTCGAGACGCATTTCTGGTCGCCAACGCGAAAAACATCAAGTCGGATTTCAAGGTGATTGGCTCGTTATATCAATGTATATCGAAATATCGCCGCCAACTCCAAGAGAGCTTCGACTTCAATCTGATGGACGCGATGTACCACGACCTCGCCCGAGAATGGTTACCTTTAACGCGAAAGGGCGAGCTGACATACCCATGCCCGGTCGAAGAGCCCACGTGCTATCTCTGGAAAACGTGTTGCCTCGAATCCATCTACGGGAGACTTGCGGGCGAACTCTTCCATGGCCGCCAAGGCGAGAAGTCGATCTACCATGCCGGTTTTCTGCACGATACGGCTTCGATGACGGTGGTCCCGCCCCGACGATCGCCGGCGCAATTCGGGGGGGTCCTCTATCTTCAAATTTATGCCGTGGTCAAGGACATTGCGGACGCCCATGCCGTCTATCCACTGTCCCGGGAAGACATGATGGAACTCGCCATCGACCCGCGAATATGGGCGGCCCGCGTCAAGAGACACAAGCGGGGCGGTGGCCTCCAGCGACGAGAGTTTCTCTGTCGGAGCTACGCCGGTGGCAAGCACCGTATCCGGCAGAGTTACCGTGAATATGACGAAGAATCCTTTCCGACGCGGCTTGAGGTCCGTATCGACGATGACTGCCTCGTCAACGTCGAATCCATGGCATGTGTGGCGGAAGCCGGGTCCCGGGCCACGACTCATGGGATGAGTGAGAGCGTGCCCACCAGTCTGTGGGCGATCCCCACACGCAGCTGGACCCGATTCATGCTTGGGAACTACAACAAGTTCACGACGGCTCTCGAAATCGCGGCGATCACGAGTCCGAGCGTGGGGATCTCGCTCGAACGGTCCAAGGTCATGGCGACCCTGATCAAGTGCATTCAGCGGTTTGCATCCTGTGAGCCGGCACGCGACGCCATCCTCTCATATCGGGTGGAAGAAGTGGCACGTGGAACGGTGTATGGCCTCGGGTTCCGGGAGGGTCTCCCGTCGTACGGATATGGATGGTTCGCGCCGGTGGTCAATTGGGAGTGCTTTACGTTCCAGGCGGAATTGTCGTCACAGATGGTCCGCGTGGATCGGCGACTCCATACCTGGTACGCGGGATCGGGACGGGTGATGCAAGATTCCCACGCCATGCTCGAGGTCTGCCTCGGTCTCCTGGGTGACCGGCACTCGGGCTCGTACGTCCGCGCGGAGAGCATGACGTTGTCGATCCACGTCTGTCTCCGCGAATATCGGCGGAATGTCCTGGCGGTGTTACAAAAAGAACTGGCGGATCCGTCGGAGGATCCGGAAGTGATGGACGCGGTGGTGTTCTGCCACGACCACCTGATCAAGGCGGTCCTTCAGCCGCCACACCTCATGTGCGGGAACAAAAGTAAGTTTGCGGCGCCGGAACAACTGACGGAGTGGATCTGGGGGGACTCCCCCGAATTCAACCGGCGACACTTTCAGCACAAACCGTTCCGTCTGATGTTGCAGAAGGTGCAGGGGACGCTCCGTGGGGTGGGAGCGGAGGTGTATCGGGAGTGGTTCGCGGGCCTGTCATCGGAATTCCTCGGGCACCATTGGGTGATTCCTTACCCCGACGTGAACGGGACGCTGATATCGACGGTCAAGAAGGGCGGGGCTCGGCAATGGTGGTCGGGGTGGCGGGGAAAGGGGTCATCGGGGTGGAGTTGGGGTCGACGGCGATTCATGGTGGGGTATCCCCCGGGATACCCGGCGACGTTGAAGATGGACGAGGGTGAATTTCGGCGACATTTGGCGAAGGGGGGATAGATTGGGATGGGGATCGGGTTGGTGAGGCGAGGTGGAGATTTCGCCGGAGGTGGGATGGGATTCATGGTGGTTGGGGTGGTGGTTCGGGTCGTCATTTCAGAATACATGTAGTTGGAAACCGGCGATCGATTGTAATAACACCGTCTAGCTATCCGTCCCCCGACTTGGACATTCTTCCTAGCTGGTGGTTGGGGTGGTGGTTAGGGTAGTTATTTCGGAATACATGTAGTTGGAAACCGGCGATCGATCATAACACCGTCTAGCCATCCGTCCCCCGACTTGGACATTCTTCCTAGCCCATACATATAATTCATATAATACATATGATTTATATGATTGATACCTTAGGCATGACCGTGACCCTCCCTCATCCGGAAACCCAGCCAACCTACTACTGTGACAAGGGTCGACTGGATTATGACATAGTCTAGAGAAACTGGTCCGTGCACGCGTCAAGTTCGCGTATGCACGGCTGGATTATGCAGTAATTCGCCCCACTTTCTGTTGACCATTCCACGGACTGCTGGACTATATCGTAGATTCAAGGTTCCGACTACACGGGCTGTATAGAATCGATATTGATTTACCTCATCTGTATTGGCCGTCTATTTGCATTACTTCCTGCATTCTTCATTTCCAAGTCGCCGCTGCAAAGCCTTTAAATCGTTCAAATTGTAATGGCGCCTCGTGCGAGTGAAGCCATACTCGCCCAATTTCAACTCTACGTGGAAAATAAGGCTCAGCTTTTGATCTGTACTTCGCCTGATTGTGGCTACGCGTTATCCGTCGCGCGTTCACAACTAACCTCGCATTTACGCGAGAAACACCAAATTCCAGAGACAAATCGAAGATTGATAACGCGCCACTTAACTCAGCACTATCCTGAAGGGTTTCGAGATCCTGCCGAAGCGACTCCACTCGAGGACGGACTACCAGCGTGTCCAGTTCTTCGTATCCTTAAAGGATATTCATGTTGTGCTTGCCCTTATCGAACCGTTAACTGGCAATGTCTGACTCGGCACGTGTCACATGTCCATCTCGATGGTCAATCAACAACACAGGGTAGGCTCGAAAGCCGGTTTCATCGAGTCTATTTACAAAGTTGGACGTATAAGGCACGTGGATCGGAGCAGCAATATTGGATCGTCCGCCTAAACGGTAAACTCAGCCGTGAGGACGACCCGATTGCTAGCGCGCACCTTCGAGCGGTCCACGAGCGTGAATTGTAATGCGTCAGTCAGAGCATTAATGCTCCTAAGCGTCAGGAAGCCCTAGATAGCTCTGATATAGCATTCTACGGTCCGTGGATGGAGAGAACCAAGTGGAACACAACGTACGATGTCGCGTCTCGACCGCTGCTACAAACTCTCGCCTCGATTCCCAAGCATCAAAGCCGTCTTGAAGCGCTTCAACTACCAAGCAACAGCGAAAATCCTACGGCGTCGATGCTCATCAGCGCTAAGGACCATAAACGAAAGATTACCGCTATTTTGCCTGTGGTAGATATTATCCTGGATCAATACGAAGAAACTATTCAACAGACCGGTTATCGCCTCTTACAATGGCTCCGAAGTAACAGCCTCGACTCGTGCTACCCCCGGCCGTTCAAGTTAGTGGGCCGTGCAGCAAGCCGAAGACGTTACCGACGCACCTTTAAACAGTTCCTTACCTTTATCTTCCGATCCTTTCAGCTCCCATCGACGATTGGTCACGAAAGGACTCGGCTTCATTTTACCGAGGCCCAAACTGCCGCTCTACGAGAGGTGTGGGACCATAAAGCTTAGGCATTCATTCACCTCCCGTCCTACGTTAATATCTCTTATCAGCCTCAGCACGTAGGCTACAATAGTGGCAGTCGCAGCGAAGAAGACGAAGAGAGCGATGAAAGTAACGGCAGCAGTAGTTCCGAAGGTGATGACAGTAGCTCTCTCGAGGGAGAAATCGAGTGGGGCTCTGAAGAAACTAACAAGAATTCAGCAGACGTTCGACCTACTCGCTCTCCGTTTGAACTTAAGACCCCTTGGTCCTTCGAGGCTTCAAGTGCGATTCAGGAATTACTCGATGGTACGTTTCGTCTCATAATTACTCT
>Ga0105237_10009457_pt1 | contig 10438 bp, 10 predicted proteins | sample KBSC24metaG_FD_81520 | JGI IMG/M metagenome (GOLD analysis project Ga0105237, IMG submission 81520) | Corn rhizosphere microbial communities from Kellogg Biological Station, Michigan, USA - KBS C2-4 metaG | ecosystem: Host-associated > Plants > Roots > Rhizosphere > Soil | place: Michigan, USA... | reverse complement strand
TTCTGCCAGTTTCGCGAAGGGTAGGGCGCCGCGTTCCTCGGCTCTATCTCTTGAAGGGTCCTGACCCTTGACGACTGAGGCCAGGAGATCTTTCGCAACGTCGCGCGCCTGATCCGGCGTCACCTTCCCCACCTTGGCTATTGTCACGCGCTTGACCGGGGCCGATCGGCCTGTGCCAGCGCGATAGCGGACGATATAGGACATGCCGCCAGTTGCGCGGACGCGTAGGCCAAAGCCGATCAGGTCGCTATCGAAAATGTAGAAATCGGTGCCGTTCGGCCTTGTAGCGTCAACAAGCCGCTTGGTAATCTTCACAGTCTTGCCGTCATCGGACATCGTTGCAACCGTTTAGAGCTTGGGCACCACCGGGGCACCCCCTAAACGGAAGCGCCGCGATACAGCAAGAAACAGTGTAACTGATTTGCCTTGGAAACACTAGGTTTTCGGAAACCTGGTGCAATGAACGGAAACAGAACGAAAGAAAGGCCCTATGAATGGCATTCAAGAGGTCGTCGGTTCGATTCCGATTGGCTCCACCAAACAGTCTCTCGCTTGGCTTGGCGGCATTCGCGCTCGTTGCCTGCCAATCTGCCCCAGACACACAACCTGTTGCTAACTCGCAACCTGTTGCTGACCCGCAGCCTGCTCCGGCTGCCGTTGCCGCTCCTGCCGCGCCGAATTCGGCGGTGCTGGATCAGGCGGTTGCGATTGTTCCTCCGGCCAAGGGCGTTCCGGCCAGATACGCGGCATTCTCCGGCATATGGGCCGGGCAGCTCAATGGCATGTATGACGGCAAGCTCGCTGTCCTGACCGTGTCCTCGGGCGGGCAGGCGACGGTCAGCTACGCGTGGGGCGATCTGGCCGACAACAAGCCGGGCGTCGCCGACGGCTCCGGCCGGATTGTCGGAAACACGTTGAAGCTCGGGCGCCTGCCGAACGGCGCGGACATCACCGCCACCATGCCGTCGCAAGGAACGCTCAATGTCAGCTACACGCTTGCCGGCCAGACCTATAGCGGCTCGTTCGCCCGGAGCCAGTAAGCGAAATCAGCCACTAGGTTGATGCGGGTCGCGTGTGATCCGCACGCACATCGGCGTTCCGATTTCGATGGCATGGCCGGTGTCGGTCAGCCGGCCGCTCGTCTCGTCCCTGGCGAAGATGGAGATGCGATCGGCATTCTGGTTGGCCGAAAACAGGTACCGGCCCGACGGGGTCAGCGCCAGATTGCGCGGCGTGGCGCCGCCGCAGGGCGTGAAGTCGACCGGATCCAGCTTGCCCGATTGCTGATCGATAGCAAAAATAGCGACGCTGTCATGGCCTCTGTTGGAGCCATAGATGAAACGGCCGTCGGGTGAGATCTGGATGTCGGCGCAGTGATTATGCGCCCGCGCCGCCTCGGGCACCGCCGGCTTGGTGTCGATCAAAGAGAGCTTGCCTGAAGACGGATCGAGCGCCAGCGAGACGACCGTTGAGTCCAGCTCGTTCATGACGAAGACGAAGCTGCCGTTCGGATGCAGCGCGACGTGGCGCGGTCCGGCGCCAGGCGTGAGCGCCGAGGAGGCGAGCTTCACCAGCGTGCCGTTCGGCTCGATGCGGTAGGAGACCAGTTGGTCGATGCCGAGATCGGCGATGATGGCGACGCCACCCTGGATGGTCTCGGTGACGCTGTGCGCATGCGACCGCTCCTGCCGATCGGCGTTGGGACCGGTGCCGGAATGCGCGACGCTCGCCAGCGGCGCGGTCAGGCCGCCCTCAGTCTCCAGGCCGAACACAGCGAGCGCCTTGTCGGGGCCGCCGCTTCCCATCCCGTAATTCGCGACCAGCAGCTTGGAGCCGTCACGGGTGATAGTGTTGTGCGCGGTGATGCTGCCAAGCGAGGGCTGCTTGTTGATATAGGCGAGTGAATTGGTGGCGCGGTCGAAGCGATAGGCCGAGACCGTTCCCTCGCGCCAGGCGAAGACTTCGGAATTGGCATAGATGCGTGAGCCGTCCGGCGTCACCGACAGGAAGGTCGGATTGTCGACCTCGTTGGTCTCGGCAAGCTTTTGCACGGCAAGCGTCGCCTCGTCGAAGGCGTAGACGCCAAGGCCGACGCCGCGCGCACCTTGGAAATAGGGCGCCTCCCGGTTGAGGCTGCCGACAAAGACAAGACAGGCGCTTTGCATCGATCTTCCTCCCATGCCCGGCGGCTCCCCACTGCCGGCCGCCAAAAATTTCGCCGATCATCGCTTGCAAGGCAATCCCATATGTGAAAATATTATTCACAAAAGAAAATTGACGGGAGGAAAGCGATTATGCATCTCGCAATCCGGCATCGTGCCCGGAACCGCTTTGCAGGCCGCGCCGGAACCTTCCGGAGCGAGGGATGAGCACATTCTCGCCGACTGTTGGTGTCGCTTCGACGCATCCAGCCGACATGCCTGAGGCGCATGCCGACATCCCTGTCTGGAATTCGGAAAACTGGTTCTATGAGGACTGGCAGGTCGGCCACAAGATCCGCTCGCTCCGCCGCACCATCGCCGAGGGCGAAAGCCATATGTTCAATACGCTGGTGCTGGATATCCACCCCTATGTGCAGGACCAGATGTTCGCCGAGAGGGAAGGCATTTTCGGCCGGCGGCTGGTGGCAGGAGCCTTCGTCTTTTCGGCCGGTCTCGGCCTGGTCGCCACCAACTGCGTCAACGCCTTTTCCTATGGCTACGACAAGCTCAGGTTCATCAAGCCGGTCTTCATCGGCGAGACCATCTATTCGATCCGCACCAACCTCGACAAAAAGCCGCGCTACCAGGACATGGGCCTGATCCGCGCCAGCTATGAAGTCTTCAAGGGTGAAGGAGAGCTGGTGCTCTACTGCGAGCATCTGCAGACGGTGAAATACAAGAACCCGGCCGACTTTGTCGGCAAGACCGAGAAGTGAACCGTGGCCGCTGACACAGAACTTCCGCTGACCGGCCTCGTCGTCGTCGACATGAGCCAGTTCCTGTCGGGCCCCTACTGCTCGCTGCGCCTACTCGACCTTGGCGCGCGCGTCATCAAGGTCGAGCGGCCCGACGGCGGCGACCTGTCGCGCCGGCTATATCTCAGCGACACCGAGATCGGCGGCGATTCCACCATTTTCCACGCCATCAATCGCGGCAAGGAGAGCCTGGCCGTCGACCTCAAGAACGACGCCGATCTCGCCATGCTGCGCGGGCTGATCGCCAAGGCCGACGTGCTCATCCAGAACTTCAGGCCAGGCGTCATCGAACGGCTCGGCCTCGACTATGAGCATGTGAGCACGATCAACCCCCGGCTCGTCTATGCCTCGATCAGCGGCTATGGCGAGGACGGTCCCTGGGTCAAGCGCCCGGGGCAGGATCTGCTTGCCCAGTCGCGCTCCGGCGTCATGTGGCTGAACGGCGACGAGGGGCAGGGGCCGGTGCCGTTCGGCCTGGCGATCGCCGACATGCTGGCGGGCGCCGCCTGCGCCCAAGGCATCCTCGCCAAGCTGGTGCGGCGCGGCATCACCGGCCAGGGTGGCCATGTCGAGACCAGCCTGCTCGAGGCGTTGATCGACTTCCAGTTCGAGGTGCTGACCACGCATCTCAATGACGGCCGCCGCCTGCCAAAGCGGTCGTCGTTTCGCAGCGCCCACGCCTATCTCTCGGCGCCTTACGGCGTCTATCCGGCCAGGGACGGCTACCTGGCGATCGCCATGACGCCGATCCCGAAGCTCGCCGACCTGCTTGAACTCTCGGCACTCGATCCGTTCCGCGACAAGCCGGCGACCTGGTTCACCGCCCGTGACGAGATCAAGGCGATTATCGCCAGCCGCATCGCTGAAAAGGCCATCGACGAATGGCTTGCCGTCCTCGAGCCCGCCGATGTCTGGTGCGCCAAGGTGCTGACCTGGCCGGAACTGATGGCAAGCGACGGCTTCAAGACGCTCGACATGCTGCAGACCGTCACGCGCGAGGACAACGTCTCGATCCTCACCACCCGCACGCCGCTGCGTGTCGACGGCGCTCGCGCCAAGTTCGATCGGGCAGCACCTCGCATCGGCGAGCACAGTGGAAAAATCCGCGCGGAGTTCGGCCTGTGAGCGTCTCGTTGCGAGGCATGACCTGGAGCCATCCGCGCGGCTATGACCCGTTGGTGGCGTGCTCGGCGCTGTGGAAGCAAAAGACCGGCGTCTCGATCGAATGGGAAAAGCGCTCGCTGCAGGATTTCGAATCCTTCCCGGTCGAAGAACTCGCTCGCGCCTATGACCTGATCGTCATCGACCACCCTCATGTTGGCCAGATCACCGCCGAAAAGTGCCTGGCGCCGCTCGATGTGCCAGGGCGCGAGGCGGAACGTGAAGCTCTTGCCTCGGGGAGCGTCGGCCGGTCCTATCCGAGCTACACATGGCAGGGTCGGCAATGGGCGTTTCCGATCGATGCTGCGACCCAGGTGCAGGCCTGGCGGCCCGATCTGATCGAGGCCGCGCCGACGATCTGGACCGAGGTGCTGGCGCTTGCCGAACAGGGCCGCGTGCTCCTGCCGCTCAGGCCACCGCATTCGCTGATGTGCCTCTATACTTTGGCCGCCGATCTCGGCCGGCTATGCGTGGTCGACGGTTCGGCCGACCTTGTCGATGCTGACACCGGCGAAACCGCCTTCGAAATGCTGCGCGAGATCGCAGCGCTTGTCGACCCCGCATGCCTGACGATGGATCCGATCGCGGTGTTCGAAAGGATGGCGGACTCCGCTTCGCGCATAGCCTGCGCGCCGCTGATCTACGGCTATGTTCCCTATGCGGTGCCGGGTTTCCGGCCGCACCGTCTTGCCTTTGCCGACATGCCGGTCACCAGCGGCAACGGCCCGGTCGGCTCGGCGCTCGGCGGCACCGGCATTGCCGTCTCCGCCTTTTCCGCCGCACAGGAGGCCGCAATCGACTTCGCTTACTGGATCGCCAGCGGCGACGTGCAGCGCGGACCCTACGCTGCCGCCGGTGGTCAGCCCGGCCATGCCGCGGCCTGGGAGGATGACGCCGTCAACGCCGCGACGGGCGACTTCTATCGCGACACGCGGGCGACGCTTGAAGGCGCCTGGGTCCGTCCGCGCCACGACGGCTACATGGCGTTCCAGGAGCAGGCCTCCGACCGCATCAATGAAGGCCTTGCCGGCCGGCAGGACGCCCGGCGCGTCGTTGCCGACATCAATCGCCTGTTCCGGGAGAGTTTCGCGCCGGCAACCGCCGGCTAGTTCCAGAGCACCAAGGGAGGAAAAAATGACCAGCCTGATACGCGGCCTGCTCGCCGCAACTGCCATAGTCTCGATCCCATTCGCCGCCCATGCCGCCGATGTGAAATCGGTGATCGACGGCCTGCCTGCCGATCTCAAGGCGCAATATGACGGCGCGCCGCAGAAAGTGCTGCCCTCGGCCTGGGATAATTTCACGCCGCCGGCCAAGCCGTGGAAGTGGTGCCACTCGGAGAGCTACCAAGGCAATCCATGGCGCGTGTCCGTCACCAAGGAGCTGAAGCGGCTGGTCGAAGGCCTCATTGCCGATGGCACGGTGTCGAGCTTCGAAGTGTCCGATTCGAACAATGACCCGAGCCAGCAGATCAACCAGATCCGCGCCTTCATCGACAAGAAATGCTCGATCATCACCTCGATCCCGGGCTCGGCGACGGCGCTCGACGATGCCGTGGATGCCGCGGCCAAGGCAGGTATCCCCTTCATCACGGCGGCCGGCTCGATCACCAGCCCCAACGCCATCAATGTCGATTCCAACTATGCCCGCTGGGGCTATGACATGATGACGGCGATCGGCAAGGCCAAGTCCGACGCCAGCGTGCTGGTGGTCGAAGGCATCGCCGGTCATCCGATCGTCGTTCAGGAAAAGCAGGGCGCCGACAAGGCGCTCGCCGAGAACAAGGGCCTCAAGGTCGCGCGCACCGTCAACGGCAACTGGACGGCCAATGTCACCAAGACGGTGGTGCTGCAGGCGATCGCCACCAATCCGGCGCCGATCGATGCGGTGTGGACCACCGGCAGCGAAAGCCGCGTCGTGGCCGAGGCCTTCGCCGAAGCCGGCCGGCCGGCGCCGCTGATCACCGGCTCGATCACCGGCGATGCGCTCGGCTACTGGAAGGCCAATCCCGACAAGTACCGCTTCGAGGGCCATGCCGTGCTGCCGGGCTGGACGGCGCAGACGCTGTTTCGCGTCGGCGAGCGTATGCTGGACGGCCAGAAGCCCAGGCTCAACACGCTGCTGATCCCGATCCCGCCGGTGCACGCCGCCGATCTCGACAAATGGTACAAGGACTGCATGACACCAGACGCCGTTTCGGTCTTCCCGGTGCCGCCGACGGACCCGATGCCGGAGGACGTGCTCGACGCCTATTTCACCAATCCCGCGCCGACCAAGGGCTGGGACTACTCCAAAGTGCCGGACGCCTGCGCCAAGTGATGCCGCGCGAAGCCGGCTCTCCTTGAGGGGCCGGCTTCGCCATTTTCGGAAAGAAACATGCTCGAAGTCCAAGGCGTCTCCAAGCGCTATGGCGAAACGGTCGCTCTGGCAGAGGCGTCCATCGCCTTCCGGCCAGGCACCATCCATACGATCCTCGGCGAGAACGGCTCGGGCAAGAGCACGCTGGTGAAGCTGTTGTCCGGCATCGTGCAGCCGGATGGCGGCGCGATCCTGCTCGACGGCAGGCCGTTCTCCGGCACGCAGCCTGCCGCCTTCCAGGCTGCCGGCTTCGCCACCGTCTTCCAGGAAGTGCTGGTCGCGCCCGACCGCTCGGTGACAGACAACATCCTTCTCGGCCTCGATGGTCTCTGGCGGCGAGCGGTGCCGCGCGGCGAGCGGCGGGCCCGGGCGCAGGCAGTGCTCAGCCGTTTCGCGGTGACGCAGATCGATCTTGACCGGCCATGCGGCGAGTTGCCGCTTGCCGCGCGCCAGCTTGTCGTGCTCGCCCGCGCCGTCATCCGCAATCCGCGTGTCTTGATCCTCGACGAGGTGACGGCAGCACTCGATTTCGCCGATCGCGAGTCGGTCTTTGCGCTGATGCGCGCCATGGCCGGGGCGGGCACGCTGATCCTGTTCATCACACACCGCATGGACGAGGTGATGGCCTTGTCGGACCGCATATCCATCCTGCGCGCCGGCCGCGTGGTGAAGACCGAGGAGCGCGGCGTGTCGACGCCCGCCGAGCTTCTGGCGGCGATGGCGCCGCAAACAGCCGCGGAGCTCGCGCATGGCTGACGCAAAGCCCCTTCGCGTCCGCGAGCTTGTCATCGCTCCCGGGGTCGATCCGATCAGCCTGACGATCGCGCCGGGCGAGATTGTCGGTCTTGCCGGGCTCGACGGTCATGGCCAGGAACGCTTCCTGCGCGCACTGGCGGGGCTCGAAAGGTCGGTTGTCGGCGAGATCGCCGTCGACGGCAAGCCGGGATCGATCACCAGCTTCCGCAAGGCTGTCGCCAAGGGCATCGCCTATTTGCCGCGCGACCGCCGCTCGACCGGCATTTTCCCGACGCAGTCGGTGCTCGACAATTTCGCCATCTCCACCGTGTCGAATGACCGCCGTTTCGGCCTTCTCAGCTTCGCGGCGCGGCGTCGGCGCTATGATGTCTACCGGCAAAAGCTCGGCATCGTCGCGCCACGTCCTGATGCAGCCATAACGACGCTGTCCGGCGGCAACCAGCAGAAGGTGCTGCTCGCCCGGACCCTTGCTCTCGAGCCCAGCTTCCTGCTGCTCAACGACCCGACGCGCGGCGTCGACGTGGCGACCCGCCATGTGCTCTACGACGTTTTCCGCAGCCTCGCTGCCGAGGGCATGGCCCTGGTGATCCTGTCCAGCGAGATCGAGGAGATACTGCTTCTTTGCCACCGCGTGCTGGTGTTCCGCGAGCAGCGCGTGTCGGCCGAGTTCGCAGGCGCGGAGATGACCACCGACACGGTGATTGCCGCCATGTTCGGACGCGCCGCATGAGCCCGATCCTTCGCAAACTCCGTGGCGTCGGCTTTGCCGTGGTGATGCTCGTCATCCTGCTTGTGCTCAACGTCGCGCTGAATCCTGCGCGCTTTCAGCCTTCGTCCTGGGGCACGCTGATCGGGCTGGCCGCACCCCTGATCGGCGCGGCCATCGCCTCGGCGCCGGTGATCCTGGCAGGGCGCGGCGGCATCGACATCTCCGTCGGGCCGCTGATGGGCTTCGTCAACGCGCTGGTCATCCAGGTGCTGTTCCTCAATCTCGGCATTTCGTCGCCGCTGATCATCGTTCCGGCCGCGCTGCTGGTCGGGGCCGCTGTCGGCGCCGCCAACGGCGTGCTCGCCACAATCGTCCGCATCCAGCCGATCGTGGCGACACTCGGCACTTATCTGATCCTGACCGGCATCACGTTGACTATCCTGCCGGCGCCGATCGGTCCGGCGCCAGATTGGTTGAAGGCCATGTCCGGCCCGCTCTCGATCGTGCCACTGGCGCTGATCGGCCTGTGCTGGTTCCTCATCCGCCGGACGCCCTACCACGACCTGTTGATGGCGGTCGGCAGCGACGACCGCGCCGCCTACACTGCCGGCGTACCGGTGACCAAGGTTCGGCTCACCGCCTATGTCCTGACCGGGATCTTTGCCGCCGCTGCCGGACTGATGCTCACCTCGCTGATCGGCTCGGCCGACCCTGGCATCGGCCCGACCTACACGCTGATTGCAATTGCCGCCGTGGCGCTCGGTGGCGTCAGCCTCGCCGGCGGACGCGGCGGGCTTGGCGGTGCTGCGATCGGCGCCATCGACATTTTCCTGCTGCAGAGCCTGCTCACCACCTTCAACGTCTCCACCTATGTGCTGCAGATCGCCTATGGCCTGATCCTCGTTATCGCCGTGGTGCTCACGGCGGTGCAGGAACGGCTGTCAAGGCGGAAAGGCTGACCAGATGATGCGCAACTGGTTCCAGTCCACCAACGCCCGCATCGCCGGCGCCTTCGCGATGGCGCTGCTGCTGCAACTCGTCGGCACGCTGCTTATTCCCGGCTATTCGGCGCCCTTCGCCATCCGCGCGCTGCTGGTCATCGCCTCGCTGCTGGCGGTGGCTTCCATCGGCCAGACGCTGGTCGTCATCCTCGGTGGCATCGATCTTTCCATTCCCTTCGTCATCGGTTTTGCCAATGTCGTGGCGGCGCAGCTCTATGGCCAGGGGTGGAACTTCGCCCTGGTCTGCGTTCTCGTCGGTATCCTTGCGATTGCGATCGGCGCGCTGAACGGGCTGATCTCGCGCGGACTGAACATCCATCCACTCATCGTCACTTTAGGTATCGGCATGATCGTCCAGGGCGCGGTGTTGTTGTGGACCGGTGGGTTCCCGTCCGGGTCGGCGCCCGAGGCCGTGTCGACCTTCGTCTCGATCGGTGGCTCGGTCGGTCCCTTGCCCGTACCCTTGCTGGTGCCGTGCCTCGTCGTGCTGACGGCGCTGATCGTGCTGGTGCTGGCCCGCACGCCCTATGGGCGCCGGCTCTACGCGGTCGGCAGCAACCCGGAGGCGGCGCCGCTGGCGCTGATCGATCCGCTGCGCATGTGGATCGTCACCTATGCGGCGAGCGCCTTCTTTGCCGCGGTCGCCGGCGTGCTGCTGCTCGGTTTCACCGGCTCGGCTTATGGCGATGTCGGCCAGCCCTATCTGTTCCAGACGATTGCCGCCGTCGTGGTTGGCGGCGCGGCACTGGTCGGTGGGCGCGGCAACTATCTCGGCACCATCGCCGGCGTGCTGGTGCTGACCGAAATCAACACGCTGCTGATCGGGCTCGGCTTCCGGCCGTCGACGGTACAGGCCGCCCTCGGCCTGGTCATCCTGCTGCTGGTCTCGCTCTACGGGCGCGAGCGGCACGTCCGCACGACGATCTGAATCGAGCGGTTATCCAAGCCGCCACAGCCGGCGCGCATTGCCGGAAAGCAGGCGCGCTCGCTCCGACTCGCTCGCGCCGGCAAGCAGCGCATGCGTGGCGGCAATCCAGGTCGTCAGCCCGCCGCCCAGCGTGCAGACCGGCCAGTCGCTGCCCCAGATCACCCGGTCCCAGCCGAAGCACCGGATCGTGTGCTCGACATAGGGCTTGAGCGTATCGACCGTCCAGGTCGCCGGGTCGGCATAGGCGACGACGCCGGAGATCTTGCCGACGACGTTCGGCCGCCTGGCGATCGCTTCCATATGCTCGCGCCACGGATGGTCCGCATTGCCCTTGATATCCGGCACGCCGCAGTGATCGAGAACGAACTGAACGTCGGGCGCGAGGTCGGCGAGCGTGATCGCCTTCGGGATCTGGTGCGGCAGCACCACCAGATCGAATGTCAGGCCGGTGCCGGCCAGCCGCTTGATGTTCTGGCGAAACAGCGCCCCTTCCGAAAGATCGTCGGGAACGACATGCAGCACACGCCGAAAACCCTTGACGAACGGCTCGGCCCTCACCGCTTCCAGAT
>Ga0105237_10009455_pt1 | contig 10440 bp, 10 predicted proteins | sample KBSC24metaG_FD_81520 | JGI IMG/M metagenome (GOLD analysis project Ga0105237, IMG submission 81520) | Corn rhizosphere microbial communities from Kellogg Biological Station, Michigan, USA - KBS C2-4 metaG | ecosystem: Host-associated > Plants > Roots > Rhizosphere > Soil | place: Michigan, USA... | reverse complement strand
CTTCGGCGAGACGAGCATCTCGCCGTGCTGCTGCTCGATCTGGACAACTTCAAAGCGGTGAACGACACGCTGGGCCACAACGTGGGTGACCAGTTGCTACTCATCGCCGCGCAACGGCTCGTCAGCTGCACGCGTGGCTCCGACTTGGTCGCGCGATTGGGTGGCGACGAGTTCGCTATTCTGTTGGACAATGTCCGCGCCGACGCCGAAGTGCGGGCGGTCGCGGAGCGCATTACGGCGGCCATGCGTGATCCGATTCAAATCGGAACCGCGACGGTTGTGGTGGGAGCGAGCGTTGGGATCGCGCGCCCCAGCGAATCGGCCAGCACGGTGGACGAGTTGCTCCGCAACGCCGACGTGGCAATGTATACCGCCAAGGGGAGCGGAAAAGGGCGCTACCAATTTTTCGAGCGCGCGATGTACACGACCGTCGTGGATCGTGCCGGGCTCGAAGCCGATTTGCGCCACGCGGTAACGCAGCAGGATTTCTCGCGCGAGTTCGAGTTGGTGTATCAACCGCTCGTGCAATTGGGGAGCGGCCGAGTGGCCGGCGTGGAAGCGCTGCTGCGCTGGCAGCATCCTCGGCGCGGCGCGCTCAAGCCGATGGATTTCATTCCCATGGCGGAGTCGACGGGGCTGATCGTGCCGCTGGGGCGTGCGGTGCTGTGGACGGCCTGTCATCAGATGGCGACATGGACGGCCAACGCCACGCTGGACGAATCGGTCAGTGTCTCGGTGAACGTGTCGGGCCACCAGTTGCACGACGTCACGCTGCTCGAGGATATTCACTCCGCGCTGCACGCGTCGGGGTTGGCGCCGAACCGATTGGTGCTCGAGATTACCGAAACGGTGATCATGCAGCGCACCGAGGAAACGTTGCAGCGCTTGCGCGCGCTCAAATCGTTGGGCATCCGGCTCGCGATCGACGACTTTGGCACCGGGTACTCGTCGCTTAGTTATCTGCAACAGTTCCCTATCGATATCCTCAAAATCGACAAAACATTCGTCGACGGGATCGGCGATAATGGCACGGGGGCCGCGCTCACTCGGACCATCATCGGCCTGGGCGGCACCTTGGGGCTGCGCACAGTGGCCGAAGGGATCGAACAAACGCAGCAACAGACGTTGCTACACGAATTAGGGTGTGAGCTAGGGCAAGGGTATCTCTTCGCCGAGCCGCTGAGCGCGCAGGACGTTCGGACGACGCTCGAGCACAAAACCTGAGCGTGTAACGGCGCGTAGGGGTGGGTCACGACGACCCCCTCGGACGGCGCGGCGGGAGTCGCTACCTTTCATTCCGTGCCGCCCATTCTCGATCCGCTCGCCGACCTGGTCCGCGGGATTCCACCGAACCTCAAGCTCGCCATCGCGCTCGCGCTCCCGGTGATCGCGGTCGTGTGGTGCGATCGGCTGTTGCGTCAGATGGTACGACGCGATGTGGTGAGGGAACGGATCAACGTGGCGGCGATTCATGCGCTGGCGGCGCAGGCGCGGCGATCCGAGCAGCTTTCCGAAGAGCTCTCTGAGCCGCATTCCGAGCCGCGCTCAGGCCAACGCTCCGATCAGAGTCCCGGATAGACATGTACGCCGGACACGTTGGATTCGCGCTGGGGGCGTCATCGTTACGACGCCGAGTGCCACTTTTGTTGTTGTTGATAGCCGCCGAGCTTCCCGATTGGTTGGACGTTGGCGTCTGTTCACTCGACATGGATCGGGGGCCGTTCGGGCTCTATACGCACGGCCTCCCGGTCATTGGGGCGCTCGCACTCACGCTCGCGTTTGTTTACGTCGCCACCAAACGCGACTATTTTGGCGCCTTTGTCGTGGCGCTGACAGTGGCGTCACACTACGGGTTGGATTTCCTCACGGGGATCAAACCGACCTGGTTGGGCGGGCCGGTTGTCGGCTTGGAGTTGTATAACCGCCCCTTTGTCGAAGTGACACTCGAAGTGATCACGATCGTGGTGGGGTGGTGGCTGTACCGTCGGACCTTCCCGGAAGAGCGGCGCTCGACGTGGCCCATGTACGCCATCCTCATATCGCTCCTCGTTTTGCAAGCGGTTGGGGCGGCGGCGTTTTATCTTAATGTTGGAGGGCAGATGAAATGCTGATGTCGATTCCTATTATTGCACCCATCGAGCTGTCGCTGCCGGCATACGGCGCCAAGATGCTCCCGTCTCCCGACGAGTCGGGGATTCAGGAGGCGGAGTACACGGTCCAGGAAACCAGTACCGCGCCCACGACGCCGCGCACGGCGTTCATGGTGGCCTCACCGGCACTCGTCGCACTCAACGAAATCGAACGGGCGGCGGAAATCAGCCAGTATCACGACTTTGGCTGGTGGCGGCAGCGCATCAATACCATTCGTGAGGCGGTCAAGCGGGCCGATTCGTTCGAGCCGCGCTGAGCGCGCTGAGCGCGTTGAGCGCGTTGAGCGCGGCTCGACCGAGACACATTGCCGCTCGCCGGATTCGCCCGCGAGCGGCAATTTTTTATTGCACGGGAAACTGTTTGGCGATCCAGTCGCGGGCGGTCCGGATGTCGTGCATGGACAGGCTGTGATCGCCCGGATCCTTGGACACCGTGACATTGGCGCCCCCCGCGGTGAGCAGTTCCGCCAGCCGGTCGGTTTGCGCACTTGGCACGAGCGGATCGTTCGCGCCGGCGCACAACAACACCCTGGTGCCGGTGAGCACGGGGACGACGTCGGGGACATACGGCACCATGGCGCGGAACAGCACGCCGCCCGCCAACACCCCGGGATGTTGAAACACTAAACTCGCGGCGATATTCGCGCCGTTGGAGTAGCCAACCGCCACGACTTGTTCCGCGTCGAGCGCGTACGCATGAATCGCCGCGCGCGTGAACCGCTCCAGATCGTCCGTCCGCTGGTGTAAATCGTCGAGATCGAACAGCCCTTCGGCGATGCGGCGAAAAAAGCGGCGTTGGCCCTGTTCAAACACTTGTCCAGCGGGAGCGAGCAACGTGGCGCCAGGGCAGAGCGTGTATCCCAACTGCAGCAGCGAGTCGGCCTCTCCCCCCGTCCCATGCAGCAAGAGGAGCGTAAGCCGGCCGGCCGCGCCGTCACCCGGGATGTATCGATGTTCGAAGCCGAGGTCGATCGGGGAGTGCATGCGGAAAATATACCGCGATTTTGGTACCATGCTTTCGGACGCGGCGAGCGTCCGTCGCGTGTTTTGAAATACACGAACGCCACGAGTGCTGGCAGGCCCCCGTGACGTCCGAGACGCCTCGCGATGTTCCGCGATGCGTGTGCGCTGTGCGTGCGCTGTGCGTGCGCTGTGCGTGCCCAAGACGCGATGACTCAGCTCGGCATCAATACTTTGTCGACGACTTGGATGACACCATTGGACTGATGCACGTCGTAGGTCGAGATCGACGCACTGTTCCCTTTGGCATCCACGACGACGATGTTGTCCGGTCCGTTCATCTTGAACGTCAGCTCTTCGCCTTGCAACGTTTTGAGATGCGCGGTTCCATTGCCCTCTTTGATGAGCTTCCATAGCTTGGCGCGCGTGTAGTCACCCGACACCACGTGATACGTGAGGATTTTGGTCAACAGCTCTTTGTTTTCTGGCTTGACGAGATTGTCGACCGTGCCGGCGGGAAGAAGCCCAAAGGCGGCGTTGGTGGGCGCGAAAACCGTGAATGGCCCTTTGGATTGTAGGGCATCCACCAATCCTGCGGCCTTCACTGCCGCGACGAGCGTGGTGTGATCCGCTGAATTGACAGCATTTTCGACGATGTTCTTTTGCGGATACATCGCTTGTCCACCAACCATCACGGTTTGTGCCATGACAGGAGACGCGGCAAGGACGGCTCCCGCGAGCCACGCGGAGAACTTGAACATGGGAACAGCTCCTGGGAAATGAAGAGACGGTGTGTGCCGTTGTCGTCTCTACTACGTCGGTGCCCCCACGATCGGATTTCTCGAACGGCAAAATCGCCGAGTGAGCCTCTCGCTCAGCGCGCTCAGCGCGCGACCCAACTATTGTTGGTCCGATCGATATCGGGAAACCGACGCTCCGGATCGACGTCCACGCGCATCACGGTTTTCCCAACAAACTGATACGTGCGCGTATATCGCAGGCTGTTCATGAACCAGACCTGCACTGGGTATACGATCTCTTGCGTACTCTTGTCATTGAACGTGAGTCGGACCCGAAGCGGCAGGACGCCGCGTGCATGGTTGCCATACACGACACGCACGACGGCCGTGTCACCAACACGGTGCGATTGTACGCTATCGACCGCCTGGTCAAAATGCGGATTCTCCACGAACCACTCACGGAAAAACCAATCGAGTGACTCGCCCGTAATGTTTTCCATGGTCCGATAAAAATCGCTGGGCGTAGGGTGTCTGTATGCCCAGCGCTGGATGTATGTCTTGAATGCCGCGTCAAAACTGGCAGGGCCGACGATCTCTTGCCGGAGCAACTGCAGGCCGACGGAGGTCTTGTAGTATTCCATGAGACCCACGGTATGCAACCCCATACGGTCCGGCGCCGTCTCGATGGGACGATCGGTGTTGCTCGCCATCGCCTGCTCCACCATCGCACGCTCCTTGGCCGCGCGCTGCATCTGATCGCCATCGGCGGGGTACCGCCGCGCTTCGGAAAAAGTATTAATGAAGGTGTTGAGCCCTTCATCTTGCCAAAAATGGACGCGCTCATTGGAACCCACGATCATGGGAAACCAGTTGTGCCCCACTTCGTGCGTGATGACGTTGTACAGCTCCTGTGTGGTCGAGGCGTTGGCTTCCATGGCGAGCATGGGATATTCCATTCCCGGCGCCACCCCTTCGACCACGGAAACCTGGGGATACGGATATAGAAACCACCGCTCCGAATACTCCTGAACCGACATCCGCGCCTGATCCGCGGCGTCGGACCACGTCGCCGCGGCACTCGGACGATAAAACGACTGCGCAAGGATCCCACGCCAACTACTCGCGTCCCATTGATAGTTGGGCGCGGCAGCCCAGGCCGCATCGCGGACGTTCGTCGCGTGGAACTTCCATGTGAGCGTTCCTTGTGTGGTGGGACGAGCCTGACCGTTGGTCAACTCCGCCGCGGTCACGATGGCCACGGGGATCTCGGACGTGGCCGCTTTGGCGAGCCGGCTGATTTGCGTTGGCGTCAGTACATCGCGCGGATTGTCGAGCGTTCCGGTGGCGGCCACGATGTACCCCGCCGGTACGGTGAGCGCCAAGGTAAAATCACCGTACTCGCAATAAAACTCGCCGTTGGTGATATACGGTTCGGTGTTCCACCCTTTGAGATCGTCGTACACGGCCACACGTGGATACCACTGCGCCACTTCGTACAATCCGCCATCGCGTCCCATACGACCAGCGCCAGACGGCGGCACGGCAAAGTGCCACGCCACATGCACGGTGACGCTCTGCCCCGGCGCAACAGGACGCGCCAACATGAGCTTCGACACGGTCTCGTGCTCCTCGAGCGTCAACGTGACCTCAGCGCCATCCACCGTTTGCGTCACACGATCAAACAGATCCCCCGCCGTCTCCCCCACGGTCCCCGACTCGGCGCCCAAAATCAACGCGGCGAGCGAATTGGGACGAAACGCGTTCTGTTCGGTCTGCAGCCAGAGCAAGGGGAGCGTATCGGGCGAGTTGTTGGTATACCGCAACGTCATCGTCCCGTGCACGGTCTTGGTAGCCGTATCGAGCGTCGCGGCCAGATCGTAGTCGGCGCGTTGTTGCCAGTACTTAGGACCTGGCGCCCCACTCCCACTGCGATAGACGTTGGACGGATCGAGCAGCAATGGCGCGAAGATCGACGTATCCGGTCCGCCACGCCGAGCGGCAAGTTGAGCCGCAGTCAGCGGCGCTGCCGCTTGCGTCGTCGTGGATGATCCGTGCGATGGAGTTTGCTGCGCAAACACACACGGCGCGAGCAACGGACCGAATGAGAGCGCGCCAGCGGCGCACGTGACGATCAGACCACGCAGTGAGGTCATAAGAACCATCCGAAAGAGAGAAAGAATGCTGGAATGTACACCACGGGGGTGTCCGCCATGACGCGAACACCCCCGTATCTCACACAGCTTCGATCACGATGCGGCCGGCTACTCCGGCGCGACCCACGTGTTGTTGGTTCGGTCGACGTCCAGCAATCGATGATCGGGATCGAGATCGATCCGCTTGACCGTCTTACCAGTAAACTCATACCGACGCACGTACTGCGACGTGTTCATCGTCCACACCTCGGCGGGGTACACGATATCCTGCGTCGTGTTGTCGCTGAAGAGGAAGCGAACACGAATGGGGAGCACCCCGCGCGCATGGTTGCCATACAGCACGATGACTTCGGTCACGTCACCCTGCTTGCGCTGCACCACCGAATCGATCCCCTGATCGAAATGCGGATCTTCGAGGAACCACTCGCGGAAGAACCAATCGAGCCGGCGGCCGCCCACGTTCATGAGCGTGCGATACAGATCGGCCGGTTGCGGATGCTTGAACGCCCAGTGGCTGACATACGACCTGAACGCGTCGTCAAACGCCTCGGGCCCCAAAATCTCCTGACGAAGGAGTTGCAGCCCCACAGAGGTTTTCACGTACGCCGTGAAGCCCAACTTGCGCGGATCGATCCGGTCGGCCGGCGTCTCGATCGGGATGTCGACGTTATAGAGCTGCGTCTGCTCGACCGTCGCGCGCTCCTGCGCGGCACGCGCCATCTGATCTCCGTTTTCCGGATAGCGGCGCGCTTCGGAGAAGGTGTTGATGAAGGTGTTGAGCCCTTCGTCCTGCCAGAAGTGCGTCCGCTCGTTGGAGCCCACGATCATCGGGAACCAATTATGCCCGATTTCGTGGGTGATGACGTTGTACAACTCGTATTTGTCGCGCGTCTGCGCTTCCATGGCGAGCATGGGATACTCCATGCCACTCACCGGCCCTTCGACCGCGGAAATCTGCGGATACGGATACTTGAACCACCGCTCCGAGTATTCCTGGATGGACGTGCGTGACATGTCGGCCGCTTCGTGCCACGTTCCCGCCGCTTCTGGGCGATAGTACGCCTGCGCGATGATCCCCTTCCAACTGCACGCGTCCCACTGATATTCTGGCGACGCGACCCAGGCCATGTCACGCACGTTCCTGGCGTGGAACTTCCACGTGAGCGTTCCACTCTTTTTAGGACGCGCGGCGCCGCTGCTCAGCTCTTCGGCGGTGATGATGGCAACGGGCGTCTCGGACTTGGCCGCTTTGGCGAGCCGAGTGATTTGCGTCGCGGTGAGAACGTCACGTGGGTTGTCGAGCGCCCCGGTAGAGGCCACGATGTAGCCGGCCGGCAGCGTGATCTGCAACGTGAAGTCGCCGTATTCGAGGTAGAATTCGCCCTGCCCCAGATACGGATCGGTATTCCAGCCGCGGACGTCGTCGTAGACGGCGATACGCGGATACCATTGCGCCAGCTCGTACAACGCGCCATCGCGCCCCATACGGTCGGCGCCATGTTCTGGAATGGCAAAGTGCCACGCCACGTCGAAGGTGGCGGTCTGGCCAGGAGCGAGCGGGCGCGCCAACTCGACTTTGGTCATGGTTTCGTTGTCACGCAGCGTCAACGCAACTTTTTTTCCGTTCACGACCTGCGTGAAGTGGTCAATTTGGTCACCCCCTTTGAAGTTGCGGGCGCCAAAGCGGCTATCCTGCGCAAAGACGTAGGAATTGAGCGAGTTGGGACGGAAGGCGTTCTGCTCGGTCTGGAACCAGACGTAGGTGAGCGTGTCGGGGGAGCTGTTCTTGTACCGCAGCACCATGGAGCCGGTGAGGGTCTTGGTGCCGGTATCGAGCGCAGCCTTGAGATCGTAATCGGCCCGTTGCTGCCAATACTTGGGGCCGGGGGCGCCGGTGGCGGTACGGATCCCATTGGGCGTCGGCAACTCCAACGGGGCAAAAATCGAGGTGTCTGCCGCGCCTCGACGCGTCTCCTCGGTCTGCTTTGGAGGAGCCTGGTACTGCGCGGCCGCGGTCCGGCCGGCCCCCAGGATCAAGACGCCCACCATCGCGGTCAGCGCGGATCTGGCCATCGGCATTGTACGGTAGTCCACAGATAATTGAAGGAAATGTTTCGCGGATCCTGCGTTTGTATAACGACCCTCTCGGGTTCGGCGTTGGCCGCCGAACGATCGTTTGGCACTCCTCACGCCAGAATGGATGCCACCAATGGGGGAGAACGGTTAACGCCGTTCAGACGATCGAGGGTCAGGGAAGTTAATGCCCGAGGCGGCGGCGTGGAGCGGCGGCTGGGCTCAGGGGGGAGAAATACAAAAGGGAGGGCACGAGGCCCTCCCTTTTTTCCTGCTCACCTACGCGGACAAGATCAGTGAGATGAGGACGAGATGGTTGGAAGTTGTTGGAGTGTCGGGACGGCGTGAACCTGTTCCTTCACCCAACTCACGACCCGCGCCCCGAGTGGTGAGTGGGCCTCTCCAAGTGTCTCGAGCTGCTCCTTGGAGACCGGCCAGAGTGTCACGTTCGGTGCCATCTGCTTGGCATTCGCCGGTGGCGCGACCGGTGCTGGACCGTCGTCCGACTTGGTGGCCGGATCGGTGGTGGTCGTGCTGACCGGAACGTTCAGGCTGGCCGCCGTAACCCCTTGGACAAGCAATGTAGCCGCATGGGCCTGTGAGTACTTGTCCGACAGATCTTTGGGCGTTTGCCCGATGCTGGCCGCAATGGCAAAACTCAGGGCGCTGTCGCGCGCCAGATCCGGCACCACGCCGGTCGCCTCTTCGAACGCTACGACCCCGATTTCTTCGGGACGGACATCCAACCGGCGCCGCAAGGAGTCGATTGCCGCCTTCGCATCAAAAAGATGCAACCGGTACGTAGCAAAGTCTTCCTGCGTGTACATGATGACGGTCACGCCGATTTCAGAGAGCCGACTCGCCACGACATACGCACGATCGCGTGTGTCTTCGGTGGCGATGACAACCGCACCCGGATACTTGGAGTCGAGCGTGCGTACATGCTTGGGCACAAGCACTTCGGCCGAGAACATCCGGCCGCCGCTGACCGTGATTGTGGAATGAGAGATTCCCGGGACGAGCGGGAACAGGGACAACGAGGACAGCGCGAACAACGTCTGGAGCACCATGACAGACTCTCTCCAGTGACAGGCCTTGTGCATTCACTCCCCAACGCGCCCTTCGAAACGCGTGGTGGAACACACATCTTGCACTCAACCGTGCATTGCACAACCGTCACGATACGGTGTGCGTCACCGCTGAGGTGTCACTCCTATGTTTCAACGGGAGACAGGTCCCGTCAAGAGTTTTTTTCCTATGGTGTATCGATTATTCCACGATTACACGATAGGATGCTACGCGTCTGTATTCGAACGGCCGTTTGGCCTAATCGTCGGTGCAAAAACGAAGACAGGAGCGCGAATGCTCAGCGCCCCTGTCAGCGTGAGACAAATCTAATTGAGTTGGGCCTTTTGAAGGAAGGCCAAGAACTCTTCGGGGTTGTGTGTTGCCCCCGGAAAGGTGGCGATAGTTTTCCCATCGCCATCAACCACGGCGTACAGCGGCAATGCAACGGTGTTGAATTGCGCCTGCTGCTGCGCTGCTTGTTTCTCGTACAGCTCCCCTTCACCATCTGTGTACAGGCGTGCCAACGCAAATTTTGCGAGCTGCGCCTTAATTTCTGGCCGCGTAAAGATGTTGGCTTCCATCCAGCGGCAGTTCGTACAGGTGTACCCTGTGTAATCTATGAACACTCGCCGTTTTTCTTGCTTGGCAGATGCAAGTACACCTGGGAGGTCATTGAGTTTCCATGACAAGGTGATCGACGCCGGATTGACCACGTTTGCACTAGAGTGAACCGCGACGGCAGCACTCCCTTCTTGTGGTGGCGGCAGGAAGGATTCGAGCGTGCCGAGTGGTTTGCCGAGGAGGCCGGTGCCAAGCCAGAGGCCGAGGCCGAGGAAGGCGGTGGCGCCGACCACGCGTCCGGCGCCGAGCGATTCACCTGGCATGATGGGCGAATCGTGGGGGAGCGTGAATTTGCCGAGGAGATAGACCGAGATCACGACGGCAACGGCGACCCAGACGGCGAGGACAACGTCGTGCGTGAAGATCCCCCAGCGCCAGACCAGATCGGCGTTGGAGAGGAATTTCATGGCGGCCGCGATCTCCAGGAACCCCATCACCACTTTGACACTATTGAGCCAGCCACCGCTCTTTGGGAGCCGAGCCATCCATTGGGGGACAACAGCGAGGATGAAGAACGGGAGAGCGAAGACGGTGGAGTAGGCCAGCATACCGGCCACCTGCTGCTACCAATGTCCTTATGAGTCAGTAACCAGGAGCGTTCCGACGATCGGGGCAGGACAGGTGAAGCTGGTGAGAGTGAACAGGAGCATCTTGAGAATCGCCCCGACCGTCCCG
>Ga0105237_10009454_pt1 | contig 10441 bp, 12 predicted proteins | sample KBSC24metaG_FD_81520 | JGI IMG/M metagenome (GOLD analysis project Ga0105237, IMG submission 81520) | Corn rhizosphere microbial communities from Kellogg Biological Station, Michigan, USA - KBS C2-4 metaG | ecosystem: Host-associated > Plants > Roots > Rhizosphere > Soil | place: Michigan, USA... | reverse complement strand
GTGGCGGAGATGACGCGCGGGCAGGGCGTGCAGCTCCAGCGCTACCGCGACGGCGGCCTTTCTGACGTGATCACCTTCAAGTTCGCCGACGGGCTGCGCTGGCGGATGGGCGGCGAGCAGGAGCGCTATCGCTCCGAGCCGGACGTGATGCCGTGGCGTGCCGCACGCGGCGCAGCGGGGCGGATGCCGCCCACCGGCTTCCCGCGTGATAACAAATTTTGATTGGTAAAACCTGCGGATGCGCCCACGTCCTTCAGGCCGCTTTAACTACTTCGCGGCTATGCCTGAGGGGATGGCGTTTCGAAGGGTCCGGGCTCTGAGTATGCGTACCGCGGAGCCTGCTCCGCGGGTCGAGGACCCGTCTTCGGCGCTGCCGCCGGGAACCGACGGGCTGCTCGAGCTGATGCCGATCCCGGCTGCGGTGCTGGAGATCCAGAACGGGCGCTATGTGTTCGCAGCCGTCAACGGTCCGTTCCGCGTCGCAGGCCTGGGTTGCACGGCGCAGGACTCGCCGGTGGTCCAGCTGCTCGGCGCGCGGATCGGCCAGTTCCTTGCCTCCGACCTGCAGCAGGAGGAAATCGCCTGGCGCTTCGGCGGTGAGGTCGACAGCCGCCATTTCCGCGTCGTGCTCGCCCGCCGCGACCCGGCCGAGCCGCGCTGCCTCATCACACTGATCGACCAGACCTCCGAACTCCGCACCGAGCAGAGCCTGCGTCGCGAAATGGCGACCGACAGCCTCACCGGCCTGCCCAATCGCGCCGGCTTCTCGGACGAGCTGGAAACCCGCACCGGCGAGGGCGAGGCGGCGGCGCAGGCGGTGCTGGTGATCAACCTCGATCGCTTCAGCCGCGTCAACGCGTGCATGGGCGCGCTGGCCGGGGACGAGTTGCTGATCTCGGTCGCACGCCGGATCAAGGGTGCGCTGCGCGGGCGCGACGTGCTGGCGCGGATCGGCGGCGATGAATTTGGCGTGCTGATGACGCTCGACGACGGCGCGGACGACGCGGTGCAGGTCGCCAAGCGCGTCCATGCCGCCTTCACCAACCCGTTCCGCCTTTCCAATTTCGAGATCCGCATCGACTGCTCGATCGGCATTGCGCTCGGCGCCGATATCGACGGCGATCCTGAGGACCTGGTCCGCAACGCGCAACTGGCCGTCCGCCGCGCCAAGAAGAGCGGCCGCACCGAATTCTACCATACCCGCGCCTTCGACCTGGCGCGCGAGCAGTTCGCGATCGAAACCGAGCTGCGCCGCGCCATCGAGAATGGCTGCATGACGCTCAACTTCCAGCCGATCTGCGATCTGGGCACCGGCCGGATCACCTCGTTCGAGGCGCTCGCCCGCTGGACCAATGACGATGGCGTGCTGATCTCGCCCAACGCCTTCATTCCTGTGGCGGAGGAGTCGGGGCTGATCGTTCCGCTCGGCCGCTGGGCGATGGAAGAGGCGGCGCGGACGCTCGCCGAATGGGACGTGCGGGCGGGCGGCGATTGCGGCGTGAAGCTCGCGGTCAATCTTTCGGCGATCCAGCTGCAGCGCGACCAGATCGGCGCGATGGTGAAGACTGCGCTCGATCGCCACAACATGCCCGGCTCGCGCTTCACGCTGGAGCTGACCGAGAGCGCCATCGTCAGCGATCCGGATCGCATCGCCCAGACCATGTCGGCGCTGAAGGATCTCGGCACCACGCTGGCGATGGACGATTTCGGCACCGGCTATTCGAACCTCGCCTATCTGCAGAAGCTGCCGATCGACGTGCTCAAGATCGACCGGAGCTTCGTGACCGGCATGCTCGCCGATCGCGACAAGGTGGCGATCATCCGCGCGATCCTCAGCCTTGCCTATGCGCTGGGCATGCAGACGACCGCCGAGGGCATCGAGACACCCGAGCTCGCCCAGACCCTAGGCGCGCTGGGCTGCACCTACGGCCAGGGCTATCACTATTCCCGGCCGGTCCCCGGCGACGCCGCTTTCGCGCTGATCGAGGCGTTCAAGGCCTGAGCCACCACGGCGTCGGCGATCGCGTCGACGCGGGAAGTCTCAGGAAAGCCCTCCGCAATCCACTGGTCCTCGATCGCGCGCAGGGCGCGGGCAACGTCCGGACCCTTGGCGAGACCACGCGCGACCAGCGCGCCGCCAGTGATCGGCAGGCGCGGGATCTCCCACCCGGCGAGCGCTGCCCAGCCATTTGCGGCCTCCGCATCGTCGGTCGCGGCGAGCAGCAGGCGATCCTCGGCAGCCTCGCGGCCGATCCGATAGGCGAGGGCACGGGCGTCGTCGGTCCCGCCGTCGGTCAGCGCGAGCACCAGCCGCTTGCGCTGCGCATTGGAGAGCTTCAGCCGCGCGCCGATCAGATCGCCCGCGGCCGGATCGCGCGGCAGCAGCGCGGCGAGGCGGCGGATGGGATCGGGCGCGGCGTCGAGCCGGGCTTCGCGCTCGGCAAGCGCCGCCAACGTTGCTGCCGTGGTGATTTCCGGCACGACCGGTTCGAGGATGCCGCGCGCCAGCATCAGCTCGGTCACGCCCACCGCGTCGCGGGCGACCAGCAGCTTGAGCAACTCGTCGCGGATGCGCTCGCGGCTTAGCGCCATCAGGTCGCGGGCGCGGGCGGTGCAGGCGTCGAGACCTTCGGGGTCGGGCGTGTCGCCGAAGCGGGCGAGGAAGCGGAAGAAGCGGAGGATACGCAGATGATCCTCGGCGATGCGCCGCAGCGGGTCGCCGATGAAGCGCACGCGCCGCGCCGCCAGGTCTTCCAGCCCGCCGAAATAGTCGAACAGCGCGCCGGTGTTCGGATCGGCATAGAGCGCGTTGATCGTGAAGTCGCGGCGTGCGGCGTCCTCGCGCCAGTCGTCGGTGAAGGCGACGGTGGCGTGGCGGCCGTCGGTGGAAACGTCGCGGCGGAGCGTGGTGACCTCCACCGGCCCGCTGTCGAGCACCGCGGTGACCGTGCCATGGTCGAGCCCCGTCGGTACCGCGCGGATGCCGGCGGCGCGGAGCCGCGCCAGCACCTCGTCGGGCGACAATGCTGTTGCGAGGTCGAGATCGGCGACGGGGATGCCCAGAAGCGCATCGCGCACAGCCCCGCCGACGAACCGGGTGAGCCCTTCGTCCGCACCCAGCACCTTGGTCAGCGCGTCGAGGCCGGGGCGGGTGCGCCAGTCGGTCTCCGGTAGCGTCAGCGCGGCCATGCCATCCGCCGCGACAGGTTGACCAGCATCGCCGCCGTGGCACCCCAGATTCGATAATCGTTCCACATGATCTCGTAATAATGGCGCTCATGTCCCTGGTAGAGCGCGCTTTTCTTCTGATGGTTGGCGTCGTCGAGGAGGAAGGCCAGCGGCACTTCGAACACCTCGGCGACCTCGGCCTCGGACGGCACCAGGTTGAGGTCCGGCGGTACGACCCCGATTACCGGCGTGACCTGGTAGCCGGTCACGGTACGGTATTGCTCGACCGTGCCGACCACCTCGACCAGCCGCCGGGGCAGGGCGATCTCTTCCTCGGCCTCGCGCAGCGCAGCGTCGATCGGATCCTTGTCCTCGGGATCGATGCGGCCGCCGGGAAAGGCGATCTGCCCGGCATGACGGCGCAGATTGGCGTTGCGGCGGGTGAGCAGCACGCCGGGCGCGTCGCGATCGGTCACTGCGAGCAGCACGGCGGCGCTCGTCACCTGGGCGGGGTCGAAGAAGGCATGGTCGCCGGGGAGCAGGGTGGTCGCCTGGGCCGGCCGGCCGTCCAGCGCGCGCCGGAGCTGGTCGGCAAGCCTCATGCCTCGGGCTCGAGCGGGAAGAACACGCCCTGGCTCCACACGCCAGGCGGGGTGCCGTCCTGCGCCAGCGCGAGCTGGGCGAGCTCGTAATAGACGCTGCGGGCAACCAGCGCGTCGAGGCCGCCGCGGACCGTCAGATAGGGGTGCGGGCCGTCCTCCCGCGCTTCGATCCGCAGCGCATGCTCGGGGCCGGCGACGACGACACCGCCGGTGTTCAGCCGGAAGGCGAGCCGCATGGCCTCGCCCTGGCCCTCAACCTTCAGCTCGACGGCCACGAACGGCGCATCCTCCACCACGATGTCGAGCTTCTCGACCGGGGTCACGAGGACGAAGCCGCCCGTCGATTCCCGCCGCAGGATCGTGGAGAAGAGCCGCACCATCGCCGGGCGCCCGATCGGGCTGCCCTGGTGGTACCAGGTGCCGTCGCGGGCGATGCGCATCTCGCTGTCGCCGCAATGCGCCGGGTTCCAGCTTTCGACGGGCGGCAGGCGATGCTCTTCCGCCAGGCGGGCGATCTCGGCGAGCGACAGGCTGGCGAAATCGGGGGGCGGCGTGTTGGGCATGGGCTTCCCTTAGCGCGCCGCGCGGCTTTGTCGAACCCTTGGCGGTCAGGCGACCTTGCGCAGGCGCGGTACGAGCATGCCCGAGCAGGTCGGCACCGCCGCGCCGCGCGCCAGCAGCCGGCGCGGCTCGAACGGTCCGGGCAGCCGCCAGCGCTCCGTGCGGCTCGCATCGAATCCGAAGAAGCGGCCATAATATTCGGGATCGCCGATCAGCATCAGCGCTTCGGCGCCGGGCAGGGCGCTGACGTCCGCCGCGTCGAGCATCTCCTGCATCAGCCGGCGGCCGATACCGCCCTGCTGCAGATCGGGCTCGACCGCGACCGGCCCCACCATCACCAGCGGCACCATCGGGCCCGAATCGCTCGCCAGCGCCACGGGCCAGCTCTGTATCGTGCCGGCGAGCTTGCCATCTTCGCTTAATGCGGCAAAACTGAACGGGCGAATCGGCAGGGTGCCCTGCCGTACGCGATAGGCGGTACGCAGATGCCGATCGGGCCCGAAGGCACGGTCGAGCAGCGCCTCGACGGCGTGCGGGTCGACCGCATCGAGCGCAACTATCTGAACCACCGCGAATCCTTCCCCGCTTTCGGACCCCATGCCGAAAGGCGCGCGCCTTAGCGGCATCATGGAACAGCGCAAGCGCGGATTTTACCGATGGACATGCAGAATCTGCACGGGAGGTCCCCGGGCTTTCGGATGCGCCGCGATCTGCTATGGCGCGCGCCTGTTTGCCCCAGGAAAGGCCGTTCGATTGCCCGATTCATTGCAGCTTCAGGTCATGGACCTCGAGGTGGAGGTGCTCACCGGAGTGTATTCGGAGGAGACGCACCTGCCGCAGCCGCTGCGCATCTCCGTCATCGCCGATCTCGACCTGCCTGAGCGCTTTCTGCCGGATACGCCGCTCACCGCGTCGAAAAGCTATATCGACCTGAAGCATGCCGCGACCGACGCGCTGCCCAAGGACGTGCACTTCACGCTGATCGAGGCGGTGGCCGACCATATCTGCGAGACGCTGTTCGTCTCCGATTCGCGCGTTCGACGGGTGGAAGTGCGGATCGTGAAGCTGGCGATCGCCGAGGCCGACGAATCGATCGGCATCACGCTGGTCCGCCACCGGCGCTGAGCACCGGCGGCGGGATCGCAGTTCAGGCGCAGGGACCCAGGTCGCGCAGCACGACCTGATAGTCTTCGCGTGCGGCCTGCGCGTTCTCAGGCGTGTCGGCGGTGATCGCGCTGTCGGGCAGGGTCTTGGGCAGCCCGCAGGCGAGCCGGTACCAGGCGAGCGTTTCCGGCTTGGGCGCGCCGGCATTGGGATCGACGATGTCGCCCAGCGACACGCCCCAATGCGGCTTCTCGCCCGGGCGGCGCAGGATCTGGAGCGAGATCGGCGCGCCGTTGGCGGTCTTCACGAACACCTGGGTCTCGCCTTCGCCGGGCAGCGCGCCGGGCACGTGGAAGGCGTTGCCGATGCCGGTCACCGCGGGCGGGGCGTCGCTTGCCAGCACCTCGCGCGTGATGCCGCGGGTGCGCGCGTCAAGCTCGGGACTCCACAGATATTGACTGTCGACTCCGGTCAGCTGAACCTCGCCGGGCTTGTTGCCGACGGGGCGGGCGAACAAGAGGACTCGCTGCTTCTTCAATTTGGGTAGCTTGCCGCGAGAATCGAGCGGTACGTCCGCCAGGTAAGAAATCTGGGTGGGAAGGGCGCTGCTACCGCGAATCAGTGCCAGCACATCGGCCGTGACGTAGAGGCGGGCCCGTCCCGATGCGAGACCGGGTGCTGCATTTTCCTTGATCCGGATCATGTCGCTGATCCGCGCGTCGATCACCAGCGGCGCGTTCACGACGGCCGTCGCGACGGTGGCGTAACTGGGTAAGCCACTTTGCGCTTCTTGGCGGATTTGCGCGGTTTGCGGGGCGGGTTGCGCACACGCAGGAAATGCCGCAGCGCAACAAAACAGTAGGGTAAGGGCGGTTCTCATGCCGCTGCCGGTACCGGATTGTGCCGATCTTATACAGAAATAATTCTGCCATGGGCGCGTTGTACGACCAATTCGTCCGACAAAGAGTTTGCGTCGTCGGAAGGCCCACGATACAGACTCGGTGCTCTCGCCATCAGGGGCGCAGTGTGACCCGAGGCGAGCGGACTTGTGCGCGGCTGCCAGCCGGCCAGGGTCGCAAGCAGGATTAGAGGGAGTGACGTTGCCGAATGGCTTACGCTGACCGGAATGTAAGTGGCAGTCGTGTGGTAGCGATCGTAATCGTCGCTATCATCGTGGCTGGCATGGGTTATGCCTTCGTCACAGGTCTGGCATACCAATATATCAAGAAGAAGGCGGAAGAGCTGAAGACCTTCGAGGTCGAAGAGCCGCCGCCCCCGCCGGAGGAGATTCCGCCGCCGCCGCCGCCGCCGGACACGCCGGTGCCGCCGCCCCCGACCCAGGTCGTGGTGCCGCCGGCCATCGTGCAGTCGGTGTCGCCTGCGCCGCCGGTCGCCACCACCAACATCATCCCGCCCCCGCCGCCGATCACGCCGCCTGCGCCTCCCGCGCCGGCTGCTCCCCCGGCACCGCCGGCCCCGCCGCGGATTGCGAAGGCACTCAAGCCGCGCAGCTCGCCGGCTTCGTGGGTGACGAACGACGATTATCCGTCGGAGTCGCAGCGTGCGGGTGAAGAAGGCGTCACGGGCTTCCGCCTCGACGTCGATGCGTCAGGCCGCGTGGTGTCGTGCACCGTCACGTCGTCGAGTGGCTCTAGCCGCTTGGACACCACGGCCTGCAACCTGCTCAAGCGACGCGCGCGCTTTGATCCGGCTGAAGACGCAAGCGGCAACAAGATTCCGGCTGCGTACAACAACCGGTTCAGGTGGCAGATCCAGAAGTAACTCTCCGGTTTCCGGTCCGCCGGGCAAGGCGGACCGGCTTGCGCAAGAAGCTATCTTTTAGAGGAAAGACCCAAAATGCTCACGACCATTCTCGCTGCCGGTGCCGCCGCAGCTAAGGGCGGCGAAAGCCCCTACGGCCTCCAGCAGGCGCTGAAGGAAGGCGGCCTGATCTCGCAGTCGGTGTTCACCATCCTGGTGCTCATGCTCTTCGTGTCGCTGTACATCCTCTTCACCAAGGTGTTCGAGCAGCAGAAGATCATCAACCAGTCGAAGCGCGTCCGCCAGACCTTCTGGAGCTCGTCGAGCCTCCGCGAGGGCGCTGCGAAGCTCGAGAAGAACTCGGCCTATCGCCAGATCGTCGACGACGGCCTGGAAGCCCAGGAGCAGTACAAGCTGCTGACCGATCCGGTCGAGGCGCATGACTGGCTGCACGGCTCGCTGGCCCGTTCGGAAGCGACGATCAACTCGGCGCTGGGCGGCGGTCTCGCCTTCCTCGCGACCGTCGGTGCGACCTCGCCGTTCATCGGTCTGTTCGGTACCGTTATCGGCATCTACCGCGCCCTCATCAAGATCGGCTCGGCCGGTCAGGCTTCGATCGACGCCGTCGCCGGCCCGGTCGGTGAAGCGCTCATCATGACCGCACTCGGCCTCGTCGTCGCCGTGCCGGCCGTGCTCGCCTTCAACTTCCTGCAGCGCCGCAACAAGTCGATCGCAGAGAACCTCAATGCGTTCTCGAACGACGTCCTCGGCTACCTGGCCTCGGACGGCCGCGTGAAGCCGGCGACCAACGCTGCCGCGAAGAAGCCGGCCGTTGCCGCTGCTGCGAAGCCGGCGACCACGACCGCTGGCCAGACCGGCGGCGCCCCGACCCGCCCGTAAGACCAAGGTCGCAGGGCTGCGCAGGTCGCGTGGCCCTGCCGCCGGATCTTGATCCGGCGCACAAGAGGATAGGATAGCGCCCAATGGCGATTAGCACAGGCAGCGGCGGCGACGACGCACCGATGTCGGACATCAACACCACGCCCCTCGTGGACGTGATGCTGGTTCTTCTGATCATCTTCCTCATCGCCGTTCCCGTTGTGGTCCAGACGATCGACCTCGCGTTGCCGAAGGTGCAGTTCGAACCGACGACCACGAAGCCGGAAAATGTGTCGCTCTCGGTCAAGGGCGGCCCGGATGGTTGTGAGATCTTCTGGGGTCTGACCCGGGTCAATCACACCGAGCTGCTCGACAAGGCGGTTGCAAAGCTGAAGGCCGAGATCGACCGTCAGGGTGGCCCGAACGCCGCAGGTCTGGAACTTCCCGAAGTTCACATCCGCGGTGACATCAACACGCCTTATCGCTGCATCGGCGGCACCATCTACACGATGCAGATGGCGGGTTTCGTGAAGGTCGGCTTCATCTCGGAACCGGAGCCCGGTTCGAACACCGCCCGGCTCTGAACGGCCTCGCTTAAGGAGTTACGACAATGGCAATGAGCGCAGGCCGTGATGACGGCGAGCCGATGATGGACATGAACACGACGCCGTTGATCGACGTCATGCTCGTGCTCCTCATCATGTTCATCATCACCATTCCGGTGCAGACGCATGCGGTGAAGGTCGACCTGCCGCAGCCGAGCGCCAACAACGCGCCCCCGGTCGAGCCGGACAAGAACAAGGTCTATATCGACGCGCAGGGCCAGGTGTTCTGGAACAGCATGCCGATCAACGACGTTATGCTGCGCCAGTATCTGGACGCATCGCTGCAGCGCTCGCCGGAGCCCGAGCTGCACTTCCAGCCGGACCCAGCGGCACGCTACGAAGTGGTCGATCGCGTTCTGGCGATCATCAAGCGGGCGAACGTCACGAAGCTCGGCTTCGTCGGCAACGAGCAGTACCGCAACGATTTCTGATCCGCGGCGCGGTCAGAGTATTTTGGGAAGGCGGCCCTTCGGGGCCGCCTTTTTTTGTGCCTTGCGCAGGCCGCCGGGCAGGGGCGGGCCGGACCATTCTTCGTGCATTCGAGCACGTGATTGCCGGCGCTTGTGCGACCGTCATTCGGGCAAACGATACCCTCCGATCCTAGGCGCAAATGCGGGGTTGCGGGGCTGTCGCGAACGTGTCACCTATCAGTCATCCAAATGTCACAAAAGTGCAACCTTGGTGTAACGACTGAAGGAGAGCGTATATGTCGATCAAACTTGTCGCAGCGGCCGCGGTGTCCCTCCTGACCCTGGCCTCGCCGGCACTTGCCCAGGATAGCAACCTCGCGGCCCGCGAAATCATGACCGGTTCCTATGCCACCGCCGAGCAGAAGCTCCTCAACCAGATGCGCCTCGACCAGCGCCCCGAGTTGCAGCTGAACCTCGCCGCCGTCTATTACGCCACGGGTCGGGCCGACGAAGCGCGCGCGCTGTACCAGCAGGTGCTGCAGAAGGACGACGTGCCGATGACGGTGACGACCGACCGCGTCGCGGGGTCGCATGCGATTGCGCAGGCCGGGCTGCGCTATCTGAGCCAGCGCCAGCACATCGCGTCGCGCTGAGCGGCAAGCGGGCGGGTCGTAGCCTCGATCCGCTCTCGCCCCAGCTGAAAAGGTGAAAGCGCGCCAGGCACTGTCGGCGCGCTTTTCCTTTGTCCAAGTCGGGTGGCTTAGAAGCTGGCCCAGTCGTCGCCGTCGGCCATGGCCTGGACCGGAACGGCGCGGGTGGCGCCCGATGCCTTGGCACCTGCCGACTGCGACGGCAGCACCGGCCGACGCAGCGGCGCCTGCTGGCCACCGGTCTGGAAGGTAGCGGCATGGGCGTCGAGCCGCGCGACCTGTTCGGTGAGCTGGCGCGCCGCGGCCGAGGTTTCCTCGACCATTGCGGCATTCTGCTGGGTGGCGCGGTCCATGTCGCCGATCGCGCTGCTGATCTCGCGGATCGCGCTCGATTGGGCGCGGTTGTCCGCCGCGATGCCGCCGAGCAGCTGGTGATCCTCGCCGACGGTATCGACGATCGCGGCAAGGGCATTGTCGACCCGCTCGACGGCGCCGCGCGCGACCACAACTTCGGACTGGGTGACGGTGAGCTGGTCGCGGGCCCGCTTGGCCTCTTCTTCGGCGCGCATGGCGAGCGCAGAGACCAGATCGGCAACGACCGCGAAGCCGCGGCCCGCTTCGCCGGCGCGACCGGCCTCCACTGCGGCGTTCATCGCAAGAACCCGGGTCTGGAAGGCGATCTTGTCGAGACCCTCGATTAC
>Ga0105237_10009453_pt1 | contig 10441 bp, 9 predicted proteins | sample KBSC24metaG_FD_81520 | JGI IMG/M metagenome (GOLD analysis project Ga0105237, IMG submission 81520) | Corn rhizosphere microbial communities from Kellogg Biological Station, Michigan, USA - KBS C2-4 metaG | ecosystem: Host-associated > Plants > Roots > Rhizosphere > Soil | place: Michigan, USA... | reverse complement strand
TTTCCAAAGCTCCAGTGGCGGACTGGGCGAGCTTTTCCTTCAGCTGCTCCATCTGCCGGGTTTGGGCCTTTTCGTTGGCTAGCAGTTTTTCAACCTGTTCGATGAGGTCGGGCTCTGAGGTTTTGATGAGTTCCGCCAAGCGGCGGACCGTGTCGGTAGTGCCTTGATACTGACGCAGCGCCGCTTCGCCCGTGATGGCTTCGATACGGCGGACGCCAGCGGAGATGCTGCCTTCGTAGATCACCTTGCAGACGCCGATATCGCCGGTGCGGTGTACGTGAGTACCGCCGCAGAGTTCGCGGCTAAAGCCCGGTACCGTCACGACGCGGACCTGGTCGCCGTACTTTTCGCCAAACAAAGCCATTGCGCCTGTGGAGATGGCCTGGTCGAGCGGCATCACGTTAGTCTCGACGCCGCTGTTGCGCAGGATCTGCTCGTTCATGAGGCGCTCGACTTCTTCCAGTTCGGCGCGGTCCATCGCGGCGTAATGGGTGAAGTCGAATCGCAGACGACCGGGCTCGACTACGCTGCCGGCCTGCTTCACGTGCGTCCCCAGCACCTGGCGCAGGGAAGCGTGCAACAAGTGCGTGGCGGTGTGATTGCGCCGCGTGGCGTCGCGCAAGGGAGCGGCAACCTCGGCATGCAGAATGTCGCCGATAGCGATCGGGGCGGCCGTCAGGATGCGGTGCACGGAGAGGCCAGGAACGCCGGCGAACACCGTCTCCACGTCTGCGACTTTCTCGGAGGCCGCGGAGTACAGCACGCCATGATCGCCCACCTGACCGCCAGCCTCGGCGTAGAACGGAGTCTGGTCGAAGACGAGTTCGGCCTTTACGCCAGCAGGAACCTGCTCGACGGGCTGCTTGTCTACCAGCAGGCCGATTACGCGCGAGTCCGCCTGCAGTTCGGTATAGCCGAGGAACCTGGTGCGGCCCTGTTCCAGAAGCTTCTGGTAAGCAGGAACGGTGGCGCCTTTCTCCGCACCCTTCCAGCTGGCGCGCGCGCGTTCGCGCTGGCGGTCCATCTCCTGCTCGAAGCCCTGGTGGTCGATGGAGAGCCCGTGCTCGCGGGCCATATCTTCCTGCTCGTCCAGAGCGAGGCCAAAGGTGTCGTATAGCTTGAACGCTGCTGCGCCCGGAATGGTGTGGCCGCCGGAGAGCGACTTCACGACAGAACTGAACTGCTTTTCCGCTTCGAGGAACGTGGTGGCGTAGCGATGCTCTTCGTCTTTAACGACCCGGGCGACACGCTGGATGCTCTCCAGCATTTCCGGATACGGTCCCTGCATCAGATCGGCGACGAAGCCTGTGACTTTGTAGAGGAATGGTTCCTCGTAGCCGATCAGGCGAACGTTGCGCATGCCACGGCGCATGATTTTGCGCAGCACGTAGCCGCGCCCCTCATTTGATGGCAGCACGCCATCGTGAACTAGAAACGCCGTGGCGCGAGCGTGATCGGCAGCAATCCGCATCGCCGTATCGAAGCGTGTGGAATCGACCTCGGCATTGCGGGAACGCCCGCCGACGAGATTGGCAGTGAAGTCGATGATCGGTCGAATCAGGTCGGTGTCGTAGTTCGAGAGCTTTCCCTGCAACACCGCCGCGACACGCTCGAGGCCCATGCCGGTGTCGATTGACGGACGAGGCAGGGGCGTAAGCTTGCCGCTGGAATCGCGGTCGAACTGCATGAAGACGAGGTTCCAGATCTCGACGAAACGACCGCCGCCGTCATCGGGGAATTGCTCGTTTTCGCGTCCAGGCGCAGCGGCTTCAACACCGAGATCGTAGTGGATTTCGGAGCACGGACCGCAGGGTCCGGTCTCACCCATCTGCCAGAAATTGTCCTTTTCGTCGAGGCGGAAGATGCGGCTCTTGGGCACGCCGGCAACTTTCTGCCAAAGCTCTTCGGCTTCGTCGTCTTCGCGGAAGACGGTTACGTAGAGCTTGTCCTTGGGCAGGCCGTAGACGTTGGTGATCAGATCCCAGGCGTACTCGATCGCTTCGGCCTTGAAGTAGTCGCCGAAGGAGAAGTTGCCGAGCATCTCGAAGAATGTGTGGTGACGGGCGGTGTAACCGACATTTTCAAGATCGTTGTGCTTGCCGCCGGCGCGGACACACTTTTGCGAACTGGCAGCGCGCGAGTAGTCGCGTTTCTCAAGGCCCAGGAAAACGTCCTTGAACTGATTCATGCCCGCGTTGGTGAAGAGCAGGGTCGGGTCGTTGGCGGGCACCAAAGAAGAGCTGCGGACCACGCGGTGGTTCCGTTGGGCAAAGAAGTCGAGAAAGCGCTGTCGAATGTCGTGACCTGTCACGGGGATTCCTTCTGGAGTGGACTAAATACGATTGTAGCGTCGAAAGCTGCTTCGGAGATTGGACGCGGAGTCGCAGAGCCGCTGAGGCAGCGCGGAGAAGAGAAAACGAGGCATGGACGCAATCCCTACGTCCGGCTGCATTCGAAGCGGCCCGGAATGACCGTTCAGGCGATGGCGGCTAAAGCCTGCTCGAAATCGGCGAGCAGGTCGCGCCAGTCTTCAATGCCAACCGAGACTCGAACCAGGCCATCGGTGACGTCCGATTCTGCGAGTTCCTGGGCGCTCATGCCGGAATGCGTGGTGCTCTTGGGATGGCAGGTCAGTGATTCCACTCCACCCAGGGAGACGGCATTTTTGGCGATGCGAATATTTCGGAGGAATTCGAAGGCAGCGTCCTTGCCACCCGCGAATTCGATGGAAAACAGGCCCCCAGGGTAGGCACACTGCTTCTCGTAAATGCGCTTCTGTTCGGGGTCGGTAAACAGGGTGGGATAGATAACGCGGCTGAGTTTCTTGTGGCCGACGAGCGCTTCCGCGATGCGCTGAGCGTTCTTGCTCTGACGATTCATTCGCAGGGCGACAGTGGGGAGACGCCCATCCAGCATCCAGCACTCATCGGGCTGCAGAATATTGCCGAACATGCCGCGACGGCTGCGGATTTTCCGAATGATGTCCGAACTGTTCGTAATCGCGACACCGCCCAGCATATCGCTGAAGCCGGAAAGATATTTGGTCGCCGAATAGAGCACGATATCGGCGCCGAGAATGAGTGGGTGTTGGAAGCTAGGACCGAGGAACGTATTGTCCACCATCACAACGGGACGATTCGGATGCGCTGCCGCTGTAGTCGCTGCCCGTTCGATGTCCGTCATGATCAAGGTCGGATTGGCCGGCGTCTCCAGGTAGACGATGCAGCAGTTCTTCGCCTCGCGGATCGCTGCATCGATGTCTTCGGTCTTTCCGGAAGGAACGGCGATTCCCTGCACGCCGAAAGGCTCCATGAACGAGTGGATCAGGCCAGTGGTGCCGCCGTAGAGAGGGGTGGTATAGACGATGGTGCTATCGGGCTTCGCGAACGCGAAGAAGGCGGTCATAATGGCCGCCATACCCGAGTTAAAGACGGCTGCCTCGGTGGCCCCGGCTTCGAGCGGCACGATCTGGTCTTCCAGGATCTCGGCGTTGGGGTGGGAGAAGCGCGAGTAAATCAGGTCGGCGCGTTCGCCATCGGCCGGTTTGATCTTGCCGGTGGTAATCGCAAAGGCATGCTCGGCAGCCTCTGGACTGGCAAAGGCGTACGTGGAACTACGGAAGACAGCAGGCCGCGCGGAGCCTACCGATAAGGTGGGGTCGAACCCCCGGGTGAGAACTGCCGTTCGCGGGCGCACTTCGCCGTGACCGTTACCTCGAGTAGCCATGAAGGACCTCTACTCCGAGTGTAGCGCGGTCGCATCAATCACACAACCAATAGGTGGTGCTTAAATGAACGCCATGGTTTTGACGCCGGAAATGTCGAAACGTTTCCGGCATCGCAGGTTTTTGCAGGCGACCTTATCATCCAGAAGCACCATATAGCTCTGAGCCTTGGCGAACTTGGCGCGATCGCGTTCATCGCCGCCTTGCGGGATGCGGTCTTTCTTTTTGCGGACCATCCAACGGAGGTCGTAACTGTCCTGGGTATGGCAGAACGGGCAGTTGAGGTTAGCCGGCTTGGTAGCCGGGGCTTCGCTATAAAATGCGCGTTCGTCCATATCGACAGCCTCCTAGCGCTTCTCAATCGGGATCCACGTTTGGCCGTCGGGGTTACCCTTATATTCGGCTCGCGGGCGGATCAGGCGATTATTGCGATATTGCTCGAGTACGTGGGCAGTCCAGCCAGACATGCGGCTGACGCCGAAAATCGGGGTGTACAGGTCGATCGGGATGCCGAGCGAATAGTAGGTGGAAGCGGAATAGAAATCCACATTGGGATCGAGGTGCTTGATCTCCTTCACGGTCTCTTCCATGCGCTTGGAGAGGCGATAGAGCTTCTCGTGGCCGGTGCGTTTGCCGAGTTCTTCGGAAAGGACGCGAAGGTGCGTAGCGCGGGGATCTTCGGTGCGGTAGACGCGATGGCCAAAGCCTGGGATCTTGACCTTACGGGCGAGCGTGTTCTTCACGCGTTCGACGGCGGCATCTTCATCGCCGAGATCGAGCAGCCACTTGATGACGTCCTGATTGGCGCCTCCATGCAGCGGGCCTTTGAGGGCGCCGATGCCGCTGGTGACCGAGGAATAAATGTCCGAGAGAGTCGCCGCTGTAACGCGCGCAGCGAACGTGGAAGCGTTCAGTTCGTGGTCGGCGTGCAGCGTCATCGCGACGTCGAACGCGCGCTCCATAATTTCGTCGGGTTTCTTCCCGGTCAGCGTATAGAGGAAATTTGCCGAGAAGCCCAGGCTCGGGTCGCCCGGGATGATGGCTTCGCCTTTGCGCAGGCGATCGAAACCGGTGACGATATCGGCGGTACGGGACATCAGGCGGACGGCCTTGCGGTGGTTGGCCTCCGCCGACATATCCTGCGCCTCGTCGTCGTAGAGGCTGAGCATGGAAACGGCGGTTCGCAGCACATCCATCGGGCTGCCCTTGCTCACACTCTTCAGGAAATCAATCACCGGGGCGGGTAGCTGCCGCGTCGCAACCAGATCTTTCTTGAGTTGCTCCAGTTCGGCTGCTTTGGGCAGCCACCCGTTCCAAAGGAGGAAGATGACTTCCTCAAATGTGGCGTTTTCCGCCAGGGTATGAATGTTATAGCCGCGATAGCTGAGGATGCCCTGATATCCGTCGATGTAACAAATTTCAGACTCGCCCGCGATCACGCCTTCCAGGCCTGCTACTGACGTTCCCATTTTCCACTCCGTCCACTCTTCTGAATTTATTCTAGTCGCACGTCGCAGGCGTAGCCGTCAGCGCGGCGGCGGGCACCCGGGCAGGGGCGAATAGCCGATTGTCAGCTCGTCTCTCGCCACCCAAAGCTTTTCTCGTTGTTTTTCGTTGTTCCCGAAATCTACCGTCAGAATCACACCATTGCCGCAGGAGCGGCTCTTGGAGATCCGATAGTCGCTCACATCGCGGTGTTCGCTCTGCGGACCCCAGTCCTTCATGAAGGTATCGAACGCATACCCCTTACGATCGGAGTCGGTGCGCACCCACAAATCGTATGCGGCCTGGTAGTTCTTCTGTTCCAGCATGGTGAAAAAGCGCTTCACCTGCTGTTCCTGACGGTAATTGTGGAAGATAAATAAGGCGATTCCTCCGATGATGAGGATCGCCACGGCGGAGAGAACAGCGGTTTTGATCATCTTCAACCGCCGATCTACGCCTGCGCCGTACTGATCGAGATAGCCGGCCATCTAAGCCCCGCTACCAGATTACTTCGCCGCAGGGGCGCCTGTCACGGGGTAAGCTTTGTCGTACGCGGCAATCGCGTCGTTGGTGAGGTCCAAAGCGGGCTTAAAGTACAAAGTGGTGGAGGTATCGATTACCAGATCCATCCCCTTCTCTTCGGCGAGCTTTTTGACCACTTCATTCATCTTGGTCGAGCTCTTGCTCAGCACGTCGTTGCGATAGGCTTGGGCGTCAGCATTCAAGTCATCGCTCTTGTACTTGAGCGTGCGTTGCTTGTTTTGACCCGAGGCCGTCAGATCGGCCTCCTGCTGTGCGGTCAGCTTCCCGGCGCCGGCCTGGAGCTGCTTCGCCAGGTCAGCAATTTCCTTGTCCAGGCGGTCGATTTCGTCCTGCCTGGGTTTGAAGGTGGCCTGCATCTGGGCGTCAGCCTTCTTGATTTCGGCGCACTCAAACACCGCGCGCTGCAAGTTCACGACTGCGACCTTGGTTTGTGCGGGGGCAACCTGACCGAGGGCAAATAGCACAGAACAGACCAAGAGCGGCCTGACGGCCATTCGTAAAGACATGAAACAACTCCTGAATTAAATATGTACGTTCAGATTAGCACAGCCGCGCCGGGTTGAAGTCTCAGAAGAGTGCTACCTCCCGAGCTAGTCCAACACCCCGAGAATTTCGTCTTCCTTCAAAATCAGGAGTTCATCTCCATCGATTTTCACTTCAGAGCCTGAATACTTGCCGAATAGAATACGGTCGCCGGCCTTTACTTCCGGCGCAGCACGCTCGCCCGATTCCAGCAACTTTCCGCTTCCAACGGCAATCACCTGGGCCTGCTGAGGCTTCTCTTTCGCGCTGTCAGGAATGATGATGCCACCGCGGCGTTGCTCGCCTTCTTCCAATCTCTTAACGAGAACTCGATCGTGGAGGGGACGTAGATCCATGAAATCGATTATACAGTGGGCTCGACTCGGGTAGACCATTTAGAATAAGCTCAAAGGTCTCGGATGCCCAAACCTCAACTGCAGGGCCAAAAGCCGGGGCTGCTTCGCCAGCTCGGCTTCTTCAGTGCCACCGCGCTCGTGATTTCGAACATGGTGGGGATGGGGATCTTCGGTACGACGGGCTTCATGGCAGGCGACCTTGGAAGCGCAGGGCTGATTTTAGCCTGCTGGGCAGTGGGTGCGCTTGTGGCGTTCGCGGGTGCGGTGAGCTATTCCGAGCTGGGCATCAACTTCCCAAGCTCCGGCGGCGAGTACGTTTACCTCACTCATGCCTTCGGTCCCGAGTGGGGCTTTATGACGGGCTGGGTATCGTTTTTCGCGGGTTTCTCGGCCCCCATCGCCGCGGCAGCGCTGGCCTTCTCCGACTATCTGGGATATTTCTTTCCCAGCTTCTTGCAGGCGAATGCGAAGGTGATCGGGTCGGGTGCATTCGCCCTGCGGCTGGGACCGGGACAGATGATGGCCTCCGCGCTGATTCTGGCGTTCACGCTCCTCAACTGCCTGGGCGTGGGCCGCACCGCGAAAGTTCAGAACCTGCTGACGTCCACGAAGATGGTTGTGATTGTCGGCTTCGTGCTGCTCGGGTTCGCCTTTGGTCACGGAAGCTGGAGCCATTTTTCGGAACCTGCCATTCGCACCTCATCGGTGGGGTTGCCGACACAGTTTCTGGTGAGCCTGCTCTGGGTGATGGTGGGATATAGCGGATGGAACGCGGCCACCTACGTCGCGGAAGAAGTTCGGCGGCCGGAGCGCACGCTGCCTCTCGCGCTCGGTGTGGGTACTGCGATAGTCGCGGCGCTCTTTCTGGGGCTGAACATGATTTTCATTTACGCGGTGCGGCTGGAAGACATGAAGGGCGTGATCGCGGTCGGATCGATCTCGGCCTTGCATCTGTTTGGGCCGAGGGTAGCGGGGCTGTTTTCCGCTCTGATGGCGATCTGCATCGTGTCTACGGTGAATGCCGAGATTACGGTGGGCCCGCGCGTGTACTATGCGATGGCGAAAAATCGCGCGTTCTTCAGCGCCGCTGCTACGGTGCATCCGCGCTGGCACACGCCCGTCGTCGCGATCCTCAGCCAGGGCCTCTGCGCGATGTTCATGACGCTGTCGCAATTCCGCGATCTGCTGACCTACATCGGGATGAGCCTGACGCTGTTCACGACGCTCTCAGTAGTCTCACTGTTCCTGTTCCGCCGTAAGCGGCCGGGCTGGCAACGGCTGCGCGTCGTGGATTTCGCCTACCCACTGATTCCTGCCTCGTACGTGCTGGTGGGCACGTGCATGATGAGCTACGGGCTGATCCAACAGCCACGTGCGTCGCTGCTCGCCTTCGCCACCGTCGGACTCGGCGCGCTGATCTATCGCTTCGGTATCCGAAAGTAGCCTCCCGTCCAAAACCCGATTTGCATTTGCCGGGCAAAGATGATGTGATGCGAGACTATGGTTTCGAGGGATCCTCGTCCGTATCTCACCGAAGAGCCGAGCCGCGTCCGCTACTGGGTAATTGTTTTCGCGGTGGCGCTGGCCGTTATCACCTACATTGACCGCGTCTGCATTTCATTCTCATTGCCGTTCATACGGAAAGACCTGAACCTTTCCGCGGTGCAAATGGGTTGGGCCTTCACGGCATTTGGATGGGCCTACGCGCTCTTCGAAATACCGGGCGGATACCTCGGCGATTTGATGGGTCCGCGGCGCGTCCTGATGCGCATTGTGGTGTGGTGGTCGTTCTTCACTGCTGCCACAGGGTGGGTCTGGAATTTTCCTTCGCTAATCGCTACACGTTTTCTCTTCGGAGTGGGTGAGGCGGGCTGCTTCCCGAATCTCACCAAGGCATTCACCACCTGGCTTCCGGAGAATGAGAGAGTGCGGGCGCAGGGGATCATGTGGCTGGCTGCTCGCTGGGGCGGCGCATTCACGCCTCCATTGGTTGCGCTGGTGACCACATGGATCGGGTGGCGACACGCCTTCGAATTCTTCGGCAGCATTGGGGTAATCTGGGCCGTCCTCTTCTATTTCTGGTATCGGGACGATCCGATGCAGAATCCCAAGTTAAACCAGGGGGAGCGCGACATGCTGCGCGAGAGCTCCAAGCTGGCGGGGGGACATGGCGACGTTCCATGGGCGAAATTCCTGGCTTCGCCGCAAGTCTGGTTGCTCTGCTGGCAATACTTCTGCCTTTCGTACGGCTGGTATTTTTACGTAACCTGGCTCCCGACATACCTTCGCGAAGGCCGTCATCTGGAACTCACGCAGACGGCACTGCTGGGGATTTTGCCTTTGTTCTGTGGCGGGCTCGGGAATCCCTCGGCCGTGGTGATTCTTTCCTGGCTGACTCGGGTCACCGGCAGCGTAGCGAAATCTCGCCGCATGCTGGCATGCTTCGGATTCGCGGGCGCGAGCGGCTTCCTGGTGTTCTCGACCTTCGTCAACGATCCGCTGTATGCCATGATCGCGATCGGACTGGCGAGTTACTGCAACGATCTGGTAATGCCAGGCGCATGGGCTTCGGCGATGGATGTTGGTGGACCGCATGCGGGCACGCTGTCCGGTGCAATGAACATGTTGGGAAATGTCGGCGGTGCGATGTGCCCACTGGTGATCGGCTACATCTTGAAGTGGTCCGACAACAACTGGAACTTGACCTTCTATTTGTCGGCGGCGATTTACGCACTGGGGATTGTGTGTTGGCTCTTTCTTGACCCCGTGACGCCGTTAGAAGAAGATCACGAGTTGCCGGTCGCGGCATAGAATGCCGGATCATGCCGAGTTTCAGCAGTCGATCCTGCAGTATTATCCGCATCTCCACAATCGTCAATACCTCGACGAAGTATTCCATTCGGTCGAGAGGACTGTGTTCGATCGATCGATCGTGGAGTTGCTCTGCTCTGAAAACGCTGAGTACTTTGGCAATACCTGCCTGTTCATCCGGGACCTTGTGCTACTCGGGCCAAAACCCGAAGAGTGCGAGTCTCTGGAGCAATTCTGCGGACCATCCGTAGTCAGCACTCTGGAAGACTTCACCACTGCACCGAATCATCACCGTCGCAGTCAGGCGATCTACACTCTCGGCAAAATCGGAAGCAAGTCCAGCCTCCCCGCGTTGCGGCGGACATTTCAAGCTCAGTTCGAGAAAGATCCCCTGTTGCTTCCGGGACTGCTCTTCGAAATCTTCTGGCTAGAGGAGAAAGAAGACGCTGCGTTGATCGAGGAAGCCGCCGTCAGCGCCCAGTACCTCACTCGCTGGGCAATTCTCGATGTCTTGGATAAGCGCCCAAGTCCCGAGGATTTAGCAAGTCCCGAATGGCAACTCAGGGTTCTGGTCTACGCAAGACTCCTGGAAGATCCCCACGCGCGAGTCCGAGCCGAGGCGGAGTATCAACACGCCCTCCTCGATTTTGAAGCGCAGTACCTAAGAGCTGTCGCAGAGGGAACCACGGACTCGGCGGAGACGTCAAAAGCAGTCCGCAGGGCCGCCAGACGGGAGATCGAGCGACGCAGGCCGTCTTTGTGTTTCGCGGATTTGGAAGTTCGGTTCTACAACCACCTCCACAACCGCGCCAGCGACGATTACACCGTTTCGGAACTGGACGAATTCGTTCGATCGTATTCGATCAAAACGCCATAATCTGCATGCCGGAATCCACGAAGACGATATTTCCAGTGACGCCTCGTCCCAGGTCGCTTGCCAGGAAGACAGCCGTGTCGGCGACTTCGGCGGGGTCGGTGTTGCGGCGCAAGGGCGCGCGCG
>Ga0105237_10009451_pt1 | contig 10442 bp, 6 predicted proteins | sample KBSC24metaG_FD_81520 | JGI IMG/M metagenome (GOLD analysis project Ga0105237, IMG submission 81520) | Corn rhizosphere microbial communities from Kellogg Biological Station, Michigan, USA - KBS C2-4 metaG | ecosystem: Host-associated > Plants > Roots > Rhizosphere > Soil | place: Michigan, USA... | reverse complement strand
CTTGGCTACCAAATGAGTACCCTGTATGATTTCTTTATGTTGTTTGTTTTTATGGGAGGAATTGCAGCGCTTATTTTATTTCTTCTTACCAAAAAGTTGCAAAAGATGATGGCATAGGCTGGTTGAAATATTTGAACTGAATATATCTACTTAAAAAGCAGTTGTTTCGCGATAAAAGGCTTTGTATAAATAAGGCTTTATAAATTTTTATATTATCGTCAAAGGCAATACTTTCAGTAACTGTTATCTGGTAAATCATCAAAACCAACCATATGAGTAACGAAAAAACCTTTCGGCCCTTTGTTTCGCCAGAAACCAATATGAAAGAGTTTACGGTAAAGGCGCTCGTTATGGGCAGCATCTTTGGTATTTTGTTTGGTGCAGCCACCGTTTATCTTGCTTTAAAAGCAGGGCTAACCGTAAGCGCTTCCATCCCTATTGCGGTGCTGGCCATTACATTGGGCAGAAGAATTTTTAAGACCACCATCCTTGAGAATAATATCATTCAAACAACCGGCTCAGCCGGAGAAAGTATTGCAGCCGGAGTAGTGTTTACACTGCCCGGTTTTTTGTTTTTATCGAATGTAGAATCGGCTAATTATTTTGATTATATCGCCATTTTTGTACTTGCCATTTTTGGTGGCATGCTTGGCACATTAATGATGATACCACTGCGGCGATCGTTAATTGTAAAAGAGCATGGCACTCTCCCCTACCCGGAAGGTACCGCATGTGCATCTGTACTAAAGGCTGGAGAAAAGGGTGGCGACTTTGCCAAGACTGCCTTCCAGGGACTTGGTTTTGCTTTTGTATATGCTTTGCTCCAAAGGCTTTTTAGGGTAATTGCAGAATCTCCCGTATTTGACACCAATAATTATATCGGTATAAAAAAGTTTTTCCCTTCTGCTCAAATAGCCTGTGATATTACGCCGGAATATATGGGTGTGGGTTACATCATCGGGCCACGTATTGGTGGTATACTTGTTGCCGGAAGCGTTTTAAGCTGGCTGGTAATGCAACCGCTGCTTTCATCTTTGATTGACCCTGTAAACATTGCACTGCAACAGGTAAAGCTTGGCTTCCTGCCCAACATTAACGAGCCCGGAGGTTATGGCGACTGGAACCCTCTTACCAAAACTTTTGCAGATCCTGCTTCAGCTATTTACCGTGCCTATATCCGCCAGATTGGAGCAGGAGCTGTAGCGATGGGAGGATTCATCACGTTAATAAAAACTATTCCCACCATTATTTCATCATTTAAAGAAAGCGTTGGCGCTGTAAAAGAAAAAGGTGCGACTAGCAGTATTCGTACAGAAAGAGACTTAAGCATTAAAATAGTAGGCATTGGTAGTATTGCACTTGTATTACTTATCGCTTTTCTGCCTATAATTCCAGGAGACTCCATACTGCAACGCTTATTAATTGGTGTTTTAATTGTGGTGTTCGGGGCCTTTTTTGTAACAGTATCTTCACGCATTGTTGGCTTAATAGGTACATCCAACAACCCAATTTCAGGAATGACGATTGCCACCGTTATGAGCACTTGCCTTCTGTTCGTTGCCTTTGGCTGGAGTGGTAAAGTTTATGAACCGATGGCGCTTGTAGTTGGAGGCATGGTTTGTATTGCCGCAGCAAATGCAGGCGGAACCTCGCAGGATTTAAAGACAGGTTATATTGTAGGTGCTACCCCAAAATACCAGCAATTATCATTGTTCATTGGTGCAATTGTTTCATCTATCGCTATCGGGTTTACAGTTAAGACGCTTGATATACCCAGTGCAGAGCTTGCAGCAAAAGGTATTAAGCATGCTATCGGCAGCCAGTACAACGCGCCTCAGGCTACACTAATGGCAACACTTATAAAAGGCATTCTCTCTAAAAACCTCGATTGGAATTTCGTTATCTGCGGTGCTTTCCTTGCTTTGGTGGTAGAGCTTTGTGGCGTAAAAGCATTGAGCTTTGCTATCGGCGTTTATCTTCCTCTTTCAACAACATTACCCATCTTTATTGGTAGTGCTATCCGTGGCGTAGTTGATGGTATTAAAAAGAAAAGGAACATTATTGCTAAAGAAGGTGAAGAAGATCTTGAGAAAGGAAATCTGTTCGCGACAGGGCTCGTTGCTGGCGGCGCACTTATGGGTGTCATATTTGCCTTCCTGAATATACCTGACAAACTATCGGCAGGGCTTAAGAAATTAAGTGCGGAAGAAAGCCTTATCAAAACGCTGGGGCTTGGATGGTACTATGTGGTTGGTGTTGCATTCTTCGCTCTGATGGGATGGATGCTATACAGAACTGCGATGAAAAAAAATGAAGCGGATATATAGCTGTTTAAATTTATTAGCACAAAAAAGCCTGTAAGATTCAATTAATCTTACAGGCTTGTGAGCTCTGGAAAAACAACATTTATACAAAATAATATACGCAGTTAATCCCGTACAATCACTTGCATAAACTAAGCGGGCATCTATCTGAATTTTCTACATCTTTTAAATAATCCGCTCTTTCAAAAAGAACTGCTTTTAACCTGCTGTTTCAGTTCATCCATAGAAATCCCCATATGACTTTCGTCATATATACACTCACCTTTTACAATGAGCAACACTTGTGGAGATTCATGGTAAACCTTAAATTCTTCTGCTATCTTATTAGATACATCACGATGAACTATTAAATCAAGATAATAGAAGTCCACGCCGGTTAATGGCTCATTTCTTTCAAGCCTGTTTTTAACCATGCTGCTGGTACCACATCTGGTACTATGCTTAAAAATTACCTGTGGGTGCTGGAAAGATTTTTCTTTGATATTGTGGATTTGCTCTGTGGAGTTTAACTTTTGCCAGTTCATGCTGCAAAGATAACAATCTTAGCGGCGGAAAAAGTTACGGTCGTTTGTTGGACAATGGCCGCCCCTTCCTGTAACACAAGACGACATACTTGCAATTACAATGATTAGAAAGAGCAGCGCAGCGAATTTTCTTGTCATGATAGTTCAGGATTAAAATTTAAAAATTACTTTGCGCTTTTTGTTTAATGAGCAAAGATACTCTTAAGAACAAATATTCAAATTAAATATTCACTGAAAAATATTAAAAATGCCTAAAGTTCATTTTATATCCATTGGCGGAAGTGTTATGCATCAACTGGCGATTGCCCTTAAACGAAAGGGATACAAGGTTACAGGCACTGACGATGAGATTTTTGAACCAGCGAAATCTAACCTGGAAAAAGAGGGCCTGTTACCTGTTGCAACAGGCTGGGACACATCTATGATAACTCCGGATTTAGACGCTGTTATTCTTGGAATGCATGCAAAGGCGGATAATCCGGAGATTGAGAAAGCCAAAGAATTGGGCCTAAAAATATACTCTTTCCCTGAATACATTTACCAGGAAAGTCTTTTTAAAACAAGGGTGATTGTAGGTGGCAGCCACGGCAAAACAACTACTACAAGCATGATTATGCATGTTTTGAAACAGGCGGAAAAACCATTCGACTACCTCGTTGGCGCAAGACTGGACGGTTTTGACCAAAGTGTAAATATTACCGACGCACCAGTTATTATTTGTGAAGGCGATGAATATCCCGCCAGTGTTATTGAAAAAAGGCCCAAGTTTCATTTTCTGTTTCCACATATCGCTATCATTACAGGCATAGCATGGGATCATATTAATGTATTTCCCACATTTGAAAACTACCTGGAGCAGTTCAGGATATTTATTGATAAAATAGAAAAGAACGGCCTGCTTATATATAACGAAACTGACTCCGTTTTAAAACAATTAATAGAGAAGCATAAGAGAAATGACATTCAATATCAGCCTTACGCTATTCCTTCTCATACTATTGAAAATGGTAAAACCATTATTGAGCTGGAAAACATAAAAGGTCAGCTTAAAGTATTCGGCAACCATAATCTTTTAAATCTTAATGCTGCATACTATGCCTGTAAGCAACTGGGCATAGACACAAAAACTTTTATCAACGCTATCGCAAGCTTTACCGGTGCAGCAAAACGCCTTGAGTTGCTTGCAGGCAATGAAAGCGTGAATGTGTATCGGGATTTTGCTCATGCGCCCAGTAAAGTAAAAGCAACAATTGATGCGGTGAAACAGCAATATCCTGAAAGGAAGTTATATGCAGTACTGGAACTGCATACTTACAGCAGCCTTAATGAACAATTTATGAATGAATATAAAAGCGCGATGGATAAGGCGGATGCTGCTGTGGTATTCTATTCTACTCATGCGCTTGAGCTTAAACGCATGCCTTTATTGCCAAAAGAAAAAGTGTATGATGGTTTTGCAAAAGATGGTCTTCTCGTATTTAATAAAAAAGAAGAACTGCAACAATGGCTCAGCCAACAGGATTATAAAAACAGTACCCTATTGTTAATGAGCAGCGGTAATTATGACGGCATTGATGTAAATACTTTTGCGCAGCAAATCACTGCCTGATGATTTTACAAAGAATAGCCATTATCTATCCGACAGATTTAATTTCAACCTTTCATACAATAAATAATTATCTTATTTATAGCCCATTTACTTTTAAGTTCAATAATAAAAATTAAATGAAGAGACTTTCTTTTGTTGCATTGACAATGTGTTTTTCATTGATAGCATTTTCCCAGCAATCCGGCACCGGTGAAGCATGGCAGGATATTTACAGGGCGTCTGCAACCAAAATCAACGATTTGGTTCATACAAAGCTTGAAGTAAGTTTTGATTATAACAAAGCATGGATGTATGGTAAAGCATGGATTACGCTTCATCCCCATTTTTATAAAACAGATTCGTTAACGCTTGATGCCAAAGGAATGGCGATAAAAGAAGTTTCTCTTGTTCATCAAACCACAAAAATTCCTTTGACCTATGAATATGACAGCCTGCAACTAAAAATTAAGCTTGACAAAACATACTCCGCTGACGAAAATTATACGGTGTATATTGATTATATATCAATGCCCAATAGCTATAAAGCAAAGGGCAGTGCGGCAATAACAGATGCGAAAGGATTATACTTCATCAATCCCAAAGGAGAAGATAAAAACAAGCCCATACAAATATGGACGCAAGGCGAAACAGAAGCTACCAGTGTCTGGTGCCCTATCATAGATAAGCCCAATCAGAAAACAACAGAAGAAATAAGCATGACGGTGCCCGGAAAATATGTAACGCTTTCTAATGGTTTGCTTGTAAGCCAAAAGAAAAATGCAGATGGCACAAGAACTGATTACTGGAAGATGGATCTGCCTCATTCTCCCTACCTGTTTTTTATGGGTGTAGGTGATTATGCAGTTATAAAAGATTCTTACAAAGGCAAAGAAGTAAGCTATTATGTAGAGAAAGAATATGCAGATGTTGCAAGAAGAATTTTTGGCTTAACACCTGAGATGATTCAATTCTTTTCTGAAAAATTAAACTACGAATTTGCGTGGCCGAAGTATTCACAGATTACGGGACGCGATTACGTTAGCGGCGCTATGGAGAATACAACAGCAACTTTACACACCGATGCGTTGCAGCAAAATGCACGTCAGTTGAATGATGAAAACAGGTATGAAGATTACATCTCTCATGAATTGTTTCATCAGTGGTTTGGCGATTTGGTTACCGCAGAAAGCTGGAGCAATCTTACTGTTAATGAAAGCTTCGCAGATTACAGTGAATACCTGTGGAGAGAATATAAATATGGCAAAGATGATGCAGACAAGGCTAACTATAGCGCAATGAGAGCCTACCTGTTTTCAGACAGCCAGGAAAAAGATCTTGTTCGTTTTTATTACAAAGACAAAGAAGATATGTTTGATTATGTAAGCTATCAAAAGGGAGGAAGGATACTTCACATGTTGCGTAATTATTTAGGAGATGAGGCGTTCTTTAAAGGGTTGAACTTATATTTAAAAACATACCAGTTTGGTAATGCGGAAGCGCATCAATTGAGGATAGCCCTTGAGCAAGTTAGCGGCAAAGATTTAAACTGGTTCTTTAATCAATGGTATTTTGGAAGCGGCAACCCATATCTTGACATTAGTTATGGTTATGATGACTCAACAAAAACAGCAAAAGTCTTTATCAAACAAACACAAAAAGACAGCACACTTTTTCAGCTTCCATTAGCTGTTGATGTTTACAACGGAAGCAACAAGAAGCGATACAATCTCTGGATGAAAGACAGAGTTGATACTTTCAGTTTTGCTGTATCCTCAAAGCCCGATTTAATTAATGTAGATGCTGATAAAATTGTTCTTGCATTTAAAGATGATCATAAGAAGCTGGATGAATACATCTTTCAATACAAATATGCAGGCAATTATTTAGACAGAAGAGAAGCTGTTGAATATTGTCTCGACCATTTTGAAAAAGACAATGCAAAAGATCTTCTGATGCTGGCTTTGAATGACAAATACTTTGACATCAGGAATATTGTATTAAAGAAACTTGATGCAAAAAGGCTTGATTCATCATTCATTCAAAAGATAGAAGAAATAGCCAAAGCAGATGCTTATAAACCCAATAGAGCCGCAGCAATTGATCTGCTTGCTTTACGCAAAAACAAAACTTATGAGGCGTTCTTCTTTAATAATACCAGCGATTCATCTTACACAGTTGCAGGCGCAGCATTAAATGCGCTGGCACTGATTAATCCGTCAAAAGCAATTGCCCTGTTGCCAGAACTTAAAAAAGACATGCGAGGAGATTTAACAGCGATGGTGGAAAAGGTAGAAGTACTCACTAAAACAGATGAACAATTTGATGAACAGTTTAAAAAATTTACAGACGCGGAAATTGCTGACAAGTTTGATGAATGCTTTAACATGGTAACATACCTGGCGAATGTAAACAACGTAACAAATTTCAAAAAAGCACTGGATGCAATCATTCATTTCAGGGATAATGCTGCATCTTTTTCAACCGAATTCAGAAGCGATTTAAACGAAGAACTTAAATCATTAAAAGAAAAGAAAGAGGCGCTGGTTAGCGCCTCCAAAAATAAATCTGCTATAAAGGAAGAGATTAAATATCTCGATAAGAAGATAAAAGGATAGTTTTTTATCGCTATAAAATAATGTTCTGTAAAAGGCTGCTTTTCTCCGGGTGATCTGTGTTGAAATGCAGCCCCCTACTCTCCTTTCTAAATTGCGCTCCTTTTACAATCAGGTAGCCAACCGTAATAAGATTTCTTAATTCACATAACTGTGGAGATACTTTGGTAGCCTGGTATAGTTGTTCGGTTTCTTCATGCAATAAATCAAGACGCCTGGAGGCTCTTTGAAGGCGCACGTCATTACGAACAATCCCTACATAATCGCTCATAATCTGCTGAAGCTCTTTCTGGCTTTGTGTTATCAAAATCATTTCGCGTGGTTCGGAGGTTCCTTTGGCATTCCAGTCGGGCACCTGGTCCCTTAAATGTTGAAGCGGAGAAACAGTGTAGCCTTTCTCATGATTACTCACCACATCAAGAAAAGCCCTGTGTGCAAATACCATCGCCTCCAGCAGGCTGTTGCTGGCAAGGCGGTTTGCACCATGAAGGCCCGTACTTGCACACTCACCACATGCATAAAGATTAAGAACAGATGTTCTGGCCCATTCATCAGTCTTAATGCCGCCACAGCTATAATGCGCAGCCGGAGCAACAGGTATCATTTGCTTCATTACATCAATGCCAATGCTCAGGCACTTCTCATAAATATTGGGGAAGTGGTTAATGAATTTTTCTTTGTCCATGTGCCGGCAGTCAAGGTACACATGTTCCGTACCAGTACGCTTCATTTCGCTGTCTATCGCTCTTGCAACAATATCACGTGGTGCCAAATCTTTTCTGGCATCATACTTTTCCATAAACGCGTCGCCGTCTTTATTTCTGAGAATACCGCCATCGCCGCGAACAGCTTCTGTAATTAAAAAAGAAGGAGAAACACCAGGCTCAAACAATGCCGTTGGATGAAACTGTATAAACTCCATGTTTTCAATCTTTCCTTTGGCTCTGTACACCATTGAGACTCCATCACCCGTTGCAATTCTTGGATTGGTAGTGGTGCGATATGCCTGGCCACAGCCACCTGTTGCAAGCAAGGTTACATCTGCAAGTATTTTTTCAATCTTGTTTGATTTAAGGTTAAGCACATACACGCCAAAGCAAACGGTATCCTGTGTGGATTTAGTTACAAGATAACCAAGGTGGTGCTGTGTGATAAGATCGACTACGTAGCAGTGATTAATCAATTCTATATTTGAATATTGCTTTAGTTCTTCCAGCAATGCTCTCTCCATTTCCTTTCCCGTTACATCTTTATGGTGAAGTATCCGGTGTTCACTATGGCCACCCTCCCTGCCCAATGAATATTCGCCGCTGGCATCTTTATCAAACCGGGCACCATACTCTATAATTTCTTTAATGCGTTCCGGGCCCTCTTTTACAACAATCTCAACAATATGCGTATTACACAAACCATCACCGGCAATCAATGTGTCTTCAATATGCTTTTCAAAGCTGTCATTTTCTTCATCCCAAACACCCGCCACACCACCCTGCGCATATTTTGTGTTTGTTTCATCTTCCTGTGTTTTGGTAATAAGCACTACTTTTTTTTGAGGAAAATGTCTCGCTGTTTTTAAAGCATAAGTCAATCCCGCAATGCCTGAACCTATAACCAGAAAATCTGTCTGCATAGAATGTATATTTATAGCGCCACCCTTTAGAAAAGTAAAGTTAAAAGCAGCATCTAAAATAATACAAACTAGCAAAACATTGAGGGAAAAGAATTGTTTCACTTTATCAATAGTTGTTCAAACCCGTTATCTACAATGAACAATTATTGAAGCTGTGTAGCATGCCTTACAATGCTTATTAAATTATCCGCCGTCTCTGAAGCGTGTAACTGGCGGCTTTGGCATTGCCTTCCTTTTAATACATTTAAAACGGGTGAGCTGGTGTCTTCAAGCGTTTTATAAAAAAGAGATTGCTTTGTTGAACTGCTTAGGTTCAATTTTTCCTGCTTGCTGTTCAGGCAAGTGATTCGTTCTTTTTTCTCTGCCAGGTAGTTAAAATGTGCAGCTACCAGCAGGAGTAAGATTGTATATTTCATAAGTTATTATTTTAGTTTTATTGCGGGCATTATTGTTATTCAACGCCCATTTGTATTTGAGTGATGTTATTTGCCGGCTGATTAAGGTCTATATTAACATACACCTCTCTTGAACAAGAGCTTAACCTGTGGCCATCGCCAAAAATTTTCGGTACCAGTTCCTGATATGTGGATGGAAGCTCGTTCCATTTACCATAATGCGTAGCTTCAATACATTTAAATTCGGGAAGTTGTTTCCACTTAAAAATAGATTTTGTAATTGGGGCGTGATTAACGGGCAGCGCTATCTCAAGCGTAAAAACAGTATCAGCTTTTCCGTCAACACCATAATAAATCCAGTATAAAGGGCCGGTTGGCAGCAGATCCTGCTTTGCACTCTCCGTATATAATTGCTTCGCGATATTTAAAACATATTCACCAGCATCATTCAGCGTTGTTTTCGTAGAGTGGTAAAGCACTTTTACAGGTGGCAATGTCTTTATTTCCATGATTGTTTGTTTTTGATAACACAAAACAACCACGGGGTAGTGACAACATTATGTCAGTAGCTGACAAAAAAATTATTGATGCAACGATTTTTTTAAAGAAGGGAGGAAGTAAAAATTTTCTGCACTGACTAAACAGTCATTGCCTTTTCCTGCAGGTATGTTTCGCATAGTTTTTCCACCAGTTGCTCCATAAGTTCATTTAAGGATAAGGGTGATTCAATGGTAACAGCATTGGTAAACATTAACAACCACCGGGCAAAAGTATCCATGTGGCCCACCAAAAAGCGCATACGCACTTCCTTTGAGCCTACCGGTTCCTGCGATACAAAACCGTGATTATATTTCTGACTTACGATGTACAGTGAAGTTTCTTTTTTCATTCTTATAACAACTTCCTGCATCTCCATTTTAAAAGCCATTTCCTGTATATATTCATGAAGGGAAGGATGCTTCTTTTTAGCGAATGATTCATCTGTTGCAGAAACGCTTTGTATCCTGTCAACCTTAAAATCGCGATAGCCTTTTCTTAAACGGCACCAGGCAATAATATGCCACCCCAGCCCGTAATAGTACAAACCGATCGGTTCAATATCACGCAAGGTTTTTTCTTCTTTGTACAGGGATTGGTACTGGAGTTTTACCACGTGTTTATCAATCATCGCCTTTTGAAGTTGCTGCATTACGTAAGAGGGCTTATCGGCAGGCGGTAACCTTGAAATTTCAACAGCAACCAGTTTTTCGAGTTCATCAAGATAATCTTTATCAGCACCTCTCACAACAGACTTGATTTTAAAAAGTGCATCTTCAAGATGGTGCTTGATGGCATTACCTGGCAATGGTGTGCTAAGCTTTGCACTCAT
>Ga0105237_10009448_pt1 | contig 10446 bp, 7 predicted proteins | sample KBSC24metaG_FD_81520 | JGI IMG/M metagenome (GOLD analysis project Ga0105237, IMG submission 81520) | Corn rhizosphere microbial communities from Kellogg Biological Station, Michigan, USA - KBS C2-4 metaG | ecosystem: Host-associated > Plants > Roots > Rhizosphere > Soil | place: Michigan, USA... | reverse complement strand
GCTCACTGATTCGTTACCGGTGTATGACAATTTTTTGCAGCAGGCAGACTTAAGCCAGGCACGTCCCTTTCCTTATCCTAAAGCTACTGCGACTAATATAAGGTTGTATGCACGTGTATGGCGGGTCATCGATTTGACAGATAGTTCAAATGCAATTTTAGCCATCCCCGGTCACTCGTTGATGGCAACAATCGTGAAAGGAATACAAAGCGGAAAACTGACGCTGTATGAAAAAGATGATTTCAAAAAGAAGTTATCCGCTAAAGAAGGCATGCAACGATTTGCTGATTCTGTCTTAGTACCAAAATTTGATAAGGATGGAAACCAGGTGTCTTCTAAAATGGTATTGAATGAATTTAACCCTGATAGGATCACGAGGTTCAGGATTGTAGAGGATATTTATTTCGACCGTCAACGGGGCCGTGTAAGCACCAGGATATTGGGTCTTGCCCCAATGATGAATGTGCCAGGTACTACTGATTTGCCAGCAGCAATGGCATCTACGCCGGCATTCTGGTTATACTTCCCACAGCTTCGCTTTGCGCTGGTACAGGAAGATGTAAGTGATCCGGATAAGAATGTTTTTGACATTACGCTTGATGATGTTTTCATGTTGCAAAAATTTTCTGCCTGCCTGGTAAAAAAAACGTCGGCAAGTGGTTCTTCAACGGAACAAATGGAACCGGGAAGTCCCGAAGCTGTTAAGCTGGAAGAGAAATTAGCGGAAATGAAAAAGAATATCTGGAAACTCCCCAAAGGAATAAACGACAAGAACTTAATTAATCAAACTAAATAACCAGGAGGATACGCCATGAAATTCAAAAAGGAGATTCGAAACGATTTATTCAGGTGGATAATATTTGCAGGATGTTTAGCCTGTTACGGAAAAACAACTGCTCAGGTGCTTCCTGAATACAGTGCCTTTCCCAAACAATCTTTGGGAATACAGGCGGGTACACAAGGACTCGGCATTCAGTACACAAAATCTTTTCTGCCTGCTTTTAGTGCAAGGATTGGTCTTAATACAGTGCCCGGTATCACCATGCAATACAATAACAGAGACCTAAAGTTAAGCCGGACATCAGTGTATGCCATTGTTGACTGGCAACCGCTGTATGGTGGTACAAACTGGCTTGCCCGTAAGTGGTATGTGTCTGCAGGTATCAGTCATTACTTTAATAATACCCTTTACAGGGAAGGCATCGGAAAAACGCCGGATTACTATATCTACATGTCCAGGCTAAGACCTTATGTAGGCACCGGGCTGGGCAATATAGAATTGTTCAATAACCTGTATCTCCGCACAGACTTCGGCTTCTTTATTCCAACAAGTGCAGCTACTTCAACATACAGCAATAAAGCGGAAAAAGTATCGACAGGACTCAAGGGCCTGTTGCCGGGAATGAACGCAGGCGTAACGATTTATTTTAAATTCTGATTATCTAACCTTTTAATACTACAAAAATGAAAAAGACAAAATTCAATTGGTTACATGTAGCAATCTCATGGGGAGCCAGTGTTGTTATACTTGGTGCAATGTTTAAGATTAATCACTGGGGCGGCCAGTTTGGTTCTTATATGATTGGCATAGGATTACTGGTAGAAGCCTGCCTGTTTTTTATCCTGGGTTTCTTTCCTCCGGCAAAGGAGCTGGAATGGGAAAGGGTGTATCCTGAACTTGGGGCAAATTACGATGAAGTGCCGCCTGCTTCACGGTCAAGGATGTCTGTGGTAAGGCCAGGAGCTTCTAATGCCATTGATAAACTGCTAATGGAGGTTGATATCAGCCCTGAAGGTATCAATAGCCTGGGTGAGGGTCTTAAAAAATTCAGTGATAAAATAGGGCATATTAATTCCATTGCTGACGCGTCGCTGGCAACTGATGAGTTTACGGACAAACTAAAAATTGCTTCTTCCAAATATGACCTTTTAGGAATTGCTTTTGAAAGAGCAACCGCCGGTTTAAACGAAATAGCAAGCAATAATGTAAAAAGTGAAGCGTACCATCAGCAGGTAGCGAAATTAACAAGCAACCTGGGTATGCTGAATAAATTATACGAATCGGAGCTGAGTGGTGCAGATAACAATCTCAGGCAAATCAATCAATTCTATAAAGGTTTAGGCAACACTTTGCAAAGTCTGAATGATTCGGCTGATGATACCCGCATATTCAAGGAAGAGATAAATAAATTGTCCAAGAACATTTCCGCATTAAACCTCTTCTACGCCAACATGCTATCGGCCATGAACCAACCTCGCATCTAAAAGATGTAGTAAGGCAAAACACATAGAAGTAGACAAGTGTAGAATTCACAAATTAAATAACAACACAATGGCTGCAGTAAAAGAAACCACCAGGCAAAAAATGATCAATATCATGTACCTGGTTTTATTGGCAATGCTGGCCCTTAATGTTTCAGATATTATTTTAAATGCGTTTAAAACGATTAATGATAGCCTCACCGCGTCATCAGAAAACATCGGCAACTCTGTTCTGCAGCAGTTAACCGCTTTCGCCAACACGCGTTTAAAAGAATCTCCTGAAAGGGCAAAACCAATTTATGACAAAGCGATGGAAGCGCAACGGATAACCGGCGAACTTGATGCGTTTATTGAAGGGATTAAAAAAAATCTGAGAGAGCAGGGAGGCGGTTATGATGAATATACCGGCGATTTAAAGCTGCGCGATAACCTGGATATTGGCTTTAATACGATGATAAATAATAAAACGGCGCAGGCTTTAAAACAAAAAATTAATGATACACGCGAAAGGCTGTTAAACCTTTTGGGAAAAGATGACAGCAGCTCTGTATCATTTACGCTTAATGCAAATGACCCGGTAAAAAAAACGGAGAATTACAGAAACTGGGAAGAGTTGAATTTTGGTGAAGGTGTGCCATTAACGGCGGTGTTTACCATCCTTTCTAAAATACAGGCAGATAACAGGAATGCAGAATCGGAAGTCGTAAAAAAGATACTTGGAAAAATGGATCAGGCAGTTGTTAATCTTGACAAATTTGAAGCCGTAGCTGTAGCACCTACTTCCTATTTAATCCAGGGACAACCGTATACTGCACAGGTATTTTTAACGGCCTATGATTCAAAATCTAATCCGGCCATGCAAGTTGATGGAACGCCAATTAACGTAAGGAATGGCCGTGGCGAATATGCTGTTTCCACTTCCAGGGAAGGCATTTTTAACTGGAAAGGAACAATCAATGTAAAGCAGACTGATGGCACAATGAAAACATATACTACACCAATACAGCAGTATATAGTGGCACGCCCATCTGCAGTAGTTTCACCCGACAAAATGAATGTGTTCTATATCGGTGTCGATAATCCTGTATCAGTTTCAGTTCCAGGGTTGCCGGCGCAAAGTATACGGGTAAGTATTTCTTCAGGATCGCTTACCGGATCGTCAGGAAAATATATTGCAAGAGTAAATGCTGCTGGTAACGTCACGGTCAGCATATCTGCGGAGATATCTCCTGGCCATACGCAGTTATTAAGTCAAACAGTATTCAGGGCAAAAAGAATTCCTGATCCTGTTGCAAGATTTTCCGGTAAGTCAGGTGGAAATGTTCCTACAGTTGCGTTGAAGGCGCAGGATGCAATCTATGCCTACCTTGATAATTTTGATTTCGATGCTAAGTTTAAAATAACCAGGTTCACACTTATCATCGCCAACCCGAGGGAAAGTGCTTCAGTACAGGTAGCGAGTGGAAACTCATTAAGTGATGCCATGCGTACATCGCTTAATGAAATAAAGCCGGGGTCACGTATTATTTTTGACAATATTATTGCGGTTGGCCCTGATGGATCGCCAAGGCAACTTGCTCCTGTTGCACTTACTGCAAACTGAAATAATCATCAATGAAAGGCATTAAATAAACAGCAGTCTTGATCACCTTCAACCTATGGACAAGATTATAACAATAAACAGATTGTAGTTATATCAGTTTTGGATATCGATGGTTTTAAGAGGTCAAGCCTGCTGAATTTTCCACGTTGATAGCACCATTTTGTCGACTTAATGTGCTGTTGAAGAACCAATTTCCTTTTTACGTAAATCAATTTCCCGCTACAGTAGTGTAAAAAATATTTGAGGCGGCAGTTTTGCGCCTTAAAGCAACCGTTATGACAATACATCTGAGTCGATTTGCAAATCGATCCCCATTCTTATTTTTTACAGTGCTGCTTATGTTCTTTGTAACTACTTTGTCAGCCAATGAAGCGGAAAATAAAACCGGCACTATTAAAGGAACAATAAACACCAGTGATAACAAGGCGGCAGCAAACGTAACAGTGTTGCTTAAATCAACCGGCAAAGCTGTTGTTACCAATGAAAACGGCGAGTTCGCTTTTTATAAACTAAAGCAGGGAAGTTATGCTATACAAGTATCATTAACCGGCTATGAAACTACGGAACAGATGGTTTCAGTACAGGAAGGAAAAACAGTGATACTCTCTTTTCATTTACAATTATCAGAAAACCAGTTACAGGAAGTAACCGTTAAATCTGGTTACAACCCATATACATCGCGACAATTATCTCCCTCTTTAAGATTAAACGAGCCATTACTGGAAGCACCACAAAATATTCAAATCGTTACAGGCAAAGCATTGGCTGATCAGCAGGTGATCAGCATGAGTGATGGCGTGATTCGCAATGTAAGCGGCGCCATGCGCCTGGAACACTGGGGTGATATGTACACGAATATTAATGCAAGGGGTTCGCGTTTATCTGCATTCCGCAACGGCATGAATGTGGCTACTTCTTATTGGTCACCGCTTACGGAAGATATGAGTTTTGTAGATCATATTGAATTTGTAAAGGGCCCTTCAGGCTTTATGATGTCAGTAGGTGATCCCGCAGGCATCTACAACGTTGTTACTAAAAAGCCCACAGGTGTTAATAATGGTGAAGTAAGTTTTATGATGGGCAGCTATGGCTTATACAGAGGTACAGTAGATTTAAATGGGAGATTTGATTCCACCGGTAAAGCATTGTATCGTCTTAACCTGATGGGGCAGGCAAAAAATTCTTTCAGGCCTTACGAGTATAACGATCGTTACAGCATTGCCCCTGTTATAAGTTATCAATTGGACGATAAAACGCTGCTAACGGCAGAATATATTTTGCAGCATGTAAAATCGTCTGATGTTGGTAGCTATTATGTATTTTCTCCTAAAGGCTATGGTGTATTGCCACGCAATTTTACTACTGCCGATCCTGGAATTGAACCTACGTATATTACTGACCAGAGCATTACACTTAGCCTGCAACACCAACTGGATAGAAACTGGAAACTTACTATACAGGGCGCTTATATGAACTACAAACAAACAGGTACTGATCTTTGGCCTTCATATGTCGGCGCAGACAGTATGATTCGTGGCGTAGGAATCTGGGATGCAGCAAGTACTGCCAAATTCGGCCAGGCTTTCGTTAACGGGCAAATGCAAACAGGTAAAATCCAGCATCGCATCTTAGCAGGAGTAGATATGAATGACAAAGATTACATGGCCGACTGGAACCAGTATCATTTGCTGGACACAGAGGATTCAAAATTCAGCCTCGCAAATCCTGTATATGGTTCGCCCGCCAATGGATACCCGGTATGGGACAGGAGCAAGAGTCTTGCACAACGTGCGGGATTGTATGGCCGTGTTGGACAAACCTATACGGGTGTATATGTACAGGACGAGTTGGGTTTTTTTGACAATAGCCTGCGACTCACCCTTGCGGGGAGGTATACGCATGTAAAAAACAATGATTATAATAGTCTTTCGAATGCCAACAAATTTACACCACGTATTGGGCTAAGTATTTCTGTGGATCATCAGACCTCCGTTTATGCTTTATATGACCAGGCTTTTGTACCTCAAACAGGTTTTAAAAGAGATGGCAGCAGCGCTAAACCGCTTACAGGCAACAACATGGAATTGGGTATAAAGAGAGAATGGCTTGGAGGTAGATGGACATCTTCAGTGGCTGTATACCGGATATTGAGAAATAACATGAATGCTACTGACCCAAGCGATCCGACAGGTAAGTTTATCGTGCAGTTAGGTCAGACGCGTTCCCAGGGCGTGGAGTTTGATCTTTCCGGTGAAATTTTAAGCGGGCTAACGCTTACTGCTAACTATGCACTCACCGATTCCAAAATTACCAAAACAGATACCAGTGCAGCATCACAAGCTACCATTGGCAACAAAGTGCCAGGTTTTGCAAAACACACAGCCAATGCATGGCTGAATTATAAAATTAAACAGGGTACATTAAAAGGTCTCGGCGTTTCTGCCGGATTTACTTTCCTTGGTGACCGCAGCACCTGGACCTGGGCAGGAGCATCGATTGACAAACAACAGGCATTGCCTGATTACACTAAAGTGGATGCTGGTATTTTTTGGGAACACAACAAGATGCGCATTACATGTAACGTATTCAATATTGCAGACAAGTTTCTGTATTCAGGTGCCGCCTATGGAACTTATTATTACTGGCAGGCAGAGGCAGGGCGCAACTGGCGTCTTAGTGTTAATTATAAATTTTGAAAGCCAGGGCCGCAGATATAATTCAGAATGGGAAGTGTTCATCTTTTGGCAGGCAAAGAATTTTTTGAAGAAAGCTATTGCTATCTCTTAAACCACTTTGATTTGGAAAAAAAGTAAAGGCCCGCGTAAACACTAAATTTACGCGGGCCTTTTTACAAGTTTATTCTGCTTTAAATTAAGATGGTGACCCCGCAGAGACTCGAACTCTGGACCCGCTGATTAAGAGTCAGCTGCTCTACCAACTGAGCTACGGAGTCTTAAAAATTATTTGGGTTGCAAAAATATCAATTTGATTGATATTTCAATGCGTTCATTTCTTTTTTCGTCAAATAGTTTTTGCAGGAATTAATTAATTATAGCATAGTATGATGAATATTTTAACAGTTTGCATTTTCACATTTTCTACCTGTTTCATTACCTATCTTGCACCCTCAAATACTAACAATTACTATTTGCGTTAACCATAAAACACAAACATGTTATTAGCTACGGATTTGGATGGAACATTCCTTGGAGGCTCAGCTGAGCATAAACATCAACTATATCAATTAATAAAAAACGAATCTTCTGTAAAGCTTGTATTTGTTACCGGGCGCGGGTTAGAATCTGTACTGCCATTGTTAAAAGATGAAGCTATACCCACTCCGGATTTCATTATATGTGATGTTGGTTCAACCATTGCGGACGGACATACTTTGCAACCCATACAACCTTTGCAATCTTACATCAAACAAAAATGGCCTGGAGCTGATGTGGTACACGAAAAGATGAAGGCTTTACCGCAGTTAAAATACCAGCTTGTGCCTCAGCAAAGAAGAAGCTCCTATTTTATAGCAGATGAAAGCCTTTTGCCACAGGCAAAACAATTAGCTGCAGAAATCGATTGCGATATTATTTATTCGGCGGGAAAATTTCTTGACGTTTTACCTAAGGGTGTGAATAAGGGTTCCACCTTGTCGATGCTGATACAACATCTGCAAGTGCCAGAGCAAGAGGTTCTTGTTGCGGGGGATACGCTCAATGATTTGTCAATGTATCAATGCGGCTATAACAGTGTAGTAGTTGGCAAGGCAGAACAAAAACTTATTGATGCTACCAAATCTTTAAACAATGTTTTTCTTGCAGAAATTGCTGGTACTGGCGGCATACTTGAAGCAATAGAATATTTTAATCTTCTTGAGTATTCTGTGCGGTAAGATGAACAGTTTATTAATGTAAAGCATTTTGTATTTGTACATTTTAAGCAGCAGTAAAATATACATATTACATTTGCGCATGACTGATACAAGCCATAAAATTATTATCATCACAGCACCTTCGGGAGCAGGCAAAACATCTATAACAAGATATTTGCTGGAGAAATATCCTACACTTGCTTTTTCTATTTCTGCTGCTACAAGGTTACCAAGAGGTACAGAAAAAAACGGCGTGGATTATTATTTTATGAGCGTGGAAGATTTTCAGCGAAAGATTACAGAGAATGCTTTTGCCGAATGGGAAATGGTATACGAAGGCAAATACTACGGAACGCTTAAAAGTGAACTTGAAAGAATCTGGGCTGAAGGAAAAACGCCTATGCTTGATATTGATGTAAAAGGGGCGATACATGTGCAGCAGCAATACCCATTATCAACATTATCCATTTTTATAGAACCTCCTTCCGTTGATGAATTACAAAACAGGCTTGAAAGTCGCGGTACCGAAACTGCAGAAAGTCTTCAGACAAGACTTAATAAAGCCGCCTACGAAATTTCATTCAAGCACCATTTTGACAAAACCATTGTAAATAAAGACCTCGCTGAAGCCTGCGCTGAAACAGAAAAAGTTATACTTGATTTTCTCCAGGTTAAATAGACCCGCTTTGGCAAGAAATTATTTGTATTTAGTATTGCGAATAGCAGGTAAATTACAGTTCTAAATTTTATTGCTATGCCATTTCAAAACCGTACTGTACTTATAACAGGAGCAAGTCGCGGCATTGGAAAAGCCATTGCCATGCGTCTTGCCAAAGAAGGTGCTAATGTTGTAATCGCAGCCAAAAGTGTTCAGGAAGATGCAAGGCTTGGAGGAACTATTTTTTCTGTGGCTGATGAAATTGAAAAGACTGGAGGCAAAGCACTTCCCGTGCAGGTAGATATTCGTAAAGAAGAGCAAATAGAATCTGCTGTACAGCAGGCTGTAGATGAATTTGGCGGTATTGACATTGTTATTAACAATGCATCAGCTATACAGCTCGGCACTACAGAGCAGACAGATGCAAAACGCTTCGACCTGATGCATGATATTAATGTACGCGGTACTTATCTTGTTACGCGTTATTGCATCCCCCATCTTAAAAAAGGCAATCAACCACATATACTTACATTGTCGCCACCCATCAGCATGCAACAAAAATGGTTAAGCAATCACATTGCTTATACAATGAGCAAGTTTAACATGAGCATGATGGCATTAGGATGGGCTGGCGAATTAAAGCAATACAATATTGCATCTAATGCATTGTGGCCAAGAACAACAATAGACACTGCTGCTGTGAGAAATCTTCTTGGAGGAGAGGCGCTTGCCAAAATGAGTCGTACTGTAGATATTGTAGCAGATGCGGCTTATTATATTTTGAGTAAAACAAACCTGCATTATACGGGCAATACTTTTACTGATGAAGAGGTATTGGCAGCAGAAGGTATTACTGATTTGGATAAATACGCAGTAGTGCCTGGCGGTAAATTATATACTGACTTATTTTTATGATTAAGGGCAGTTGTTTATTCGCTGCCCTTAATCATAAAATCTTTTAAAATTACTACGACTGTTTTATTTCGCCTACCATGTTTGCGGGTATAACCCACTCATCAAATTGTTCAGGAGTAACATAGCCAAGCTTAACTGCCATCTCTTTTAAAGTTGTATGCTCTTTATGTGCTTTCTGCGCAATTTCAGCAGCCTTGTAATAACCGATTTTTGTATTGAGTGATGTTACAAGCATCAGGCTGTTATCTACATGTCTCTTAATGTTGGCTTCAATAGGTTCGATGCCTGCAGTGCATTTATCATTAAAGGAAACACAACCTTCGCCAATTAATCTTGCACTGTGCAGGAAGTTATAAATCATTACTGGTTTAAACACATTCAGCTCAAAGTGCCCGGTAGCGCCCCCAATATTAATAGCTACATCATTACCCATTACCTGTGCTGCAATCATAGTAAGTGCCTCGCATTGCGTAGGGTTAACTTTACCTGGCATAATAGATGAACCTGGTTCATTATCTGGTATAAAAATTTCACCGATACCGCTTCTTGGGCCAGATGATAGCATGCGTATATCATTCGCTATTTTCATAAGGCTCACTGCAACTGTTTTTAATGCGCCATGCGCTTCTACAATGGCATCGTGCGCTGCCAACGCTTCAAATTTATTTTCTGCAGTTACAAAAGGCAGTCCTGTTAACTGTGCAATATTTTTAGCCACCAGTTCACTATAACCTTTTGGTGTATTAATACCTGTGCCAACGGCTGTGCCGCCAAGCGCAAGTTCTGTAAGATGTGATAAAGAATTTTTAATGGCTTTCAATCCATGATTTAGCTGTGCAGTATAACCGCTGAATTCCTGCCCTAAGGTAAGTGGCGTGGCATCCATAAAGTGAGTACGGCCAATCTTAACCACCTGCATAAAAGCTTTGCTTTTTGCAGCGAGTGTATCACGTAATTTTTCAATGCCTGGAATGGTTACTTCAACCAATGTCTTATAGGCCGCGATATGCATGGCCGTAGGAAAAGTATCGTTTGATGACTGCGACTTATTTACATCATCATTAGGATGAAGGAATTTCTCTTTATCAGTAAGCTGACCGCCTTTTAACACATGTGCACGGTACGCTACTACTTCAT
>Ga0105237_10009447_pt1 | contig 10446 bp, 6 predicted proteins | sample KBSC24metaG_FD_81520 | JGI IMG/M metagenome (GOLD analysis project Ga0105237, IMG submission 81520) | Corn rhizosphere microbial communities from Kellogg Biological Station, Michigan, USA - KBS C2-4 metaG | ecosystem: Host-associated > Plants > Roots > Rhizosphere > Soil | place: Michigan, USA... | reverse complement strand
CTCCAGCTCCAGCTGCTGCTCGCCAAGATTGGGATTCATCGGAAGCAGAAGGCGAAACAGCTGACCCCATCAGCTCCCAGAACTTCTTACTTACGATGATCCTTGATGCACTCCGGCAAGGGGTGGAAGTTTATTCTCGAGTGGTAAGTTGATATTGGCTAGTTGCGTTGCACAAACTGAAGTTTGGCAGAACGGGCAACAGCCTCCGATTTGGCCGGACCGGATGTGATCTCGAAACCTAAGTAATGATATCGATAATCTCATCGAGACTGCGAGCTTCTTCCAGGGACACAACGAAATGACAATTTCGCCAGGATCGAGCATTTCTAAGCTACCACGCATACCCAACGCAATTCTCAGCAACTTGCTTCATCGCACCAGTGGGAAAGGATGTCAGATAAATGTGATATTGGAGTTGGCTACCAAGGTCGCTTATTTTGGACACTACCGAAGCTACCAAAGAAAGGTGCATGCAGATAACTTTTGACCAACCCGATTCGCCAGACACTGGTAGTGCCCGATGTTCGAGCTACATCACCGCAAAAGCTATAAACCTCTCCCTTTTGGGTGAGAGGCGATAAACTATAGCCAGGGATAAGCAAGAAACGCCAGATTTCGAACTAGGGCTATTTTGATAATGACTGTGGTTGGCTTCCAGACGACAGAAGCAACTTTCACATGTGTGAACCTGACTGATATGTCAAATCTTTCAAGACGGGCTTTCACACTTCGATGGCCCCACACGATTCACATTTCGTCGAAGCATCGCCTGAGGTGAACAATAATGGTGTTGATCAAACAACCCATCGTTTGCATCCTGTGTTTGATATATGCATGCAAAGTTGTGTTATGGCTCGGCATAATTCTGGACAGTCTGTTGGCCATTGACACAATGCATCTAAAAGGACGCGCCGCTCGAGAATCAGGATTGATATTCAGCGGTCGGGGTTGTGTCGGCCTCAGGGCCTCAATAGTTCAAACGCGTCGGGCTTCTACCTCTCGACGATATTCAACACCGCGGTCCAAATCAATTGATTATGCCGTCTGGAAAACGTGGAGTCGCCCTAGCTTAGTACAAATAAAGCACCCGCGAAAGCCTCAGTCATGTAGACAAGCTGTGGGAAGTCATCGTGAGATTTCACTTCAGACACCGGTTGCTCTCTATCACGGAGTGCGGATTCTTTGGGAAAGAATCGTAAATAGTTTCAGTAGGGATCGAGAGCCAACTCGCTAGTCTTAAATGTTGGTCATATGGATCCGTGCACGCAGATAGCCGGCGGAGTTATCTTCCAATCCACTTTCTGAGTTCGCTGATGGTTTCCCCAATACAAATAAACCTTTCAGAGATGGACTTGGGGACCGTATGCCGTTTTCAACACATCAATGACCTGAACAAATCACCGGGACAGTGCTCGTTCATGAGATGGTCAGATAACACCTGCATCATATCGAGAAGCTAGACAAACTCTTTTCCACCACCGTTGTGGAAGATATTGTGCCAATACATATCGCCACAAGAATATACATCGAGATAATCATGATGTACTCCGTACTTCGTACTCGTACATACGTGCTTGTCTCACAGGATGGATATAGCGATTGAGGAGGAGGAGCCGGGCCACCAGAAACCTGAACCTGGCATGTCAACGCTCAGCTCTAAATTTCCCCTTCCTGCTACAACGGCGCTAGAGCGTAGCTATGCTATCCCAACGAGGGACTAAGTAAAAGCAACCGATGTGGTTGCCACGGTGGATTTGGTAAGAGGTGAAATCTCAAATCTGGCAGAGTGGGAATGTCTCTGTCTGATGGGAAGCGATGCCCCGGCCGACGTCAATGATCAAGGAAATCTAAGAGCTAAGGGGGCCTCGGGCCTCTGCCCTGCCCGATTAGGCCTGGATTTTCTGCCTAAGCTCCTGCCAAGCTTTACCGAGAGGCTGGTGTTCACGTGACGAGGCTCCTCCAGCAAAAATTGTGATCGCTTTCAGCCCTGAAACACTCTAGCAGATTAGGCGTTCATCATGCCTGTTCACCCTCCTCACCATTGCCCGGCTATATCAGCCTCCGGTTCGGGTCCCACCGCCCCAAGGCTCCTCGGGGTCAGGAAGGGTCACTAAGAGACACTTGCACGTCTCATCATTTCAGTGGTTACACCCTGATTTGGTGTTGCGTGGGTGTTGGTCAGCGCGATCTTTAGCCTTTTGGGCAGCTCATTCTGGGTCGGCTGTCCCAATGAGGGAACTTCCCCAACGCGCCGGGCTCATCAAGCTCTGTTCCCTGTCATCTTCAAATTGAAGGTCCAGGAGAAGAAACCGTTCTGTGACCGTTAGCCGGGACCCCTCCCTCCCTTTTTCATCTAGCCTGATCGGACAAACGAAAGCCTCGACCACACTGCAAGGGCAAATCCAGATCTCTCAAGATTCGTGCCCACCTGGGTGCCACCGAACATACCGAGTACCCGCCCAGAACCTCTAGCTACCAAGGCACATTTTCCTTGGAGGGCTAGAGCGGAGGCGCAACAGGTCCTAGTCAATCAGTCGAGCTTCCTTTCCAAGCCTCGCCTCGCTCGGAAGTCCACACTCTCCGGTATGATCTTTGACAAGGTCCCTTATATCTTGGCGTTCGTGGTTGATACAGCGCCATAGTCCAAGTTGAAACGGTATACTCGATTATCCGGTGTCACAATTTGTAGGTAGTTAGTTCGTGATCGACTCGGAAGATGTCACTTCCTGGATCTGGATCTTGGAATCAACTTCGATGATGAGTATATATTCCCACTGATGTTCACCATCTAGGCCCATCTTCTCCATCATCAACTCCACAGCACTCGTCTTTCATTCCTTTCAAGACTTTTGACAAGTCTCTTTCAATCTTTACGGCTTTTGATAAGTCTGTTCAATTCTTTACTTGTGCCGGTCACTCTCATTCCACCTTTTCAACAATCTTTCCCCACTTTTACACCGACAGGAAAACATTTCTAGATACAATTATCCCAAGATGAAAGCATTCACCTTTTCCGCCTTGAGCACCCTCTTCGCCGGCTTGACGCTAGCTCATCCTGTCGACCTCACGGCGCGCCAGAGTGGCTTTAGCGATGTCGATATCAACATTCTTCAATTCGCCCTGACTCTAGAGCACTTGGAGAACCAGTTCTATCGCAACGCTTTCAGAACCTTCACTCTTCAGCACTTCCTCGACGCTGGATTCGATGAGGATTTCTTCTTCAACATGCAATTCATTGCTGCGGATGAAGCCGCTCACGTCGAATTGCTCATTAGTGCTATTTCAGGCGCTGGTCACTCCCCTGTCCAGCCTTGCCAGTACAACTTCCCAGTGACTGATATCCAATCCTTCGTCACCTTGTCGGCCATCCTCGAGTCTGTTGGCACATCTGCTTACCTTGGTGCTGCTCCTTTCGTCGGAAGCAAAGATATTCTGGGAATCGCTGCCTCGATCATGGCCGTCGAAGCTTTCCACACATCCCTGCAGCGAACTAGCATTGGAGGTGTCGGTGCCCCAGACCCATTCGCAACTCCTCTTGGTGCCAATGCTGTCTTCACTCTTGCTGCTCAATTCATCGTCTCTTGCCCATCGAGCAACCCGCCATTGCCATTCACTGCTTTCCCTGGCCTTGCAATTTCCGGTGCTCAGCCCTGCTTCCGCGAGAACGTCTTCGATGGCAAGAACATCCAACAGAACATTCTTAACTCTCCTCCATCGGCTGGTGGTGCTCCTCCCCCGCCCCCACCACCACCACAAGGCGGTGCTCCACCACCACCACCAGCTGCATTGGCTGCCCAGACAACTTCTGCAGCTGCCGCTACTATGACCAACGGCGCTATGATGACCAACGGCGCTATGATGACCGAGACCAGCACTTCAACCGAGACTGCTGTCACCGATTCCGCTACGCTCAGCGAGGCTTCCGCTGCTGAGACCACCTCCACTGAGACCACCGAAACTTCCACCGCTGGTGCTGCGCCAACATCTGCTCCCCAGCGCCGAGACCTTGTTGCTCGCCAAAGCTCTAACCAACGTGGCTGCTCCGCTCCTTTCGGCGGCTCGGGCATCAGCTTGGTCCCAGACTTCGGTGCCTCCCGCCACGATTTCAGCCGAGTCACCCAGATCTTCGTTACCTTCGTCTCTGGCTTGAACGTCGTCTCTATCGCTGTCCAATTCAACCGTGGAGGTATCAATGTCAACATCCCCAATGGTATTGGTGGCCAGGTCTTCGTCTTCATCACCGTTATCGACATCACTGGCCGCAGTCTCAGTGATTCGGACATCCTGTTCGGACCCGCCATTATGGAAGGTAAGTTTCTACTCCCATAACTCCTCAAATAGTATCCATGCTAATTTTCTGATAGTCGCCCCGCAATTCCCAACCATCAGCATCTAAATGCCCCATCGGCTTTAGGAAAATCATTTGCTGCATTGCGGGATGGAAAAGGCAAAAATGTGTATGGCCTGCGATACTAGGAGGGCTAATGCGCTCGTTACTGCTGAAGCGATCCCTTCTACCTAACTTTCATGTCTCTCATTGACGAAGTTTTACGTCTTAAACCCATTTTTTGCCCTATTTTGCTTATGGTGTGTCTGTTTTTGTGTGTCTGTGTCTAGGTCTACTTCTAGCGCGTTGGTCAAGAGAAAAGCCCATGCATCTCTGCGCATGTGGTAGGGAGTTCTATTGTTTTTGCTTCGGGAAATCTACCCGCAAGGGTGGCAGGAGATTGAGTCATCATGTGTTGGACGAAGGAATGAACGCCCAACAGCCCCCAAGCCTGTTTTTGAGAGGAGGTATTTTGCTTGGAGGGAAGAGAAAGAAAGCTTTTTGTTAAGAAATCATCTGGGGGAAAGTCAAATGTCCCTGGGTCCACGGGAAAGCAAAAATACTTGATGGAAATAGAAATCAGAGGTCTGATTTACAAATCGACCCAAACTCCAGATCAGATCCCCCCGAGAGGTTGCCAGCGCACCCAGTTGGGGATCCACGAATTGAGGAAGATGCAAATTCTACCTTGATTATTCTATCCATAAGTGGTGTTCCAGTGCTTCTCTGTGTTTTACACGCTTTGCTCTCGCGACCCGCTTCTCCATCGTGTGGTGTCTCATGTTAACCCACTCAAGGGAACACCTTGCGGAAAGGCAGAGTCTCCTGTGTGAAGGAACTATTTTCGCATTCCCAGCTACTCTCTTCCGACTAGTCTCGAATAAGACCAACATGGTCATTTTGATGGGGGAGGATTCCAAATGCTGAAAAGCAGGTTCAAACAAAACGCGCATCATACCCTGGTCTGATCTTCGGGGATGCTACCACTAGCCCCCCCCTCCTAGCCCCGCTAGCCTCGTGCTGTAACGCTTAGCCGTTGAGCTTGGTGCCCCTTCACTCCATTTTTTTCTTTCTTTTGTTATATCCTGCGCGGATGTGTTGTTTTCCGTGGCCACTTGCCATTGTTGATTGTCAGCAGACTGGCGTATCGACCCTGAGACGGCGGTTGTCGTCGTCGTCGTCGTCGTCGTTGTTGTTGTTGTTGTTGTTGTTGTTGTCTGCGTGCGTGTGTGTACTGACTCGAACAGGGAGAAAAGACAGTCATCAAGGGGGGAGAGAGAGAGCGCGCACGGTCTTGAACCTCAACGTTACTTTGGAGGGTGTTCTGCCTGTTGTTGAGAGACCGTTTCAATGCATCACTCATGTCTTGGGAGGTGCGACGAGTGTTCGAGCATTCCCTACTTTAACTCGCTATCTTGAGCATGTGATGACTTGCTCTTACTTCCTAATATCTCTCCACCATGTCGCGTGGGTGTGAGGGCACCCTAGCCTCTAAATGCTTGAACAAACGGCAGATATCTATCTGCTCCTGTGCATTTTCTGAAGTTGTTCTAGCTTCATCGATATTTCGCATTGAGGAGTCCCGGGTCCGCTACTTAGGGACATTTGCGATTTCAAACTGCTGGAGCTCTTTCTGAAGCCTCTCACTGCTCACCACGGATGTCGGTTCTGTTGCAGGCTCATTGTTTTCTATCACTACGGAGACACGTCTCTCGCCATGCAAAACAACAATCGCGGAAAATATTGTGCCATTTCTATTCAAAGTATTTCTATCTTGGATATCAACACTAGTGGCATTGCACGTTGTTCTTGATGTCCTGTACCTCGAGATTGCGAAGCAAAGCATTTGAGATGTGGTTTATTTCATGGGCCGAGGCGCTGCAGGCCTTGATTGCGCCTTACGCGGCTGCTATACCTGGTGGCGTTGAACCTCCCAAGATCCAGCCAAATGAGTAGCGATTTTCGGTTAAAGTAAGACCAAATGCCCAGTATGAGCACAGTGAGTGGAATCACAATCAGCCAGAAGAGTCTGAAAGTCGAAGCCACTTGGAAGATCTCGTGATCAGAGTCCGACGGGTCGAAGTTGAAGAACTGAGTCCCGAAGATTGTCTATTCCTCGTCAGAAGTTGATGGAATTGTTTCTGAGTGAATGTAAGTGGAGAGTTATTGAAACTTACTGCAACAGTGGAGATTGGCAGAAAGATCAAGCTTGCAAAGGCTATGGTATGCATTGAGCCGCTTTCCTGCAAAATGACTTTGCTGTCTCTGTGTGTTATCAGATGAAATCCCTATGGTCTCGTCAACAAAATGTGCAAAATCGCAGAGATGCGGAGAAAGTGGAACGCAGGTGCTCACCAGGTCGATAATGTTTTGCATTCGCTTTTCTAAGCTTCCCAATCGCAGACTGACCGACTCGAAGAGGGTTTCTTGATACTTCAGATCTCTTCTTGTTTCATCATCCAACTGGCACTCGCTCATATGGACTACGACTTTGGACATTGCGTCTGAAGCTTCCATAAGATGGATGACGTTCTTCGCAATATGGTGCAATGATACAAAGTCAAGATCGACATCGGGGTCTCTCTGCAGAGCGTCTTGAGTCGCATGCTTCGAATGTCAATCAGTACCTTGTTCCTGGACATGAACAGATCACCAGCATGACTCGTACCTGCTCAAATGACCTAACTTGTCCAACCAGCGACCACACTTGATTATCCAGTTGTCGATGAAGTCTTTCTAGAAGCAAGGGCAAAACTGCCAGTGGTTCAATGCTCATGTGATGCCAGACTGGTATGGGCAGCTCCGCCAGCTTCTCCTCAAGGCATTCATCCTTCGTGAAGCAGAATAACGTCGTCTTATTTTGAGAATCATGTTTCAGCAGGTACCCGGACTTTACCCAATCTCCATCTGTGCAATCCTGGCTGATATTTTTGCAAAGGAAGTGATACCAGAACCCTAAAAGACCCAAAATAAGTCGTCTCTGCGTCAGTGGAAGATTTGTACTTACAATGATCGCCCGTTCGACTCTTCTGGTTTCCGAACGAGTGCGTCACGCTCTGGATGCGCTCGGACACAAATTGTGCGGGACAATCAAAACGCTCGAAGAGTTCTAACAGGACATTGAGAGTCTCGTGATTTGGATAGTCCAGAGGAGCAAAGCTTGCAGTGGGTTAGTTGAGATTGCCCTGGAATCTGCAAACTTACACAATGCGAAAATCAGGAATCGGTCTTCCTGCTAGTTGTCGGATTGTACAATGCTCTTCGGAGACTGGGTTGAGCAGGCCTGCTGTTCTCAAGTTAGTTTGTAAACCATGTCCAGAAGGAGGAAGCGACGAGGCAGTCAATACTTGAAGTAGGTGTTCTATTGAATTCTAAAATCTTCAAAAGGAATGTATCAGCACCACGTAGAAGGCCCTGTTGCAGACCAACAAGGGCTGCGAATTCGTTGAGAATCTTGGGATGCTGATTTATAGACGACATCGAGCCATCCTTCAAGCTGATCGTCTCGGGATTTTGTAAAGAACACACAATGCGCGGAGTGAGTCAGCCATCTCACATTTCGCATTCCAAGCTGAAGTATGTTAGGTCTCGTCCACCCCCTTTCGTCGTCGACGACACGTGGGACAAGTACCATCTACATCGAGAACGAAGTTCGTATTTTGGGAAATTGACACTTCAAACACTGCCTGCATGGCTTGCATACTATTTGTAGCAAGGCAGGGAATCGTGGTCGTCTGGACGTCTCGAACGAACGGAATCGCAGTGTGCTCGCCGTTTTCAGAACATGCATGCCGTAGGGAGTTTGTCTGTAACTGGTGAATGATACCTTGGCAGGGGAATAACAGATCTTGCCTGCCTTCCAGTAAGGCTGCCAAGGACGCCTTAGCGAACCTCTAAATTGGTGGCTCATTCCCAAACGCTTATTGTGTCCCCCATTTGTTCACGCTCCTGGGAGTTTCTGTTCATTTGAAAGGGCCCCAGCTGATATACAGATAGTGGCGCCCACCTCGAGAACGAGATCGTAAGAGAAGTCGAAATTGAGGATGGAATTCTTGGCCCAGATCGACGTCAAGAATAACTAGGCAGCCTTACGGCAGAGGGTGCAAGCTGCTAATATGTCAGTTCTATGATGATTGAATCGTGGTGAAGTCTGGGACTTTATGGGTGAGTGCACTCCTGCATATGCTTGTAAACCCTTGAGCCATCATCCACTTGATTCTCTTATAGAAAGTATATAAAGGCAGGAGGAAGAACTATTGTAACCACCTGCATGAGCCAGAAGACCATGGTAAGGCTGTGTGGCAATAACATTTTTTTAGGTTGGTGATGGCCGATATGATTGGTCTGCTAGTTCGCGCCATTCCCTGTCCTCTGGTTTAGCGTTACCATCATGTCTCCCAAATGTCCTTGTAAGGGCGTTCAGACCATCCAGGACAGGGCCCGAACCGTGCGTTGCACTATCGAAGCCACGTTAGGACAGTACGAGCAGGCTCTATGGGTTGCGACCCCTGTAGAACCAAAATTGGGAATACAATACAGACTACTTCCTGGAAGAAAACACGAACTGTCCTGGGCACGCACGAGAAGGGGTCGTTGACAATAGGGGCACGGAGATGCTGATTAAGAAGCCATTCTGAAGGCTTGAGCACTTAAATACCTGTCGAATCTCCCATAATGGTGAGTTGATTGACCTTCCAGATCATACCTATCAGAGGCATTACTTGAGAACATGGTAAGGCTTCCACCCAACTAGATAACCAAATTCGCTGAGACAGATCTGACCAGACTGAACAACGGGCTCGACATGGTGGCGCAGTGCTCCCACCAAACGTTGTGAGAGCGGGTAACAGTCCCCCAGTGCCTGTGGGAAATAGTTAGTGTACGCACTCTTCACCTTGAATTGTTTAATAAACTGAAGGTGCTAATCAATGAGGAACCATTTCAGGCTCTACATCAGTTTGCTGCCTCTCTTCTTACCTTACCTAGGACATATCACCGCCCAGAGGCGGCCGGACGACCACCAAATGAATCAAGCTGGTGCGCCTCGCAGCTTAACTGCTCGGTACGAGCAACCAGGCCGTGAGCGGATGCTGCCACAGAGACCACCAAATGTCGATACAGCGGTTGATTCACATCTCCACTCTCAACCGCATCCCTATGTTATGCATCAAGCACCCCAGAGGTTGGACACAAATCCTTTTCAGAATAGAGTGGCATGTTTACAGCCTTTTCCCCTTTAATATGAGGAATTTCCTAATCGGGCTCCTATAGCATGACGACACCGATCATACTCAGTCTGAAAGAAGCCGCTCAGTCCCTGGGAGTTCTCAGAGCTCTCTTCCACTAACTGGCCGTAACGAGCGCCTGCATCCCTCCGAAGTTGTGCACCAACCCGGCCTTGATGTAGAGAGACAAACCACCACCACTGATGTGGGTAGTCTTTTCTTTCGCCGACTCCTATTTATGCTAACAATAAGCTGACCTTTAACACAGCAGCGGAGGAGATTGCATCAGGTCAACTATCGAAACATGTTCGATAATGACACAGCATTTCGATTCAAGCATCCGCGACTCCATCAACCGGCAAACGAAGTCTACACAGATGTATGGACAGCCCGATACCGCGACGCTGCAAGCCGTATATCGACAGGTGTTGCTGGTGATGGTTTCATCGACCCTTCCGACTGTCACTTAGCACGGATGATGGTCCAATGTACCGATTCGGTTTACCAAGGGAGGGGGAGCTCCACATGGCGACGAACTTTTATCAGGAATGCCGCCCCCTGGGCTATCCGTATCGCAAACTGGCCATTGAACTCAACAACCGCTGATAAGAAGCACTGGACCAGTGATGATTGGACAATGGTTCTTCTCAAGTGGCCTTTTGCGTGTATGCTTTTGAGCGTTGTGGTAAGTACTTGACGACTCCAATCTCCTGAAATCTTACAAGACAACCCGTTCCTGATGAAACTGTTCTTGAATTTCAGCTCTTGAAACCATGGCGGCTTTACCCATCAGCACCCCGGCATGACAAGTACCTGGATTTCCCGTATAAATACTGGGGGTACGCCAAAGTCTCCCGGAACACACTTGAAGAAGAATCGCGCAGTAGAAACTTT
>Ga0105237_10009444_pt1 | contig 10448 bp, 6 predicted proteins | sample KBSC24metaG_FD_81520 | JGI IMG/M metagenome (GOLD analysis project Ga0105237, IMG submission 81520) | Corn rhizosphere microbial communities from Kellogg Biological Station, Michigan, USA - KBS C2-4 metaG | ecosystem: Host-associated > Plants > Roots > Rhizosphere > Soil | place: Michigan, USA... | reverse complement strand
TGATAAACACTTGCATCAGGGCCCACTGCTTCATTTTGTGCTTCTGCATACATGAGTTTAACATCCGCATATCTCAGCAATACAAAATCGTTGTCATCAAGCGCGCCATAATCAGGATTTACCAGTCCGGGAGTAAGCCATTTTTTTACGCAATAATACCCGTTAATCCAGCTATCCTTTCCCGGGGTGGCCACAGCCAAATCACCGGTAAAGGGCCAACCCTGCGCCTGGGTGTCACCCGGAAAAAAGAACGTCATTGTTTTCCTGGAATCACCTGCTTCATACTCGTTAATTAAATCCTGGGTTCCCAACTCCCCTTTCCATCGCTGCAGGTGAACAGCCAGGGCAACATCCTGGTGCTGTATGTTCGGTAACTGGTATTTTACAGAAAACATTATTTCCGGGCTTGAGTTTTGCCCGGGCTTATAAAAATTTGCTGAATAATCAGCATTCAAAGAGAATTTACCTCCATCGATTATAGCTTTCGCAAGTGCAGCCGCATCACTCCATTTTTGTTCAAGCATAAGCGCCCTGAGCTTATATCCCATCGCAGTGCCTTTTACTGCATGTCCGCTGCCATAACTCACATCTGATAAGCCTGCAATGGCTGAGTCCAAATCTGATTCAATAAACTTCATTACCTCTGCTTTCTCTGATTTTGCTTTTGTCGATTTGAAATCAATCGCAAATGGATCGTCTTTTGAGATAACCACATTGCCATAAAGTTGTGCAAGCCACAAATAATTAAACCCTCTCAGAAAATATGCCTCTGCTTTATACTGCTGTAGTTTTTGACCGGTGAGCACTTTATCTACATTGGCCAGGAATGAATTAATGGCGGCGATTGCCTGGTAGCAATTTGCATAATAAGCATACACAAAATCGCCTGACTGGGGAGTAATACCGGCCGTAAGCGCAGTAGTGCCGCCACCATAATTGTACTGGCCGTAAGAATCATCACTAAAATTATCCCAGGACACCATGGTGTATTGAGAAGTTGCATAGCCGCCGCTACTAGCATACAAATAATTATACAGGCCGGTAAGCGCCAGGTCTGCATCAGACTCATTTTTCCAGAACACTGTTGTAGACAATGCAGATGGCGGTGTACGATCTAAAAATCCTTTTCTGCAGGAAAATAATGAAACGGCTATTGCAACCGAAAAGACTATGTTGATTAAATGCTTTTTCATTTGATTTAAATTGAAGACTGTTAATTAAAACTGCACAGAAGCGCCAAACGTAAAAGTTCTGTTTTGCGGATAGCCCACATAGTTTCCGCTCACTGAAGTGCGCTCAGGATCAAGTCCCGGAAATTTGCTTGCTGTGAAAACGTTGTCAGCAGTAAAATATACTCTCAAAGACTTTAATCCCACCTTGCGAATGGTTTCAACAGGAATTGTATAGCCGAGCTGGATATTCTTCAATCTGAGAAAAGAAGCATCTTTTAGAAAATAAGTTGAAGCATAATTCTGTACTGCCGGATAACTATCTGCAACATAAATCTTAGGCATGGTGTTAGTGTGATGTTCAGGCGTCCACCTATTCAGCCAATCCTTTGTAGGTAAAGAACCTTGTCTGAAGGGCTCAATACCCCACCCGGTTACATAAATTTTTTGACCTTGTGATCCATAAAGCTGGGCGCTAAAATCAAACCCTTTGTAAGATGCAGAAAGATTAACAGCATACTGGTAAGCAGGATAGCGGCCACTTGTATAAGTACGATCGCTTGCATCTATTTTGCCATCGCCGTTAATATCTTTGATCTTAAGATCTCCTGGCGTTGGTGTAACAGGCTGCGTGGGTGACTTATCAATTTCTTGCTGGCTTTGAAATATGCCGTCCCACTGGTATAAATAAAATTCATCCAAAGACCTTCCTTCTTCACGAATGGTATTGCCTCCGATCTCTGTTTTGCCAAAGTGTTCCAGGACATTTGTATACCGCTGAATATTTCCGCCTATACTCCACTGAAATGATTTTCCAATCATGTCCCTGTATTGTGCACTTAGTTCAAAACCTTTATTCCTCAAGGCGCCGTTATTAATGGTTGGAGCGTTCAACCCTAACCACAAAGGAACCTGTGAAGAACGTAAGATATCGAATGTGTATTTGTTGAACCAGTCGGCAGTAATGGTTAGCCTGTTATTCAATACAGAGATATCTGCACCTAAGTCGAACACACGGGTGGTTTCCCATTTGAGTGAAGGATCAACAAGCGTGCTGGCGGAAAAGCCGGGAAGCACCGTGCCTCCAAAAGCATAGCTGCTGTTATTAAGCGTTGGCTGATAAGGATAGTTACCTATGTTTTGATTACCAAGCTGTCCCCACGAACCACGGATTTTAAGATCATTCAACCAGTCAACATCTTTAAGAAATGCTTCTTTTGAAATACGCCATCCACCAGAGAAAGAATAAAACAAACCCCACCTGGTATCTTTAGGTAGACGTGAAGTTCCATCATAACGAAGGCTTGCGCCAAATAGGTACTTATCCTGGAAATCATAGTTGGCATTACCGTAAAAAGAACGGATGGCCCATTCGGAAGAAGTGCCGCTATTGGTTTGACCATTAGCTGGTCCGGCATCCAGTTCTCTCAAGGCGTTAGTAGGAAATTGTGTACGTGAAGCATTTAAATTACTGCCCCCGTTATACTCCTGTTGAAAACCACCAAGGGCTGAAACATTGTGATCACCAAACTGTCTTTTAAAATTTAACTGGCTGTAATAAACGGTATAGAAATTATCGGTCCTGCCTACGTTAAGGCCAGGCGTACCCACGTCCAAAGCCCCGGCAGAACTCATATCATTATAAAAATAGGTTTGCACAACGGGCCTGAAATCATTGAATTTATAAGAGTCATAATTGATACCGGCCCTGTTTTCCCATTTAAGACCATCAATAACATCCACATCAAAAGAAAGATTGCCTTGTGTATAATAATCCTTGTAACGGATTCTTACATCTTCCTCTACTATTGCGACTGTGTTTTTATTACCCAGTTCATTTGGGTAAGCCCTTTTAATCCAGCGGCCGTCTGCAGATCTCGGCGGATAAAGCGGAGATTGCGCAATTGTTGAAAGGAACATATCCGTACCGCCATTCTCTGGTGCTTTACGATCACTATATCTCATCTGGATATTCGTGCCTATGGTAATGCGTTTATTTACTTTGGAAGAAAGGCCGAAATCAATCGTATATTTCTGTTCTTCAAAACCGATAACGACACCGTTCTGATTGGAATAACCTAAGCCAAGACTGTAAGTTGTATTGTCTTTTCCACCACTCATATTCACATAATGGTTTTGTGTATTGGTGGTTTTAAACACATCATTCAGCCAGTTATGATTAGGGTATTTCACACGGTCTGTTGCATTACGGTATAAATCTATCTGCTCCTGTGTATACAGTGGTTGCAAGCCAGAATTTAATCTTGCTTCATTAGACAACTCCATAAACTGGGCAGAATTTGTAACTAAATCCGGCAAGGTGGTGGCTTTCTGAATACCAATATTGTAGTTGTAGTTTACATTGAATCCTCCGGCTTTGCCCTTTTTTGTTTTTACTACGATTACACCGTTGGCACCTCTTGAGCCATAAATGGCTGCCGATGCTGCATCTTTTAGTACAGAAATAGATTCTATATCATTCGGATTTAAAATATTTAAATTTCCGGGTAAACCATCGACTATCACCAAAGGATCATTTCCAGCGCCGCTAAATGTGCCTATGCCGCGGATTCGTAACTGAACCCCTTCGTTACCAGGTTCACTTGAATTCTGTATAACCTGAAGGCCGGGTAACTGCCCCTGTAACAACGTGGCGGGATTTGTTGCTACTCTTTTATTTAAATCATCTCCGGATACCGTTGCAACAGCGCTGGTGAGTTTGCGCTTGTTCTGAGTATTGTACCCTACAACAACTATTTCATTCAACTCTGCTGTCAATGGCTGAAGTGTTACATTAACCTCCGTTTTTCCATTTAGCTTAATAACCTGCTGAACGTATCCTACAGAACTAAATGTGATAGACGCGTCATCTTCTGCCGTTGCCGAAAACTCTCCTTTTTCATCACTAACGGTTACAGACGAAGGCTTGTTAACAGTGATGGTTACGCTTTCAAGCGGATCGCCTTTTGAGGAAACAACTTTACCGTGAATAGTGTGTTTTTGAATATCATCGGCCATCGGAGTAATGACGATAATATCTTCACCCATGGTTTTAAAGGTAAACCCGGTATTCGTAAGTACCTGTGCGAGTATATCGGCTACCGATTGGTCCTTTACATTGATGCTTGTTACGAGATCTCCGGGAAAGATGGTAGTGGAATAAACAAATTTGTAATCTGTCTTTTGCTCGATAATCTTTAAAATTTTTACCAGAGGGGCCTGATTAACCTTTAGAGTTATCTTGGTCTCCTGCCCAAAGCCGGCAGCAGATACCTGGAGACAACATACAAAAAGCAGAAGGGCAATCATTTTCATAAGCAATAAAATTTTGGCAACATGCCGTAACGGCGGTAATGCCACCGGCAATCGTTTTTTTTGCATAGATTTACTTTGTTAATTGTGAATAAATGGCAAGAGACCACTGCAATTGGCTCTTGCTTTTAGCAATTTTACTAAGACGGGGGATGTTGCTACATCCCCTTTTTGTATGGCAATCAGTTTTGTTTTATTTCTATAACTATTTTTTTACCGGGCAATATCTTATAGTCAAAGTATTGAGATAATTGCAAAGCCTTGAGTATATCCTCAATACTTTTATTATCGAAGGTGCCGGTATACCTGTGTGATTTTAAGGTATCTGCAACTGTAATGGAATACCCAAATTCCCTGGAGAGCACCAGGGCTATATCTTCCATGTTATCATTATCAAAAGCCAGTTTAGATGATGCCCACAAAATCTCATTTACTGTACTATCGCTCCTGGAACTATTAAGAGATTTAACCTCATAAGTTCTTTCATCATGCTGTTGATATTGATCTGTTTTTCCACTCCTTATTCCGCTTATGTCTTTAATAACAACAATCTTTTGGTTGGGATGAAGAATGATTGTTTTTCGATCGGATGCATTTAGCGTAACTTCTACCCTCCCCTTCAAGAGAGTGGTTTCTGATTTTTTGTCACCGGCATATGCACGCACATCCAGCACAGTGCCAAGCACTTTGACATCCATGGCCGCAGTATGTATGATAAAGGGTTTAGAAGGATTGTGTGCAACATCCAGCAGCGCCTCTCCGTCAAGTGTAATTTCCCTCAACGTTTCATTAAAGGAAGGCAAAACACGCATCTTCGTTCCTGCATTTAAGGTAATGGTAGTGCCATCAGGCAGTCGTAAGAATTTATGTTCCCCTGCAGCGGTTTGACTTAAGGATACCTCTGAAGCAGGTTCCAAAGGGGTGCTTTCCCGGCGAATCAACCATAGCGTTATTGCGGAAATTATCACTAGTATTGATACGATATACACTGGATTGAGTGAGATTCGCATCAATCTTATTTTCTTATTTTGTTGTGGGATTGGCAGGTCGGTTTGTGCTACCCGCAGGTGCTGTTGAAAACGGTTTCTTAATTGTTGTTCATGACGGCGAAACTGCTCCGGGGTATGACTACCGCTTAGCAACAGGAACAGTTCCTTTGCACGCCTTACTGTTTCCTGCTTCTCCGGATGTTTTTCAAGCCAGTCCTGCCAGAACCTGGCGGCCACAATGTCCGTACCAAGGCAGTACCTTGTAAACGACTCATCGAGTAAAAAATCCTCCTCTTCATACTTTTGGTAGTCCTGGTTCATGAAGCAAATTTTTACGGCCCAATGATATAGAGGAGATGACCAGTTAGATTTACTATAAAAAAATCAACTTTTTTTCAGATAGTGAGAAAAAAAACAGCGAAAAGCAGGGAGGGGAAATATTCGGGCAGTATTTGCATGCCGTTTTTCCAGAGTTCTTTTTTAAGCGATTTGAGCGCATTATGAATAATATTATACGCAGTACGCTTGCTTATTCTGCAATGGCTTGCAATTTCATCATAGTCCATTCCGTCAAAAAATTTCATTTGAAGAAGCTGCTTTTCACGGTCAGACAACACTTTAAAAGCCCGCAGGAGTCTTTTACGCAATTCTGCATTTGACTGCATGCCAATAAGCACGTCCTCATAAGAAGGCTGCAGCATATCCTGCATTGAATAATCAGTATTTTCCTGAAAATTACGCGTATTGTTTATTTGGAGTTCATGGGTTATTTCATGGCGAAGGCAGGTCAACAGGTAAGCTCTTACATTTGTAACATCCGGCAGGCGGCTACGCTGATCCCAGAGACGAAGAAGTATTTTAATAACACAATCGTTTGAAAGATCCTTATCGCCACATATCTTAAAACCATAATTAATAAGACCTGCATAATGATGTTGGTACAATGCCAGCAATGCGCTTTGATCTCCCGACTGGAGCAATTTCCATTCATCTTCCCTATGCAAGTCTATGGTAAGCATTCATCATAAAAATAGCTGTAAAAAAAGAAATAAGCTGTTTATAAAATATCCATTTCTGCAATTTTCTTAACCCACGGGCAAAAATGAAAAAAATCGCCTGTCCACAGCTTCATCTTTTTGATAATATCCATTTAAAAAAAATCTGACTGCCTTGAGATAATAGATGATAACTGCAGGCGGATTATTTTTTTATTTAAAATATATCCTACAAATTTTGTAGACTATTAATATTTTTGTTTTTTTGCATCATGAAGCAGCAAAAGTCTTCTCATAAAATCTCTTCTTCTATTACAGGCGACGCATCTGTTGCCTGCTTATTTTGCTGTTGTTGCCTTTAGGCATACTCCTTCTTTTATAACCATTGCACTTACGCAATATTTTTTACTGATTATTTACTTTAAATAAAATAGCATGATCAATACAAATCACACTGTATTTAAGCTTGGCACCGGGCTTACCAACGAACAAGCAGCACACTTTGCACAGCATGGATATCTGCATTTTAAAAATTTTATCAGCCGGGAAACTGTGCAAACTTTTATCGATGAAATAGAACAAGTTGAGCAACATTTGATTGATAACAACATTACCAAGGTAAATGGTATTCCATTGAAGTTTGGAACAGATAACAATGGTAAATCTTTTATACAACGTTTTGCTTTTACATCTCACTATAGTGAAAGGCTTCAGGGCTTTTTAAAAGATGAAAGACTACCAGCCTTACTGGAATTGCTTAGGCCATACGATGGGCGTATAGGTGAAAATGAAAAAGACGGTCTTGTTGTAAACCATTATCTTAACACTACGGATAGCGAGTATAAGCAACTTGGATGGCATACAGACAGCCCCCGTGACCTGTTCCTGGGCAGCCGGATTATGCCGATGTTAAATGTTGGTGTGCATCTTGACGACTATCCCCAGAAAAAAGGAGGCTTGCGTCTTTTGCCTGGCACACATAACCAGGGAATTGTTTCCCTTTTATTTAAAAAGAAATACTTTGTTGATCACAAGCCAGATCCAAAAGAAATTGGCTTCGATATTGAGGCGGGGGACCTTACCGTACATGACGGCAGGCTATGGCACAGGGTACAGCAGTCGCCGTACCTGGGAGAACAAAGCCGCCGCCGGGTAATGTATATACCTTTTGTTACAGGTGCCTACTCGCCCAAACACGCTAACAGTCCTACACCCTTGTATCACAGGGTAAGCAAATTGTTTTTAAAACAATCGAAACATGCAAAAAAAGAAGCGCCTGTTTTAAAACCAGCCAGTATCAGGGCATGAAATATGCAATTAACGAAATATGATAACAGATGAAATTAAAATAAGGCTCACAGCTTTTGGTGTATTGCTATTGATAGTAGCCTACTGGCTAACTGACTCAATAGCAATACCTCTTTTTCTCACCGCAGACTTTGCCCTACGCTCATTTAACCTGGGAAAATGGAGCCCGTTATTCAGGCTTGCGTCCTGGGTAACAGGCATACTTAAGCTGAAAGGCAAGCCGGTTTATATGCCTGCTAAAAGATTTGCAGCACGCATAGGTCTGGTCTTTTCAGTTTTAATAACAGCTTTTCATTTAGCTGGCGGCAGCACTGCAACAGTACTTAGCATTGTACTGGCTTTTTTTGCTGCACTTGAATCACTTGCCGGATTTTGTGCAGGATGTTATCTCTATAATTTTTTAAAACGTTTTGCAAATTAAAATCATGCATTAATAGTATAAGAATACTTATAACAAACAAGCTGTTCATTAAAAACTTAGTCGCATCACATTTTTTAAAAAGGTTGACTTATCTTCAAAAAACAAAGTTGTCAACTAAAGATGCCTACTGCAAGACTCCTACTTCTACTGCTTGCCTGCCAGTTACTATTCTCCCCGGATGTTTTTAGCCGTTCGTATCAGTCACGTGGTTATTACCTGGACAATACCGGCAATGATTTTAATGACGGTTCTAAAGAACATCCCTTAAAAACCATTGACAGGTTAAATGCTGTATCACTTCATGGCGGGGATACAGTTTATTTTAAATCGGGAGAAATATTTGCCGGGCAGGTACTGATTGATTCCTCAAAAGCGGGCCGGCAAAACACGCCGCTGGTCATCACTTCTTACGGCGATAACAATGCTACAATTGATGGAGGAAATACTACAGCATTAACCATTACCAATAGCAGTTTTATAAAAGTGTATAAACTAAATTTTAACGGTGCGGGCCGCAAAGAAGGTAATACAAAAGATGGCGTTGCTGTTTTATACAGTCATGATATTACGCTTGATGACATCAGTATTCAGGGCTTTCAGAAAGCTGGTCTGCTAGTGTATTCAAGTGTAGATGTACGGGCAACTAAAGTATATGCACATAATAATGGCTTTGCAGGTATATTTATCAATGGGGATTACCAGAAAAGAAACTCAAACAGAATTTACCTGGGTGATTGTAAAGCGGAAAATAACCCCGGTGACCCCACCAATCTTACCAACCACAGTGGCAATGGTATTATCGCTGGCAATTGCAAAAACCTTTTGATTGAATATTGCACTGCTACCAATAACGGTTGGGATATGCCACGCATTGGCAATGGACCGGTAGGTATCTGGTGTTACGAAGCGGATAGCGTTGTTATACAGCATTGCATCTCCTGTCGCAACAAAACATCCAAAGGCAGTGATGATGGCGGCGGCTTTGACCTGGATGGTGGTGTAACTAATTCAGTTATCCAGTATTGTCTTTCTTATGAAAATGATGGAAGCGGCTATGGCATTTTTCAATATGATGGCGCCAGTAACTGGCATGATAACACCATACGTTTTTGCATTAGTGAAAATGATGGCGCAGTATCAACAGCGCATGCAGGCGTGCTTATATGGAACAGCTCACATGATACTGCACAATTCAAGCGCTGTTATTTTTATAACAATGTGGTGTACAACAATAAAACGGCTGCTATTTGTTATGCTGATGAAAGCGAGCAGGCAGGCTTCTATTTTCTCAATAATATTTTTGTTGCGAAAGATTCGATTCTTACAGGCAAAGAGCATTCAGGCGTATTTTTAGCGAACGACTGGTGGAGCTTAAACAACAGGTTTAATATTGCCGGCATTAAAGATTTTACCAGTTGGTTACAACAGTATAAAAAAGAACAATACAATGGATCTGTTGCAGGGCTAAACATAAAACCAAAACTTAAAAGGCCCGGTAAAACATCACTGGCAAATGCTTTAAAGCTTAACCAGTTTAAAAGATACAGCATACCGAGACGTTCAAGGTTAAGAAGCAGTGGCATTAATCTTTTACAGGTATTCGGTATCGCCAACGGAGGCAAGGCATTCAATCAAAATGCAGCGCCAGAAAAAAGAATAGGTGCATGTTTTTAGCATAACGACGTTCAAAAAAATAATTGTACAAAAGCAAACAATATATATTCAAATGAATTTTATGAAAGTAATGTCATTCCTGATATTTTCACTGAACGCTGCGTTCCTGTTCGGGCAAAAGCAAACTTATTTTGCACCGGGTGAAATATGGAAAGATGTTAAAGGAAAACCTATTAATGCGCATGGCGGCGGCATTTTATTTTACAATGATACATACTACTGGTTTGGCGAAATAAAGAAGGGCAAGACTTATCGCGTGGCGCATGTTACAAGTTGGGAAGATTACCGTGTTCCTGCAGGTGGTGTTTCATGCTATTCATCAAAAGATCTGCTCAACTGGAAGTATGAAGGCATTGCACTTAAACCGGAAACAAAAGACAGCACAAGCGACATACATATCAGCAAAGTGATTGAGCGGCCAAAAGTTATTTACAACGCATCTACCAAAAAGTTTGTCATGTGGATGCATATAGATAGTGAAGACTATACATATGCGCAAGTTGGCGTTGCTGTGAGTGATAAGCCTGAAGGACCCTATACCTATATTCATAGTGTTAAGCCCAATGGTGCAATGGCAAGG
>Ga0105237_10009440_pt1 | contig 10450 bp, 8 predicted proteins | sample KBSC24metaG_FD_81520 | JGI IMG/M metagenome (GOLD analysis project Ga0105237, IMG submission 81520) | Corn rhizosphere microbial communities from Kellogg Biological Station, Michigan, USA - KBS C2-4 metaG | ecosystem: Host-associated > Plants > Roots > Rhizosphere > Soil | place: Michigan, USA... | reverse complement strand
TTATTTTAAATTAATGGAAATATAGTGCTAAGATGCAAAACGTATTCTTTAGTTACAAAGTATATTATTTATCCTTAAAGGCTTCCTGGAGCATACCCTGCAGTTCATTCTTATGCTCCTCGCTTATTTTTTGCCCCCAGGCTAAACGTTTACTGAGCAGGCCGGGCTCTTTTTCGAGCATGGCTTTACCAGCTGGTGTCGACAGAAAATCGGCTATCTGGGTTAGCTCGTCTTCGCTAAAACCGGCAGCATAAATTGGTATAAAAGCTTTTTTGATCTGTTCATCAGTGCCGTATTTGCCAAAAAACTTGTGCATCACCTCAACAAATGCAGCGCGTTTTTCTTCAGGCACACGTTGGGCCTGTTTTTCAATAACAGCCTCATATATTTTTTTAATATTCTCCACCACGTTTGCTGCATCTATAACGCGCTCGGCAGCGTGTAGGTGCTCGGGTGTAAATTTGGTGTCGGGCGTTTGTGCCTTTACATAGGTAAAGCAAATAGTTAAAAATGTGGTTAATAAAATTAGTTTAAACTTGGTTTTCATTATACTTTTATGATGATCTTGTATTTGTATAAGGGGTACATTATTGCCCATAGCAACAACACCAATGCAATTGCTGCAGCCAGCGAAGCATTAACAGGGCTAAAGAAGGGCACGAACGTAGTTTGATAAATATAGCCGTAAAGGTTTGTAGGCTGGCCATTGTAAGTCATTTTTATGGCGCCCATTAGCCCCGGCACAATATCGGCCAGCACGTAAGCACTTATAGAGTTCATACCGAAGGTTACGAAGAAGGGCGTTGCGCGTTTGTAGTTATATACGTCTATCAGCCAATATAATGCAGCCAGCGCAACTGTGGCCAGGCCGCCGGTGTACAATACGAACGAGCTTGTCCATAATTTTTTGTTGATAGGAAAAAAGAAGTCCCAGAATAAAGCGATCACCACAGCGCCAACACCATATACAAACATCCAGTTGATCTTTTTGCCATCCTCAATGTCCTTATTTTTAAGCCAGCTGCCCACCCTAATACCAAACAAGCCGGTGGCTATGGCGGGGATGGTACCCAAAATACCTTCAGGATCCCAAACACGCGACTGGCTCCATAAGTGATTAGTGCCAAATACCAGCCTGTCGAGCCAGGCGCCGAGGTTGGTATCAGGGTTTAAGTTGGCATAACCCACTCCCGGAACCGGTATGCAGGTCATGATGATAAAATAGCCTATCAGCGCACTTATAAACAGCCACACCCTTGTTTTTGGTGTAGTTTTTAGGTAGATAACCGTACATATAAAGTAAACTATGGCAATACGCGGCAGTACACCGGGTATGCGCATATCATGCAGGATGGATATGATATTAAACTTGCCAGCCAAAAACTGGAAGAAAATATGAACACCATAGTTGATAAGCAGCAGGGTTACCATACGTTTAAAGGCGTGCCATATCAGTTTGCCGTGGTCGTGAGTTTGGGTGAGGCGCTTTTCCATGGCGAACACAATAGATACGCCCACCATAAAAAGGAAGAACGGGAAGATAAGGTCGGTTGGGGTACAGCCGTTCCATTCCGCATGGTCAAGCGGGGGATACACATGGCCCCAGTCGCCGGGATTATTTACTAATATCATAGCGGCCATGGTGCCGCCGCGTAAAACGTCGAGAGATAATAGCCGGGATGATTTTCCTTTTTCTTCAGTTTTCATCACATTAAATTAATTAGCGCCATTAAATTTATAATTATTACTAAACTAATGGTGTATTGTGATAAAAAAAATACATTATAAAACCCTAAAAAACCAATACTTAAAGTAATTTAGGCACATGTTACCTTTGAACAACAACCTGCGAAAACTTTTTAACATGGCCCAAAAAGATTGGAAACTGGGCATTGGATTAATGTCGGGTACATCGCTCGACGGGTTGGACATTGCCCTGTGCCGGTTTAGCGGTAATGGCCTGCAAACCAGGTTCGAGTTGTTGAATTTCACCACCACATCATATAGCGACCGCTTTAAACAAAAAATAAAAACAGTATTCGCCCAAAAAGAAGCCGACCTTGAAAAAGTGTGCCTGTTGAATGAATATGTAGGTTCGTTCCATGCCACGCTGGTTTTGCAAGCGCTGGTAAAATGGGAAGTAAGCCCTGAAAGCATTGATTTTATAGCCAGCCACGGCCAAACTATTTACCACGCCCCCAAAAGGCTGCATAAAACAGTAGGCTACCCAAGTGGTACGCTGCAAATTGGCGATGCCGACCACCTGGCCATGAAAACCGGTATATTTACCATAAGCGATTTCAGGCAGAAGCACTTAGCCGCAGGAGGCGAGGGCGCGCCTTTGGCCCTGTACGGCGATGTGATACTGGGTATAGAACCCGGCGAGAACCGTATACTGCTGAACATTGGCGGCATAGCCAACCTTACCTACCTGCCCGGCGACGGCAATACCGAGCAAATTTTATGTACCGATATAGGCCCCGGCAATACGCTGATAGATGCTGCCTGCCGCGAATATTTTAATTTGCCATATGATGAAGATTCAAACATCGCTTTTTTGGGCGAGGTAAATGAGGCATTATTGAATGAATTATTGGAGCATCCGTTCTTTACCGATACGCTGCCTAAAACCACCGGGCCCGAGCTGTTTAACCTGGGTTATGTAAAAGAGGCCCGGCAAAATTCGGGCACTGAAAATATAAGTAACGAGGATTTGATCTCGACCTTAAGCGCTTTCAGCGCGCGCTGTATCAGCGATTTTATTCAAACCAATATTAAAGCGGATGATATAAAACTGTTTGTTAGCGGCGGTGGGGCAAATAACCCCTATATAATGGAGCAACTGGAAGAGCGCCTGCCCGGTGCAACCATTGCCAGCACCAGTAAACTGGGCATTAACCCCGACGCCAAAGAGGCCATTTTATTTGCCCTGTTAGGCAATGAGGCCCTGTGCGGCGAGCCCCTGCAAATAGGCGATAACCCCACGGTTTTAATGGGGAAATTTAGCTTTGCGCGGTAAGGAGTAAATAGTGTGATAGGCACAAGTCAGCCCGGCTATTGTCTGCACGCAAGCGCCAGGGGATGAGGTAACCCTGAAGGAGAAAATACAAATAACCTACCACAGCCGCTGATTGCCGATAAAATCATCTATTTCAAACAGATAGTGGCGCCCCCCTGAAATGCATAAGTAGATTAGGTTAACTTAAAAGAAAAAACTTACGTATAAAGCCGTATGTTTAAATTTTTAAAAATTCCTTTAGCATTTCTGTTAACGGGTATTTGTTGGGCATTATTTAGTGACCCCATCATTAGTTATTTAACCAAATATATTTTGCCGGGCTATGCTGATGTGTTCCGCAGCATCAACGACCTGATTTTTGTTTTCGTTATTGCCGTTGTTTTGTTTTTTGAAATAAAAAAGCAGCAACGAATGGTTTCCAGGTCGGAGGAAGAATACCGTCAACTATTTGAATCAAATCCCAACCCCATGTGGATATATCACCAGCAAAGCCTGCGTTTTATTAAGGTAAATAATGCTGCTGTGGCAAAATATCATTATAGTGAAAATGAATTTTTAAAAATGACCATTCGTGATATTCGCTCGGTGGACGAACAGGATAAGCTGCAGGAATTCATTACAAACAATGGAGAACAACACGCCGAAGGCCTGCGCATGGCAGGTATTTGGAAACATACAAAGAAAAACGGGGAGACATTCGACGTGTCCATTACATTACATCCCGTTTTGTTTGCAGGCCAGAACTGCAGAATGGTGATGGTTACAGATATGACCAACTTATTAGAAAAAGAAAAGCAGTTACAGGATTCCAACAAAAAGATCAAAACTTATAACAGGGCCCTGCTGCAGATAGCCTGGTCAAATTCTCATGAGTTAAGAAAGCCTATTTGTTCCATGACGGGATTGATCAATTTATTGAGGACTACACCAGATGAGCAGGAGAGAAATGAATGCCTTAATTTACTTGAAACATGTTTGGCTGAGCTGGATAACGCCCTTTTAAATAATAATAATGAAGTAGCAAAAATAGAGATGGGCGAATCGGCTTATATGCAGTAGACGAAAATTACATTTTTTAACCATCTGTAACCAAGTTGCGCAACGTGTACCGCAGGCGGAAGGGGGTGAGCTACATGAACACCTCATTATGCTTTTTTAGCCACTGTCTCACGGTGACTCATTTATGAGACAGTTTGAACCATTTCATGCAATTTTGGGGTATAAAAAAGCATAAAATGGGCTGTTTTTTGTGTTTTTTGGGCAAAAAATGACCGATTTTTGTTGTTTTTTGATGAAAAAACAGGGGTAAAAATGCCATTTTCAGGCGTTTTTGGTGTTCAAAACGGTGTATTTTGGCGCATTTTGAGCGATTTTGAATTTAAACAAATACTGATAATCAGCAGCTTGCGTTTTTGATAATATTTGAATTTTTGATACTGTCTCATATTGACTCATTTCACCAAATGAGACAGTATGCCCGAATACAAACTTTACAGATCGGCCTTTAATCCATACTTCGCGCTAAACTTCCTGTACAATTGCTTATGCAAATTATCCAGGTTCACATCCCTGCCTTGTATAAAAGCTTTTTGAACGTCAATGGTGATCATATCCAACGCATCGCCTTTGGAAATGAACAAGTTCGCGTCTTTACCCACTTCCAATGTCCCGGTGGTTTTATCAATGCCTAAAATTTTGGCGTTATTTTGGGTGATCATGCTCAGGGCCTGCTCTTTGGTCAAACCATAACCTACTGCTTCGCCTGCTTCGAATGGCAAATTACGCTGCCGCCAGAAACCTGTGCCGGTAAGGCCATATAAAACACCTGCATCCTGCAATATTTTTGGTAGTTTATATGGCAGGTACACATCATCTTCATCATATTCGGGCAGGCGCTGGGTTTCCTGTAATATTACGGGTACATGATTATCATGCAAGGCATCGGCGACTAAATACGATTCAAAGCCGCCCACGATCACCAGTTGCACCCCCATCTTTTTGGCAAAAGCCACGGCCTGTAATATTTCTTTTGCACCGTCAACATTTACAAACAGTTTCTTTTGGCCGTTGAACAAGCCTTTCATCGCTTCCAGCTTTTGGTTTATAACAGCTGGCTTATTTTCCGAATAGGCTTTGGCTTCGTTAAATAATTCCGTAATAGCATCTATGGCTTTTTGTGCGCGCTCGGCGGGCGATTCCTGCGAAGGGCTTGCCTGCCGCCTGCGCCTTTCAGGGCGTACCACGGGCCAGTTCAAATGCAGGCCGATATCCGTTTTGTAAGCCGCATCCTCCCAGTTCCAGGCATCCAGTTGCACTACCGATGATTGCCCTGAAATAAGGCCGCCATCAGGTGTCGGCTGTGCCAGCAATATCCCGTTCGAGCGTACGGTCGGTATCACTTTCGAATCGGTGTTATAAGCTACGATGGAACGCACGTTGGGGTTAAGGTCGCCCGTTTCATAATCGTCAACTGTGCCCCTCGCGCCTTCTTCCACCTCAACAAGGCCAAGCGTAGTTATGGGGCAAATAAAACCCGGGTAAATTTGTTTGCCGGTGGCATCTATCACATCCGCACCCGCTGTGTTTGGTGCCGAACCTTCCCCAACCGCTGTTATTTTTCCTTTATCAAAGGCGATATAGCCATTGTTTATTACCTGCCCGTTGCCGATGTGAATAGTGGCCCCGGTTATGATTATAGGCTTTGATTGCGGAGGAGCAGGCGAAATATTGGCCTGGCTGTAAGTAAGGGTAGTACACAACAGTAATCCCCCAAAAATTGCAAATATCTTTTTCATGTGTTGTTCTGTTTTTTGAAGGGTTATTGATTGTTTACAGTTTGGATGTTATTTGAATCGTTACCGTCGCCATCCTGCCCGGCTGCGCCATATCTCGTAAAATCTTCATCATTAACATGCGGACGGCGGGGCTTAGGTTTTTGCGTTACCGCACCGCCATTTTTAGCCGCTATCATTTTTTGGATGATGCGCGCTTCGTCTTCTTTCATCGCCTTTTGATTAGCTGCGTCCTGATCAATATCCCAATATTTAATACCGTCAACAAATGTCTTCTCACAAACCGCGTATATCGATAGCGGGTCGGCCGACCATAGCGCAAGGTCAGCATCCTTGCCTACCTTTATACTACCTACGCGGTTCTGCACATGCAGCATTGTGGCGGGATTAAGTGTAACAAATTTCAAAGCTTCCTCTTCGCTCACATGTCCGTAGGTTACCGCTTTACCGGCTTCCTGGTTCAGCCTGCGCGCCATTTCCTCGTCATCAGAATTAAAGGCGGTTAATACCCCCACATCATGCATTATTGCTCCATTATAAGGTATAGCTTCAGCTACTTCCATTTTATAGGCCCACCAATCGGAGAAGGTCGAGCCATAAATACCCCGAGCCTTCATCTTGTCGGCCACTTTATAACCTTCCAATATATGGGTAAAGGTATTCACCTTAAAGCCCAGCGAATCGCCCACATGCATCAGCATATTTATTTCTGATTGTACGTAGGAGTGGCAGGTAATGAAACGCTTTTTGTTCAGTATCTCCACAATGGCATCCAGTTCAAGGTCGCGGCGTACGTTGTTGCCTTTCACCGTGCGGGCGGCTTCATATTGTTTTGCGCGGGTAAATTCATCCACATAAACCTGCTCAACCCCCATACGCGATTGCGGGAAACGCATATCAGGCGTGCCGAAAGGAATGCCCCAGTTGCTCTGCTTCACATTTTCGCCCAGCGCGAATTTGATAAAGCCATCGGCACCCTCAAATTTCATTTGCTCAGGCAACACGCCCCAGCGATGCTTTATTAAATAAGTTTGGCCACCAATAGGGTTGGCCGAACCATGTAAAATATGCGAGGTGGTAACCCCGCCCGCTAACTGGCGGTAAAGGTTAATATCTTCTGAATTCAGTACATCTCCTATCCTCACTTCCGATGTAACAGCTTGTGTACCCTCATTCACATCCCCCGAAACAGCGATATGCGAATGTTCATCCACAATGCCCGGCGAAAGGTGCTTGCCGGTGGCATCGATCACTTTAGCATTGCCTGCCGAAAGGTTCTTGCCTATAGCTTTTATTTTGCCGTTTTCTATTAGTACATCGGTATTTTGCAATATGCCCTCTTTTTCGCATGTCCACACGGTGGCATTTTTAAACAGCACGTTCTCGGGTTTTGGTAACTGCGCATTACCATAGGCCGCGAAGGGATAAATAACCGGGCCGACGGTAATGGGCTCTTTGGGTTTATCATCTTCTTTTTTCTCTGCCGTTGGCGGCCCTGCATAAGTGGCACTCCATTTTATAGCTGAGCCATCGGGCAATGTGCCGCTGCCATGAAAGGTAATGGGCGATACATCGGTAATATAACCGTCAAGCCTCACACTACCTTCCGGCTTATTTTTCAGGTCGAAATAAATGCTCACCATATCGCCGGTGCGGGTAATATTACCTTTTACATGGGTGCTGTCGGCCTTGCGGTCAATGTTTACATCATACTCGCCGGGTGTGCCGCCTATTTTCAGGATAACGCCGGGCAGCGCGTCGCTGGCAAAAGTATAGTCGCCGCGTAGGTCGGTTACATCCTTGCGGGTAATCACATCCTGCCTGCCCTCAACCCAGTTCTCATAAATAACATTGTCCTTTTTAAATAAATTGCCAGAGGTGATAATAAAGTTGGCCATCTTTCCTTTTTCCAGCGAACCCACTTTATCACTTACACCCAGCATTTCAGCAGGGATGGTAGTTAACGACAATAAAGCCTGGTGTTCGCTCAAACCGTTATCGATGGCCAGGCGCAGTTTCGCCCAAAAATCGCGGGCGTTTTCCAGGCCATAGCCGGTAATGGCAAACCTTATCCCGGCCTTTTCCATAACTGCCGGGTTGGTAGGCGCCAGTTCCCAGTCTTTCAAATCGGCATAGCTTACCTTCATGGCATCCAGCGGGTCTTCTACATCATAAGCATCGGGGAAGTTGATAGGGATAATAAAGCTGCTGCCGGTAGCCTTCATGGCATCAAGCCTGCGGTACTCATCGCCATTGGTTTTAAAAATATATTGCTTGCCAAACTCTTTGGCAATTTTATCGGCACGTAAAACGTTCAGCACATCGCCAGCATCAAATATTTGAGGAATGCCTTGCGTACGGTTAAACTCGGCCAATGAAATGTTGTATTCTGCTGTTTGCGTTTTATACCATTGCGCATCGTAATAAGTTTGGCGGATAAGCGCTATGCTCCCCATTAACGATGCCGGGTAATCATTTTGCGAAGTGCCCTTATCGAAGGAATACTGCGCGGCAGCTTCATCATTCAGCATTACCTCGTTATCACGCTCATCGCCCAAAGTAACCACGGCCGAAGTACCGCGCGCTATACCATCATGTATCAGCGACTGCACCGTGCCAAAGCCATTCTTCTTGAGATCAGCCGCCGCTGCTGCATCAGCATGAAATATCGCTTTTACATTCATTTCAGGATGGATGGCATCGTTCCAGCCGTAAGCCCCCGGTTTTTTGGAAATATTTGTTATCTCAAAGCGCCCGCTGGATTGCCTGCGCGGCTCCTGTGGGATACCATAAGTAGTAAATGCATCAATTAACGAGGGGTAAATATATTTTCCTTTCAAGTCGATGGTAACATATCCCTTGGGGATAGCTACACCCGCGCCGACTGCTTCTATCTTGCGATCTTTAATTAATAAAACGCCGTTGGTAATGGTTTTGTCGGCATTAACTACAATAGTGGCATTGGTAAAGGCGAATTGTCCGGGCCGTATATCGTAAGTGCCATTAACAGGGAATGTTTCCTGTGCGTGCGAAACCATAACGCACAGCAAGGCGAAACAGAGGAGTAAGGTTTTTTTCATTGTTAACAGTTAAAATGAGTGCAATAAATATAATGAAGATTTTAGTTTGATTTTAGGAGATCTCCTAATGAACAATAAATTTAATATATTTTAGTCCCTTTTTCAATGCAATCAATTATGGCTTTTTTTGTTATAAAGAGACTGCCATAATTATATAACGCGCTGAAATGTATACCAATAATTTTATTTTCATTATCATATACTGGAGAGCCTGAAGAACCATCCATCAACTTGGCCGTAAGTTCTTCGCAATCGGCAACTTTTGGGCGCAAATTAGTTAATAGTATAACTTTGGCTTCGGTGCGTTTGCCAACAAAAAAATCTCTATTTTTCAAATAATCTTTGGGATAACCAATTTCATAACAATTTTCATTATTTATTAATGGTCTAGTGGAAAGTATATTTTGGTAAGATTTTATATCGATTATTGATGATACATCTATTTTAAGTATTGCTACATCAGTATGACTGTTATGTAAAATTGGATAAGACCTCCAATCGTTTTTTAATAATAACTCAAGTGAAAAAGATTGTCCGTTCTTATTAACTAAGTATGTTTTTATAATATCTGGCACTAACTTCTCTGGGCTTTTATATTTATTAGATAATGCTTCTTTATCCATCACAACATGATAATTTGTAATAAAATATGTAACACCCTTATACAGTAAAAAGAAGCCTGTGGCTGTAGAGATTTTGTGTTTTTTACAAAATGTTTCTATATAAATTGACTTAGAGTGTGAAACTTGAGGAGCAGCCTGACCATTAGCTTTAATGCTATAGTTTATTAAAAAAAATAATCCTATTAAATAGTGCTTGTACATTCTTTCAAATATATTTATTTAAAAATAGTTTAACCCATCTTAGTCTAATTCAAATCCTAAGCTTTCTGTTTTTTTCCGCTATCAATCGTATATTCGAATAAAATTTAAATCCACTATTATGTATAATTTCTTATTACAGCTGCATTCGGGTTTCAGGTTTATAGTAATGGTGTTGCTGTTGCTATCTATCCTGCAATCACTGGCCGGCTGGTTCGGCAACAGGCCGTACACCAATACCAACCGCAAAATAAACCTGTTTACTTTAATATCGGCGCATATCCAATTGCTAATAGGCCTGGTATTATATTTTGTTAGTCCGCTGGTACAGTTCACTGCAGGCACCATGAAGAACGATACTACCCGCTATTGGACGGTAGAACATATTGGCATGATGGTATTTGCTATTGTATTGATAACAATAGGCCACAGCAAATCAAAAAAAGTTTTGGCACCCGTGGGCAAGCACCGTACCATTGCTATATACTATTCATTGGCGCTGTTAGTCATAGTTTTAGCCATAATCCAAAGCATGCGTCCTTTTTTTGGCGTTAGTCATTAAAAAGTCATGAAAAAAATTGAGAAAAAGTTTGGTAATTCATTTTTCTTTATAAATTTGCTCCCGCTATGATCAAAATCACCCATACTAACCAATGGTGGCACCAACAAAATTGGCAGCCGGATACTATTTGATCACTTAGATTAACCAATTGTAAACCTATTTGGAACCCGGCGAAT
>Ga0105237_10009436_pt1 | contig 10453 bp, 10 predicted proteins | sample KBSC24metaG_FD_81520 | JGI IMG/M metagenome (GOLD analysis project Ga0105237, IMG submission 81520) | Corn rhizosphere microbial communities from Kellogg Biological Station, Michigan, USA - KBS C2-4 metaG | ecosystem: Host-associated > Plants > Roots > Rhizosphere > Soil | place: Michigan, USA... | reverse complement strand
TGGACAGCGTGGCGGACCGGGTGCGGGGGCTCGAGGCCGGCGCCGACGATTTCCTGACCAAGCCGGTCTCCGACGTGGTGCTGATCGCGCGGGTTCGTTCGCTGACCCGCCTGAAGATGATGACCGACGAATTGCGCATGCGCGCGCTGACCTCGCTGGAGATCGGGGTGCAGACGCCGGAGCGCAGCGCCATGGCCGAGACCGGCAAGGGCGGTCGCATTCTTCTGGTCGACGATCGGCGCACCTCCCACGAGCGGCTTGGGCCGCTGCTTGCCGCGGAGCATACGGTCGACGTCGAAACCAACCCGTCGGAAGCGCTGTTTCGGGCTGCCGAAGGCAACTACGACCTCCTGATCGTGTCGCTCGATCTCGACAATTTCGATGGCTTGAGGCTGTGCAGCCAGGCCCGCTCGCTGGAGCGCACCCGGCACGTGCCGATCGTCGCCTTGGCCGAAGCCGACAACAATGCGCGCCTGCTGCGAGGGCTTGAGATCGGCGTCAACGACTATCTGATGCGTCCGGTCGACAAGAACGAATTGATGGCGCGGGCGCGCACGCAGATCCGCAAGCGCCGCTATACCGATCATCTGCGCGACAATGTGCAGAACTCGATCGAGATGGCGATCACCGACGCGCTGACCGGCCTGCACAATCGTCGCTACATGGAGACCCATCTGGCGACGCTGGCCGATCAGGCCGCGAGCCGCGGCAAGCCGCTCGCGCTGATGATGCTCGACATCGACTTCTTCAAGTCGATCAACGACAATTACGGCCACGACGCCGGCGACGACGTGCTGCGGGAGTTCGCCGTGCGCGTCCGCAAGTCGATTCGCGGCATTGATCTCGCCTGCCGCTACGGCGGCGAGGAATTCGTCATCGTGATGCCGGAGACCGACCTGCATGTCGCCGGCATGGTGGCAGAACGACTGCGGCGCGCCATCGCCAGCGAGCCCTTCGCGGTCCACAAGGGAACCAGGCGAATCGACGTCACCGCTTCGTTCGGGCTGTCGACGCTGGAGATCAAGGCCGAGGATGTCGGCGATGTCATGAAGCGCGCCGACAACGCGCTCTACCGCGCCAAGCGCGAAGGCCGCAACCGCGTGGTCGCGGAGCCTTCGCAGGACGATCCCGGGCAGGCGCCGCTGGCCAGAGCCGGCGGCCGCTGACGCGGCCACACGATATCGACGCTGCGTGATCCGTCGTTTCCGGTTCGGCGGCGTTCAGAACGCGAAAATCCGTGTCTCACGGCGCGATCGGGCTCGCGTGATGCCTCATTCTCTCGGCGCTCGAGAGAAGAGGGCGCAGGAAATGCCGGGTGACCGATGTGCCCGCAGAGCGCGCCCCACTTATCGCCGTCATGTCACGCGCTTGCGGGCATCCAGTACGCGCTGCGGGGCAGCGATTGAATCACGATGTCTCTGGAACCCCGGATCGTCTTCTAGCAGTTGTGGCCGGGTTTCCGTCACGGCGCTGGAGGGCAACGGCCAGCCCATCGGCGGACCGCGTCCGAATGCGGCGCACGACCGGCAGCGATGCGGCTCTGCGATCAGTTCACGCTGGCCAGGAAGCCAGCCAGAATGCTCCGGCTTTGGCTGAGCGTCTCGATCCGTTCGTCGATCAGGCCGACCTGCCGAGCGAGTATCTTGCGCAGTTCGTTGCACGGCGTGAAAGCTGGACGGTTGTTCTGAACGCACGGAAGCAGTTGCTGGATCGTTTCGAGCGTCATGCCGGCAGAGCCAAGCATTCTGATCCGCCGCACGGTGTCCTCGTCCGTCGGGCTATAGTCGCGATAACCGGCGTCGGTCCGTTGCGGCGCAAGCAACCCTTCGGATTCGTAGTAGCGCAGCATTCGAATGCTGACTCCCGTCCTCCGGGAGAGTTCACCAATTTTCACCTGAAACCTCTTGACCCTGACAGTACTGTCAGACCTTACAGACTGTGCTCGTCCAAGTGAACAGCCTTGCGAAGGAGCAATGATGAAAACCTACCATTTGAATGGCCGTGCGGGTGCCGGTCGCCTTGTGCGCGCCGAAGTCAGTCAACCCGAACCCGCCGACGGAGAGGTCCGCATCCGGGTCGAAGCGGCAAGTCTCAACTATCGCGACCTCCTGATCCTCGACCGGGCAAGCCAGGGCGGGCTCGACGGCCGTGTGCCGCTCTGCGACGGCGCAGGCGTCGTCGATGCCATCGGCCCCGACGTCGTGCAATGGCGGGTGGGCGACCGCGTTGCCGCGTCGTACTTTCGCGATTGGGTCTCGGGGCCGTTCAAGACCAGCTATGTTCCGTCAGCGCTCGGCAGCAGCACGATGGATGGAATGCTGGCGGAGTATGTCGTGCTGCCGGCAACGGCGCTGGTCGCCGTACCGGCGCACCTGTCCTCGGTCGAAGCCGCGACCTTGCCCTGTGCTGGCGTCACGGCCTGGCACGGCCTCATCGCACGCGGCGGGATGGGCAAGGGCGACACGCTGCTGGTCCAGGGAACAGGTGGCGTCGCGCTGTTCGGCCTTCAGTTCGCAGTGGCGCTGGGGGCGCGGGCCATCGTGATATCCTCCTCGAATGAGAAACTCGCCCGCGCCAAGGCGCTGGGTGGCTCGATCCTCATCAACTACCGCGACACGCCTGACTGGGATGTCGTGCTGATGAAGGCGACGGACGGCGCGGGCGCGAGCCATATCCTCGAACTCGGCGGTCCCGGCACCTATGACCGATCGCTGCGATCGGTCGCCTCGGGCGGCAAGATCGTCCAGATCGGAGTTTTGACAGGGTTCGGCCCGAAGCCCGATCTCGCGCGCCTTCAATGGGAGAATGCCGACATCGTCGGTGTCACCGTCGGATCAGGCGAACATTTCGCCGCCATGAATCGCTTCCTGACCGACAACGCGATCCACCCGATCGTCGATCGGGTTTTCGGCTTCGACGAGGTACCCGAGGCGTATGCTCACCTCCGGAGCGGCTCGCATTTCGGCAAGGTCGTCGTCGAGCTTTAGCAGCCAAGGCTGGCTGCGAGGGCGCCGTCGCAAGGTGGTGGCGTTAGCGCCACCAATGCAAGCCGCGTCGCCCTCGATCCAGCCGACAAGCCGCAGGCAAGGGCGGAGCACGGTTCGCCGGGATGACTTTAGTGAGCCACAGCGTCACTTCACGGACGGCGGGTCCGGCGCAGTCGCGAGGCTCAACCGCAACTTGGTCGGTGAGCATGCTTCAAATGGCAAGTTGACACGACCTCCGAGCGCACGCCGATGGACGGGCGACTGCTGACGCCCGGCCGGCGGATCAGGAACTTGGAACGGTGGCGAGAATCTTTGTCGAGGCTGGCCGCCGGGCAACATTGCCGAGAATTCGAGCCAACCCATGTTGCCAATCGCCGGTGCGGGATATCTATTCAGTCTCGATTGAACGGATCAGGGATACACGAAATCAATATGCGGAGCTGACATGAATTGCCTCAATGCGCGGGTTTTCGCTGTCGCTTTTGCCAGCGTCATGTTTGCCTCGATCAACTGTGCGTCGGCACAAATCGTGGCACTCGGCCATAGTGCGGTCCGAGGTAATGTCGCCGAATCCGAAATGTGGCCGGCCGTCCTGGAGGGTTTGCTGCATGCACGGGGCTCTCAGGTGCATGTGGCAAATGCGGGAGTTTGGGGAGAAACCACCGGAAATACGCTTGCGCGGGTCCCGAGTGCTGTCCCGCAGGGGACCAGGATCGTTATCCTGGCGGACAATCCGGCTAACGATGTGCGGCACAATCTGAGTCCGGTTCAAGCCGCCGCGAATATCGCGGATATCAAGAGCCAGTTGAGGGCGCGCGGCATCAAGGTCGTCGACGCGATGGGGATTGTCATAGCGGTGGCGAGACAACCGGGCGGCGTAGGCCCCGATGGGCGTCATCTGAGCGTCGAGGGCAACAGGAAGGTCGCGGCAATATTGGCCGGGATGGTGCGATAGCGGCGCGGTGGATTCTAAGGGCAGGAGTGAATTCGGCGCTGCTATCGATCTCCTGCATTCGCACGCCATGCGCGGGCCTTCGCGGTCGTCGCTTCGACGAACGTGGTCTTGCCGGTTCGATAGGCGGCTATGTCCGCTTTTGACGACGCAGCGAGGGCTCGCTTGATCCCGGCGTAGGCGCGGGCTGCCTCGGGGTGCGCGCGAAGATAATCGCGAAACACCACGAGTGCCTCCCAACGCGGGTGAGACGGCTCCATCACATGCACGTGGTGAGTCCACGGTCCCGGAGGCCCCTTGCGGAAGAACAATTCGCCGGGGAGCCATGAGGCGTACTCCGGCACATATTTGTAGCCGCGTGCCTCCATCGGCGCGATGCATCGTTGTGTTGCCTGTTCAAGGCTGACGACGCCAACCAGGAGGTCGATGATGGGTTTCGATGGCAGGCCTGGAACCGCCGTGCTGCCGACGTGCTCGATGGCCAAGGCGGACGCGCCGAGCGCATTCGTGATGCTGGTGCGCTCCTGCTCGAATAGAGCTGGCCAGTTGGGGTCATAGTCGCAGACAACGATCGACCCGGCTCCGTATTTCTCCATGCCGCCCCCGAATGCGTCTCGCGAAAACCTTATCACGCCGGGAGCGGCCGAGGCTTCACGCCTCGGTTATTGGTGGTGCGCGCGGGGCATTTGTGGCCAGACCGAGCCGACCGTGGACCCGGCCACGTCGGCCGGCTGATGGCAACCGAGCTTGACCGATGGCTGGCGAGGATTTGCGCTTCGAACCTTACCGCGCAATGATCGTTTGCATGGTTGATCTCGAGCGAAACGGCATCGAGCAATAAATCCGGAGCGTCCACATGAAGTCGCGGATGAAGGTGCAGAAGACGCTCCGGAAGACCATTGGTGGCGCGGTCACGGCCCGCAGGCGCCGGGCGGGGGAGAAGCGGCGATGACCAGGCAGGCGCTCGTCACCTATATGCCCTTGGTGATGTCGCTGATGACCATTTATGGATATTGGGTCATCGGCAGCAAGAACTGGAAGTCCTGGTACGTGCCGCTCGCCACCCAAGTGCTCTGGTTTATCTGGATCGGGCTGTCGGGAAATTGGGGTTTCCTGCCCGCCGCCGTTTTCCTCACCGCCATCGCGATTCGCAATCTGTTCAAGTGGCGGCGGGAGGCGCTGCAGGCGGCCTGAAGGCCTCCGGTAGCCTCGCCACCAAGCCCCCAGCCCGACGGCCGATGACGTCACCGTGTGGCTCTCAAAGGATGTGCTGCGCTGGCTCGCGGTGGAGACGCGGGCCGGCCAAGCCGCGGCGATCGTTGAACTCGGTCTCGGGCAGCACGCGGTTGCGGGCGGCATGAACAAGGGACGGCACAAATAAAAAGCGGGGCTGACGAGGCCCCGCTCAAAGTTTCTCAGTGTCCCGCGATCTTACTTGATCTTGGCTTCGCGGAATTCGACATGCTTGCGCGCAACCGGATCGTACTTCTTCTTGACCATCTTGTCGGTCATGGTGCGCGAATTCTTCTTGGCGACGTAATAGAAACCGGTGTCCGCGGAGGACACGAGCTTGACCTTGATAGTGACCGCTTTGGCCATGTTCGGGACCTCTGTCGTGAGGAATTGATGGGAAATGGGAGCGCTGGCCGAAGCGGCCTGCATTTGGCCGGCAACCTAGCCGCTCAGGCCCCAAAGTCAAGGTTTTGCCGGCCAATGGCAGGACAAATCCGGGCCGCGCCTGCCAGTCTGACCGCAAGACCGGTCCGCAGTCTGCCAGAATACGCCCGTTAACCCTCGAAGAAGCGGTTTTTCGGTCGTGGCAGGCCGAGATTCTCCCGCAAGGTCCTGCCCTCGTACTCCCTGCGGAAGATGCCGCGCCGCTGCAGCTCCGGAATCACCTTGTCGACGACATCGTCGAGTCCGGCCGGCAGATACGGGAACATGATGTTGAAGCCGTCGCAGCCGTAGCTGGTCAGCCATTCCTCCATCTGGTCGGCGATCAGGGCGGGGGTGCCGACAAAGGAGAGCCCGCCATAGCCGCCGACCCGCTGGGCGAGCTGGCGCACCGTCAGCTTGTCGCGGGCGGCGACGTCGACCATGCGCTGGCGGCCGCTCTTGGAGGCATTGGTTTCGGGGATCGGCGGCAATGGCCCGTCGGGATCGAAGCCGGAAGCATCGGTTCCGAGAATCACCGACAGCGAGGCGATCGCGCTGTCGTAATGGACCAGGCCGTCGAGTCTCGCGCGCTTGTCCTTGGCCTCGTCCAGGCTGTCGCCGACCACGACAAAGGCGCCGGGCAGGATCTTCAGGTGCTCGCGGTCGCGGCCGAGCTTGTCCATGCGCCCCTTGATGTCGGCATAGAGCTTCTGGCCGTCGCTGAGGCTGCCGCCGCCGGTGAACACGGCTTCCGCGGTCTCCGCCGCGAGTTGCCTGCCGTCGTCGGATGCCCCGGCCTGCACGATCACCGGCCAGCCCTGCACCGGGCGCGCGATGTTGAGGGGACCGCGCACCTTCAGGTATTGGCCCTTGTGGTCGAGCACATGCATCTTGGCGGGATCGAAATACAGCCCTTGCTCGACATCGCGCACGAAGGCGTCGTCGGCGAAGGAATCCCAGAGGCCAGTGACCACGTCATAGAATTCGCGGGCGCGCTTGTAGCGCTCGGCATGGTCCATGTGATCGTCGAGCCCGAAATTCAGCGCCGCATCCGGGTTCGACGTGGTGACGATATTCCAGCCCGCGCGCCCGTCGGAGATATGGTCGAGCGAAGCGAAGCGGCGGGCGACGTGATAGGGTTCATCGAACGTGGTCGAGCCGGTCGCGATCAGGCCGATATGCTCGGTCACGGCCGAGAGCGCCGACAACAGCGTGAACGGCTCGAACGAGGTCACGGTGTGGCTGCGCTTGAGCGCATTGACCGGCATGTTCAGCACGGCGAGATGATCGGCCATGAAGAAGGCATCGAACTTGCCGGCCTCGAGCTTCCTGATCAGCTGCTTGAGATGGCCGAAATTGAAATTGGCATCGGGCCATGCGCCGGGATAGCGCCACGCCGCGGTGTGGATGCTGACGGGGCGCATGAAGGCGCCGAGTTTGAGTTGACGGTTTGCCATGTTGTTGTTCCCGATCGTTTGCGTCAGGAGAGATGGGGAGCCGGGACCTCGAAGTCATGGGCACGGGGCGAGAAGGTTGTTGTGATTTGAGCCAGGTGAGCAGAAGGAAATCACCGTCATTGCGAGCGAAGCCATCCAGTCTCTCTCGTGCGGCAAAGGCTTCAATAGGAAGCACGGCGACGGTTCATCCAGGGCGCCCACGAGGGGCGACCCTCGTGGTCGCCCGCTGACGATGTCGGCCCGGCTCGGGCCGCGCTAATGTCCCGCCCGCTGATCGAATGCGGAGAGCACCGCGAGCGTCATTGCCGTGACGCCGGTTTCGATGGTCGGCTTCGGCACCGGTGCGAACAGCGGCGAATGGTTGCCGGGGAGGGGCGTGCCGGTCTTGCGGGCGGTATCGACGCGCTCGGGATCGTAGACACCGATGTTGAAGAACATCGAGGGCACGCCGGCGTTGACGAATTCCGAATAGTCTTCGCTAGTCGTGTTCGCCGGCGCCACATTGAACTTGTCGCCGAATGCCGCTTTCAGCACCTTTTCGGCGGTGCCGACGACGGCGGCGTCGTTCACCACGGCCTTGGTGCCCTCGTCGAGACGAATGTCGGGCGCCGGCGCATCCGCCATCGCAGCGACCGCTTTTGCGGTCCGCTCGATTCCGGCCAGCATTTTCGCGCGCACCTGCGGCTTGAAGCTGCGGATCGTGCCGACCACGATCGCCTCGTCAGGAATGATGTTGCCGGCAGTGCCGGCATGGATGGCGCCGATCGTGACCAGGCCGAATTCGGTCGGGTCCTTCTCGCGACTGATCACGCTCTGCACGTCGACGACGAAACGGGCCGCCATCATCACGGGATCGATGGTCACCTGCGGAATCGCGCCATGGCCGCCGCGGCCGTGGAACCTGATGAAGAGGCCATCGACGTTGGACGACCCGACTCCGACCCGATAGCTCACGTAGCCATAGGCACCATTTCCGTCATGCAGGGCAAAGCCCGCGTCGGGCTTTGGAAACCGCGTGAACAGTCCATCGGCGATCATGGCCCTTGCGCCCGCGACCTCTTCCTCCGCCGGCTGGGCAATGAACATCAACGTGCCCTGCCATTGGTCCTTGAGCCCGACCAGCGTCTTCGCCGTGCCGACCCAGCTTGCCATATGAATGTCATGGCCGCAGCTATGGGCGACGAAGGTCTCGCGGCCGTTCCAGGTGGTCTTGTCGTGGCTTGCATAGGGCAGGCCGGTCTTTTCCTCCATCGGCAGCGCGTCGAGTTCGGTGCGCACCATGATGGTGGGGCCGTCGCCGTTCCTGTAGATCGCGACCACGCCGGTCTTGCCGACTCCTTCGGTGACCTCGAAGCCGAGCGCGCGCATCTCGGCGGCGAGTTTTGCCGCGGTCTTCACCTCTTGAAAGGCGATTTCCGGATGGGCGTGGATGTCCTTGTAGAGCGCGTCGAGCTTTGGGTAGTCGATTTCGACCGACGTCTGGATCGTGGCCTTCAGCTTGACGACGTCGAGCTCGGCGTGCGCCTGCAGCGGGAGTGCGGCGCACAGTGCGACCGATGCGAACAGTGAGGTGACAATCTTTTTCATCGCATCCGCGCTCCCTGATTGTTCGTCCTGTGAACTTCGAAACTAGTCACGGCGCTTCGCCGAGCACATCCTTCTGCATCTTGCCCCCGTAGAAATGAAAGAACGGCACCGCTGCGTCATGGCGCAGCGGCCCGGTGGCCAGCCGCTTTTCCAGCACGCCCAGCACGTTCCGGGTCATCGGGTGCAGGTCGGCCAGCGGCTGTGAGCCGATCTCGACCCAGACCAGTTCGACCAGTTCGGCATCGGCATGAATCACGCCCTCGACGCGATGGGCGATGGCGGAGGCATCGGCCGTGAAAAAGCGGGTGTCGAAGCGCCTGACCCGGCCAGGCGGGGTGATCGCGCGCGCGATCAGGAACAGTCCGGAGGGATCGGGCAGCAGTCCGGCTTCGGTGAACGGTGCCCAGGGGCCGTCGAGCTTTGCTGCGGGCCCTTCAGCCCTGCGCCCCAGGCACAGCCCGGTCTCCTCGCAGGCCTCGCGGATCGCGGCGATTGCGAGCGACTGGGCCCGCGAAGCCGTGATCTTCGGGCTGCCCTTCAACAGATTGGCCTCGAGCTCTTTCGGAATCGACGCGGCCACCGGAACGCGGTGATCGAATTTGTCGACCCGGCCACCCGGGAAGACGAACTTGCCGGGCATGAACACGACCTTGTCGTGGCGCTTGCCGACCAGGACCTTGGGCACCGGCCCGCTGCGATCGACCAGGATCAGGGTCGCGGCGTCCTTCGGTCGGTAGTAGGGATGGTGATCGGCCTCTTTTTCGGCCGGCTTTTCTTCTGTGGCCTGCGCCGCGTCGGTCATTGCCTTCCCCGTGGATACGTTCTTGTTCTTATCTACACCGGTGGAACGCCGTCCGCCGGCGCGTCATCGAAGCCGTGCATGCGTAGCGCCCATTGCAGCCCGACCACCGCGCCCTTCACCGGCTGCAACAAAGCGAGCGAGCCGAACAGGGTCATCGACAGATAGATCGACAGCTGCAGCGCCATCGGCGGCGCATAATTGGTCTCGATGAAGAGCGCGAGCGGGACCACGATGTGGCCGACGATGACGATGACGAGATAGGCCGGCAGGTCGTCGGCCCGGTGCGCCGTGAAATCCTGGGCGCAAACCGAACAGCTATCCGCGGTCTTGAGGTAGGCGCGAAACAGCTTGCCTTCACCACAGCGCGGGCAGCGGCCGCGCAAGCCGCGTTTCAGCGCGGTCCAGACGTCGCGCTTCTCGACAAGTCCGTTCTCGCGGGTCCACACCTTGGTCGCTGTGCTCATCACTTCCATGACTTGCCTTTCTTCGACTTGGTCGATCCCTTGTTGATCGAACCTTTCCCGGGCTTGGCTGGCTTGCGCTCCTTGGCGCGTCCGGGCTTTGCCTTCGGATGGCTCGCGCCCTTGGCTTTTGAATCCCTGGCCTTGGACCCCACGGATTTGGAACTCTCGGGCTTGAAACCCTTGCCGCGGCGGCTGCGCGGCGCGGCCTGGCCTTCCGACAGCAGTTCGAACCGCAGCGCGCCGGCGATAGGGGCAGCTTCTACCAGACGAACGTCGACGACGTCACCCAGCCGGTGCATGGCACCGCTGCGCGAGCCGACCAGCGCATGGCGCGCTTCGTCATAGTTGTAATATTCGGTGCCGAGCGTGCGGATCGGGATCAGCCCGTCGGCGCCGGTATCCTGCAGCTTCACGAACAGGCCGGCGCGGGTGACGCCGGAAATGCGGCCCTGAAAACTGGCGCCGATGCGATCGACCAGATGATGCGCGATCAGGCGGTCGGCGGTCTCGCGCTCGGCCTTCATGGCGCGCCGCTCGGTGACGGAAAT
>Ga0105237_10009434_pt1 | contig 10454 bp, 11 predicted proteins | sample KBSC24metaG_FD_81520 | JGI IMG/M metagenome (GOLD analysis project Ga0105237, IMG submission 81520) | Corn rhizosphere microbial communities from Kellogg Biological Station, Michigan, USA - KBS C2-4 metaG | ecosystem: Host-associated > Plants > Roots > Rhizosphere > Soil | place: Michigan, USA... | reverse complement strand
CGGCCACAGTGGGGCAAACGGATCAGCTGGAGAAACCGGCTCGCAAGGCACTCACGGTTAGTTCACGGTCGGCCGGCAGGCCCAGACCAGGACGCCCGCATCGCCATCGCCTACGTTCGTCAGCTGCCGCCGGAATGGGCGTCGGCGCGTCACCGTGTTTCATCGGATGGAGCGAGCCATGCCAGCGTGCTGCGAAGTGCACGTTCCTAGGTATCGCCAATCTCACTATCTGCAACCGAAACCCATTGTGCAGTAACACATTTACGCCCATCAGAAAGCTCGTTGTCGTAGTTGATTCCGCCACCTCGGCGCAACAGGCTGGTATTGAGACGCTGCAGTCCGCCACCTTCCCTGAGCCATTGGTCTGCAGCGATCTTGCGTCCGTCGTCAGTCGCGCTTGCGATGAAACCATCCGCTGTGCGTTCGAGGACAACATCGCATCGTTTGGCTCCGGATTTGGCGGCGTTGTTAGCGAGGTCGTCGAGGATGAGGTGTGCGAGGACCCGGTCCGGGCGGCGCATGGAGCCTTCGGGTGGGTCGAAGCTGAATACGATCGCGTACTCGCCGCCCAGTGCACGAAGATTGGCCGCAAGCTGTCCAGGCCAGTCGATGTCGATGTCGGCGGCCGCGTCCATGGCTAGCAGCTGGCGGTAACCGCCTTCAACCTTGAGCCAAACAGCGGAGGGCCATCGTTTAGGTTGACACCGAGCGCGCATGGTGGTGGCTCCTGCCGCAGTAGCGGCGTTAGCCCCACGATCGGTGTGAGCGCCGTCATCGTGGGGCTTCTGGTCGCCCATTCGGTGGACAACTATTTGGTAGGCGGCGCGAAGCTCCGTCTCGGTCGTAGAGCCTCGCTGGTGGATCGGCATCTTCGGTGCAATCAATCGAGGATGGTGAGAACGAATCCGTCGTCGATGTCCGGCCCTCTCACCGTGTATCCGAACGCGCCCTGTAGGGCGGGGTTCTGCCATTTCGCCGCGCGGGATTGGTAGTTGAAGACGAGCTCCTTGGCCTCGCCGCCGAATTCGAGGATCCGTCGATCGCGATGTCACTGGGGTGGCTGTGGTGGGCACCGCTTGTCGAGATCAAGTAGCGAGTGCTCAGGCCGTTACGCAACGCAGAAGCTTAATAACGCTCTCCAACAATGCATCCCGTCGGGTCAGCGGTGTTGTCGATGCCTTTTGGCCGCGCCCGTCTTGGGCAGCAGTGGCGTGGCCAGCCGCCAGATTCTGTAGCTCTCGGGCGCGAGACCGATCGACCCCGCTGATGGTCGAACTCCATGAAACATGCGGTCGTGCGCCATGAAGTCGGTGTTCTACCGGCTTTGAGTGGCATCGAGCAATAGGGATATTGCGATGTCGTCCAGGGGTACCGCGGTATTGGCCAGAACGATGACCGCGGAGGAATGGTTACAGTCGAGGGCCAGCATGCTGGAAAAGCCTCCCGTTGCGCCGTTGTGCCAGGTGATGTCCACCCCGTCGATGCGATCGGTAAACCACCCGTAGCCCACCCTGCTGTGGCCGTCGGCATCCCAACGGGGCTCCAGCGCGGCGAGGCCCAGCGCCGTGCGATCGAGTAACGCTTGCGCGTAGCGAGTCATGTCGGCGGGTGTTGAGCGCACTCCGCCGGCGGGCGCGTAGGCGCCCAATGTCCATGGCTGCTCAGCTCTGCCGTGCGCGTTCCATCCCGTGGAGGCGTTAGGGGGTAGGTCATCAGCGGTCAGGGGGGTGGTTGATTGCGTCATGCCCAGGGGGGCGAACAGGTGGCGGTCGAGCAAGTCGGGGTACCCGGTTCTGGCGTGGGAAGCGAGGGCTTGGCCGAGTAGCGCTACGCCGAGATTGGAGTACGAAAAGTGGCCTCTTGCGGTGACCTTCGTCGCCTGCGCGTGTGCGAGAAGGCTTGGGAGGTCGGCGGTATAGGGGTTGCGGTGGCGCAGGATGGCGACGATCGCACTGGCACGATCCTTCAAACTGCTGGCGATTCGCGGCAGGCCGGACCGGTGGCTGGCTAGCTCTTCCAATGTGAGGTCAGCGGCATGGCTGCTGCCGAGGTCGAGCAGGCTTCCCACTGTGGTGTCGGCTCTCACCCCGCCGGCATTGACGGCGTCGGCGAAGAGCAGCGCCGTCATGGTCTTGGTGACGGAGCCGACTTCGTATTCGGTGTCGGGTCCCGCTCCAAAGTGAGCATCGCGCGGCACATACTCTTGGATGTGCACGACGCTGATGTGGTCGCGAATGTTGGCGGCTCGTACCAGGGGTTCAAGCTGCTCGATCAGGTGTCGGTCACCGGTTGCAGGTCTCAGTGTGGCCAATCCTCGGGCTGCGTCGCTCACGAAGCCCTCAGATGGGTGACCCAGCGAGGATCGAAATCCGGGTGATCCGCATAGATCATGGCCAGCCGCCCCAGCACGGGCTGCATCGCGTGGACGTTGCCATCTTCGCCCGATGCGACGTTCCACGTGATGCGGCGCAGCGCGTCATCGACGAGCCGGCGCTTGAACGCCGTGTCACGCAGACCGCGCGTCGAGAGGTTGCGTCCACCGGCGCCTGCGCTTCGACGCATTGAGCTCAGCGCGGCCCGCTCATCTTCTGCTATTCGGGCAAGAACGAAACGCACGACGTTCATGAGGCCATTGTTGTCGATAGGCGGTGCTGCGCAACAGACTATGTTGCCTTGACGTCGGATCAGCGAAATCGCAGCTGGATCTGATCGATCTCGATTGTTCGGGGCGAGGCGCAGGCGCCCTTGGTCGCGTTGCCGACTGCATCGGGCATCGATGGGTGAAGCGCCGGAGCTGACAGTATGGTGGGGTGTGAGACTGTCGGGCAGATCTTCCAAGGACGTTGTCAAGGGATGGCTTGCGGAGATTCCCGGGTTTTGGCGCGATGGCGTCGGGCATCGGGGAGTCGACGGAAACCGGCTGCTGTTGGGCGTTGATCGTGACAAGGCCGTACCGGTTGCCGAAAGGTGAGCATCGAGATCGGCATGCTCTGATCCTTCGCCGTGCGAGCTGCGCGGCCTATGACGGAGCGATCGACTTGTTGAAACGGCCCGTTCAAATGTCCAAGGCGCCGTTCGTCGGGGCCACCGCTGACGGCGAAACAGCAAAGCCCTTTAGCCCGACGACAGACCCAGCCCAATGTTCGCCACATAGCCAGAAGCTCATGGACGCTGATCGAGCAAATCGCGGAGCTGCATGATGGCGAAGCGCACTTGGGCGTTTTTGGCCGCATTGCACACTGGGCAAAAGCATCAGAAATCCTGTGAGAGCGCCTATGAAAAGCTGTGGATCAACAATTTGCAATTGTTTAGGATTTTGCTCAGTGCACATACTTGAAGAAAGCTATGCAGCTTCTATTTCTATGCTCTACTGTTTGGCCATCGGGAGCCGATTCTCGGGGCTCCGATCGACGCACTAGCCGGCAACGGTGTGCTGGCGGGCACGTCATTGGTTCGGGGGGGCCAGAATATGCTGTGCAAGATATTGAAGTTCGCATCAATCCGCAAACTGCCATCGGATCACTCAAGCCGAAGGTGGCCGAGGTATTTGGATTTGCCACCAACGGTCGGCGAGGCACTTTCCCTCCGTGTGTGTTTCCCTCCGTCTACGCCGGAAATCGCGTGACGGTGAAGAAAGGCCTAACTCCCGTTCGATCGGAAGGCCCGGCACATCCAACGACTACGGGCGCAGCGCCGTTGGCCTCTTTGATGGGCGATCTACGGGCAGTGGACGTATCTAGTCTTTCGGGGGTATCCCAGTCAACACTGTCGCGTCTATGGGACAACCCGCGCTGGATCGAACGGGTCGAAGGAGCCACGCTGTCGAAGTTGATGGCAATTTCTCCAACAACTGGCAACTACGTGCGGCGATGGGGTGAAGACCAACGACTCCAAGTCGCGATGCAAACCGCCCACGCGGCCGGCATTCGCCTGCGCCAAGGTGCAGTTGCCCACCTCGTTCGCTCCGCGCCAGTATCGGCGGTGATTGGAGCCTTGTCCGCCGTCACGGAAATGATGCAAGGACGCCATGACAATGCCAGCAGAATGTACTCCGTCTGCTGGGGGCAAAAGAACAATGGGGTAATGGATGCCATCTTGTCTGGCGGCTCGGCGGCAGTATTTGAAGATCTCGACACAATTCTCACGGCTGCCGAGGTGTTCGCGGTGACCACTCCAGGATTCACCGATCTCAATCAGATAGTCGGATACGGCATAGTTCTGCACAAACTGATAACGCATGGCGTAACCCAGCCACGTCGTATCCTCGACGAACAAAACCCCTTGACATTTCTCACTAGAAGCTCCGCGATCGCACGAATTCTGTCCGAAAATGATTTGTCATTCGTAGAATGGTATCGAAACAGGGTTTCCGCGCATCGCGACCTGATGTTCATGGAGTTATGGTCACATACAACCTACGCAAATGACGTGCCGATTTGGCGCCGACTGCCGAAGACGGCGACACTGATATCGACCGCAGCAATGACAGCCACCGATATTCAGACCCGGAACGACGCGTACGTGTACTACCTCCTGGTGGTCGCGCTTCCCTTGCTTGTAAGGATGGACCCCCGGCTTGCCCGACACCGTCCATCGCTAACCTCGGCGCTCACAGCAGCAGAAGAACATGCCGACGGACGCATACGGACGGCAGCTCACAACATACGCGTCAGCCTCGACCTGAAGCTGCAATGAAGACCCACGCGACGGGGACAGCGACCCTTCGCTAGTCGCGGCATCGTTCACAGGCCTAAGTGTTTGTGACCGGTGTGGCCCACACCGGCCCGTTCAACGCAACCACTCGCCGGACACTCAACGATCGCTGATCCAACGACGTGGGTTCGTCGAGTCCGTGTCCGCCGCGGGTCAGGTCGGGTTCGGCGCGCGCCTTGGCGAGGTTCGGCGCAACCAAGCGACCAACACGAAAAAGACTGTTCACCAACGCTGTTCACGCTACCGCGCGCCCGTCTCTCAAGCCTTCCGCCGCGCGAGAGCATATTGCTCGGTCAATTGCAAACCAAATTTCGGTGGCGGAAGTTGCGTTGCCGCTGTCCCCAATGGCGTCGACGATTCGTCGCGTGGCACCCGTAGGGGAACCACGAACGTCGAAAACACCAGGAGAGGAAGATTATGCGCACCAAGCAATTCCGCTACACCACGGGTGCGGTGCTGGCGGCGACCGTCGCGATGACTGTCGCGTCCGGCCCAACCGCATTGGCCGGTCCCGCAGGCATCATCCCCGAGCAGTCTGCGGCGGACTCAAACCTCAGCGCCAGCATTTCATCGGACATCGCCCTGCGGCCGCAAGCCCTCGCCGACATGGCGCAGCACGCCGTCGATGCCGGCGTCGCCGGGGCCGCAGGCGCCCTGGCGGGACGTGCCGTCGGATTCAGAAAGAAGTCCAGTTCGACGGGCGCTGCCATCGACTCGGGTCAGGGTGGAAACGACACCCAGTTCGACGCTCCGACTAGCTAGTCGGCTCCCGGCTGCGCGCACGTTACGGCCGGGGCATGAGTCAGTCTCATGCCCCGGCTCACCGATCGGGTCCAATCAGAAAGGCGACATTGTGAATGCCAACACCGACTTCGAACACCCCACACACAAGATCCACGTCCGAATCCTGTTCTGCGCTCTCGTCGGTGCGCTTGGTGCGTTCGCACTGTGCACCGCGTTCTACAACTTTCCCGACTCCACGGTGAAGTCTAGGGTCAGCCCCGCGGTCAACGCCGTGGTGCAGCCGTGGCTCGAACAGGACTGGCACCTGTTTGCACCAACGCCGGGAACGTCGAACACCCACCTGATGGTGGGTGCTCGGATTCGCTCGAACGACGGGACGATCGTCGAGACACTCCCATTCGATGTGCAATATCCGGTCGAAGACCTCGTCAAGGCGAATCACGTCCTGCCCACCAAGCTGCCCGGGGTGACGTTAGCTGCACAGGAGCGGATGGCCGACTACGCAACCGAATTGGCGGCAATATCGCGCGCCCCCGAAGCGACACAGGCCGAGCTGCATACCGAGCTCGACAAACGGTACCAACCGGCACTCGACCAGATCGGGCGGTTCATGTCTCGATGCGCGCAGGACCGGTTCGGTACGGCTCAAATCCTGGCGGTACAGGGAACGTTCACCACCACGCCCATCACACCGTTCTCCGCGCGCTACGCGAACAACCCTGCGCCCATGCCCACGAAGATCGTCGTGACCACCAGTTGGGATCCCTTCGTGGCCGACATCGCGAATTGAGGCCGACGTGACAATCATCTGTGCCACAGCTACGCGGCTGGACGCCTGCATCACCAGAGCGTCGGCCGGATTCAACCGCCTCATTGGTATCGCGATACTGCGGATCGTCATCGGGATTGCCGGAGTCCAGTTCTACGTCTCCGATTATGTTCACCGCGAGTTTCTCTGGGGCCCAAACAGCTACAACTCGCTCACTGACGCATCGCACCAGCTGCGCCGCGGTCAGTTCTCGCTGTACTTCCTCGACGATTCCAACGTCTGGTTCAATGTCGTGTTCCATCTCGGCCTCGCCGCGGCGATCGGGTTCACCATTTTCGGTGGCCGTTGGCTCACACTTGTGCACGCGGTCATGCTCTGGTCGATCTATCTGCGCAATCAAGACATCCTCGAGGGCGGTGACAATCTCGCGCGAATTCTAATGTTGTTCATGGCATTCACCGTGTCCAACGCCTACTTCGCACCCGGCGCGAAACAACGACGAGTAATGCTCGAGTCCGAATCTGTTCAGCGACCGGTGATTCCCTTGTTGCACAACGCAGCCGCCACGGCGATGCTGGTGCAGATCGCGACCGTATATTTCGTAGCGGGATACCTCAAGGCCACCGGCGAGATCTGGACTAACGGCACCGCCATGTATTACATCAGCCGCATCCACCAATTCTCCATGTTTGCCTGGTATCCGCAGGCGATGAACAACGCCTACCTGGGATGGGCGGTCAACTACTTCACGATCATCGTAGAGATCGCCGTACCGTTCGTTATCTGGAGCAAGCGCGCCACCATCCGCAAACTCGTCACAGTGTCGTTGGAAGGGATGCACGTCGGCATCATGGTATTTATGGGGCTCGCCGCGTTCGGGCTCATCATGATCGGCGCCGACTCTATGATCCTGACCGACCACGACTATCAGACCCTCACCGGGCACGTGCGCAGGGTCACGGCCAGCATCCTGGGCCGGCTCGGGCGCTCATTCGACCCACCAATCGCCCCGACTGGCACCCCACCGATGACACCATCACCGACTGAACCACGTCGCACTCGACCGACGCCAGAACAAGTTGGGGTTTAAATGCGTTGTCACGGCGGCGGCGTCAGGCATGCCAGTAGTCTGGTGCATCGTCGTCACCTTGAGCGTGTTCGGCGGGATCACGACTCGAGGCGTGACTGGCGTGCGCCCGACGCTCGCTCGGGCAGTTGCAGAAATGCTGGCACGCGATCGCGAGCGTATTTCGCGATCAACCTGTTTCATCAATGCAGTGAACCGCCCCGGGGCGGTTCAACACGATGTCCAATTGGACACGAAAGTGAGATTTCCGTAGCGGCGGGGCAGGACTACAGCCGCAGCCGCCCGGGGGTAGTCAGCCAACAGCAGCCAGCAGCAGCGGTGTCGGTTCTCAAACGTGATGTCATTCTCAGATTCGATGTCATCGCTGACTCATCAATGACCAGATGCGAGCGAGTTGCTATGTCTTGCGCGGAGGTAGGGCTGACGGAACTTGGTAGATTGCCGTCGTGGTCAGCCGTGCTCTGTTGTTCCTAGACGTGGACGGCACCCTACCGCCCAACTATGGAGAAAAACTCGATGCGACGCTTGTCGATTGGCAGGAATGGCAGACTCGCCGCAACCCACGGCTGCCGCGCATCGATCGTTCGCATGGTCAACGTCTGCAGGACCTTGCCTGCGATTTAGTCTGGGCCACGGCCTGGATGCACCACGCCAACGAGGTGATCGCCCCGCTTCTGGGGCTCCCACCGTTGCCGGTGGCTGATCTGCCCGAAGCGCCGCTGGAGGATCCAATCGGCACCCTGGGCTGGAAGACGGCGGCGCTGGTCGCAGCTGCTGAGGGACGTCGCTTTGTTTGGCTTGACGACGAGATTTCTGACATCGATCGCGCATGGGTGAGCACACATCACGAAGGGGCTGCTTTGCTCCATCGTGTCGATTCAAGGTCGGGGTTGACCGAAGCCGATCTCACCGCAGTCGGCGAGTGGCTCGATTTCTCGGAAAACGAGACCGGGCAGGTGTCAGAGAGTTAAGCGGAAAGTGTGTCGCTGGCCGAATTTGATGAAGCCCAACCGCTGCAGTTGACAATGGCCGTGAGGGCAAAAATTAAGCGGCGCAAGAGTTCTCATCGGGTTTCCCCGTTGACCTTCGATTGCGGCCTCGGTGTCTCGCGCGGTCGACGCGGAGCGAATCCGGCTCGCCAAGCGAGGGATCGTGGCTCCGTCTAAATCGGCGGGATCAACGAGAATCCCTCCTCGACCCTCCTCGCTGGTCGGGACGGCCCGAAGGGCAGTCTCGTCGACGGCACCCTGCTGCCGGGCGATGGAGAGAAGCGCGATCCGGCGCGTGTCGACTGGCAGGAGTGGCAGAACGACCGCAATCCGCGGCTAGAGGGCATGGACCGCACGCATGGTGAGCGTCTGCTGAGCCTCGATTGCGATCTGATCTGGGCCACGGCCTGGATGCACCATGCCAACGAGGTCGAGGATCTCTCGGTCCGCCGCGAGGCCCGGTGAATTCGTCGACAGTCGAGCACGCCGGATCGAAAGGCTCATGTTGTCGGCTGTCGGCCGCCGGTAGAGTCACCCGCGTCGCGGGGGGGCGAAAAATGGGATGCGTTCTGACATTGCGTGAATCTACGGTCTGCAGGACGACGGTGGCTAGACAATGACCTCCGATGCGCTGGTACAGCCGCATTCCCCGGTACGCTCGGTGGCCGCCGTAGGTGAACTGGACCGCACGGTCGACTGGCGACGCTTGGTGTGGGCGGGCCACGGTGTCGCCCTCCTTGCGCTGTGCGCCATGGTGTTCGGTGCGATCCTGCAGGCGGTGAGCACCGTGGTCAGCGGCCGACTTGCCGCCAGTCCGTCGTGGTCTACGGTGTCGATTCTGGCGGGATGTCTGATCGGCAGTGCGATCGTCGACACCGCAGGGCGCACCGTATGGGCCGCGATGGTCGATCGTGCCGAAGGCCGGCTGCGGGGCGATCTTCTGACTACCGCGTTGGCGCAGCCGCTGGCACGGCTGTCCGAGCAGGCCGTCGGCGAGATCATCGATCGCGTCGATGACGACGCTGCGGCCGTCGGCGGCCTCGCGCGCCACCAGTTGTGGGATGCGATGCGCACCCTGACCAACGCGGTGCCCATGTGGATCGTCGCGGGACTGACCTGGTGGCCCGCGTGGATCATCTTTCCCGTGGTAGCACCTCTCACGGTGATGATCGTCCGCCCGCTGTTGCGGGAGCTGAAGGACCGCAAAGTCGAAGAGGAGATGGCCTGGACCGATCACGCTGCCATCCTTGAAGAGGCCATCGCCGCCCGAGATGATCTGCGCACCAGCCTCGGCCAGGCCTATGTCCTTCGGCGAGCGGCGGAACTTTCAGGCACCATCCAAAGGAGGTTCGGCGCTGCGGTCGCGGTGGAGTCACGAATCACCATCCGGGCCGGTGGACTGCTGCAGGCACTATCGGCTGGTGTCCTGCTTGCCGGGGTGGCGCTGGTCGTCGACGGACGTTTGGGCGTCGCCGACGTGGTGACCTTGGTGCTGGTGAGCGCGGTACTGGTCGGCGAGATCACCGGGCTTGCCCGACAGCTGCCTGACCTGCAGGCCGGCATGGGTGCCGTGATCCGGCTGCGGCAATTTCTGGCCGCCGAATCCGAGCCGGTCGGCGGTGCACCCGTTCCGGACGGGCCCATCGACGTCGTGTTCGACGACCTGCAGTTCGCTTATGCAGAGGGAACTTTCACACTTTCGGACATCCGGCTGCGCATCGAGGCCGGCACCACGTGTGGCATCGTCGGGCGCACCGGGTCGGGCAAGTCGACACTGGCGTCGCTGGTCTCGCGCGCGGTGGAACCAGAACGCGGCTCTCTGTACCTCGGCGGGACGGACATCTGTGACCTTGATCTGCACAGCCTTCGATCAGCGGTCGGGGTGGTCACCCAGCGCACCGAGATCGTCGCTGGCACGTTGGCCGACAACGTTGCACTGTTCGCCGATCTTCCCAAAGCACGTGTGCAAGCGGCGATCGACGAACTGGACCTGACCGATTGGGTCGAAGGACTTCCCGACGGTCTGGACACGATGTTGGGGCCCGGCGGAACGACGTTGTCGGCGGGTGAGGAGCAGCTCGTCGCATTCGCCCGGCTGCTGGTCCGCGATGTCGGTGTAGTCATCTTGGACGAAGCGACCGCGCGGATGGAT
>Ga0105237_10009433_pt1 | contig 10455 bp, 4 predicted proteins | sample KBSC24metaG_FD_81520 | JGI IMG/M metagenome (GOLD analysis project Ga0105237, IMG submission 81520) | Corn rhizosphere microbial communities from Kellogg Biological Station, Michigan, USA - KBS C2-4 metaG | ecosystem: Host-associated > Plants > Roots > Rhizosphere > Soil | place: Michigan, USA... | reverse complement strand
TCCGCCATATCGGATTCTCGCAGCAGGTCCGAGTCGTCACGGCCAAAGAGAACGAAACCGTGGTGGTCGACTTCGCGCTGTCGGCCAATATCAACACCCTGGATCAAGTAGTTGTGACCGCAACCGGTGCGCAACGCTATCGCGAGCTGGGGCATATCGTAACGAAGATCAACGCCGACTCCGTCGTCCGCGAGGCGCCGGTGACGAGTTTGAGCGAGCTCCTCACGGCGCGCGTCCCGGGCCTGCAGGTGCTGACCAACAATGGAGGCATCGCGGGCGGCGAAGTCGCGCTGCGCGTTCGGGGGACCTCCACTACCTCACTAGATCCACAGCCAATCGTCATTGTCGACGGCGTCCGGTACAAGAGCACCAACTTTACCGCCTACGGCGAAGATTATCGTCCCTTCAACACGGAGCCGCGGAGTCCACTCAATGACTTGAACGTGAATGATATCGAAACCGTCGAGGTGGTCAAAGGACCCTCCGCGTCGACGCTCTACGGTCCCGATGCCGCTAATGGCGTAATTGTCGTGACGACGAAACGTGGGCGTGCGGGCGCGCCACAATGGCATGTATACGCGTATCCGGACTTGAGCACCTTGAGCGTGGGTGGGGATGGGCGTCTCAATGCACAGCGAGCGTATCAAGGGTGGGGGCACATTCCCAATACCACGACGTTGTATCAGGGACAGTGCACCATCCAGGCGCAAGCAGCCCAACTCTGCGTCCTCGATAGCCTGACGGTTGCGCCGTTACCGTCCAACGATCCCAAGACGTCCATCGTGGCCAAGCAGCGTCCGCAGTGGCATTCAGGGGCCAGTGTGAGCGGTGGAACCCCGACCTTATTGTACTTCTATTCCGGTAACTATGATTCACAGACCGGGATGCTCCATTTGTCGCCCGCCGCACAGTCGGCACTCAAGCAGCAGCTTGGCGTCAGTACACTCAGTGATGCGATTCGTACGCCAAATTCGCAGCAGACACTGAATCTCCATGCCAACATCTCGTCGCAGCTGACGCCCAAGGCAAGCATCGGGCTGGCCGCCAACTACACGCAAGCCTCGCAGCGGTCCATGGACATCACGGATTTGTTCGAGAGCCAGAACCTCGGTTTTGGCGCTGCGCCAGGAGACGATTCCACGACGATCCGCAATATCGTTCGTAGTGCGTCACAGTGGACCAGTTTCATCTCGACGTCGGAGCAGCAAATCCATCGCTTCACGACAACACTAAACGGGTCGTTTCGGCCCTGGGACTGGCTCCAGGCCGATGCCAGTATTGGGACCGACTTGGACAATACCGCGGACCGCGGCGTCCGTCCCGCGAATGCACTCTATAACGGTGATGGCGGCGAGGCGGACGAACAGCGGCGTGGCAATACTAACCGCAACGCGCATCTCGGTGCCACAGCGACGGCCCATCCAGGCATCTGGAGCTTCCGCACGTCCGCCGGTGCGGATTACAGTTACGTCAATCAAGATGGGTTGAACACCACGGGATATAACTTGGCGCCAGGGAGCTCGGATCTCTCGACGGCCTCGTCTCAGTCGGTACAACGCCAGTGGTTGGAAACCGTCTCGCTCGGGACGTATGGTGAAGAGGTGATCGGCCTGCACGACCGACTGTTCCTGACCGGATCACTCCGGCTCGATGGATCGACCTCGTTTGGCGACGCGTATCAACCGCATCCCTTTCCCAAGCTCGGTGCGTCATGGGTCGCATCCGACGAGCCGTGGCTGGCGGCGCTTCACCGGTATGGCGTGGACGAGATTCGGCTCCGCTACTCATATGGCGCGGCCAGTCGGTACCCCACGTCCGCGATGAAGCTCGGCATTGTCATACCTGAAAATCTCTTCGTTGAAGACAACACCAAGGCAACGTTCTATCGGTATTCCCTCGCCAACCCGGTTCTTCGTCCCGAGCGAAGCCGAGAGTCGGAGTATGGCGTCGACGCCACGCTGTTGTCGGTCGTCCAGCTCGGCGTGACGTGGTATAACCGAAAAACAGACGACGAGTTACAGCTGCTGGCGGCACCGAATGGTTTCCTCGGTGGGTGGGCCAATGTCGGTGACTTGACGGCGCGTGGATTCGAGACCACGGTCGACGTTCGAGTGTTCGAGTCTAATCGAGCGACGGGAACGATGCGGTTCACGTATGCCAACAACACGAATATCGTCCGCAGTGTCGGAGCCGCCTCCCAATCGATGAGCGAACTGGGAAGCGTCGTGGTGGGCTATCCCATCAACGCGGCCTTTGGGAGCCGTACAATTGGTGCGGTGGATAGTGCTGGTGGCGTACAGGACGGCTTCATTTCGAATCGAGACGAAGTGCTGTCATCACCGCTCGAATATCTGGGGCCGCTCATCGCGCCCAAAACCTACACGATCACCCCCGCACTGGCGCTGTTCGGTGGTCAGATTCGGGTGACCACGCTGTTCGATCGGCAATCCGGCGGTGTCCAGTTCAATGGATACGCATTTCTCTGCGTCATATATAACCAATGCCCATCGGGGTTCCTCAAGAGTACGCCGCTGGTCGAGCAAGCGAAGGGGCTGTTGCTCAATCGTGGCGATTTCATTCAATCGTCCAACTTCACACGGTGGCGTGAGCTCAGTGTGACCGGAGAACTCCCCCTCGTCTGGCGGCAGCGATTCCACCTGACCCAGGCCTCCGTCAGCGCTCAAGTGCGAAATCTGGCCCTGTGGACACCGTATACGGCGCCCGATCCAGAAAGTACTACGGGGCTTGGTGTCATGGCGGTCGGAGGAGGAGCCACGGGCGGCGCCGCGGGGATTCCGCAACCACGGTCGTGGACGATTCGATTCGATATCACGCCCTGATCATGGTCACGATGCTCATCAATCATCGCGTGAGACAACAGCCGGTAGAGCCTTCTTCTTTCCTTTTTCTCGATAGGACGGTCATGTCCACCCTCCGACGTTCTCTGCTGCTCTCGTTGTCCCTGATGGTCATGGCGTGCCATGGCTTGTTGGATGTCAATGATCCGACACGGATCGGCGATACGGACATCGCTAATGCGAATGGCGCCAACGCGCGCCGGCTTCAGGTCACGTACGAGTTCAGCGTCGACATGATCGGCGTGATGCAGGATGTGGCTCGCTTTACCGATGAATGGACGCAAGATTTCCCAGCCTCGTTCAATGTGACGTATGACCGGGACGTCATGCTCGATCAGCGAAACGGCGACGCGCTGCAGACGACGGGGAGTGATATCCATCTGGGTTCATTAGACCAGGTGTTCGTCCAAGCTGCCATTGCGCTCCCAGCGGTCCGTGCATATTCACCTGATGCCGTGCGCGGCGATTTCCTCGCGCACTTGTACGCGATTCGCGGCTACATTTTGCTCCAGATGGCCGAAGATTTGTGCCCCGGTTTTCCGGCCAACGATGTGGTGAATAATTTGGCAGCGTACAGCGGTCCGTTGACGACGGACTCCGCATTCACATTGGCGGGTGCCTCGCTTGATTCCGCGCTCAAATACGTTCACGACAGTACGCGATTTGAAACGTTGGCCAGGGTTGCCAAGGGCCGACTCCTACTCGACCGAGGACGCTATGATTCCGCGGCAGCGGTGGTGGCGAGCGTGCCAACGACATCGGTCTATCTGAGCGAGTGGAATGCGCGCGTGAGCATGCCACAAGACTTCTGTTCCGACTGTGAAACGTTTGCTATCGGAAACCGGGAAGGGGGGAACGGTCTCGCCTTTGCCTCGGCGCACGATCCGCGAATCCCTGTCAATGTGTTGGGCGTCCGGCGAACCAACCCGTCTGATACGCTGTACTACACACCAGTTGGTCAAGAGGTGAATGATCGTGCAACGCTGGCGAGCGGCACCGAGGCGCGATTGATCCAAGCCGAGGCCGCCTTGCATGACGGCAATCCGGGATGGGAAGCGATACTTGATTCGCTCCGTGTCACGGTAGGGTTGAGTCCGCTGGTTGATCCCGGTACCGCAAATGGCCGTGTCGACCTGTTGTACAGCGAGCGCGCCTTTTGGCTCTTTATGACGGGGCGCCGTTTGGGAGATTTACGGCGACTCATTTGGAACTACGGGCGGAGTGCAACCTCGGTCTTTCCGACCGGAAACTACCCTGGTGGCAGCGGCGGCCAATACGGCACTGCGACCTCTATTCCGTTCATTCAGTCAGATCAACAGCACTTCAACCCCCATATGACTTCGGGGTGTCAATCGGGCGCATAAGCCATCGCTGCTTAGCGTCCCAATTGTCTCGTAGTGCCGATGGTCTCGCGCGCGTTCCTTGTAGATATTCGCGCGCTGAAGCGTAGCATGCACGATCTTGGGCGTGGTTGACAAATTCTCCTAGGCAGCATGGAGCCATGCATGTATGATTGGGCATGGCTCACGATCACCTGTCGGCGTCGGAAGAAACCGAGCTGGTCGCCCGGATGCGCGCGGGCGACACCGACGCGTTCGAACGGGTGATTGCGTGCTATTATTCCGGGCTGCTCGCCTACCTCGCGCAGCAGACGCGCTCGGTCGCCGCGGCGGAAGATATCCTACAAGAAGTCTTTCTCCGGCTATGGCGGAGTCGCGATCGAATCATCGTGACACACGGATTGACCGCGTATCTCTATGGCGCTGTGCGCAATCAACTTCGGAACCACGCCCGGTCCGAGTCACGGGCGCGAAGAACGGCCGACGCATACGACCAAAATGCGACATCCAGCGCCATCCTGGCGACGCCGGATATCGCCGTCGAGAATGACGCGTTGGCTGTCGCGGTGCGCCAAGCGATCGCGCGGTTGCCCGAGCGGGCTCGGGAAGTCTGGTCGCTGCATCGGGAGCGTGGCTTGAGCTATGCGGAAGTCGCGGCGGTCATGGGAATCTCCGTCAATACCGTCAAGAGCCAGATGGGGCGGGCGGTTGGACTGTTGCGGGCGGCGCTGGAATCGTTCCTAGCGCTCACAGTCTTGTTGTCGCGCTGACGGCACTCCACATCACATAGGCACGGTCGAGGCACCCCGCTCATAGTCGGGACAATGCTGCCTTGGCACCGGTTGGCACAACGTCGTCCTTGGGTATTCCACCCTTCGGACGCAAACCGGTGTCTTCTCTCGTGTCTATGTTCAACGAATCACAGAACGAGCCGACGCCGAGCGACGAGCTGCTGGCGCAATATCTGGGCGGAATCGCGTCATCTCAGGATATCGCGGCGGTTCAGGCATGGGAAGCCGCCAACCCGGCGCATGCCGAACAGCTGAACTTGCTGCGCACGGCCTGGCGCGTGGCGCCACAGCCGTCGCCCCACGGTAATCTCGACGCCTTTGTCGCGCGGTGGCGTCGTGCGGTCGATGCCGAATCTCAGATCGGAACCAATGTCGCGAATGGACAGGCGAGCCATCGTGAGTCACCTGTCGCTGACAGGACCTCCGTCGCTCGACACTCGGCGTCACCGTCCTTTGGCCGTCCGATCGTGCGAGAAGCGACCTTCTGGCGTCGTATGTCAGCCGTGCTTGCCGCCGTTGTTGTCGTGGGCGCCGCGTGGTATTGGAGTAGCACATGGCGTGGGCAATCCGCGATCGGTGGAAACGAGCAGCTCTATGCGACGCAGGCCGGCCAGCGCGCGACCGTGACCCTGCGCGACGGCAGTCGGGTGATCCTCGCGCCATTCAGTACGCTGCGCGTGGCTCCCGGGTTCGATATGACCGCCCGTGCGGTCACCTTGCATGGCGAAGCACTGTTCGATGTGGCGCGGACTACTGGATCGCCTTTTGTCGTCCATACCGTAGACGCCACAACCCGCGTATTAGGGACGCGGTTCGACGTGCGACGATATCCCGACGATCGGGGTGCGCGGATCAGTGTGCTCACGGGGAAAGTCCACGTGACCACGATCGCGGCGGGACACGCGTCGGTCACGTTGGCGGCGGGAATGACCGGAAAGATCGATGACTCGGTCGCCACAGTCGTCGACGGCGGGAACGTCGCCGAGGCCGCGCAATGGGCGTCGGGGCAACTGGTGTTCCGCGATGCGCCGGCATCCGAAATCTTGGCGGCGCTCACACGTTGGTATGGCTATCAATTCCGGCTCACGGACACCGCGCTCGCGCACAAGCATCTCACGCTGGGACTGAGTACCGAATCGTCAACTGACGCGCTCGCCACGGTGAAGCAGGTGCTGGATGTCGAGCTGAGCTTTGACGCGCACACAGTCACACTCCGTCCTCGGCGCGCGTCCGTGACGCTGCCGAGTGGGCGGAGCCGGCGTGAGCCCATTTCACCCATTCATACCGAGGTTGGACGGTGACGATACGTTCGTGGGTCGCTGGATTGGTTTGCTGGAGCACGCTTGGTCTCGGAACGTCCGCGTGGGCCCAACGCCGGGTCGCAGAGGACACTCGCCTACCCGCGGATCGCGCGGCGGAGGAGCTGCTGGCTCGGCGCGTGACGGTGAACGTCACGCATGTCTCGCTCAAGCGGGCCATCGATGTTGCCGCCGCCAGCGCACATGTGTTGGTGCAATATCAGTCGGAGCTCGTCGACGCGTACACGGATGCGGTGAGTTTGCACGTGACCGATGTGTCGCTTCGAGCGGCGCTGGAGCAGTTGCTGGCATCGACCACGCTTCGTGTGGTGCCGGACGGAACAACGCGGCTTACGCTCGTCGAAACCGGCAAGATGGCGCAGGCGACGACGGGTATTGCCGGTCTCGTCACCGATGTGCAACGCCATCCGCTCCGTTTTGCCGTCGTGATGCTGGATGACAGCACACATATGGTCCGGACGGACGATGACGGCCGCTACCGTTTTGTCTCTGTCAACGTCGGGACGCATCGGGTGATCGTCCGCCATATCGGATTCTCGCAGCAGGTCCGAGTCGTCACGGCCAAAGAGAACGAAACCGTGGTGGTCGATTTTGCGCTGTCGGCCAATGTCAATACGCTCGATCAAGTGGTGGTGACCGCCACGGGAGCGCAGCGGTATCGCGAGCTGGGGCACATCGTGACGAAGATCAACGCCGACTCCGTCGTCCGCGAGGCGCCGGTGACGAGTTTGAGCGAGCTGCTGACCGCGCGCGTTCCCGGCCTACAGGTCATGACCAACAACGGCGGCATCGTCGGTGGTGAGGTGGGGCTGCGCATCCGCGGTACATCGACGCTGGCGTTGGATCCACAACCGATCGTCATTGTTGATGGGGTTCGGTATAAAAACACCAATATTGCGCCCAACGGCAGCGAGGACTACCGGCCATTTGGCGCCGAACCGCGAAGTCCCTTGAACGATTTGAGTGTCAACGACATCGAATCCGTGGAAGTCGTGAAAGGTCCGTCCGCATCGACCTTGTATGGTCCAGATGCGTCAACCGGCGTCATCGTTGTCACGACGAAACGAGGGAAAGCGGGGAAGCCGCAGTGGCACGTGTACGCGTATCCCGATCTGACGACCATGAGCGTGGGGAGCGACGGCCAACTCGGTCAGCGCCAATCGTACATCGGATGGGGGCACATACCAAACACAACGACGTTGTATGACGGCCAATGTGATCGCTGGGCGCAGGCTGCGCACAACTGTGTGTTTGATAGTGTCACGGTCGCACCGGTGCCCGCGAACGATCCGCAAACGTCGGTGATCGCCAAGCAGCGGCCTCAGTGGCACTCCGGGGCCAGTGTGAGCGGAGGGACAGGCAATCTCCTCTATTTCTACTCGGGGAACTACGATTCGCAAACCGGCGTGCTGCATTTGTCACCCATTGCGATGGAGGAGCTCAAATCGCGCCTCGGCGTGAGCTCCTTGGGCGATGCCTTCACGTCACCCAACTCGCAACAGTCGGTCAATCTCCACGCCAACATCTCGTCCCAGCTGAACTCTCGGCTCAGCGTCGCGATCGTGGCAAACTACACGCAGGCGTCGCAACGGTCCATCGACGTCACGTCACTGTTCACGAATCAAAATTCGCCGGGCGTGCAGACGATCGCGCCACCCGGCTCCGACTCGGCCACCATCGCCAATCTCGCGACCAGTAATTCGCAGTGGGATGCCTTCCTCAATACCAGCCAGGAGGAGGTCCACCGAATGACAGGAACTGTGAGCGGAGCCTTCCAGCCATGGCCTTGGTTGCATGTCGACGGCCAAGTCGGCACCGACATCGACAACACCGTCGACCGCGGCGTCCGGCCGGCCGGGATCATCTATTCGAGTGACGGCGGAGAAGGGCAGGAGTCTCGCCGCGACAATACCAATCGGAACGCGCACGTGGGCGGGACGGCAACGGGACATCCTGGAAACTGGAGCTTCCGGACGTCGGCCGGCCTCGATTATAACTACCAGAATCAGGACGGCCTCGACGCCAATGCCCAGAACTTGGCACCCGGTAGCACCGACATCACAACCGGCTCATCACAACAGCTCGGCCGGCTCTGGAGTGAGGTGATTTCACTCGGGACCTATGCTGAGGAAGTGATCGGTCTCCACGACCGCGTCTTCCTGACCGGATCGCTGCGGCTCGATGGCTCGACCTCGTTTGGGGATCGCTATTCGCCCAAACCATTTCCCAAAGTCGGTGTGTCCTGGATTGCGTCGGATGAGCCGTGGCTCGCCTCGGTGCATCGCCATGGGCTCGATGAATTGCGGTTCCGATATTCGTTTGGCGCCGCCAGTCGCTATCCCACCTCGATGATGAAGTTGGGTCAAATCGATCCCGTCAACCTGACGGTCGAGGGGGAAACCAAGTCTGGATACTACCGAGGGGTCCTGGCCAACCCCACGCTCCGGCCAGAGAGAAGCCGCGAGCATGAATATGGAATGGACGCGACGATCTGGTCCGTCGTTCAGCTCGGGCTCACATGGTATCACCGGCGTACCGACGACGGTCTCCAATACGTCTCGGCTCCCACAGGATTCCTGGCCGGTTGGCAAAACATCGGCGATTTGGCCGCGCATGGCGTCGAAGCCACCCTCGATCTCAAGCTCTACCAATCGCGCTCGACCACCCTCGGCCTTCGCATGACATACGCCGACAATCGCGACAAGGTGTTGAGCATCGGAGCTGGCCAACAGGGCCGAGGCCCCACCGGTGGTGTCGTGGTCGGGTATCCTGTCAATTCCGCGTTTGGTACCCGCACGATCGGGTACGTCGATAGCGCTGGTGGTGGTCCCGACGGGTTCATCACAGCGCGTAGCGAGGTGGTGTCCACGACCACACACGACTACATGGGTCCGCTCATCGCCCCCACGACATATACGGTGACCCCCATGCTCGCGCTCGTCGGCGGACGGATTCGGATCACCACGTTGTTCGACCGGCAGGCCGGAGGCGTGTTGTACAACTATTACGCCAGAAATTGCCTGGGCAACTACCAATGTGCGTCCGCGTTTCTGCCGACCACGCCATTGCTCGAGCAAGCCAGAAGTATCGGGTACAACGATGGCGACTTTATCCAATCGTCGAACTTTGTACGATGGCGGGAGCTGAGCATTACGGGCGAGCTGCCGCTCTCGCTTCGCCAGCGTCTGCACCTCTCCCAGGCCTCGGCGAGCGCGCAGATTCGGAACCTCGCCCTATGGACGCCGCGCTTCTCCGCGCCCGACCCGGAAAATGCGGCTGGCGTGGGTGTGCTCGCGGTTGGCGGAAACCCCTACGGTGCACCCGGTATTCCACAACCGCGCGGCTGGACCATTCGCTTCGACATTACCCCATGACGACGGGGCATGACACAGGCCGCGTGATGCGCACATGGCCGGACTCTCAGGCCAGCGCATCGTCTCATTCTTCTTTTTCCGTGAAGGGCTGTATGTCCAGATTCCGGCGATGGATGTGGGTTCCGCTGTGCATCGGCATGGCGGCGTGCCAAGGGCTCCTGACGACCACGGATCCGACGCGTATCAGCGATGCCGACATCGCAAACGCGAATGGCGCCAACGCACGCCGGCTGTTCGTGAGTGCGCAGTTCGCTAGCGCGATCGTGTCTCCCGCGTCGGACGTGGCGCGATTTACGGACGAGTGGACGTTGGATTTTCCGGCCAACTATCGTACCAACGACCGCTGGGTGTTCCTCGACCAGCGCAACGGCGACGGATATCAGACATTGAACATCGGCGACGGACATCTGGGGCCGCTGGATGGATCCTTCGCGCAAGCCGGCATTGCGATCACCGCGGTTCGTACGGAGACGCCGGATTCGCTCCGCGGCGACTTCCTCGCGCAGCTCTATGCCATCCGTGGGTACGTCGTGCTGCAAATGGCCGAGGATCTGTGTCCTGGTTTTCCGGTCAACGACGTCGTGGACAACCTCGCCGTCTGGGGTGGCCCGCTGACCACGGACTCCGCGGTGGGCTTCGCTAGCGCACAACTCGACTCGGCGATCAAATACGTCCGCGACAGCACGCGCTTCGAGACATTGGCTCGTGTTGCCAAAGGGCGGGCATTACTCGACCGAGGCCAGTTCGCCGAAGCTGCCGCCGTGGTCGTCAAT
>Ga0105237_10009432_pt1 | contig 10455 bp, 8 predicted proteins | sample KBSC24metaG_FD_81520 | JGI IMG/M metagenome (GOLD analysis project Ga0105237, IMG submission 81520) | Corn rhizosphere microbial communities from Kellogg Biological Station, Michigan, USA - KBS C2-4 metaG | ecosystem: Host-associated > Plants > Roots > Rhizosphere > Soil | place: Michigan, USA... | reverse complement strand
AAATCTCTTATAAGTTAGGTTACAGCAGTGTTGCGCATTTATCGGCCCAATTTAAAAAAGTCACCGGGCTTACCCCGACACAATTTAAAGCGCAGGACATCCATTTACGCAAACCGTTAGACGTTGTTTAGCTTTTGCGAAAGCTGAAATACATTTCTTTCCGGGTCTTCCCCATCGCAAAGCACATAATTAAAGCAATGGAAAAGATTTAGGCATCTGCTCAAATTAGATATTATTCATCAGCCAGCTCAATCCAAACCGGGCAATGGTCGCTCGATTTTTCCCAGCCACGTACGTTGTGGTCAACTGCACCGGCTTTCAGGCGGTCGGCAAGGTGCGGCCTTAGTAAAAAATGGTCGATACGCAAACCCGCATTACGGCCATAAGCATTGCGGAAATAATCAAAAAATGTATAGATAACCTGGTTGGGGTATAAGGTGCGTATAGCATCAGTCCAGCCTTGTTCAACCAGCGTTTTAAAGGCTAGGCGTGTTTCGGGGCGAAACAGGGCATCATCAACCCAACGCTCGGCTTTGTACGCATCAATCTCGGTGGGCATAACGTTATAATCACCGGTTAGTACTACCGGCATACCCGACGCAAGTAATTCGGCAGCATGCAGCCTCAGCCTTTCAAACCAGCGCAGCTTATAGTCGAACTTAGGACCGGGGGCTGGGTTGCCGTTTGGCAGATAAAGGCAGCCTATGGTGACGCCGTTTATAACGGCTTCAATATAGCGGCTGTGCTCATCGTCAGGATCACCAGGCAAAGCGCGGCGAACTTCGGTAATGTCCATGTCGCGTGCCAGGATTGCTACCCCGTTCCAGCTTTTTTGCCCATGCCATATTACATTATAGCCTGCGTCGAGTATAGCCTGCTCCGGGAATTTATCCTGTGGGGCCTTCAGTTCCTGCAGGCAAACAACATCAGGCGTTGTTTCTTCCAGCCAGCGCAGTAATACAGGCAAGCGCCCGTTTACACCATTTACGTTATAGGTTGCTATTTTCATAACATTGCTTTATTAGTTATTACCCGAAAGATTTAAAACTATCGAATCATCAGATGGTGAAATCCTGAACACCGCGCCATCTGCCGGTTTGGAAAACTTTCCTTTAACGGCTTTTACAGCGTAGTTCATCCCTTCAAATTTACAATTGATACTGTTATTATTTACGCCGATGAAGGGCAATTTCATACCGTCCGCAGTTGTCAAATCAAGATACCAGTTGCCGGGGATATCACCGTTGATTTTGATTTTCAAGGTTCTTTCGTCCATATCCATAACAAGGGTTCCCCGCGTGGTTGTCAGTGGCCAGGTTATGTGTAACTTCCCCGGGGCTGGATTTGTTATGTTGGGGTTGCCGCCGGTTAAGCTAACCGATTTTCCATCGGTAGCAGTCATAAACCTTAGCCCTGCCAGTTTTTGGGCCTTGCTCCAAATGTAACCATCAACAACCGGTAGCGTGAAAAACGTGCACTCGTTCGACGTTGCTACTTTAGTTTCGTAAACCGAGGGCAGCTTCTCGTTAAATAAATGAATATCGCGGAAACGTAAAGTGCCGTTCTCCCACAACAGGTTCACGCGGTAAAAACGACTATTGAACCAAACGGTTTTGCGGTCGCCGCCGGAGATATCTTCGTTAACAGTAACCGATGTAGCCGGGGTCACTTTATACTTTGCCTTAAACCACGCACCTGATTCGGCCAGGGTTTCCAGCTTTATTTTGTGCTCATTGCGCAGTTTTGCTATTAATGGCATTTGTATTTCGAAACCTTTAGCCATTGCATCCCAGGTAAATGAGTTTTCCTGTCCGGCTTGAGTGTAGGCAAATTCCATATCCTGGCCCTCAACAAATTGTTTAAAATACCAGTTTACCCAGGTAGAATCGCCGCCGCCAAATTTGTAAACAGGCTCCAGCGTCACAACGCCCTGCCGGGTGGTGCCGAGGCCGTTATCATACTGCCGTACCGGGTCGCTGCCGAGCATCCTGAAAATGGGAACGGGCACCTGGTTTGCTTCGTGCTGGGCGGGCATGTATGAATTTATTTTGCTGGGATAATAAGCCTGGTTCCAGTAGCCGCCCCAAAGGGTATAGCCATCGGTTCCATATTGATCTTTACAATTGGCCGATGCTACGATGTGGTACTTTTGATCCATGTAATTCAGCGTATGCGCATCAATAAACCACGATGCTACCGATTTTGGATAATAGCCGAATATCTTTTTAAAATCCTTCATGTACACGTCCGTTAACAATTCGCGCTCGTGGGGTGTGTAGCCTGTTGCGAAGCCGATGTTTGCCCGCCAGTCCCACGGGTAACGGCCACGCCACTTTAGCCCGGCCTTTTCAACCAGTGGCTGCGGTATCTCCCACCACCCGCCAATTTCGAACGAGTTGCGCGGCAGACTTTTGAGGAGCTTTTGATAGCGCGAATCCATCAGCGCATCGTACTGCAATAAAAAAGTGCCGGCCAGCTTATATTTCTTCATTATTTCCACCTGTTTTACCACGGTCTGGTAAAGCACATCTTCGGTAATCGCAGGGTCTCGCGGTTCCAGCAGGCGGATAAAATTTACAATATTTACAATTTTGGGATGACTGATTTTTATTATCGGTACAATAGGTTTACTACCGTAATTGAACGAGCAAAGTAAGCCTGTAACCGCAATTCCAAATGCTGCAAGGGCGATCAGCTTTTTATTCATGGCGTTTTATTAAGTAGAATTGAATGATGCGGGCAAATTACAAATATTTTTTGAGGAGGTGGCGTGAAGAAGCTATTGGGAATTTTGAAAAGCTACCGCATCAGCCGGCGGCTAAATCCGTTTAAGATTGCGTAATTATATAAACATAAATTCATGATCCGCAACCCTTATCTTTGTTAAATAAACCATCGCAACCATGTATACAACCCAACTCCTTCTTCGCCTTACAAAAACAATTTCGGTAGCGGCAATTGGCTTAATGGCTTTGCTGGTAGTTATCGGCAATACAACCGATTATTTTACAAATTATCATTTTGTTGAACATGTCCTAAAGATGGATACAACTTTTCCTGATAGCAACATCCATTACCGCAGTATCCATAGCGCATTCCTGTATCATGCAGGTTATATCTTCATCATAGCGATGGAAGCCTTTATGGCCTTTTGCTGCATTAAAGGTGGGTGGCTGTTGTTTAAAAACTTAAAAAGCAGCGGTATGGTGTTTCATGCTTCAAAAAACTGGGGCGTGGCTGGCATGCTTACTGGTATAGTAATCTGGTTTCTTGGGTTTGAAGTAATTGGCGGCGAATGGTTTGCCATGTGGCAGAGCCGCATTTGGAACGGGCTCGGCAGCGCCGAACGAATTGTTAGCTTTTTAGTGATGGTGCTTATATTATTGCAGTTTAAAGACGAGGAATAGCGTATTTTCTTACCGGTGGTAATATAACCGATAATTGGATGGCCCAAACAAACAAAAGGGGTTGACAGGATTGACATTATTTTGGAACATTTTTGCAATAAATATTTAGTAATCAATATTTTACTATTTAAAAAGCCGTAAACGTGAAAATCAATTATTTGTAATAACGCACGATTAATATTGTTAAGCGTTATGCAGCAGTATCACAAACGTTCACCGGTGAAACCACCCGGGCAATAACCGTCAGTTTAATATTGGCAAACTTGTGCTTAAAAATTACTTTTTTTAAGCATTCAGGCAATATTTATAAATATATATTTTTATATTTATCACATAATAAGCCTTCCCCGGGCAATTACCCAGCTAACCCCTACCGCAAATCTTATGAAAGTTCAATCACATGATCAGGAACCCATTTTCATTCGGCCGTAACCGGGGAGTAGTTTTCGCAACTCTTTTGGTGATAATAACGCTTGGCGCAGCGTACTTCTTTGTTTACGTACCCAACAATCAACGGGCGCTCGAAGAAAAGCAATTCAGGTGCCTGCAAAACGCAGCGCAAAACATATCTGATAAAATCGACAATTCGCTGGCCACACTCAATAATTTAATGAGCAATTATCAGCCATTCTCAAAAGCCCATAATAATGCCAAATTGCTTGCCTATATCAACAACTACCCCACCAAAAACTTTACGTTAACCCTCGATACCAATTACATACGGGTAAAAACCAACCCCGAACCGGCCCCCGGGACAATTAGCGATACATCCATTATTTTTAATGAGCGAACCCTTTCCATCCACATCGTCAAAAAAAATGCCTGTATCGGAATCACCTATACATTCAAACAGTTCATAGAGCCTTTATTGCCGCAAAAGATTTTTGATGAGTACATCGTGTTTCGTGAGTCTGATCTGATTTACCAAAGCTTTCAAAGCGGCATCACGCAACTGGTATCCGATTCGCTAAAAAAAGACAAAAGCGCTTTTAATGCTGAACAGGTAAAAGACATCTCGCTTAGCGGTACTACCTATAAATTTTTTTCTCAGCAAATAAATCTTAAGGCAGCGGCTCCCATTACAATAGTGGGCCTGCTCACCAAAGAACACTACGGCGAAGAAAAGAACAAATTACCCGAGCAGGCGGTATTATTTTTATTGATGTTGGCTATTGCAGGTATCCTGGCATTACCCTGGATTAAACTATACCAAATGGGCAGCAACGACCGGATGACAGCTGCCGACGGCCTGTTTTCGCTCACCGTGCCTATGCTGCTAATGTCAATCCTCGTATTTGCCTTCCTTTCATACAATACATTATTCCGGTATGGTACACCAGCTTCAGAAATCATGGCTAAAAACCTCGCCGACAGTATTAAGGGCAGGTTCAGCGCCGAAATAGAAAACACTTACCTCGTACTTACAAAGGCTGCCGCCGCCTGCGCCCCGCGAACAATTCCGGAGAAACCGGTACCGCCGGGTCAGCCTGGCGCGATCAAAATAATTAGAGCCTGGGATACCACAAAACTAAAAACCATCACCAGCGGCCTTAGTGTAAACCAGGTATACCAACTCGACCAAAAAGGTATCGAAATTGAAAACTGGACGCCAGGAGCGGAAGCGCCGCCACCGGGCAATTATTCTACCCGCGATTATTTTATAAGGTTAAAAACGCAAAAGCCGTTTTATATGCATGGCGACCGCCGGCAACCTTTCTACCTGGAACCAGTAACTTCGCGTACTACCAATACCTTTACTACTGTACTGTCTGTTCCCTCGGCCAACAACACTGCCCCTTACACGGCAATATCTTTTAATATTAAAGCGCTATACCACCCTATTCTCACGCCCGGCTTTTTATACAGCATTATTGATGGCCGGGGAAAAGTGTTATATCACTCAGATACCACTAAGCAATTAAACGAGAATCTTTTTATCGAGTTTTCGGAACATGAAACACTTAAAGCCGCAATTGACGCCCATACCGACAAGCTTTTTTTAACCAATTACTCGGGTAAAAAGTATACTGCCTATGTAAGCCCATTTTCAACCCTCCCTTACCAGGTGGTAATAATGGAAGATCAATCCTTTACCAGTGTGCGGGCCATAAACAATTTTGTTTTTAGCTTCTCCATGCTTTTTGCATTTTTTGTTGCGCTTGCTGCCGAACTATTGATTGTTTTTATAGTATCGATAAAAAAGCAATCGTATAAAAAGCATTATTTCGATCTTTCGTGGATAGGGCCCAATAAAAAATTCAACCACGAATATAATTTAGCGTTGTTTGGCAACCTGGTAACAATCCTGCTGATATGTCTATTCCTGGGGTTTGCCAGCTTGTCCTTTTTCGAAGGTTTGTTTATGTTGCTTGCTGCTTCAAGTCTTTCGTACCTGGTGCTGAATTTGCTCTATGCCCGTGCCTATAAAAACGCAGGCAGCGATCAATATACCGCCAAGCGTAATGCAATTGTAGCATTAAGTGCAATTGTTATCATAGTGAATATTATAGCGGCAATACTTACCAATATCCGGCATCTTGTATTTTTTGAGATAATTTTGATTGGCGTTCTTGGTGTGCTATGGATGGTTTATGAACGCACGGCGCTTAAGCAATGGGTTTACCGCCAATCCGCCCGCGACTTTTGCAAAAGTTTTTCGATAATGACATTTACCCGTCTTATTATTACCAGCGGCCTGCCGGTACTGCTGTTTTATATATCCAGCTTTAATTACGAGGTAAGGTTGGGCGGCCGCTATCGTCACACCTTATTTACCAAAGCCATTAAACAACAATATGCACTAACGCCTGATAGTATAAACGCAGCAAACCTGTACCGGGACGGCGTTTGGGTAAACAGCGATACCTTTATTGCGGATAAACCCCAAATTGCCCTGAACGAGGACGAGCACCGTACAGCCACCCTATTCGGGTTATTAACTATAAACAACGACAAACTGATTACCGGGCTTACTGAACTTGACCGAACTCCTAAGGACGGCTCGTGGTTGTATAGCAGTTTATTTAATACTGAAAATACAGCCGGCAAGTTAGGTATAACTTACCATCGCCTTGCCGACCAGCACTATTTCAAAGTGCAATCGTTGCCGCTTAAATATACGCTGCCGTTTTTTACTACCGATAGTAACTGGTACAGAGGTGTGGCTTACTGGGTATTGTTTATTATTGCCATGGCCGGTTTTTGGTACCTGCTATATAATGTATTGCGGCGGCTTTTTGCCTTAAACCTGCCATCGGATAGTTATTGGGAAAAAATTGACGAACTGCTGCTCCGTAACGGCAAATTGAACACGCTTGTTTTTTTGATTGGGGCTCCCGGCTCTGGCAAATTAACCAAAGTGATTAGCCTGGTTAAAAAGAAAATGATAAAAGGGATAAACGAAACCCCCATAGTTTTCGATAAAAGAAAGCCGAAAGAGATAAACTACTTTGTGGCTGATATGATTCTTATCCCAAACGAACCTTCGGATGCCAATAGTAAAACCGATTGGGATAATATGAAAAGCGAGGCCCAAAACGACAAATACAAGCTTGTTATAGTTAACCATTTTGAGTACGATATTAAGAACCCTGCATCCAATCGGCTAAAGCTTACTTTTTTGGAGGACCTGTTGCAGAAAAACTTAAGCAAGATTATTATTATTTCAACGGTGCATCCTATTAACTTTCTCGACTCGCTCAATCAGCAGCAAGTCAGCCAGGGTGCTGCCGCGTCAGACCGTTCGCCCGAGCACGATTTGGAAAGATGGCATGTTTTGCTCGGCCACTTTAAAATTGCAGTTGCAAAACTGGACAACAGTAATCCCCCGGTTAATATAAACACGCCCGACTGGGAAAAAACGCTGCTTTATGAAACGAGGAATGGCCATTTCCTAAAGGGTATGAAGGCGCCATTAGAAAACAGGCTAAAGCAACCCGATGTTGACCCAATGACAATTGGACCGGACGGGTTGGCACTCAAATTGGGCATCACATCGCATTACTTTTATATGTACATGTGGCAATCACTAACCAAGGAAGAAAAATTCTTGCTATACGACCTTGCCGAAGATGGTTTGGTAAACCCTTTCGACGACTATAACCTTATCCTCCTGATCAGCAAAGGGCTGGTAATACGCGAAGACGGCATCCTGAAAATATTCAACAACGGTTTCCGGAATTTTATTTTAACTGCCATAGGTAGTTCAGAAGCTAACCAGATACAGCAACAAATAAAGGATAATGGCAACTGGAGCAAATTAAAAGTGCCGCTTATTATATTAATTATTGCATTGCTGGCCTTTCTTTTCACCTCGCAAAAGGAAGCCTATACAACGTTGATTAAATATTTAACGGTTATTACAGTTGGTGTACCTATGGTATTAAAGCTCTCGACGTTTTTTGGGAGTGACGGTGGTAAGGCAACTTAACATTTAATGCTCGTACGTCAAATATTTTAGATAGCAAATTAAATGGTATGGCATCACAAGCCCTGGATCATCAGCTTGCTTATTGCAGGAATGTGTACCAGCAAACGCTGGATTGGTACAAAAATGCCGACGCCAAAGCGCAAATAATATTAACATTAAATGGTGTGTTTATCGGGTTTTTAGGCAGCATCATAACACTGCAAAAACACCCGCAGGGCAATACAGTTTCATCAAACCTATGGACAATATTTATCGGCTTTGCACTTATAGGGATTATCTGTTCCGTTATTTTCTCGGTATTATGCCTGAAGTCCCGGTTGAGTAAAAGGAAACATAAATTCAGTGGGGCAGAAAAAAATGATTTAACTAAATATGGCACCGATATGCTCTTCTTTTTTGAGGGCGTGAAACAGCTGGACCCGGGATTATTTGCAGAAAAGTTGGAAAGCTTAACGCAAAAAGAAGAAATAGAAATTCTTAGCTATGATATTGTCAATCTTGCGAAAAACGTAAGCCGAAAGCATCGGTATGTTAACAATAGCTTCCTGCTGTTTGGTATTAGTTTATTATTTTTTGTGCTATCAATTGTAATGATTACGATAAACGTAATACACTCCTGATCAAAAGAAAAATACTGTTCAACCCTGACAATTGCCGCACGACTACTCCCCCCGACTGAACAGTATTTATCAGAATACTTATTTGGTCAAAAACTCTTCAACCAGCGTCGCGGTTACCGCGGTTAACTTATCGCCCTTTTTTGCACCCGATTCTAACGCGCCAAAGAAACCACCGTGCACGCCTGGCAAAACTATCAATTGCGCGCCCGGCACCAGTTGCGACATTTGTAGGGTATGTTCAACGGTTATCACATCATGGTCGGCTGTCATAAAAAGGGCGGGTGATTTTATGCTCCGCAAATCATCATCACTCCAGTCTTTAAATGTTACCATGCGGGCCTTGTCTTTCTCAAACATGGTTTGCAGGCGGCTTTTATCCGGCGTTACCTTTAAAAATGCATCCTGCAACTGTTGGGGCATATTGGCAAGGGTAGCGTTTGGCATAAATTCAAAAAAGCCTGGTAAAAAACCGTCCCGTTTATAAGCGCCGGCAATAACAACTATTTTATTAACCACCTCAGGGTGGCGTATGGCTATTTGCATAGTTGTACTGCCGCCATTACTGAAGCCTAAAATATTGGCCCTATCAATCTTTAAATACTTAAGCAATCCGGCTACATCATCGGCATCCTGTGCAAAACTTTCCGGTGCGTCCCTGTCTGTAGTGCGGCCGTGCGCCTGCAGGTCCATCACTATCACTTCATTATCGGCAGCAAATTGTGGCAGTATATTGCCAAAAGAAGTTTCAAAAGTTGAACCACCACCATGTATCAATACCAATGGCATATTACCTGTGCCATGTATTTCGTAATACATGCTGATACCGTTTACCGGCGCGTGTCCTGATTTTTTTAAAGTTTCCATATGGTTTGTTTGTTGGGCGCCGGCTGCGGTTGCGAATAGCAAAAAAACAGCCGACATTAAAGTTTTCAAGTTGATTGTTAACACTTTCATTTTTTTTTCAATCCCTCCAAATATGCAGCCAGTCTTATTACATTCTGTTTTTGGCCCTCGGCTGCGTTGTGTGCTTTTATCACCTTTATAAACTCCTCAGCCGATGCGAAAAGCATGTGCCAGGTTAAGTGGGTTTGCTCGCCATGTTCTTCAAAAGTTATAGTAGCCAATATCCATGGGTGCGATACATGTTCGTACACTATTTTTTTAAATGGCACCACCTCTTTAAATACGCTCTTGTTTTTAAAGTTGGCTCCATCCGGACTATGCATAATAAAGTCCCATTCGCCTTCAGGCTCCACGTTCATAGTGTGAATGGTGTTGGTAAAGCCATCCGGTCCCCACCATTGGGCAATGTGCTCGGGCTTGGTCCATACTTCCCAAACCAGTTCAACGGGTGCGTTTAACGTTCTCGATATTAAAAGTTCCCTGTCGTGTGTGCTGCTTTTATTTTCCATCGCGTTCTTTTTTTAGTTTTTCAATATATGTTTCCATTGCGTCTAGTTTTCTTTCCCAATGCTGTCGGTACTGGTCAACCCAAACCGATACTTCTCCCAACTTATCCAGCTGCGCCTCGCAAACCCTGTCGCGGCCCCGCTGTTTCATCTTCACCAGGCCGCAGTCGGTTAAAATTTTAAGCTGCAACGATATAGCCTGTCGGCTGATATCGAAATTTTCGGCAATGGCGTTCACATTTTGGGGTTGGTTGGCAATCATACTGATGATCGCCCTGCGGGTGGGGTCGGCTATGGCCTGGTATACATCTCTTCTGGCTTTCATAATACGCAAGTAACTACTTGCAAATATATACGCAAGCAATCACTTGCGCAATAGTTTTGTGAAATTTATTTTTACAGATAGCAATGGTGCTACGAAGACTTTGTTGAACGTTGCCCGTACGGGTGCTTTTTAAAAGCAATGCGCCGGAATAAAGGGTTACTTCATACCAGCGCATTGCTTTGGTTTAATCAATAGAAACTACCGCGTGCTTTTAATAACCGCTTGAGTTACCCATATTACCGCCAGTGGTAGTAATGGTTGATTT
>Ga0105237_10009431_pt1 | contig 10456 bp, 5 predicted proteins | sample KBSC24metaG_FD_81520 | JGI IMG/M metagenome (GOLD analysis project Ga0105237, IMG submission 81520) | Corn rhizosphere microbial communities from Kellogg Biological Station, Michigan, USA - KBS C2-4 metaG | ecosystem: Host-associated > Plants > Roots > Rhizosphere > Soil | place: Michigan, USA... | reverse complement strand
GAAATTAGCCGGTGGTGGAGCGAGGAACGAGCGCAACCACCGGAACGCCCACCCCCAACGGATTTGCCCCAGCGGGGCAAGAGAAGTTCTCGCGCCACCTTCGGGGCGCATCTCGGTTTGGGGCCTGGGACCGGTGGTTACGCTCGTTCCTCACTGCACCACCGGCTAATCTTTCCGCAGCCCTCCGGGCTGGGTATCCTGATTTTCAACCTCTTACATAAGACGTCATTGGCAGCGGAGCGGGGAAGCATGGGCGGAGTCGAAGGACCTCAAACTTGTAGCGGGTTTTTGAGCGGAGCGGAGGCGCGCATGTTGATGGGAAAGGCCAGCGAACCACTCGAATGACACGAATGGACACTCTGCAGTTCGAGTGACTTTGTAATCTGCGGGTCAAACCCGCTTGCGTCGTCGGCTCCGTGCGAAAACCCGCTACAAGTTAGAGGTCCTTCGACTCCGCCCATGATTGTCTCCACGGCACCACAGACCTCTCGCAGAGCCTCGAGTCCCCGCTCCGCTCAGGATGACAAAGAGAGTGGACGGCGCTGGCGCTCGAAGTGACGTGAAATCCGACTCCAAGCCGCCCAACAGAAAAAACATCTCGCCGAGGATTGTCCGAATTCCGTCCAGCAGTGCTGTTAGCTTGGTCAGCCAAATCTCCCGCCATGAAACTCTTCTGCACGCTTCTCCTTTCCTGCTTCGCCGTCTCCTCTATTTCCGCCCCGAGTCGCGCTGCCGAGCCGAAAAAGCCCAACATCATCTTCATCCTCGCGGACGACCAGGGCATGGACGGTGTCAATTGCTACGGCGCGGAGCGCTACAAGGAACGAACGCCGAATGTCGACGCCCTGGCGCAAGGCGGGATTCGATTCACGCAATGCTATGCGAACCCACTTTGCGGGCCATCGCGGTGCACGCTGATGACCGGCCGCTACGTCTTTCGCACCGGAGGCACGACGAATAACAAGGCCGGTGAACCGTCCCCCACGAAAGAGGTCTGCATCGCGAAGGTGCTCAAGGAGGCGGGCTACGCGACCGCGCAAGCCGGCAAATGGCGGCAGATGGGAGCGACGCCCGCGGACTGGGGTTTCGATGAATACCTCACAGATCCGACCGCCAGCGGCTGGTACTGGCAGGACAGCTACCTGAAGAACGGCCAGCGCATGCAGGCGGAGAAGGGGGCGTATGAGCCTGATATCATGCACGCATTCGCGCTCGATTTCATTCGCCGGCACAAGGAGGGCCCGTTCTTCCTCTACTATGCGAGCCACCTGGTGCACCGGCCCATCCAGCGCACGCCCGATAGCAAGCCGGGGGCGAATCTTTACGAGGAGGATACGGGCTATCTCGACAAGCAGGTGGGCGAGATCGTCGCCGAGATCGACAAACTGGGCTTGCGCGAGAACACGCTCATCGTCTACTCCGGCGATAATGGCACGAAGGGCGAGGCGACTCCCATCGGCGGACGCATTGTCCATGGGGAGAAAGGTTCGTTGCTCGAAGGCGGCAGCCGTGTGCCGCTGATCGTCAATTGGAAAGGGGTGACACCCGCGGGAAAGGTGAACAACGACCTCGTGGATTTCTCCGACTTCTTTCCCACGTTCGCGGCCGTCGGCGGCGCCGCGTTGCCAGCCGGAGTGACGATCGACGGGCGCAGCTTTGCTCCGCAAGTGCACGGAGAGAAGGGGACGCCGCGCGATTGGGTGTTCGTCCAGCTCGGCAGCGGCTGGTATGTGCGGGAACAGGGCTACAAGCTCACCGAGAGCGGAGCGCTCTTCGATATGAGCGATGCTCCTTTCGTGGAGAAACCCGTTCCCACCGAGGGGCAGACCGACGCGGCCATCGCCGCGCGGCAGCGTCTGCAGGCCGTCCTCACGAAGCTGAATCCGGCAGGAACGGAAAACCCGGCGCAAGTCGCCAATCCGCGCCGGGCGGCCCGGATGGAACGGAGGGCAGCGGCAGCGGCAGCGGCCGCCGCTGCGAAAGAAGCCGCGGCAGCAAAGGAAGCGGCGCCGCAAACGCCCGCGCCTCCGGCCCCGGCGGCACCCCCGGTCGCGAAGTAAATAGGTTCGGAGTTCCGCGTTTACGCGGCCCTCCGCCGCCCAAGGGCGGAACTCCGAACGTATCCGCAACTCGTCCGGTGAGATCTGCCGATCAGGCCAGCGTGGAATCGATCCACGCCACGAGATCCCGCTTGGGCGCGTATCCGGAACGCTGGCCGACGGGCGAGCCGCCTTGGAAGAGGATGAGATTCGGGACCGATGAGATTCGGAACCGCGAGGCGAATTGCGGGTCGTCGCCGGCGTTGAATTTATAGATACGCAACTTATCCGGTCGCTCCGCGGCAATTTCGCTAAGAACTGGAATGAGAGTCTGGCACCAACTGCATCCGTCCGAAAAGAATTCGATCAGCACGGGAACGGGGCTGGCGGTGACTTGGGTGTTGAATTGAGCGGCGTCGATTTGAGAGATCATGGCTGGACGGTCTTGCGGACGATATTGGAAGTAAATCGGTCCGCGCGTCATATGCCGGTGTGGCGCCATTTATGACTCGGAAGCAAGGGGTGTTTATATGCACTTTGCGCGGAGCAATCTTGTGAGAGACTTGTTCCCGAGCGCCAGCGCCGTCCTCTGCTTTGTCATCCTGCTGAGCGGAGCGGGGAAGCATGGGCGGAGTCGAAGGACCTCTCGCATCCTGCGGGTTCTCGCGCGGAGCGTCGGTGAACGCCGTAAGCTCTTCGATGATCAGCCGCGGTGGTGCGCCGTGGCAATTTGCATTGCCTACAGCTGGAACGTGTCTGTGCGCCGAGCGGCGAGTGCCACGAGGCTTTCCTACGCTCCGCTCGAGAACCCCGGAAGTTAGAGGTCCTTCGACTCCGCCCATGGTTGTCTCCACGGCACCACAGACCTCTCGCAAAGCCTCGAGTCCCCGCTCCGCTCAGGATGACAGAAGTTGGGGACGGCGCTGGCGCTCGAAGCCGAACGAAATCTGCAGGCAGATTTCAATTTGCGTCGGTTGCCCGCGCCCGCTATTTCGCCGGGCTTCCTGGCGGCACCTCCGGCGCTGGCACCGGCACCGGCGGCGGTACTGCCGCCGCTGCCTTCTTCGCCGCCTTCGGTTTCCAATGGAACGTCCCGCCGGTGGTGAAGGCCTGCCAGCCCTGGTGCAGCCAGCGGATGAGCGACGCGGCGAGCCAGAGTGCCCAAGCCAGCATGAAGAACCGATACCACCAGATGGAGACGGAGATGCAGCCCGGGCGGGGCAACAGATTCGCGCTGCGCGCCTGAAACCAGCGCAGCTCCGTGGTCGTTGATTCATTGCCGTTGATGAACATCTCGGGATTGCCGAGCAGGCCTTCGCTCACGGCGGATACGAGAATTCCGAGCGCCGTGACGGTCAGAAGGATGAGGAACACTTGCAACGTGTTGAAGACGCCGTTGCCGAAGCGCTGATACTCGTCGCCCCGGCGCCACGCGAGAGCGAAGAGCCATGCGACGACGGCGAGCGCGGCGGGAAGTGAGACCTGGGTGAGGCCGACGACCAACAGCATCCACTCGACCGTCCGCAAGGGAGAGCGGCCCACGCGGCCGAGCGCGACGGCGCCGAGCAGTGAGCAGATCAGGATCCCCCAAAAGCGGACAGCCGGGCCGCGTTGCGGACCATCCACCCAGAGCACCCAGCGATCTTCCGGCACGTGAATGCTCGTTTGCACGTTCGCGCTTTCGGACGGCAGTCGCACCTCATCCGTCCGCGCCCTCGGGTCGAGCGCCACATTGGTCTTCCAGCCGATCCTGAGCGACTGCCGGCCGGGGTGGATCGGGATGACGAGCTTGCTGCCATCCTTGCGCACGGGGATGACGGCGCCGTCGTGCGTGAGCGTGCTGATCTCGGCATTCGCGGGCAACTCCACGAGCAAGTCTTCGCCGAGGCTCGACCGCACGGACAGATCGAGCTGGGAGACGCGCTGACGCCGGCCGAGCGTCATCTCGTGGTTGGCGCTGTCGATGGTCATCGTGGCGCCAGCGACGGATTCGGGGCGACTGACGGCGAATTCCACGCTTTCACCGGGCCACGGCTGCCAGGTCGGAACGAGCTCGGCTTCGCTCGCCTCGAAAATCGGCGGAAGCCCTTTGATTGTCACATCCCAAATCGGAGAGGCGACGAGGTGCCAGCGCTCGACCCAGGTGTCCCCGGCGCGCGTGGTCAGCTGGAGTGCGTTCACGATGGAAAGATCGCTATCCCACGCGAACAATTGCTCCTGCGCCCCGAGGCGCACCTCGATGAATCCATCCTTCACGATAGCATTGGCCGCGAGCACGCTTTCCCCCGGCAGCAGCGGGATGCGGAAGGCGGCCGCTTTGCCCGCCGAGGAAAGTCGGGTAAGGGTGGCATGCACCTGCCAGTTGAGACCGAACTCGAGCTGGCGATCGACGGCGGCCACCGTCTGCACTTCCTGCCGGTCGTAGGCGGCCGCATCGGCGGCGGCCTTTTCCTTGAGCGTGAAGAAGACCTGGGCCTCGGGCACTCCACTGGGATTGATCCCGGTGACATTCCACGCCGGCGCGGTGATCGTGACCTGCCGGGGCTTGAGGAGATAGGTCCACTCCCACTCGCTCCCGCTGGCGAGCAGGCCATCCACGTGCACGTGGTGCACGCCGGGCTCGATCAGCAGCCAGAGGTAACCGTCTTCGCGGCGCATGGCCACCTCCGGCTTGTCGTCGACGAGCACCGTGAGCGGCGACCACGCGGGCAGGCGCCCAGGGATCGGGACCGCGGTCCGAACGGCGGTGTGCACCGTGGCCTCGACCGAGATCTTGCGGTCGCTGATGGTCAACGCGACGCTGGGGATATCGGCGGCGCGGGGATAGGCGTCGGAAGTTTCCAGCAATCGCTCGCGCAGCTTCTCCAGCGTGGAGGAATCGGGGATCGGCGTTTGCGCGGAAGCATTCGTCATCGCGAGCAGGAGGGCAATCAGCGCGACGGCCTTGCCACTCGCGCGCAGAGCGCCGGGATTCAGCTTCCGCACACTTAGCAAGACTCCGGCGAGGATGAGCAGGAGCGCCACACGTAGCGCGGTGAGCACGCGCTCGAGGGTAAGCGAGATGAGGATCGCCTTCACCTGCTGCGAGGCGGCTACGGGTCCGTTCCAACCGTAGCGGACTGTTCGCCACTTCCACTCCGGGACACCGGGTCCCGTCTGGATTCGGGCTTTGCCATCGTAGTTCAGATTCTCCCCGGCGAATCCCGGTGCCGCCCCACCGGGAGCAGGAGCCGCGCTAGCCCCGCCCTGCTCGACGATCGTGTCGATGAGATCCAATTGGTCCTGTGTGTTGCGGACGATGAGGCGGCTGCTGCCGGCAATATAGACCGCCGAGGCCTGCCCATTGAAAGTCAGGCCGTTGGACATCAGCCAATTCTTCGCGCTTTCGCGATCGGCGATGCCGCTTCCGCCCTTCGTGGCGTCGGCCGCGCCGCCTTTGCTCAGGGCGCCCGGTGTGCGCGGGATCACGTCTGGGGGAATCTTCCATTCCTTGGTGACGAGCACTTCCGTGTTTTCGGAAAGAGGGACGATGGTGACGGCGTATGGCTCCACTTTGAATTTCAGATTCGCGAGGCTGGTGACGTATTTGAGCGCCTCGCGCAGAGGGATGTTGGTCAGCGAGACGGTGATGCGCGCGTCTGCCGGATTGGGAATTCCCGGCGCTGGGGTCGAGGACGGGGCCGCGTCGAGCCCAGGTATTCCAGGCAATCCAGGTGGAGGCATCCCGGGCACCTCGTTCCCATTCTCCAGCTTGAGCACGATATTCACGCCCTTGCCGCTGCCGGGCACGTCCTCGTCGAGTTCTACGCTCTTCTTTTTGAGGAACTCGATCGCTTCGCGAATGGTCGCTTCCCGAAACTCCAATTTCGGGATGATGATGCGATCGAGTCTGCGATTGATTATCTCGGTACTGGCCGGGGCTCGTTTCACGTCCTCTTCGAGGGCCGCCGCGGCCGCCGCGACATCCGCGCCTTCCTCGTGTCTCTCAAACATGCTGAACCCCAGCGATTCCGGCCACCCACTCCCAGTCATGTATTCCAACTGCGGATACAGCGCCTGTTGCACCTGTCGCGCCACAAAGGGGACGAACACGAGGATGAAAACGAGAATTGCCGCCCACTTGAAGAAATTCAAAAAGCGCCGGCCGGTGCCCACTGGAACGACACGCTCCAGCGCGAGAGGAACGAGCAGGATCAGCCACAGAAAGCGGGGTGCGCCCGGCTCGTGATATGCGAGACCAAACGCCACAAAAGCCAGCAGCCCGGCTTTCCAGCCCCAGAGGCGAAATACGGCCAGGGAGAACACCAGGAGAAGAAAGAGATCGAGCAGTGTCCAGGAGGTGAGCCACTCGCCGCGCACCCAGTCTGGCCCGAAGAGCGCGAAGAGCCGCCAGCCCGGGGGAAGATTCAGCGTTGCATTCACGGAATCGGCATCGGTGCTCCAGCCCGTCGCCGAAACATTGCCGGCGCGCGCGATGCGTCCGGAAGCGTCGAGCTGCAGATTGCGTGTGCGGATCTCCACCCCAGAAGCGCCGGTTTTGGGATTGCGCGTGATGAGCTGGCCCTGCCCGGCGCTGTTCACGGAGCCCAGATCCTGCCCAGGCGCCGCGTCGAGCCGCCAGATCTGCTGCATCGCCCCGGTGATGTGATCGTGAAAGGTGAAACCGCGCCCGTCTTCATCGAGCCAGAGCTCCCGGCCAATCGTCAGTCCCGCAGTCTTCTTCTCGCCCATGCCGCGCATCCGCTCCTCGATGCGGAAGGGCGTTTTGGTGTCCCATCGATAGACGGGCAGACCGCTCCACCGCTCGGGGAAACTGGTCTGCGAAACATCGATGGCGGGCAGTCCGGCGATCTCGACGATCCGGAGATCCGGCTGCGCGCGGAAGGCGACCAGTTCCTCGCCCACCGCCCGTTTCGCCCCCTGGGCGTATTGGAATTCCTTCGGATTATCGAAGCGGAAGGCATCCACCTGGATTTTCCATTTCCCCGCCCTCACCTGCGCCTTCATCAGCCCCGCGCTGTCGATCGCGACCGGGATGGGGCTCTCCACGGCGGCGAGTTTCCAGCCCTCGGGAAGAACGGTCCCGATTTCCATTTCGCGGCTCTTGCCCGATACGGTCAACTCGACCTCGGTCCGCAGCCAGAGCGGGATGCCATCCTCGAGCGACGCGTAAAGTTTCACGCCGAGGAAGTTCTTGTCCGCTTCCTCGACCGTGCCGCTCCGCTTCAGCCAGAGGAAGCCCGTGGCGTCCCACTCCGGCGACTCGACCGGAGCGTCTTCAAGCATGAGGGCGAGGATGCCAATCTCACGCGGGATCCGGATGCGCTGCGGCACATCCTTCCAGCGGTATACTCCCGTGAGGTGAAACGTGCCGGCGTTGAGCCGGACCGCCGGATTCCCATCGTGCTCGATCGTCGCCAGCGGCGCGCCATCCGCGCGCACGTCGAGCGGCCAGACTTCCGAATCTCCCGGAAGCGGCACCCAGGTCTCGTGAAAGACGGTGACCACGAGGTCAAATTCACCGCCCGCATGCTTTGCCTGCAGGCCGAAACGCGACGGCCAGAAACACAGGTGCTTCGCTGGATCCGAGTAGGGATTTGGACAGAGCCGGTGTTTGTCGTTCCACGTGGCCCAGCTTTCCCACGGCTTGAGCGCCTCGGGAATTTGTTTGGCGCCGTCATCGGATTGAGGCGCCGCGTGGCTGGGGATTGCGGGCAGAAGCGCCGACGCTGCTATCATCACGAGGCCACAGATCATCGACCGGATGTTCTTCATATATTTCGGGGGGCTGCGCCGATTCAATAGATGAGAAGTCTGCGAGGCGAGAACTGCTTTCCGTGCCATGCGAGCCGCTGCGTGATGTAAGTCACACAGCGGCTCGGAGATGACCGTCAGACGGCGTTAATTAGTTAGCGGAGGAAGTGCTCCCAGTCGCGGACGCCGTGCTGATTGCGGATCAGCACGCTGACGGGCACCACTCGCGGCGCGGCGGGCTGCCGGCGCAGGCGCAGGCCGGCCTCTTGAGGCAGGCGATCGGCTTTCCGCGAGTTCACATCGCGGTGGGCCAGCACGCAGTTGTCCCAGGTGGTTTTGCCCCCGCGGGAGCGCGGCACGACGTGGTCGATGTTGCCCTCCTTCGGCGTCAGTTTGCGGCCGGTGTATTGGCAGACGCCGCCGTCGCGCTCCCAGATGCCGCGCGCACCAAAGCGCGGACGACTCAGGGGCACCTTGGCGTAGTTGGCCGCAACGATGACGGTCGGCACGCGCACGGGGCCGCGCGGCGTGTTGACCGCGTTGTCCTGTTCGCGCACGGGCAGCTTGAGCCAATCCTCCCAGCGCACGGGCGCGATGTAGTCGTCGCCCTGCACATCGAGCGCGGTGGCCGCGCCGGTGGCCAGCATGCAATACGCCTCAGCCGGCGTTTTTACATGGATCGCCTGCCAGTGCCGGTTCAACACCAGCACGGTGGACTTGTTCAGTACGGAGTTCATTGGAATTTCGAGATAAGTGGATAGTGGATGGTTGATAGTGATAGCCGCCGCTGGTGAGCGCGGCCCGCAGCAGGGAATCACTGATTACTGAATACTGATTACTGATCACTTCAGTCCTCAGCGCGTTCCCCCGCCGGACACATCTTCACGAGCTTCGGATCGAACCGGCCGAGCACATCGACCAGGTCGGTCTGGGCGGCCATGACGGTGTGGATGTCCTTGTAGACTCCCGGTACTTCATCGAGGCCGGCGGAGAGCAGTTCGACACCACGCTCCGCGAGCAGCTTCTTTGTCGCGCTCCAGGTGAAGGATTGCAGCGCCTTGGTGCGGCTCATCACGCGGCCGGCGCCGTGGGAGGCGCTTTCCAGGGACTCGGGAGAGCCCTTGCCACGCACGACGTAGCCGGGCGACGCCATCGAGCCGGGGATGATCCCCAGGACACCGGCGCCCGCGGGCGTTGCGCCCTTGCGATGCACGATCACGTCGCGAGCCTCGCCCTGCACTACGTGGCGCTCCTTCCAGGCGAAGTTGTGATGGTTCTCGAGATCGAGGATCACATTCGCGCCGAGCTTGCGCGCAATATGGCGATGGATCAGCGCGTGGTTCGCGGCGGCATACTGGCCCATGAGGTTCATCGCGGCCCAGTATTCCTGGCCGATGGCGTCATCAAGGGAGAGCCACGCAAGGTGTTTGAGCTCCTTCGGCAGGCGGTCATGGCGGGCCATGGCGAGCTTGCTATAGACGTCGCACACCTGGGCGCCGGTGCCGCGCGAACCCGAGTGCGAGAGCAGCGCGACATACTCGCCCGGAGGCAGGCTGTGGCCGGTCTCGGCGAGACGGGCTGCTTCCTCCCCGGTGATGGTGAAGGCGCCAAACTCGACGAAGTGATTGCCGGAGCCGCTCGTGCCGAGCTGCGACCACGCCTTGTCGCGCAGCCGCTGCGTCACGGGAGATACGCTCCAGTCTTCATCCATCACGTCGTGGTCGCGGCGCTGCTTGAAGGTGCAGCCCATCCCGAAGCGGGTCTCGCTTTCAAGGATGTTCGCGAGCCGGTCGCGCTGACCGCCGATGGTGTTCGCCTTGCGATCGAAGACGGTCATCTTCATGCGGCAGGCGATATCCACGCCCACGGCGTAAGGGATCACGGCGTTGTCCGTCGCGAGCACGCCGCCGATCGGCAGGCCATAGCCCACATGGGCATCGGGCATGAGCGCGCCCGCCACCGCGACCGGCAGCGCGCACGCATTGGCCATCTGCTTCACGGCCTCGGCCTCCAGCCCGTCGCCCCACTGGCGCCAGGGCGCGAGTTCCGCGCGCGGCGTGAAAGGCGGACGATACAGCGCGCGGGCGAGCGGGGCGCGCAAGGCATCGGCAAAGAACTCCGATGGATTGGCGACAATGTTGAAGATTTCCGTCTCGATCTGCGCGGTCTCTCCTCCTTGCGCGACGAAGTTCTGGATAAACTCGTGCGCGAGGTGGACCGACGTGCCCGCGGGCACGCCGAGGCGGAGTAAGTCTTGAGTGTTCATGATTCTGATTGGTTAAAAATTGGTGGGTGCGGTATGCGGGCACACGTCGGGTGGGCAGCGGTGTTTGTTCTTTTTGTCGCGAAAACGTGGTTGGGGAGGGATTTGAGGTTGTGCTGTCGTGCGCTCATAACGCTGAAGCAACGGGTCCACAATCCTGTCGAAAGAATTGGATCTCTGTTGGATATGCGCTCGAATCCGAGCGCGAGCGCCGTTCCAAACATTGTCATCCTGAGGCCCGTAAAACGAAGGCGTGATTCTTGGTGCGTGGATGACATTGAGCCGTGGCGCAACCTTCGATCTTCGCGCTCAGAAAGCGCGCCGGTGGATCGCGTTCTCCGCAACGCGATGGCAAAGAAATCGCGGCTCCGCCGCCCATCTTTTCCCATCGTCTTCGGAG
>Ga0105237_10009425_pt1 | contig 10459 bp, 13 predicted proteins | sample KBSC24metaG_FD_81520 | JGI IMG/M metagenome (GOLD analysis project Ga0105237, IMG submission 81520) | Corn rhizosphere microbial communities from Kellogg Biological Station, Michigan, USA - KBS C2-4 metaG | ecosystem: Host-associated > Plants > Roots > Rhizosphere > Soil | place: Michigan, USA... | reverse complement strand
TTATCATTTTTATCTATTTCATTTAAAAGATAACCTAAATATTCATCACATTCTTGAATTACTTTCTTCATATTTAATGAATAAGGTCCAGTTTGATAACCTATACAAAAAAAAAACAGAAAAAATAATTGTTAATTCAAGTAGTATAATAAACATGTGAAATGGATTTCTTGTGAATATCTAATTTTGTTTCATCTTTAATTAGACAATACTGAGTACAGCGATGGAATCTACTTCCCAATTACCACTTATCGAGTGTGAGGATAACCACGGCTCTCCCAAATACTTTTCGCGGGTAACGATCCCAGCCGCTTTATTTCTTATATCGCTATTCGGAATCATGAGCAATGTTTCCGGTATTATGATGTCGCGTTCAATGCCGTCATTCCCTGCATGGCTACTATATGGAACGGCAATAATGTATACCACCGGTTTCTGGTTACTGGCACTTGTGTGGGATAAACCCCTTCGCCCTTCTCAGTTAAAGTGGGCATGTCAGCGATACTTCTTACAGTTGGCAGTGTTGACAACCGCAAAGGGAGTACTACTTCAATTTTCTACCTATTGGGTAGATAGCTCAATGGGACAGATATTAGCAAATTTCGCACTATTACAACTACCTTTTTTCGAGAGGATTTTCATACCTTCGAGAAAAAGCGATTATATGAAGAAATCTCAAATAGCGGGACTATTGATAGTATTATGTGGCATTGCAATCGGAGTCGAATCCATTTTTCAGAGACTACTAAATGGCTTATCAAATGGGATTGTTTCCAGTGAACAAGCAGACAAATGGTATTGGATAGTTATGTTTATTTTATCTACAACATTTAATGCATGGGAGCAAACACTTCAAGATGTTGCATTGCATAGTGATACCGACATCACTGAGATGTCTTGTCTTGCTTGGTATAATTTATATTCCATTCCAATGTATATATTATTTATACCCCTAGAGGGCATAAGATTATTGAATGGTACTGAAAAATGGACCCCATTAACGAGTGTCTTTGGAAATCAGAAAATGGCTTTCCTTTGTTTTTTTGGAATACCAAGTGAAGGCGACATTATAGCCGGTATTTGTCAGAGTGGTTCGACGATATGGCCCCTAATATATTGTGTTGGATATACTGGGTTATTTTGTATCAGTACTTACATGATCAAAAAATACGGTGTCTTATTTCCAAACCTGATCGCGGCAAATGTGAGTTTATGCTCTATTGTAGTTTTTATGATACCTGCTATTGTTTCGCCTCAACATGCATCCGATTTTTCTGTTTGGCCCATCGTGGGTTCTGTAATTATTATTGCTGGTATTATTATGAAGGGAGAGCCAAGCAAAAAAATCAAAAAACATAATATTATTGATATACAAGATTTGTAAATAATAAATTGAATTAACGAATTACCGTTATCTTGTAACAATAAATATATCTATCTCATCGAACATCCTTAACACTTTTTATCTTTTTTAAATTCCTGAACTCTTGATGGGTCTTGAAATACGCCTTGGAATACTCTTCATATGCCTTAGAAATCGCTTTCCTTTTTTTAAGTTCCTTAACACTTTTTCGTAAGTCTCTTTTGTATTCTCTCTTCGTCTCTTCATCTTCGCCTTCACCTGAATAATATTTCCTTTCATGAAAATAGGCTCTACATAAATAGCAATATTCCCCCTTCACTCCTTCTGCTGTGTCTCTACAATCTTGACAAATGAAAAATTTGCATCCATCACACGGATAAACTTCTACATTTCCAATCCCCAATTTGGCGTACAAGCAATCATAACATGGCAATTTTTGATGGAATGGTAGGGAATCCACTCTCAAATCCGGGTAATATCGATATACACTCATTGAAAAATAAATTTCAACTCACTTCTTTCTCAAATTGAAACATGTTTGACAGGAAAAAAAAAAGTTCCCAGTTCTAGACATGTTGACGTTTTGACGTTTTGACGCGTCAATTCATTCTCCTCCTCGCTGGTTTGTGTTGCGACTTTGGGTACAAATATGTATTTCAACTTTGGTAGAAGATCTATAGACGATGACCTTACGTCGTTGGTGCTTATGGTATTTCCATATACACTCATCCGCGAAGGAAAACCAATACTTAATGAGCTACCTATAGCCACAAAAGAGCACCCAGGCGCCGGTCAGAACTTTGTACAAGTGAATAAGAAACCGCTATTCTCTTCTCGGACGTCTAAAATTTACAAAGGAGTTATTGAAGATTCTAATAGTAGTATTCCGTGTGCCATCAAAGTTATGCCAACAGGACAACTAAAGGAAACACTCGCTACGCCCATGGATGCACAAAAGTATGTATATCACAAAACAACCTTAGCAACAAACGAGGTGTTAATGGGGGGTATTATGAAGGAATTATTCGCATACGGGAATTTAGGACATATCTCCATTCCAATTAGTTATTATATCGATTATGCAAAGCAACTCAATACCAAACATAATTTATCGATTGTTGGTTTAACTCCATTTTACAAAGACTTCCTTCTTAACGGAGAGGTTCCTTACTTACCAGGTGAAATGACAACAGGTACGGTCGTATAAACTGTGCTAAGTTCATTAGCTAGTTTGAAATCCTTTCTAGATAGAATTGGATTTCAAGTGATTGCTACAACGTGTGCATTGAGGTCGATGTGCATTAGCCATAACGACCTAAAACCTCAAAATATAGCCATTATAGATACAAACGAAGAGGAATTTTCGGTCGGCAAAAATGTCGTTACACCCTTACATACTCATCTATCATACAAATTAGGAAGAGATACTTACATACTGGAAAGTGGACCCTTTCCCAAAATAATAGACTTTGATGTGTCTGCTATTTACTCGAGAGGACTTTGTGTACAGAACGAAGGGATCGATCAAGTTGTTGATGTAAACGAATCACGACAGTTGCACCCAGACTTTAGACCAGGCTACGATTTCGTCACATTTATTTACCACTTCATACAAACTTACTTGTCTCTCCTACATGAAAAAGTGAAAACAGAGGTAATTTAACTCATTATTCTTTAACCAATTTTTTAAAAGGAATTACGTGATGTGATTCTATCACATGCAAAGGAAATGGTGGCCACACTGATGTATATGTATTCCACTCGTACCCTGAACAACATTGACAGTGATACCGATATCATTAATAATGATGGGATCAACGATAACATCGATTCTCTATCGAAAGTAAATACGATCGAAGAGTTAATGCGCCACTGCGAAAAGAAGGGACTCAAGCGAAAGAAGGACAACGCTTGCCCACAAACACTCTATCAATTGGAGCCACGCACTTTCGTCAAAGTGTTCTACAAACGCCTTAAAATTCAACCAATGGAAAGCCATTGTACTGCAATAATAATCAACATGTAAAAAATTTAAATCTGGTAGTACCAGGTATTTCATAATGAAATTTTGTAAGTATTATTATTATTGCAGTACAATGGCTTATATCAATAGCAGACACGGACCGCAATAATTTCATTTGCAAAAAATCATAAATTGTTCTTGTTTTAAAATCCTTACGGCAATATAGTTTTTACTAGTTCTTTCAAACCTTACACGATTTTCCTTCACTCAGTAATTACTTAAACCAGAGTTTCCTATTGAGGGCACAACTGTATAGGCTGATGCTTATCAAAATATTGGACCTACTTCTACTATTTGGAGAAGAATCATTCCATTCTATGAATGATTCGCCTTCAAGTAGTAGGAGAAGAAGGGAATATCGATGTAAATAGTTAGAATGAGATAGCTATTCACATTGATATCCTCTGCCAGGTTTAATGTCTTTATGTTCCATCTTTTTTAAAATTGAATTCTTAGTTGAATTTTTAGTTAAAATTCACAACTTGCTGAAAATTATGGTATTTTAGAAATCTATGTCATTTGTGGCAGTTGGAGACATTTCAAGTGGTTAAATATATCAGTCACCCCAAAGGTTGTTCAGCTTTTTTTAATTTGATTTTTTTTGAATATTTTTGTCCTTGTATTCCGTTCATTAGAATAGATGGTAGTTTCTTTGAAGGGTATATTAATCCTAATTTATTTTGGGGGTCTCAATATGCTCCTATTTAGTTATTCTCGAATGTATCTCAATCCGGAAGAGACACCGGGACAAAACAACAAAACAAAAATTATTTATGTTTCTGCTTCTCAAAGGCTAAATAATTCTGAAGCTGTTTCTCCTAGAAGAATCCACAACAAAGTGGATAATGTGATCGTTGGTGTTATCGGTGCTATAAAACATCCCCAACGCTCTATTGCAGTTTCAGAAACTTGGGGGAGAGAATTTAAAACTTTGTACTACTTCTCTGAGCCTTTTCCTAATGGTGCTCCCGAAGTCCTTGCTGGTCAGCATATTGCGGTTCTCGAAATCAAATTGATTGTTTTAACTTTAAACAGGTACCAACTAATCCTCGATACGTCAGATCTTCTTGGGAGGAGCTAAATGCACTGCGCATAATGTACAATATGCACCCAGATTCTCCATGGTAAATGATTGAAAACGTTTTAACGCATATGAAAGGTACATGAAAACTGATGACGATGAATGGATAAATGCAGACAAGATGGAGAATTTTATGTTTCAGTATGATCCAAAAGAGGTTGTAACTATTCAAATTACTTACAACTCAAGGATCATTATTTGGGACGCAAACTCCAATACCAAGACCTTGTTAATGTTACTTACTGCTCAGGAAGTGGTATGGTGTGGGAATTTTTAGCTGATATCTCGAAGCATATCTGATCAGCAATAGTTTAATGAAAAAGATGAACGCGTCTCTATTGGAAGAAAAATGGTTGTACCCCTTCTCAGATGTGCAAGTAAGAAAAATCTGCGGTCCTTGTAATTTTAGGTGGGACTAATAGCTGAGCGATTCAATGTGCATTGTGAACATAGCGATCGCTTTTATTGGCATTCACCAGACTGGAGTGAATTTTTTGAGTACGTGATTCACTTTACTTTTTTGAGTATTGTGTTTAGTTCAACACAACGACATACAGGGATGACAGTACTGCAACAGGGAATTAAGCGATTTGGAGATGCAATCTGCTTTCATTACGTTTCTCCTGAGTGGGAGTACCTCTTAGATTTTATTTACCATACCAATTTGTAGTCAGAGAATGTAAAATAGGATGCAACTGTTCTCAGGACTTCTTTTTTTTTAAAATCGAATTTTAAGGAAATACAGCTGGGAATTTCGCAAAATAAACTATCACATATTTAAGTGGCATACTTCTTCTTCATGCACTATTGGTACTAATAATAGTTTTTCACCAAAGGGATACGAAGCCACTTGTTCACAGATCAAAAGTAAAATCTCTTTTGGTAATCGACCGAATTGAGTAGGTCTTTTTGACATTTTCATTATTGTGACAATCCTCTGTTTAACTTCTTCTGGGTATTTGTAATGTATTGTTGGGTGCCATGTCATTCCATCGTAAAATATTGTCTTCGTAAAAACAGTTCCCTTTCTGCAAGAAAATATTCCTTTACAATCTCTGCTGAATTCATGATCGTCTATAAGAGTGTAATCCGGTTGAGACCCCCTAATTGAATCAGCATGAGGATCCCTAATAACTAGAATATCGCCATAATAGGAAGCGAAATCAAATAGACGGTGCTCTAGAAACCGTATAACAGAATGCGATAAATGAATAGTGTGTCTCTCAGATATATATAAATTCTGAAACTCTGTACTGCCTTTTGCAATATGCTTGCATTCGTCGACCATACTTGTGCTTTGTCGACTACCTCTACTCAAGACCCAGACATCGCAACTCTCTTTGTTGGCGAGATAAAGAGCCAAATAAGCTAGAAAAGTGGTTTTCCCACTTCTTCTAGGTCCCTCTATCGTGAACGGAGTACCCTATATGTTAATACTCAAGTAAAAGCGTACCTGTTTTTCGATTCCTTCAAGCCACTGCAGTTGCTTCTTAAACAGGTTGAACATTTAAATAATTTTTGTAACTCGAACTATTGAACATAAATTTGATAAATTAATTTCGTCCAAAGACTTTGAGGAAATTACACTTTAATTAATTGAGAGTATTCTCTCAAAGCCCTTGGACAGTTTTATGATGTCCATATACCTAGGTGCTTTTATTTGTACGGCTTAGCTCCTTTCACACGTGCTAACACTATAATGTGTACTATCTTAAACAAAAATCATGACTAAATTTTTCGATGCAATTATTGTAAAATAACTCAAGTTGGCAATATTTTAACCTTGTTATAACTTAAAATTATTTCCGTTGAAATAATGGATATTTACGACATGTCAATTATAAATGTATTGAATGTTGACAAAGAACAGCTTATCTCCTAGCTCTATGTATTCCACCAAATATAATGGGTGCACAACACAATGAACCCACTACTACCATGGCAATTGCGCCCCCTTTAGTTCTACAATATGTATAGTTTTCCTCTCCGAGACAAACTGACCCTAATACGATCATTGCAAGCAATCCCAAACAACAAGTAATAAGGAAGATGGTGATACATGCCGCGGCACCACACAAAGTACGAATAAGTGAATTCCGATGTCTATTTTCTGATTTTAATTCTGCTATTGACTTTAGAAAATCTGTATGTCCTACAGGCTCAGTATTATCTTCCATTGAACAACTTATGAATTTTTTTGTTGCTCAAATCACCTTTATTAATTTTATCGTAAATTCAACTCGCCTTATGATAAAATCAAGTTGATATTATAAAATTCGCTGAAACAGTGACATCGGAACGTTCTTTAGAACCAAAAAATGAAATGCCTTTTTAAATGCAAAAGGTATGGCTACCGACAGCTATTAAATTGTATGGAGACTTTGTTGGGTTTTATGAAATAATCCAATTAATGTCACAAATAAAAATGAGTGTTGATTACAAAATGTATTGATAGTGAACAGCTATTTTCTAAGCGTATACATTCCATATATCATAGGTGCACAACCCAATAAACCTATTGGTATCATTGCAATGGCAAGCCCCTTATTTCCACAGTATTTATAATTTTCTGTGCCAAGACATATAACACCCCATATGACCAATACAACCACTTGCAGGCAACTAATAATGATGGCAATTGCAATACGCACAGTGGCACCACATGTAATGCCGGTAGTTGTACTTTGATGTGTACTTTTATCCCCCAGTATCACACCCGGAACGTATCTATCTCCAGCTTCCATTCGTACAGTGTTACAATAATTTTTTGTGCTTTGTCTAAGTCATCTTTCATATTCCAACTTGCGTTACGATAAAACGCAAGTTGGTATTTACGATAAACTCAACAGACATTTTTGACATGATCCCGTTCTCTGGAACATCTCTTGAACACAGCTCCTTTGAATGCTATCACGAACTCGCAAAAAAATTCATTTTATTAAAGCAACGCAAATGCAAAGCAACCACAGTCATATCGCCGAACTCATCAAGAAGATAGACCCAAAAAATGAAACGCTATTTTTAAATACAAATGGTGTGGCCACCGACGAGGCCATTAAATTGTTTGGAGAACTGAAGGGTGACTTCACAAGACTTGTGAACAATATCAAGTGCTTTAGCAAAGTTTATCACTGCGGACTTATACATCCATTTGTCAATGACGAATTACACGCTTGCTTGAAAAAGAATAGAGGGACCGTCATATTTCGTTTTTCAAACAATATGGAAGGAGTGATCACATTTGAGTTTTTCGATGACGGAGAATTCACCGGAGATAGGACACCGGTTAAAGAACTTATTGGATCAAGGGCGCCGGTTAAAAACAGTGAAGAGTTCTTTATTTTTGCAGCGCAATTGAAGTTCAAAAAGTATATAGCTTACCCAGGGCATGATATAAAATATATACCTAATACCATTCAAGAAACTGTAGTAATCAGTACTGAAACTCTTACTACGGTCATGAACAAGAGAACGAGTTTCTTTTGATACAATATTACATGTGTTCTGTTTGTTATGTTAAAATATACTGGTTAAGTTATGTTGCGTCCAAGAGTATAATATGCTCCTTCACGGGACACAAATTCTACTATTTTTTGTTAACTCTGACATCAGGTAAATAAGAAAAGCTCAAAAAATTTGTATTTTGCTATTAACCAGCTTTCGTCAATAAATTCCGAGAATCAACACGGCGGGTGGTTGAACTAATGTCAATCAATTTAGTTCTGAGAATAAAAATTCACCTTTTTTTATTCTTTTCCATACCTTTTTTTTGTGAAGTTGATTGATGATTTTACGGTAAATTCAAGTAGGAAATCTCCACAACATGTTTATTATTAATTCAGGTAAATAAGAAACATTACAAGCCTCTACCCTTAGCAAATTCACATGGACAATTTGGAACTAGGCCAACTGCTTTTAAAATTGAAATATTATCTTGATGACGATACACAGAAATGCCTTGTAACTTACATTCCGGAATTAGGCCCTAGGAATAGAGAATCATTAAGTAAATCAAAAAACACTGCGGATCTTCTCAGCAACCTGCAAACGAGATCCCTTATCAAGCAGGGCAATGTCAAACCTTTAATGGAACTCATTAAAAATGATACAAATTTAGCTGCTATTATGCAAGTGCTCTCAGAATATCAAGAGAAGGCAGACGACGAGGCAAATGCTACCTGAAAACGGGATTTAGCCGTTAGCTACCACCTCTCTGTTGACGGATTATGTTCATATAAAATATTTTGTGACAGTTAAATTTTTATTCTTCTATAACATGTATCTGAAGTGTTACTTTCTTGTGACTCCGTGACTACGTCGAATCCTAGGAGTGGATCAAACAATGTACAACTAATTTTGAATATCCCGTGGCGCAGTTCATACAATATATTCCTCCCATCAAAGCCACAAAAAAAACACCGCAGTTTTTTGGGTCCATTGTACAGATAATGAAGTATGACCTACCATTTTAACTTATAATGACATTTAAAAACCTCTTTGTTCTCAAAGTCTGCGAGACACGCTATGTCTATATACTGATAAGTTGACATGACGTCAGAATTATTCAATTTTATAAAGTTAGTAAGTTTTCCCAGCGTAACTTTTTTGTTTTCAAAAATCTGAAACCAATTTTTATGAAAACGGTTAATTTATTTTCTTTGAATTACAAATTCAATTTTTAGCAGTGAATCTGCGTTACAAGAAACCGTAGACTGTACATTCAGGGTATACCCTGTGTATCAATAGCCTGTTTATTTACATCATTCTTTGTAAGGAACTACATTGTTTGCAAAGTTAACTCTCTTCATGGTAAGTGTGTTCTTTGATCGCATTCCATGTTTATACACTCTCGCGTCATACTTTTGTATCCTCTACTTTGACAATAACGCATGAAGGAACCCAGTTTTTGTACCGTAGATTGTAGCCACTTTACCATTCAAAAAAACGATGATAAAATTTTATTTCAAAGGAGCCCTACTTTCCAGAGGATCAAGAAATTATATAATCATGATTATCTGTACGATAGCTTAGCTTTTAAGAGGGATGGGGAGAAGTATCCTTGTGTACCATTATCTCAAAATAGTTCAGGTACTTGAAAATTTGGGTGTATTATTGTATTAAATTGGGTACACAAAACATGTTAATGTAATCGCAATTTCTTTGCGTCATGACGGTATAATAATTCCTTTCTTTTTTTGTAATATGCCCTATTCCCATTCGTTACCACTGCACATTCCATTTTACTTTGGTCAGTAATAAAGTTCTTGTACATTCCATCTACTGTGTTCCTTAACTCATTGATGCATATTTCATTGCTTTTTTGGATCCTATTCATTTCCGCTTTCAAGTCATTCATCTTCTTCACATTTGCTAAAATCTCATTGGTTTTCGTCTGTAATTCAATGTCCCGCAAACATACCAGCCAATTTAAATAATAAAACCATATGAGTGTCACAAATTGTCTCTCTCTGCTCCAATCCCTTTCAATTGCCAATGCCATTGGTTCCGTAACATCCATGATATCGGTTTTATGCTTTATGTACACATTATATTTGTATATGATTGTTAATTGATCATAATCCAATTTATGGCATTCGGTAAATCTCTTCTGATTTGACTTTTGGCAACAGAAACTATGAAACTTTGTTGCCACATCTCCCAATACTTTTACGCTGGAATGAACACATGAAATATTATCTGTGTACAGAAAATTGTCAAGATTTGTTAATCGTTGCGGATAATTTTTACAAACTCTCTCCAAGTGCACTGTGATCGAACTGTTACTTAATATAACATACCTCAAGAAACAGTAGTAATTAAATAATGTCATAGGACTTGGTATTGCGTCTGTTTTGTAGCTCAATTTCAATATAGATGAGAGCGCTATGTTTTTGTTTTTGTAGTTATTCATGTTCAGACTCCTTATGATATCCAAAGCCAATTGTATGTAATCTTTCCAAATATTGCTTGTATCAATTATGGACCTTAAATT
>Ga0105237_10009424_pt1 | contig 10460 bp, 8 predicted proteins | sample KBSC24metaG_FD_81520 | JGI IMG/M metagenome (GOLD analysis project Ga0105237, IMG submission 81520) | Corn rhizosphere microbial communities from Kellogg Biological Station, Michigan, USA - KBS C2-4 metaG | ecosystem: Host-associated > Plants > Roots > Rhizosphere > Soil | place: Michigan, USA... | reverse complement strand
CGGAGCGGGTTTGCTCCTGGTAGTCGGGGCCCGCTCTTTGCCACCGGATGGCGTCGCAACTGGGTAGCGTGCGCTGGGTGGTCCAGGTCCCGTCGATAAAGGTTTGCTCGAGGAGGTCGGGGCCGGTGGGTTCCCAGCGGATGTCGGTGCCGGGCAGGCTGCGGACGAGGCGGCCGTGGACGGATTCCTCGACGGCGCCGGCGACGGTCTGGCCATAACAGACGCCGCTGGCCGGGGCGGCGAGGACGCCGGGCTCCCAGGCGCTGAGGTTGCCGCCGGCATACCAGACTTCGCTGGGGGCGAGATCGGTGATGACGGTGTGGATCTGGGAACGGTCGGAGGTGGGGTCGTCGATGGTGGTCTGGTTGAAGAGGAGGAGGCACTCTTCGAAGGTGACGTCGCCCAGGGGGGATTGGTGCGGGACGCCGGAAAAGTAACTTTGGAAGAACTCGTTGAGGAGCTCGATGGCGGCTCTTTCGGTTTCGCGCGGGGTGAGCGGTGCGGCGGTTAGCGGGAGAGGCATGGCGGAAGTTCTTAGTTCTTAGTGCTTAGTGCTTAGTTTTCTGCTAGCGGCGATTGTTCCGGCGGCGGGTTGTCGATGTAGATGGGCTCGACGCGTTCCATGGCTTCGGCCGCGGCGGTGATGGCGTAGACGTTTCTGCGCTCGCTTTCGATGCGGCGGGATTCGTGGTGCAGGGCGGCTTCCAGCTTGGCTCTGAGGGTACGAGCGCCTTCGGCGACTCTCTCGGCTACGGTGTCGGGATCGACGGGCGGCGCCGTGACGATGGCGTCGTTGTAGATGAGGATCGATTCGTGGATGCCGCGGAGGACGACGGCGGCAGCGAATGTGGGAGCGAGGAGGAGAATGGTGCGGGGCATTTGCGGGAAAGGATGAAGGCTGAAGGATGAAGGATGAAGTGCCGCGGCGGTGACGAAAGGATTGACGGACGGTGCCTAAGAATGCAAAACAAAAGGCTTGGCGGCCGTTTGCCGCGATTTTTGCAAACTCCCTACGCACTCCCTAAGCTATGTCTGATTCCTCTTCGTCTTCCTCGACGGTGCTTTCCGCGGCCAATGTGGCGGCGATCGCGCAATTGATCGCGCAGTTCCCGACGGGGTTTTCGGTGGATGCCGCGGGGATTGTGACGCCGCGGGTGGGGGTGAAGATTACCGGTGGCAAGCAACTGGCGGACCTGGCGCGGGCGCCGAAGACGCTGCCGCTGGAACTGAACGGGCAGGCGATCGAGATCGAGGTGCGGGTGCTCAGTGACAAGGAGATCCAGAACATCGAGCTGCTGGTGCCGGCGCCGACGCCTCCGGCGCGGACGAAGACGGAGGGGGGCCGGAAGGTGGCGGATGGGTATGACCGCCAGGACCCGAAGTTTTTGCAGGACGTGGAGAAGATGTACGCGCTGCGGCGGGCGGCGACGATCGTGGCGGGTGTGCCATCGCTGGAAGTGCCGGGGGCGACGGTGGAGGAGCAGAACAAGTATCTGGCGGAGACGTATCAGACCAGTTTGCTGGAGGCGCTGTACGCGGGGGTGCGGGCGCTCTCGACTGATCCGCTGACGAGGGCAAGTTTTTTGTAGAGGAACGGCTGGCGGGGTGTCCGGAACTGCGGGAGTGGCGTAGGAAGAAGGACGGGGACCGGGCGGCGGGGCGCGGGCCGAAGGCCATGGGGGCGCCGATGGGATGGGAGGACGTGGAGGATGAGGCGTATATCTATGGGAATTACACGCTGGGGGCGTGGCTCGTGGAGCACTGGGAGATCAAAGCGCGGGTGATTGCGCAGTACTTGATTCACGGGATGCGCGAGGAGTATGCGGCGGAGATGATGGAGAAGGCGCGGCCGGGGGCGCCTGCGGCGACGGGTGGTGTGGTGCCGGGATGGGCTAGTGATGGGTTTCAGAACTTTTCGCAACGGGCGAAGGGGTAGGGGAAGTGCTTAGTGCTTAGTTCTTAGTGCTTAGTTCTTAGTGCTTAGTTCTTAGTGCTTAGTTGTCGGACGCTCCGCGCGGGAACCCGCGGGATGCGAGAGGTCGCCTTCGGGCCTTCGGCTTCGACTCCGCCCATGATTCCCCGCTCCGCTCACGATGACAAGGAGTGGACGGCGCTGGCGCTCGGCGCAATGCGCCCTCGGCAAGCTTGAAGTTGGCGAGCGAGTGTGAAAGGCAACGGGGGTCATGGAGACTATTTCGCTCAATATCAAGTCGCCCAAGGTTTCTTTGCCGGGGCTGGATGATTTTATTGAGCGGATGGAGAGGGCGGATGGGCTGATTGAAAGGCTGGAGGCGCGGCGGACGGTGCGGATTCAGTTTGCGGTGACGGGGGATGAACGGCTGAAGGCGGCGGCGATGAATATGGACGCGCTGGCGGAGGCTTTCCGATCGGTGGGGGAGGTGAAGGTGGGCGATAATATCGCGGCGGGACTCGTGAAGCCGGGCGAGGCGGCGAAGTATGCGGCGGCCGAGCTGGAGAAGCTGAGGCTGAAGTTCAAGGAATTGAATGAAACGGCTGTGACGGCTTCGGCGAAGTTTCAGGGGCAGTCGGCATTTTCGGCGGGCGATCTCGAGAAGCTGGCGGCGCGCCGGAAGGGCATCGAGGCGATCATCGGCGAGCGCAACGATGTGCAGGCGCGGATGGAGGGATTGCAGAAGGCGGGTGGCATGGCGGCGGTGATGTCGGACGGGGTAATTGGCGTGACGACGGCGGAACTGGCGCTGGCGCCGGCTTCGCGCGCGGCCTCGACGGCGCTGGAGACACAGGACGCGATCGTGCGGCAGAAGATCGTGGCCATGCAGGGACTGACGGCGGCCACGGAGGCGACGACGACCGCGGAGAAAGCACAGGCGACGGCCGCGGCGGCATCGGCCCAGGCGAACGTGAAGGGGGCGCTGCTTTCGGAGCGCGTGGTCAAGGACCTGGAAGGCAACGAGGTGAACCGGATCCGGCAAATGCGGACCGGCGCGGGCGAAACCCTGACGACCTCGGCTGTGGGGTCGGTGGCGGCGAGCGACAGAATCAAGGCGCACCGGGCGGCTTTCGAACAGCTCGACGTGGATTTTTCCGGGAAGAGGGCGGACCTGGCCGGCGCGGGGTTTGGAGCGGCATCCCCGGAGCAACTCGCGCTGATCAGGGACGAGGTGGCGGCGCGGCGGGAACGGCTCAAGGCCATGGAGGACGAAGGGCTGGGCGCGGAGAGCCTGGCCTCGAGGCAGCGCGTGCTGACGGCCGGGATGGAGAAATCGGTGAGCGTGACGGAGCAGAGCAACAAGCTGCGCGAGCAGACCAACGTGCGGAAGGCGGCGGCCGAGGCGGAAGCGGCGGCGCAAAAGAACCTGACCACGAGCTTGCGCGACCAGGTGTCGGTGATCGACCGGCAATACCAATCGGCGCGCGCGGCGGCGGCGACGGAACTGGAGCTAGCGCAGGCGACGCGGACGCGGGCGCAGCAATATCGGCAGGCGGCGAACGACGCCCGGGCGGCGCAGGCGAGCGCAGGACTGCCCTCGGACCCGCGGCGCGAAAGTTACTTGCGCGGGATGGGGACGCGCTCGGCGACGATGGAGGCGGACGCGCAGCGGGTGGAAGCCAGCCTGCGGGCGGCCAATCTGGATGCCTTGCGCGAGGCGCGGGCGAACGCGGCGGCGTCGCAGGCGCACGCGCGGGAGTTTCTGGCCTTTGACGGGAAGAATGCGCGCACCTCGGTGGAAAGCATGGCAGGCGGGGAACGCGTGGTGAAACGCTCGGCGACGCGGGAGGGCGCCGGCCAGGAGGAGACGCTGAACTGGACGCAGCGGTATGGGGCGGCTAACGAAGTGCTCGAATCCAAGCTGACGCGGACGACGAACGCGGTGGCCGCGCAGGCGAGCGGGCTGGCGAAAATGGTGGACCACCTGAAAACGGCGATGACGTGGATGGCGGCGTATGCGCTCGTCGGGAAATCGCTGGAGCTCGTGGGGGAAGGCTTTGGTTCGGCGGTGAAGACGGAGCGGCAGTTTGCGACGTTGCAGCAGGTCTTCCGCGGGACGAACGAGGAGGCGCTGGCGCTCGGCAACACGTCGCTGAAGCTGGCGACGGCCGAGGGGCGGGCGGGCGACGAGGCCACGGATGCCGCGGTGCGGTGGTCGCGCCTGGGGCTCTCGCAAAAGGAAGCGGCGGAGGCGGTGGATGTGTCCTTGCAAGCGGCCAACGTGGCACAGGTGACGGCGGCCGAAGGGGCGGAGTACCTGGCGGCGGCCTACGCTTCCTACGGGCTGCAAGTGGGCGAGCTGCGCACGCTGCTCAACGAGGTGAATGTGACGAGCAACACGCTGAACGTGACGAACAAGGATCTGTTCCAGGGCATCGCGCGAACGGGCAACGTGGCGAAGCAGGCGGGTGTGCCGCTGGCGGAATTGATCGGGCTGATCGGGGCCGGCGTGAGCCGGACGGGGCGGTCTGGCGCGGAGATCGGCAATGCCTTGAAGGCGACGATCGTTTCCATCGCGAACCCGGGCATCCAGAAAAAGCTGGAGGGAATTTTTAAGTTCGACGTGAAGACGCCGCTTGGTGAGCTGAAGGATTTCTCGGAAGTCTTCAGCGAGCTCTACGTGAAGGTGCAGGAGATGGACGACGCGAGCCGGGGTGAGCTCCTGCAAAAGCTGGGCGGCAAGCAGCAGGCCTCGAGGCTCCAGGCGATCCTGGACGGCTACGTGACGGCCGAGGTGAAAGCGATCGAGGCGCAGAAGGACCTGAACGCGACGGAACGGGAGAGCACGCTGATCCGGGGGACCGTGGCCTCGCAACTCCAGTCGGTGACGACGGAATTTCAGCGGCTGTTCTATGCGATGGTGACGGTGGGCGGGGATAGTTCGGTGCTGAACAATCTGAAAAGGATCCTCGGGGGATTGACCGAGGTGGAGGGATGGATGGCGGATCATCCGGGACTGGGACTGATCGACGTGGAGGAAACGAAGCGGATGAAGGAATGGAATGCGGCGCACAATGGGGGTGGAAAAGGGAAGGGATCGAACGCGGCGGACGACATCGGGGTGTATAACCGGGACCTGGAAAGGCTGAAGGGGCAGGCCGGTGCCGCGGAGATGAGCGAGCGGCTGGCGGATAGGCTGGGGCGTGCGCTGCCTGGATTGGCGGCTCGCGATCCGCGATTGGCGGACCGGAGCTTGCGGGAATTTGCGACGGTGACGAGTGATAACCCGGAAGAGGCCAAGGCAACTGGTGAGCAGTTGGTGCGGCTGCGTCAGGAAGGTCGGTTAAACGAACTCGTTGCGAATTTTCAGGAAAGGTCCGTCAAATTCGCCGAACAGAAACGCGACGCATTGCTGGCGAGTACTGCGGAGACGCAGGCGCAGTTGACTGTTCAGGAAAAGGTAGTGGGGCAACTCGAGAAGGAGATTGCGATCAGAAAATCCCAGCACCTGGACTCGCCTAATCAGCAGCGGAAGCTGATGGAGGCGAAAAAGCAAATCGACGATCTGAACGGCATAAAGGGCAACCTGCTGGGCAAATACATTGATGAGGATGGCTTCAATCCGCTCGACCAGGTGGAGAAGATGCTGGGTACGCAGTTGAAAAACCGGACGGGCGGTCAGAATGATTTGTTCAACGCGGGGATCGGCGACACGGAGATGGATAAGCTCGACCGAAAAACGCAGGCCCTCGATGCGCAGGAGGAAATGCTGAAACGAAAGGAAGGAGAGAAGGACAGCCTCTTCAAAATGTTCCCAAAGGATGCGGTGGATTTCCGGGGTGATCCCATCCACAGCGAACAGGAGATTGTGGCGCAGGAGCAGATGAACACAGCGATCGCCGTGGAGGTGGACGCGCAACGTGACGCGATCGCGCTGGAGCGGGAGAAGATCGGCATCTTGCGCGAGACGGCGCGCATCCAGGATGAGATGTCGAAGGGGATTAAGGAGGGGCGTGGGCAGACGGTGGCGGGCCAGGTGGGAACGAACGAAACGGAGCGGGACCTCTCGGAGGTGAGCGGGATCGGGCGGCTGGCGGCCGGTGTGGCGCAGGCTGGCATCGATGCGAAGGGACAGGGCGAGCTGATCGCGTATGCGAACCGGCTGCTGGAGATCCAGGCGGGAATCGGTGAACGCCGGTACCGGCTGGAGCGCGATATCGCGAACGCGAAGCTGGAGCAGAACCGGGAGGCGGGCAAGGCGCTGGAGATGGCGTCGAGGGAGGATCAATTGCGGGCGGCGCTGCTGGAAAAATTCGTGCAGCAAAGCGGCGGGGCCATCGGGAAGAATCAGTTCCAGTTCTTGGATCAGCCCACGAGAGAGGCGGCGCAGAGGTTTGCGCCCGACGCGGTGCCGGATGGCGGGAAGATCGGGGACATGAAGGCGGAGCAGGAGCTTCTCCAGAAGAACTTCGAGGGGCTCAACGGGACGATCGATCGATTGCTCGAGGGGATGAAGCGCGCGGTGGACCCGGGGGCGCTGCTGCGCAATAATGGCGGTGCGGCTCCGCCTCCGCCACAGGTCAATCTGCCGCCGGTGAATTTCAACCTGGGGCCGGAGTTTGAGCGGATGACGCAGTCGCTGTACCAGGTGGCCGCGACCGAGGTGCGCAATCAGATTGGGGAGATCTCGGCACGGGTGGACGCGTTTCTGGGGGCGCAGAGGGCGAGTCGGGCGCAGGGGGGTGGGGCGGGGTCGATCAATTCTTGAGGATGAAGGATGGAGTGTTGATATTGGTTTACAGTGGGTTCTCGGGTGGTAGATGTGCGGGGTGAACTACTACGAGAATGAGCCGCCTAGGCTTAAGCTGTGGGCGCGGGTCTGTCTGCTGGTCTTCGTTGGGCTAGGATTTTTCTGCTGGGTTGAAATTCAGAACCCTCATCACGCTGATTCCGATACCGGTTTGCCGTCGGTGTCTGATCCACCAATGTCGATGTCTCCGCCACGGGAAGCTTTGGAAGGAAAGAGTGTCGCGGCTGAGAACACGATCAGGGAAATCGAGGACGAGAGACCCGGCTATTTGAAGGAGCAGGATCGCGCGCTGATACGCGCTCTGATTATCGAGGGCTCGAAGCGTTGAGACTTTGGCTTTTTGCTTTGTTGCTGGCGGGAGTTTGCGGGTGCCGGCGCCAGGCTTCGGTTGCGGAACCGAAGGCTGTGAGCGCGCCGGTGCAGGAGTTTATCCGTGAAGGGGCGATTTTGCGGGCGCTGACGGCGCAAGGTGTGGATATGAAGGCGTTTGGGGATCAGATGGGGCGGGTGCAAGGGGCTTTTGATCTGGCCTATCCTGAGGCGCGGCTGGCCCCCAAGGACTTCGACAAGGCGGTTGGGGATTGGGGCGTGGCGCTCAAGCTGGTTCGCATGGAGAGGAAACATAAGACTTTCCTCGGGGCGGGAATTGATCCTGAGTTTGTCAGGTTGTTGCGGGCGGAACGCGGGGAGCCTGTGCTGGAGGATTGGTATCACCTGGAGATTCATCCTTACGTCGTGACTTATCTCGCGGAGGCCTCGGACTGTTTTGAACGAGGTAGGCGCGAGGTGGAGCAATAGGGATGGCGCTTCGCGGTGCGTGGGATTGCTCCGCGCCGGAAGATTGGAGGTCCTTCGACTCCGCATCGCTCAGGATGACAGTTTTTTCGGCGCTGGCGCTAAAATAGGCGCTTGACGGCATCCTAGATGTCTGGGATAGATGCGTAATCCGAACACAAAAGTGCCCGCCGGTGTTTGTACCACCGGCGGGCGGGTGATTCGGCAACCAACACATTGAATGAAAGCACCGAATCAACGTCAGGGTAAAATATCCAATGGACTTCGCAAGTCTCATCAAGGCCGCACGAGAGCGGGACGGCCTCAGTCAGTCGCAGGCGGCATCCGTTTGGGGGGTGTCCTTGAAAACGCTGCAAGCATGGGAGCAGGGCGTAAATGTGCCGGGCGGACAGAATGTGGCGAAGTTGCTACCCTTCATCCTCCCGTCATCTCCGGATACCGCATCGAGAAAGTCTTCCAAAAAAGGATAATCTGGGAAGTTCGGAAGCGCGGCGAACGCACGGAGCATCGGTTGCGATCGCTCGGCGCATGTGGACGTTGGATGGGAACAGAGGGTTCCACAGTGTTGCGAGAAAATGGGCGCGTCTACGTGGTGTTTTTCAGCGACGAATGGATCGGTCGTGGATTGGGGGACAGGTTGCTGGAGGTAACTGTCTCGTGAGCGAACCGACGATCAAAGAGGAGAGGCGACTCTTCAGCATGGCGCTGCCGGCGGAGGTGCGGATGACGATCGAGGCGGACGACCATGCGGAAGCTTCGGAATTGTTCCGTGCCATGGTCGGGCAGGCATGGGTTAAAGCCATGCTCGATATGGGATGGGCGCAGCCGAGGACCGGGCTTGAAGTGGCCGTCCGGCTTGCGTGAAAGTAACTTTATGAAGGAGATTCCGCTTACGAACGGCGGGGTGGCGCTCGTCGATGATGGTGATTTCCACTTTGTAATGAAGTGGAAATGGAGGCGCACTTCGAAAGGTTACGTACGCGCCAACGATGGTGGGCATCTTCTGCACCGCATCATTATGAACGCTCCCGATGGCAAGCTGGTAGATCATTGGGACGGCAACAAACTCGACAATCGGAGATCGAATTTGAGGATGTGCAACAATCAACAGAACATTCGAAATTCTAAGCCGAGAAGCGGAACGTCAAATTTCAAGGGTGTCAGCAAAGATGGCGTTCGATGGATCGCGAAGATAAAAGTCGATGGCGTGAGTATCGCTCTGGGGGGATACTCAGCCGAACGAGACGCTGCGTTGGCCTATGATCGCGCGGCCCTAAAGCATTTTGGGGAATTCGCACGTCTTAATTTTCCAGGTCAGAACGATCAGCCAGAGTGGGCGCCGGGTGAGGTCAGGCTATGCGCCGTTTGTTTACAGCAATTCAATGCAAAACGAATGTGCCATAGGACATGCGGAGCGAGAACCTGCTCGACGAGGTTTAGCTATCTCCATCGGAAGCGGCGTGCTTGAAGTTTCGAACCAAGTGTGAAAGGCACGCTGGGCGATGCCCAAGGCGCTGATCAAATATAACAACTACGAGTTCTCGACGACGGGTCGAGCGTGGTACGGGCGCAAGGACAACTATCAATCGGATGCGCCCGGCGGCATTCCGCACCGGCGAATCACGACTTGGACGATCTCGCAGATCTTCACGGAGCCGAGTTTCGCCGATAACTCGGCACGCTACGCGGCGTTGCTGCTCGCGCTGAAAACGACCGAGGGTATCTTCGTGGTGAGTGACGAAAACGGCAGCTCGGTGGTGAACCAGCGGGTGAGGGTGGAGTCAGGCGATTTGCCGGAGTCCTGGCAGCAGAACATGGCGGAGGTGAAGGTGACGTTCACTTCGACGGATGATCTTTCGGCGACTTCGAATCCTTTCTCGGCGACGTATACGCCGGTGGGTGGGGGACCGGTGACGCTGGCGGGGATTTCGGGGTTCAAGATTTCGATCAAGTCGGACCGGCCTTCGACGGCGGTGCCGAACCGCCGGGAAACCAATGCGCTGGCGGCGGTGAGCGGGCGCGTGCGGGCGGACTCTTCTCTGACGCCGGCGGGAAGGCGCAGCTATCTGCTGGCGCAACAGGCGATCATCCAGGGGCTGGACTCGAAGGACGGGGCTTTTGTCTACGGGGATTTCTCGGCGACGGTGCGGGTGGACTCGGCGGAGGCGGATATCCAGGACGGGACGGATGAATTGACCTACTCGCTGGCGCTTTCGTATCGGAAATTTCCGGCCGGGGATTACGCGGAGGCGGAGTATTCGTTCACGCAGGTGGATGACATGGTGAGCAATGAGCGGGTGACGACGGTGAGCGGGAAGATCCGCGCGGACGACGAGGCCGGGGCCCGGGCGAAGATGGATGACATCATCGATCTCTTCACCGACGGGCGGGTGCTGAAGAAGAAGCAGAGCGACGCGCAGCGGATGGATGGGGAAGATGGGCAGGCATTCCTGGAGCTGAGCTTTTCGGTGGAACTGCGGGAAACGCTGGACTTGGCGGAGAGCTGGGACCTGACGGTGACGACGAAGGACGACCTGAAGTCGGGCCAGATCCTGATCACGTACGCGGGGACGGTGACGGCGTCATCGGCGGCCGTGGCGCTGGCGAAGGCGGCGGCGGTGGGCGACGGGAAGTTTTCCATCCGGCTGTCATCGACGGTGACGGTGGCCACGGAGACGGTGCAGGACGGGGATGCGCAGTTCCTGAAGGTGACGTTTTCCTACGAATACCTGACGAAGGGCAGCGTGGCCTACGCCGAGGTGGCGAGCGATATCGACCGGCAGACCTTTGGCACGAGCACGCAAACGATCAGCGGGTATGCGGTGGCGGACACGGATGCGAATGCACGGACGCTGGCGCGGAGTTTCAAGCCGAGCGGACTGCTCCAGCGGGTGGACAAGGAGAATGCCTCGAACGTGCAGAAAGGGACGGGCGGCGGGGCGG
>Ga0105237_10009423_pt1 | contig 10460 bp, 9 predicted proteins | sample KBSC24metaG_FD_81520 | JGI IMG/M metagenome (GOLD analysis project Ga0105237, IMG submission 81520) | Corn rhizosphere microbial communities from Kellogg Biological Station, Michigan, USA - KBS C2-4 metaG | ecosystem: Host-associated > Plants > Roots > Rhizosphere > Soil | place: Michigan, USA... | reverse complement strand
CGATGATGATCGATGCGCCGAGGATGGTCGCCGGTGACGGCACGTCACCGAACACCACGAGGCCAAAGATCACGGCCCAGATGCTCATGGAGTATTGATAGGGCACCACGACGCTGGCGGGCGCGAGCTTCAGCGAGCGATTGACGCAGAACAGCGCGCTGACCGAGATGCAGCCCGCCGCCACGAACAGAATGAGACTGCCCGGGCTCGGCGTCACCCAGCCGAACGGCGACATCACCGCCCCGAGCAGGAAGGTTCCGGCGAATTGCGATGACGCCATCACGATATCGGGCGTCGCGCGCAGCGATCGCGTGATCAGCATCAGCACCGCGAATGACAGGCTGCCGCCGAGCGCGATCAGCGCCGGCCCGCTGATGGTCTGCGCCGAGGGCCGCAGCGCGATCACGACGCCGCAGAAGCCGATCAGGATCGCGCACCAGCGCCGCCAGCCGACGTGTTCCCGCAGCACGATCGCCGACAGCGCGGTGACGAAGATCGGACCTGCGAGATAATAGGTGATGACGTCGGCCAGCGGCAGATAGACGGTCGCCAGAAAGAACGCCGCCACCTCCAGCGTCGAGAGCGTCACACGAAGCAGCTGCAGCCACGGCTGCTCGAGGTGAAGGAACTGCGCGCGGTGGCGCCAGATCATCGGCGACAGCAGCAGCAACGCGGCGCAGGCGCGCAACCACAGCAACTGCCCGACCGAGTAGGTCCCGACCAGGAATTTCCCGAGCGCGTCGCCGAACGAGAACATGAAGATCGAGAACAACATCAGGCCGATGCCGGCCAGCCGCGCCGAGCGTTCGTCGTTGTGCTGGGAAATCCGGGTGAGCAGAGTCATTGTGACAGTGTCCTCATGCCGCGGAGCGGCGCTTGCCGCGTGTCGAAGGATGAGGCCTCATGGTTCGGGACGGCGGCGCAGTCTTGCACCGGCTGCGATAGCTCGCTAGCGCCGCCTCCTCACCATGGGGATCGGGCGGCGTCAATCGGCAGCACCAAACGATGCGGTCGATTGCCGCACCAACCCCGCTGCGATACGGGTGGGACCGATCTCCGCAAGGGACTGCAGCCATGGCCGACTTCGACCCCGCAACCCACCGCATGATGCCCGCGCAACGCTGGTACGAGGATTTTGCGCTTGGCGAGCGCTTCGTGATCCCGAGCCGCACCATGACCCCGGCAGTCTTCGCCGCGTTCCAGACCGCGAGCGGCGACACCCACCCGGTGCATTACGACGTCGAATATTGCCGCGCCCGCGGCATGCCCGACCTGCTCGCGCATGGCTTCCAGACCCTGATCCATACCGCCCCGGGCGCCGGCCTGTTTCCCTATCTGGTCGAGGACTCGCTGGTCGGCTTTCTCGAACAGTCGAGCCGGTTCCTAAAGCCGGTCTATGCCGGCGATACGCTCTACCCCGCGCTTGAGGTGGCGGAGCTGGTGCCGGGACGATCGACCGGCGTGGTGACGCTGCGGTCGAGCGTGTTCAACCAGCGCCGCGAGCTGGTGCTGGAGGGGATGCAGAAATTTCTCATCCGGAAGCGGCCCGCACCGCCGTGACGGATGCGCCGGGCACACCACGTCCACATCATTGCGCCAGGATCGACAAGCCGAAGCCGACGACGATCAGAACGATCATCGCCAGTGTCGGCCTGACCGGCGTCTGCGCCTCTGGCCGGAACGCGCGGAATCTCATTGCGACATACAGCATCGGACCAAGCGCCGCGGCCGATATCGTCAGGATCGCCCAGGGCGCCCAGCGCGCGCCCTCGTAGAGCGCGAACGACAGCCACAGCAGGGTCACACCGAAGGTTACGAATCCACCGCCGATGATCTTGAGCATGCCGCGAATGACCACCTGAAGCCCTGCATCGATTTCGGTCCAGGATTGTCCGGCTACGGCCGCGTGGTACGGCAGGAAGGCCTCGCGCCGCATATACCTCACGCCGAACACGATGCCTGCGAGCGCGACGAGAACGACCGCGGCCAGCGCGAGATTGAGCATTCTGATTTACCGGCGTTGTCGACCTTCAACGAGGGTACACCGGTCGATCGCGCGAACAAACCCAGCCAAGTCGAAATCCACCCGGTCTATTTGTGTCGCCGATAACGGGGGACAGCCACGCCGCGAGACGCCCAAAAGTGCCCGATAGTTCAGGCTTTTCGGCCATTTGGCCCATCAAGAGGTTGCCGCAGGGGCCCGGCTGCCTTACCTAGAGGCCATGAAATTCCTCGATGAAGCCAAGGTCTATATCCGCTCCGGCGACGGCGGCAACGGCTGCGTCGCGTTCCGGCGCGAGAAGTTCATCGAGTTCGGCGGCCCTTCCGGCGGCAATGGCGGCCGCGGCGGCGACGTCGTCATCGAAGTGGTCGACGGGCTGAACACGCTGATCGATTACCGCTACCAGCAGCACTTCAAGGCGCCGAAGGGCACCAACGGCATGGGCAAGGACCGCCACGGCGCCAATGGCAAGCCGATCGTGCTCAAGGTTCCCCTCGGAACCCAGATCTTCGATGAGGACCGGGACACGCTGATCCATGATTTCACCAAGCTCGGCGAGACCTTCATCCTCGCCAAGGGTGGCAATGGCGGTTTCGGCAATGCCCATTTCAAATCGCCCACCAACCGTGCGCCGCGCAACGCCAATCCCGGCCAGCTTGGCGAGGAGCGCTGGATCTGGCTGCGGCTGAAGCTGATCGCGGACGCGGGCCTCGTCGGGCTGCCCAATGCCGGCAAGTCGACCTTCCTCGCCGCCGTCAGCGCCGCCAAGCCGAAAATCGCCGACTACCCCTTCACCACGCTGCATCCGCAGCTTGGCGTCGTCAGCGCCGGCGGGCGTGAATTCGTGCTTGCCGACATTCCCGGCCTGATCGAGGGCGCACATGAGGGCGCAGGCCTCGGCGACCGCTTTCTCGGCCATGTCGAGCGCTGCCGCGTGCTGCTGCATCTGGTGGATGCGACCTGCGAGCACGCCGGCAAGGCCTACAAGACCGTGCGTCACGAACTGGAAGCCTATGGGCACCTCGATGACAAGATCGAGATCGTCGCACTGAACAAGATCGACGCGGTCGCGCCGGACGAGCTGAAGAAGCAGAAGGACCGTCTCAGGCGTGCCGCGGGCAAGGCGCCGCTGTTGATGTCGGGCGCCACCGGCACCGGCGTCAGGGAAGCGCTGCAGGCGCTGGTCGACGTCATCGGCGAAAAGGTCGTTGCGGAACAGGACCGCAGCGTCGGTGAAATCGAACCCTGGATCGCCTGATCATCCGAGCGGCTGGCCGGACAATCTGGATCCGCCCCTGAGTTTATCCACCGGCACGGACCCTCCTTCGCGAGGCGATGGGCTCACGCTGGATTTCCGATTATCGGAATATACCCCTGATTTGCCCGACGTGGCAACTGGTTTTTCGCGGGATCGCGCACGGCCTGCGCCCCTCGGGCTACTTTGCATGGGGTTGTTTTCGATATTTCGAGAGCGCGGCCTGATGATCCCGGCGGCTTGTCATCGACGCCTCGATATCGCAGCATCGCGCTCCTTCCAAATGGCTGAAGTTCAGGGTCATGGCGCGGGCGAAGAACATCATCTGGATCATGTGCGACCAGCTGCGCCATGATTATCTCGGCTGCACCGGCCATCCCACGCTGAAGACGCCCCATATCGACGCCATGGCCGCGCGGGGCGTGCGCTTCACCAATGCCTATGTGCAGTCGCCGATCTGCGGCCCCTCGCGGATGTCGTTCTATACCGGCCGTTACATGCGCTCCCATGGCTCGCACTGGAACGGCTGGCCGCTGCGCGTCGGCGAGCCGACCCTCGGCGATCACCTCAAGACGATCGGCGTCCGCAACGTGCTGGTCGGCAAGACCCACATGGCGCCTGATATCGAGGGCCTGAAGCGGCTCGGCATCGCGCCCGATTCCATCATCGGCGTGCATGTGGCCGAATGCGGCTTCGAGCCGTATGAGCGCGATGATGGCCTGCACCCCACCGGCCGCCCCCGCCCGCGCTACGACCAATATTTGCGCGAGCACGGGTTTGAAGCCGAGAACCCGTGGGAGCACTGGGCCAATTCGGGCGAGGCCCCCGACGGCAGCCTGCAGAACGGCTGGCTGCTGGCGCATGCCGACAAGGCCGCACGCATTCCGGAAGAGCATTCCGAGACGCCCTACATGACCCGCCGCGCGATGGACTTCATCACCGAGGCGGAGGGCGACGGCCGCCCGTGGTGCCTGCATCTGTCCTATATCAAGCCACACTGGCCCTATATCGCGCCGGAGCCCTACGCCAGCCTGTACGGCGAAGCCGACATATTGCCGGCGATCCGCTCGGAAGCGGAACGGGACAACGCGCATCCGGTGTTCGCCGCCTACATGGACATGCGCTACTCCAGGAACATGTCCCGCGACGAGGCGCGCGCCAAGGTCATTCCGACCTATATGGGTCTCATCAAACAGATCGACGACCAGATGGGCGTGCTGATGGCGTTCCTCGACAGCCGCGGCCTGCGCGACACCACGATGATCGTGTTCACCTCGGACCACGGCGACTATCTCGGCGATCACTGGATGGGCGAGAAGGACCTGTTCCACGATCAGTCCGCCAAGATCCCGCTGATCGTGATCGACCCTTCGTCGGAAGCGGTCGCCACCCGCGGCACCACATGCGACGCGCTGGTCGAGGCGATCGACCTGGCGCCGACCTTCATCGATTGTTTCGGCGGCAAGCCACCCCGACACATTCTCGAGGGCCGCTCGCTGCTGCCGTTGCTGCGCGGCGAGACGCCGGGCGATTGGCGCAAGGTGGTGTTCTCCGAATACGATTATGCGATGCAGGACGTCCGGCTCAAGCTCAACCAGCCGATCGATCGCTGCCGCCTGTTCATGGTGTTCGACGGCCGCTGGAAATACATCCACGCCTCCGGCTTCCGCCCGATGCTCTACGACCTCATGAGCGATCCGCAGGAACTGGTCGACCGCGGCGACGATGCATCATGCGCCGAGACCATCGCGCGACTGCAGGCCATCCTGTTCGACTGGGCGCTGCACCCCAACAATCACATCACGACCAGCAACGACAGGATCGCGGCCTACGCGGAGAACCAACTCCAGGTCAAGGCCGGCGTTCTGATCGGCATCTGGGATGAAGCCGAACTCGCCGCGATCCTGCAGGACATCGCGCGGCGCTCCAAATTGTAGGCTTCCTCAGTTCGTGATCTTGTATCCGGTCGCCTTGACGATCGGCTGCCAGAACGCGGTATTGGCTGCTAGCTCTGCCGTCAGTTCGTCCGGGCTGCTGCCGACCGGAATGAGGCCGATCGCCAGCAGCTTGTCCTTCACCTCGGGCTCGCCCAGGGCCTTGCTCGCGGCAGTGCTGAGCTTGCCGGCGAGTTCGGGCGAGCTACCCGCGGGCAGCCACATGCCGTACCAGGCATCGGCGACGAGATCGATTCCGCTTTCCTTCAGCGTCGGCACCTCGGGCAGGAACGGCGAGCGTGCGGTGCTGCTCACGGCGATGATCTTCACCCCGCCGGCGCGATGCTGCGGGATCGCGTCCGACAGGGTCGTGATGCCGAACGGCAAGTGGCCGCCCAGGAGATCATTGATGATCGGCGCGCTGCCGCGATAGGGCACGCGTGTCAGCGGAATCTTCAGGACTTGCTCCAGGCGCGACCCCATGAAATGCGGGATCGTGCCGTTGCTGGGCACACCGAAGGTCGCCTGGTCCGGATGGGCTGTCAGCCATGACACGAATTGCACGAAGTCCTTCGCCTCGACAGACGGGCCGATGACGACCGCGAACTCGAAGCGCGCCAGCAGGGAGACCGGAACAAAATCCGTCTCGGCGTTGAAGCTCGGCTCCGTCTCCACCATCGGCAGCAGGTACATGGTGGGACCCGTCGTCACCAGAACCGTCGCACCGTCGGGTTTGGCGCCCTTGACCGTCTTGATCCCGATCAGGCCGTCGCCACCGGTGCGATCCTCAACGATCACGTTGCGATCGAGCAGTTGTCCCAGGCGCGGGCCGAGCACCCGGCACAGCGTATCGCCACCACCACCGGCCGCGAACGGAAAGATCAGCTTGATCAACGATGCGGATTGCGCATTGGTCGCCTTGGCCCGCATCAGCAGCGGCCATGCGAGAGATGCGGCGATGAAATCCCGGCGCTTCATTCCCTGTCCCTCTTGCTCACTTGATCCATGATTGCAGAACATCGAGCGGTGTGGATTTGACGATCGTATCAGCATTTCCGCGGTTATCAGGATGAATGTCAACGACACGAGAGCCCCGTGATTGCCGGTGTTCGTTTGCGCTCCATCCGCCGCGCAGCCGATCCGCAAAAGCGTTGTCGTGCCGCTTACGGTTTGGAATCGATCCTAAGTCAGAAGGCTCCGCTGTCCCCGCTGTCGCATGTGTGCTAGGATTTCAATTCCGAAGTTCCTGCGCAGCTGCGGCGGACTGACGGGAGCTTCACATTCACCGCATGATCGTTTCAACGGCTTCGCCGGCCTGAAAACACTTCAACATTGCAAAAAAAATCGCAGGAGAGAACGTCGATGATCGGCTACGTCACGCTGGGTACCAACGATCTCGAGAAGGCCGCGGCCTTCTATGACAAGATCGCCGCCGAGATGGGGATCGGACGCTTCATGGAGACCGACACCTTCATCGCCTGGGGCTCGCCCGGCGGCGGCGCGGGCCTCGGCCTGACTCAGCCGTTCAACGGACAACCGATGACGGTCGGAAACGGCGTGATGGTCGCCCTGGCCGCCAAGGACAAGGCCCAGGTCGACCGCATCTACAACCTGGCGCTGTCACTGGGCGGCACCGACGAAGGCGCTCCCGGCCCGCGCGGCGAAGGCGGCTTTTACGCCGGCTATTTCAGGGATCCCGAGGGCAACAAGCTCAACGCCTTCGTGATGGGCTGACAAACCTCAACTCTCCCTTATCGCGCCACTTCCCAATCGCGGGGGTGGCGCGTATTGCTTGCCGGTCCTCATTTTCGTCGATCGCCCATGGCCACACCGTCCCTCAATAATTTCCGCCGCATCGTCGTCAAGGTCGGCTCCTCGCTGCTGGTCGATTCCGACGCCGGCGAGGTGCGGGCGTCGTGGCTGGCGGCGCTGGCCGCCGATCTCGCGAGGCTGCACGGCGGGGGCCGCGATATTCTGGTGGTATCATCCGGGGCGATCGCGCTCGGACGCAGCCGCCTCAAATTGCCACGCGGTCCGTTGAAGCTGGAAGACAGCCAGGCCGCCGCGGCGGTGGGGCAGATCGCGCTGGCACGGATCTGGTCGGAGGTGCTCGGCGCGCACGGCATCGGCGCGGGCCAGATCCTGGTGACGCTGCAGGACACCGAGGAGCGCCGCCGCTACCTCAATGCGCGCGCGACCATCGACAAACTGCTGGAATGGCGCGCGGTCCCCATCATCAACGAGAACGACACCGTCGCGACCAACGAAATCCGTTACGGCGACAACGACCGGCTGGCCGCGCGCGTCGCCACCATGGCGAGCGCGGACCTGCTGGTCCTGCTCTCGGACATCGACGGTCTCTATGAGGCCCCGCCGGCGCAGAATCCGGACGCGAAGCTGATTCCGGTGGTCGAGACCATCACCTCGGAGATCGAGGCGATGGCGGGCGCCGCCGGATCCGAACTGTCGCGCGGCGGCATGCGCACCAAGATCGAGGCCGCCAAGATCGCGACCACCGGCGGCACGCATATGCTGATCGCCTCGGGCAAGATCGAGCATCCGCTTGCCGTCATTGCCGATGGCGGCCGCTGCACCTGGTTCCTGACGCCAGCGAATCCCGTTACCGCGCGAAAGCGCTGGATCGCCGGCTCGCTGGAGCCGAAGGGCACGCTGACCATCGATGCCGGCGCGGTCGCGGCACTGCGGGCCGGCAAGAGTCTGCTGCCGGCGGGCGTGATCCGGATCGACGGGCAGTTCGCCCGCGGCGACGCCGTCGTGGTGCGCGGTCCCGACACCGGCGAAATCGGCCGTGGCCTGATCGCCTATGACGCCGACGACGCCGAGAAGATCAAAGGCCGCTCCTCGCCCGACGTCATGCTGATTCTGGGCCTCTCGGGCCGCGCCGAGATGATCCACCGCGACGATCTGGTGGTGGGGCCCGCCGGGACCGTGCCGGCAAAATAGGCCAAGCTGGGCCATTGGCCCGGTAGTTCTGAATGCCGGCCGGTTCGGGGCGCACGCCCCGGACCACCGACCCCGCTTCGCAAGACGCCGATTTCCATGCTAGGTAACGGCCTCAAACACAGGCTGACATCAATCATGACCGCGCCCCTGAAGGCCATCGACGGCAGCGCCGATCTGCCCGCCCTGATGAACGACCTCGCGATATCAGCGCGCGCCGCGGCGCGCGTCCTGTCGCTGGCGCCGCCGGAGCAGAAAAACCGCGCTTTGGAGGCGATGGAGCACGCGATCCGCAAGTACGCGTCCGACATCCTGGCGGCCAATGCCGAGGACGTCGCGGAAGCCCGTGCGGCGGGCGTCAATTCCGCGTTCATCGACCGGCTGACCCTGACCCCGGCCCGGATCGAGGCCATGGCCGACGGCATCGCGACCGTGCGGGCGATCGCCGATCCCGTCGGCGTCGTGACCGAGAGCTGGCAGCGGCCGAACGGCATGACCATCGAGCGCGTGCGCGTGCCGCTCGGCGTCATCGCGGTGATCTTCGAGAGCCGGCCCAACGTTGCCGCCGACGCCGGCGTGCTGTGCCTGAAATCCGGCAATGCCGTGATCCTGCGTGGCGGCTCCGACAGTTTCCGCTCCTGCCGGGCGATCCATGATTGCCTGGTGCAGGGACTGCGCGAGGCTGATCTGCCCGAGGCGGCGATCACGCTGGTGCCGACCCGCGATCGCGCCGCGGTCGGGCTTCTGCTCAGCGGCCTGAACGGCGCCGTCGATGTCATCGTGCCCCGCGGCGGCAAGAGCCTGGTGGCGCGTGTCGAGGCGGAAGCGCGGGTGCCGGTGTTCGCGCACCTCGAAGGCGTCAACCACGTCTATGTCGACGGCGCCGCCGATCTCGACATGGCCAAGTCGATCGTGATCAACGCCAAGATGCGACGCACAGGCGTCTGCGGCGCGGCCGAAACCCTGCTCGTCGACCGCGCCTCGGCTCCGGGCAGCCTCAAGCCGCTGGTCGAGCTATTGATCGATTCGGGTTGCGAGGTGCGTGGCGACGAGGCCGTGCAGCGTGTCGATGAGCGGGTGAAGCCGGCAACCGAAGACGACTGGGACACCGAATATCTCGATGCGATCATCGCTGCCAGGGTCGTCGACGGCGTCGACGGCGCCATCGCCCATATCCACGATCACGGCTCGCATCACACCGATGCGATCGTGACCGAGGATGCCGTGGCCGCGGAAAAGTTTCTCAACGAGGTCGATTCGGCGATCGTGCTGCATAACGCCTCGACGCAGTTCGCCGACGGCGGCGAATTCGGCTTCGGCGCCGAAATCGGCATCGCCACGGGAAAATTTCACGCCCGCGGCCCGGTCGGTGTCGAGCAGCTCACCAGCTTCAAATATCGCATTCACGGCTCGGGACAGACACGGCCGTGAGCCCCTTGCGTGTTCGCGCCAAGGCCGGTCAGCGGGATCGGGGTCCGCGTTGAAGGAAGCGTCAGCCGCGTCTTCGATCGCCCACGGCATTCCGCTTCACACTCAGGGCATGCGGATCGGCTTGCTCGGCGGCTCTTTCAATCCGCCCCATCTCGCCCATCGCGCGATCAGCCTGTTCGCCATCAAGCGGCTGAGGCTCGATCGGGTCTGGTGGCTGGTGAGCCCGGGCAATCCGCTCAAGGACACCACGCGCCTGCACGATCTCGCGGCGCGCGCCGAAGCCGCCCGCAAGCTGGCCGGCGATCCGCGCATCGACGTGACCTGTCTCGAATCCGTCATCGGCACGCGCTACACTGCCGATACCATCAACCATTTGCGCCGGCGCGCCCCGCTGCTGCGCTTTGTCTGGATCATGGGCGCCGACAACCTCGCGCAATTCCATCGCTGGCAGAACTGGCAGCGTATCGCAGCCCAGGTGCCGCTTGCGGTGATCGACCGACCGCAGCAAGGCTTTCGTGCGCTGACGGCGCCCGCGGCACAGGCGCTGGCGCGCTATCGCCTCCCCGAGAACGAGGCGCGACGGCTGGCCGCCTGCCGTCCGCCGGCCTGGGTCTTCCTGACGGGAATGAAGATCAATCTGTCCTCGACCGGTCTGCGGAACCCGGACGGGAGCTGGAAGATTGATGGGTGAAATGAGGGTACTGGAATATTGAAACCCTTAACCCCACATGCATAGAATGGTCTGCGGGGATCCGACGGATTCGGTCCCCGCGATACAGTGAAAGGAATGGTCCCTGGCCACGTCTGTATTGTCCAAGTCTGTTTTACCCAAGGCTCAAAAGACCGCGCGTAAAACAAAGACCCAAGCTGCGGCCTT
>Ga0105237_10009418_pt1 | contig 10463 bp, 10 predicted proteins | sample KBSC24metaG_FD_81520 | JGI IMG/M metagenome (GOLD analysis project Ga0105237, IMG submission 81520) | Corn rhizosphere microbial communities from Kellogg Biological Station, Michigan, USA - KBS C2-4 metaG | ecosystem: Host-associated > Plants > Roots > Rhizosphere > Soil | place: Michigan, USA... | reverse complement strand
CTCCGTCGCCTGCGGCGCCACCTCCCCCTGGCGGGGGAGGATGCAGCATATTGCCCGCCCGTGTCCCGCCGTCTCGACAGCCGGCCCGCCCGCGCCCACATCGGTCGCCATGCTGATCCGCGCCACCGCCATCGTCTGCGCCGTCCGCCCCCATGGCGAGCATGGCGCGATCGCGCGGCTGCTGACGCCGCACGACGGCTTGCAGCCCGGCTATGTGCGCGGCGGCCACGCACGGGCGATGCGGCCGGTGCTGCTGCCGGGCAATCTCGTCGCCGCCGAGTTCCGCGCGCGATCGGAGGAGCAACTGGCCGGGTTGACCGTGGAGCTGGTCCACAGCCGCGCCGGCCTGTTCACCGAGGCGCTGCCCGCCGCCGCGATCGAGTGGGTGACCGCGCTCACCGCCGTCACCTTGCCGGAGGGCAATCCCTATCCGCGCCTCCACGATGCGCTCGACGGGGTGCTGGCGGCGATCGAGGCGGCCCCCTCGGCACGCGGCTGGGCCGGGGCGCTGGTGCGCTACGAACTGCTGCTGCTGTCCGAGCTGGGCTTCGGGCTGGATCTTGCCTCCTGCGCGGCCAGCGGGGCGACCGGGGATCTGGCCTGGGTCAGCCCGAAGAGCGGGCAGGCGGTGTCGCGCGAAGCGGGGGCGCCCTATGCCGACAGGCTGCTGCCTCTGCCGGCGTTCCTGCTGGCCGGCGGGGAGGCGTCGTGGGGCGATATCCGCGATGCGCTGCGCCTCACCGGCTTCTTCCTGGATCGGGACCTGCTGTCCGGGCCGCGCCTGTCCGTGCTCGATGCCCGCGACCGGCTGGTGACGCGCATCCGCCGGCTTGCCGGGGGCTGACCCGGCTGGCATGGGCGGCGGCAATTCCACCCTTGGAGGATTGCCTATGCTGATCGCCCTGCTGCCCGGAGACGGGATCGGACCCGAAGTCGTCGCCGAGGCGCGCCGCGTGCTCGATGCGGTGTGCGGCGACGCGCTGTCCTACGAGGAGGCGCCGGTCGGCGCGGCGGGCTACGCGGCGGAGGGCCATCCGCTGCCGCCCGCGACGCTCGATCTGGCGAAGCGCGCGGATGCGATCCTGTTCGGCGCGGTCGGCGATCCCGCCTGCGACGGGCTGGAGCGGCATCTGCGGCCCGAGCAGGCGATTCTCGGCCTGCGCAAGGAACTGACCCTGTTCGCGAACCTGCGCCCCGCCACGCTCTTCCCGGAGCTGGCCGACGCCTCGGCGTTGCGGCCGGAGGTGGCGAGGGCGATCGACCTGGTGATCGTCCGCGAGCTGAACGGCGACGTCTATTTCGGCGAGAAGGGCATGCGCCGGACGGCGTCGGGCCGGCGCCAGGGCTATGACGTGATGGCCTATGACGAGGATGAGGTGGCGCGCATCGCCCATGTCGGCTTCCAGACGGCACGCGCCCGGGCCAAGAACGGGACGGGGGGCAAGCTCTGCTCGGTGGACAAGGCCAATGTGCTGGAGACCTCCCAGCTGTGGCGCGACGTGGTGATCGAGGTGGCGGCGGACTATCCCGACATCGCGCTCAGCCACATGTATGTCGACAATGCCGCGATGCAGCTGGTGCGCAATCCGGGCCAGTTCGACGTGATCGTCACCGGCAACCTGTTCGGCGACATCCTCTCGGATCAGGCGAGCATGTGCGCGGGCTCGATCGGGATGCTGCCCTCGGCCTCGCTCGATGCCAAGCAGAAGGGCCTGTACGAGCCGATCCACGGCTCCGCGCCCGACATCGCCGGGCAGGGCAAGGCCAATCCGCTGGCGACGATCCTCTCGGCCGCGATGATGCTGCGCTATTCGCTGGGCAAGGCGGAGGAGGCCGATCGCATCGAGGCGGCGGTGGCGAAGGCGCTGGCCGCCGGACATCGCACCGCCGATCTGGGCGGCAGTGTCACGACGGCGCAGATGGGCGACGCGGTGCTGGCGGCGCTGTGACTTAAAATCCTCCCCGAGCTTGCTCGGGGAGGGGGACCGCCGGCCGCAGGCCGGTGGCGGAGGGGAGATGCGCGGCGCGGGCCCCTCCACCACGCTTCGCGTGGTCCCCCTCCCCAGGACAAGCCTGGGGAGGAATGAATCGTCACTCGCTCGCGTGCAGCTCGCGCTCGATGGCGGTGACGATGCGATCGTCGTCCGGCGCCATGTCGGGGGAGAAGCGCGCGACCACGTCGCCGTCGCGGCCGATCAGGAACTTCTCGAAGTTCCACAGCACCTCGGGCGCCGGATTCGGCGTCATGCCATAGCCCTTGAGTCGCTCGCGAAAGCCTTCGGTGCCCTCCGCCGTCGGCTCGGCGTCGGTGAGCGCGGCATAAAGCGGGTGCTTGTCCTCGCCCGCCACCGAGATTTTCGAGAACATCGGGAAATCGACCGAGAAGCTGGTCGCGCAGAAGCTGGCGATCTCGGCGTCGCTGCCCGGCTCCTGCCCGGCGAAATTGTTGGCCGGGAAGCCCAGCACCGCGAAGCCGTCGTCCTTATATTTGGTGTAGAGCGCCTCGAGCCCGTCATATTGCGGCGTCAGCCCGCATTTGGAGGCCGTGTTCACCACCAGCAGCACCTTGCCGGCATAAGCGCCGAGGCTGCTGTCCTGTCCGTCGATGGTCGTGAGCGGGATGGTCTGGAGATCGGTCATCGCGTGGCACTCCTCCCTTTGGGTCCGGCGGAGATATAGGCGCATTGACGCGGGCACCAAGGGCGCGGCAAAGCGTCCCGGCGATGAAGAGAAAGACCGGACAGGATCGGGACGTCGCCACGCAGTGGCGGCCGGCGACGCAGGCGGTGCGCGGCGGGACCGCGCGCTCCGAATATGGGGAGACGTCCGAGGCGCTCTTCCTCACCTCGGGCTATGCCTATGATTGCGCGGGGGACGCGGCGGCGCGCTTCGCCGGCGAGCAGCAGGGCATGACCTATTCGCGCCTGCAGAATCCCACCGTGGAGATGCTGGAGAAGCGCATCGCCCTGCTGGAAGGCGCCGAGGCGGCGCGCTGCATGGCGTCGGGCATGGCGGCGATGACGGCGGCCCTGCTCTGCCAGCTGTCGGCCGGCGACCATCTGGTCGGCGCGCGCGCCGCCTTCGGCTCGTGCCGCTGGCTCACCGACAGCCTGCTGCCGCGCTTCGGCATCCGGACGACCGTCGTCGACGGGCGCGACACGGCGGCGTGGGAAGCGGCGGTGCGGCCGGAGACCAAGGTCTTCTTCTTCGAGACGCCGGCCAACCCGACGCTCGACATCTGCGACATCCAGGCGATCTGCGACATCGCGAAGGCGCACGGCATCACCACGGTGGTGGACAATGCCTTCGCCTCGCCGGTGCTGCAGCGGCCGATGGAGTTCGGCGCGGATGTCGTCGCTTATTCGGCCACCAAGATGATGGACGGGCAGGGCCGCGTGCTCGCCGGCGCCGTGGCGGGGCGCGAGGAGTTCATCGAGAACACGTTGCTCGCCTTCACCCGCAACACCGGGCCGACGCTCTCGCCGTTCAACGCCTGGGTGGTGCTGAAGGGGCTGGAGACGCTCGACCTGCGCGCGCAGCGCCAGAGCGCCAATGCGTTGAAGGTCGCGGGCTTCCTCGAAACGCGGGTGCCGCGCCTGCTCTATCCGGGCCTGGCCTCGCATCCCCAGCACGAGCTCGCGATGCGCCAGATGGCGGCGGGCGGCACGATCGTCTCCTTGTTCCTCGATGGCGGCCGCGCGCAGGCGCATGGCCTGCTCGATGCCCTGCAGCTGGTCGACATCTCCAACAATATCGGCGATTCGCGCAGCCTGATGACGCATCCGGCCTCCACCACCCATGCCAGCCTCTCGCCCGAGGTGAAGGCGGAGATGGGGATCACCGAGGGCATGCTGCGCCTCTCGGTCGGGCTGGAGGATCCGGACGACGTGATCGAGGATTTCGACCGGGCGCTGAAGGCGGTCGGCCTGTGAAGGCGCTCTTCCCCCATGAGGCGACGACCCGGGGGGTGACGGTGCGCGTCTCGGTCACCTATCTGCCCGACCAGTCCGAGCCGGCGCATGGCCGCTGGTTCTGGGCCTATCACATTCGCATCGAGAATGACGGCGACGCGGCGGTGCAATTGCTCACCCGCCACTGGATCATCACCGACGGGCGCGGCGGCGTCGAGGAGGTGCGCGGCGACGGCGTGGTCGGCGACCAGCCGATGATCGATCCGGGCGAGAGCTACGATTATGTCTCGGGCTGCCCGCTCAGGACGCCGGCCGGATCCATGGAAGGCAGCTACGGCATGATCGATGCGGACGGCATGCCGTTCGACGTCGCGATCCCGCTCTTCCCGCTCCATTCCCCGGCGACGGCGCGGTGAAGGGGGTGACGGATAGCCCTCTCCCCTCGGGGGAGAGGGAGGGACCCGCCGCGAAGCGGTGGGAGGGTGAGGGCACGAAGGTGAGGCGCCGCGTGCCCTCACCCTCCCAAGCCTGCGGCTTGGGCCCCTCCCTCTCCCCAAGTGGGAGAGGGAAAGAATGAAGAGAACCCATCTCCCTTTGAACGGCCTGCGCGTGCTCGACGCCGCCGCGCGCCATCTGAGCTTCACCCGCGCCGCGGACGAGCTGGCGGTGACGCCGGCCGCCGTCGGCCAGCAGATCCGCGCGCTCGAGGATACGCTGGGCGTCGTCCTGTTCCGCCGCACCACGCGCGGGCTGGAGCTGACGCAGGAAGGCGAGGCGGGGCTCGACGCGCTCCGGGCCGGCTTCCTCCAGTTCGAGGAGGCGGTGCGCGCCATGCAGGCCGGCCAGTCCTCCAAGACGCTGACCATCGCCGCCCCGCGCGATTTCGCCGCCAAGTGGCTGGCGCCGCGCCTCGCCGATTATGCCAGGACCGATGCCGAGCTGCGCTTCGTCCTGCTCTCGTCGGACGACGGGCTCGATTTCACCCAGGCCAATCTCGATCTCGCCATCTGCCTCGCGGCGGAGAAAGGCGAGCATGAAGGCGTATCGCTCGGGCACAGCGGCCATGTCACGGTCGGCGCGGAGGGCGGGGCGGAGATGCCCATCTCCTGGCCCGGTTGCCCGGGGGACGAGGCCAAGGGCGCGAGCCTGACGGTCGAGGATGCCGGCATGGCGCTCGATGCCGCCGTCGCCGGTTTCGGGCGGGCGACGGTGCCGGCGCTGCTCGCGGCGGGCGACATCGCGTCCGGCCGGGTGGCGCGCTTCGGCGAGACGCCGTCCGCCCAGAGCTACTGGCTGATCGCCCCGCTGCCGCAATGGCGGCAGAAGAAGGTGCGGAGCCTCGTGGCGGCGCTGACGGCGTAAGGCGTTCCCCTCCCTGAAAGGGAGGAGTCAGGGTGTATCGACATTCAAAATCCTCCCCCGCCAGGGGGAGCGCGCGAGGTCGAACATGCCCCCGGCATGTTCGAGGATCGTCCGGGGGACGATCCGACCTCGCACGCGGCGCAGCCGACGGAGGGGGAGGACGGCGGTATTCCGTCGGAAACGCGCCGCCGTCCGCCCCCTCCGTCACGCGTACCGCGTGCCACCTCCCCCTAGCGGGGGAGGATTTTGAATGTCGATACAGCCTAGGGGTGGGTTCGTCTCCGTATCGGGGTCACGTCCGCCCCAGGCGAACCCACCCCCGACCCCTCCCTTTCAGGGAGGGGAGGCGGTTTTGCGAGGGAAGGGTGTTCCGCCAGCTGAGAAGCCTCAGCTCCCCAGCAGCTTCTCGATCTCCGCCTGCGCGACCGGGTGATAGCCCGGCTTCGCCCTGGCGTAGATCCGCCGGGCGATCGGCAGGCCCCATTCGCCCTGGTCCTTCAGCGCCTTGTAGACCGGCACCACCAGCAGCATCCGCCCGACATGGGTCAGGTGATCCTCGAGCGACGGCAAAGCCGGCTCGAAATGGTTGGCGATCGCGATCTGCAGCCAGGCGCAGCGGATATAGGCGTTGGGCGAGGCGGAGAGGCCGAACACCTTGTCCATCTCGACCAGCCGCTCGGGGCTCTGCTGGCGGGGCAGGCCATTGAGGAAGCGCAGCCATTCCTGCGTCGACCAGCCCGTCGTATCGATCGACGCGGCGGCCGCGCCCATGTCGAAGCGCTTGCGGTCCTCGTCGATGCGGGTGAGCGTCGCCGAGGTGACGTGCACCGCATTGTCCGGCAGGCCGGGCTGATAGGCCCATTTGTCGAGCTCGAGCTTCGCCTCCAGCGCGGCGTCGCCCTGGATCAGGGGCTTGCGCAGATCGGCGAGGAAGCCGGCGGTGGTCTGCGGCTGGAAGGCGTGGCGATCGAAATAGGATCGCAGATAGGCGTCCCACCGCTCGCGCCCGACCGCCTGCTCGATGGTGCGCAGGAAGGTCGAGCCCTTGTTATAGTCCAGCTCGCCATACACGCCCTCGGGCTCGCCGTGCAGGCGCGTGGCGGCCGGCGTGGGCGCCTCCTTCAGGTCGCGCTGGAGGTCGTCCCAGCTGAGGTCGGCGAGCGTAGCGGCGCGTTCCTTGCCGTAGACCGCCTCGTCGATGCGATTCTCGAAATAGACGGTGAAGCCCTCGTTGAGCCATGAATCCGACCAGGTCGCATTGGTGACGAGGTTGCCCGACCAGCTGTGGGCCAGCTCGTGCGCGATGACGTCGACGTTGGACTTGTCGCCGGTGATGATGGTCGGCGTCGCGAAGGTGAGGGTGGGATTCTCCATGCCGCCGAACGGGAAGGAGGGCGGCAGCACGAGGATGTCGTAGCGGCCCCAGCGATAGGGGCCGTAGAGCGCCTCGGCCGCGGCCACCATCTTCTCGGTGTCGGACAATTCCTTCGCCGCTTTGTCGAGCATCGCCGGCTCGGTGTAGACGCCGGTGCGCGGGCCGAGCGGGCGGAAGGCGAGATCGCCCACCGCGAGCGCGATCAGATAGGGCGGGACATTGTGGTCCATGCGGAAGCGGTAGCTGTGCTGGCCGTCCGCCGCCGGCTCGCCGTCGGGGGTCAGCCGTTCGGCGCTCATCACGGCGGTGAGGCCGGCGGGCACGGTGATCCTGGCCGACCAGCTCTGGCGGATGCCGGGGCTGTCCTGCGTCGGGATCCAGCTGCGGTTGTTGATCGATTCGCCCTGGCTGAACAGATAGGGCTTCTGCTTGCCGGCGGTGAGCTCGGGCGGCAGCCACTGCAGCGCGCTCGCATCCGGGCTCGACGTGTAGTGGACGACGATCCGCCGCGCCGCGCCGATCTGCACGGTCAGCGGCGCGCCCTTGTAATCGTCCGCCGGGCCGACCGACCAGACCAGCGCGTTTCCCGTGTCGTCGGTGATGCTGGCGATATCCAGCTTCTTGTCGTCGAGGATGATCTGTTTGGCGTTCTTCGCCGCGTCGATGTCCAGCGTCGCGGTGCCGGTCATCACGTGGCGGGCGAAATCGGCGGTGAGGTCGAGATCGACATGGGTGACGCGGGCCACCTTCGGATCGGCATAGCTCAGCGCGTCCCGGGCCTCGGGCGTGGTCAGGATCGGCGAGGGCGGATCGGCGGCCAGCACGGGCGCCACGGCCAGCGACAGGACGGAGAAGCTCAGCAGCGCACGCATGGTACAAGCCTTCATGACCGGAATGGCCTTCATGACCGGAATGGACCGTCGCTAGGCCAGCGGGACGGGCCGGGCAAGAGGCGCGGCGAGCGGTGTCCTGCCCGGAACCGGGCCGGCGACGACCGGGTTCTTGTCTCAGCGGGCGGCTTCGATCGTGTCCCGCGACGGGTGGGCACCATGATGTGGGAGAGCCACCATGAAGACATTCACCACGATTCTGGGCGGGCTGTGCATCGGCGTCGCGGCGATCGCCGTGGCCGCGCCAGCCGCCGCGCAGGGCGACGAGATCATCGTCCGGGGTCATTATGGCCGCGATCTGCAGGATGCGCCCTCGGCGTCGATGCCGGTGAGCTTCGCCGATCTCGATCTCGGCACGGCGGAAGGGCAGGACCTGCTGACCCACCGTATCCGGCACGCGGCGCGCTATCTGTGCGACCGGCTGGGCGAATCGAGCAGCAGCGACGCGCTGACTCCGTCCTGCGAGCAGGCGGCGGTTTCGGACGCGATGGACCGGATCTGGACGGCGGAGCGGGACGAGGCGCCGCGCGACACCGCCTGGGTGGCGCCGCATGCGTATCGGCCGGCTTATGATCCGGCCGAGGACAGCTACGACGGCTATTGAGCGATGGCGGGGGAGGATTCACGGGCCGCCTCAGCCCGCCATCACCTCGGCGAGTTCGGCGGCGGTCAGCGGGCGCAGCAGCCGGCAGCCGATATCCTCGCCGATCTGCCAGGCGACATAGGCGCGGCGGCGCATTCCGTTGTTGAAGCGGACGATCACCTTGGTGCCCTTCCGGAGCGCCATCGACGAATGGCAGCGGAAGCCCGACGCCGAGATGTTGGTCACCTCGTTGGACAGGGGCAGGCCATCGACCGTCGACACCTCCACCGGCACGCTCACGTCGTAGCGCGAGGCGCGCCGCCGGTCGGAGGGCGGGGCGGTGCCGGGGGTGGCGGCGGGCAGGACGGATGCGGCGGTCGACATGGTTACCGGCATAGTCATGCCGGGTTGAGAAAGGGTGAAGGCCTCCGGCTTGATCCGGATCTCTCATCCTGCGCGGCGCGTCGCGCGAAGAGCAAGCGGAGGTCCCGAGGTCAATCCGCCCGCGCTTCGGCCGCCTCGCGATCCTGCTGGCCGATCTCGATCAGCGCGGCGAGAGCGCGGCGCATCGCGGCGATGTCCTCGGCGCCGACGCGGGCCGCCATCGCCGCGTCTATCCGGGCGCGCGCCGCGGCCTGGGTTTCCGCCGCCGCCTGGCCGCGCGGCGTGAGGGTGACGACCAGCTTGCGCCGGTCCTCGGGATCGATGGCGCGATCGAGATAGCCGCGCAGCACCAGCGTATCGACCAGCTGGCCCGCAGCCTGCTTGGTCACCCGCAATTCGCGGACGAGCGAGCCGATCGTGATCCCCTCGCGATCGATGGCGAGGCCGCCGATGATGTAGAGGCCGTTGGCGGGGATGTCGTCATAGCCGGCCTCGGCCAGCGCGCGGCGCATCCCCTGCCCGTAGGTGGTCCGTGCATGCCGGAGCAGAGCGGGAATGAAGATGTGCTCGTACCAGGGGGCTTCGCCCATGATGGTCTCCTGTGGGTGATGAGAATCTGTCCTGGCCCATCGCTCGTCACCCCAGCGAAAGCTGGAGTCTCTCGATAGCGAGCGCTGCGCTTCATCCTCCTGGGATCCCAGCTTTTGCTGGGATGACGGACGATATGTATCGACAAGAATCTTTATAGTCAACAATATTGACTGTCAAGTTGAATCGAGATCGCGGCGCGCTGTCCCCGCGAGAGCGGCCGCGCTATGAGGGCGGCATGGCCGAGATCGAGACGATCGTGATCCTCACCGGCGCCGGCATCTCGGCGGAAAGCGGGCTCGCGACCTTCCGCGGGCCGGACGGCCTGTGGGAAGGGCGGCGCGTCGAGGAGATCTGCACGCCGGAGGCGCTCGCCGCCGATCGCGCGCTGGTGCTCGATTTCTACGACCAGCGCCGCCGCGCCCTGACGACGGTCGAGCCCAATGCCGCGCACAAGGCGCTCGCCTATCTGGACCGGCACTGGCAGGGCGACCTGCTGATCGTCACCCAGAATGTCGACGATCTGCACGAGCGGGCCGGCGCGCGGCGGATGCTGCACATGCATGGCGAGCTCCTCTCGGCGCTGTGCGGCGCGTGCGGGGCACGGTCCGGCTTCGCGGGCGACATGACCGGCGGCCCGCGCTGCGCCGCCTGCGGCCAGGACGAACTGCGCCCCGACATCGTCTTCTTCGGGGAGATGCCCTACGAGATGGAGCGGATCGAGCGCGCGCTGATGGAGGCCGACCTGTTCGTCTCGATCGGCACCTCGGGCGCGGTCTATCCGGCCGCGGGCTTCGTCCAGGCCGCGCGCCATACCGGCGCCGAGACGCTGGAGCTCAATCTCGATCCCTCGGCAGGCAGCGTCTATTTCCACGAAACCCGGCTCGGCCCGGCGAGCGCCCTGGTGCCCGCCTGGGTGGACGAGCTGCTTGCGGCCGGCGCGGCCGCCTGATCCATGTCCGTCATGCCGACGAGAAGGTTGCGCTGCCTCAACGAAATTGCGAGCCTTGCGGACCTTTCGGCCGAGTAGGCGTTTTCATCGACGTGGATCATAAGTTCGACGATACCGGCCGCATCGGGCGGCGCGCGCTGATCGGCGCGGGGCTGTCCGGGCTGGCTGGCTGCAGCAGCGTGAAGTTCCAGCTCCCGATCGCGATCCGTTCGCCGATCGTCTTCTCCTCGGCCTCCTCCGGCGCGCCGCCGCTGGCGGAGACCTCCGAGGTGGAGACCTTCCTGGACGATGTGCAGCTGCGCACCTTCGCCTATTTCTGGTGGACCACCGAGCCCAAGCGCGGCCTCGCGCCCGATCGCTTCCCGTCCGGCGGCTTCGCCAGCATCGCGGCGATGGGCTTCGCGCTCACCGCCTTCGT
>Ga0105237_10009417_pt1 | contig 10464 bp, 8 predicted proteins | sample KBSC24metaG_FD_81520 | JGI IMG/M metagenome (GOLD analysis project Ga0105237, IMG submission 81520) | Corn rhizosphere microbial communities from Kellogg Biological Station, Michigan, USA - KBS C2-4 metaG | ecosystem: Host-associated > Plants > Roots > Rhizosphere > Soil | place: Michigan, USA... | reverse complement strand
CGGCCCGCGGAGGTGCCGGTGCCGGTGGCCGTCGAGGTGGTGATCACCGATGAGAGCTTGTTCGCCGGGGACTCTGAGCCGGCGCGGGTGCCGGGGTATGGGCCGGTGCCCGCGGCGATCGCGCGACGGTTGATTGCGGCGGCGACGGGTGATCGGCGGTCGCGGGCCACGCTGCGCCGGTTGTACAAACATCCCCGCAGTGGGGCGTTGGTGGCGATGGAGTCGCGGGCCCGGTTGTTCCCGAAGGGCCTGTCGCGGTTCATCGACCTACGCGATGACACCTGTCGCACGCCGTATTGCGATGCCCCGATCCGCCACCACGACCACGCCAGAGCGCACCATCGCGATGGGGCCACCAGCGGAATCAACGGGCTCGGGTTGTGCGAGGCGTGCAACTACGCCAAGGAAGCACCCGGCTGGACGGTCACCACCAGCCAGGATGAGACCGGTTGCCATCACGCCGAATTCATCACCCCCACCGGTGCCCGGCACCACTCCAAGGCACCACCACTACCCGGACCGATCCGCGGCCGAAGCCGTCGCATCGACATCGGCTTCGCCCTACCTAGGCGCGTCGCCTAGCCGGAGTTCAGGGCACGGCGTCGATGACGCCGTGCCCGACGAAGGCGACGTCGCCGCCCACCTTCACCGTGTCGACGTGGTCCGCGGTGCCTTCGGGTTGCACGCGCAAAGTGCTTGGGCGCCCGGTGTATTGGCCCTGATGCAGGACGAAGGTGTCGCCGCCGCGGGTCAAGCCATGGTGTAGCCGGTAGGCGCCGATCGTGCCTGCGGCGCTACCCGTCGCGATGTCCTCGATGATGCCGTCGTTGTTCCAGTGCCGCACTTCGACGGCGGCTTCGTCGAGCAGGACCGCGAACTGAGCGCCGGCATCCTGCACCAATTCCGTGATGTCGCGCGAGATCCTGGCCCGCGCCAACACACCGGGCCGGACGGGCACGATCAGGTAGCGAAGCCCGGTGCTCACCACTTCCACCGGCAGGTCGGGCGCGAGATCATCGGCCACGAGATCGAAGGCCGCGGCAACCCGCGGGCGGTCGTCGAACGATCCAAGGAATTCCGGCGCGCCTTGGTCGAGCAGACCCGAGTAGCCGCCAGCGGTGACGTTCGTCGTGACTTCGACTGTCTTGCTTGCCAACTGGAACTGCCAACGTTGGGCGCCGTCGCGTCCGGACTGTCGGTGCAGGACCGCTGCGGCTCCGATGATCGGATGTCCGGCGAAGGGCAGCTCCTCGAAGAGATCGAAGATCCTGGCGCGGACGGTTCCCACCTCATCCGTCGGCTCGAGGAAGATCGCTTCGAAGTGCCGCATCTCCTGCGTGATGCGCAGCATCTGCTCCGAAGTCAGCCCCCGGGCATCAGGAAATACCGGAAGGCCATTGCCGCCGAATGGCGATTGGCTGAAGACGTCGACGTGGATGAAGGCGAGGTTTCCCATGACGCCGGTACCGGCCGCCTAGCTGTACGGCGCTGGCGGGGGTGGCGGTGGCGGCTCGAGCGGTTCCGATGGCGCGAACCCCCATTTGTCGGGGTTCTTCGCGGAGTAAACGACGGGCATCAACTGGCCCATCGTCGGCCACGCGGTCACGGGGACGACCATCCGTTGATAGACCACGTGCTCGTTCACGGTGGGTCCGTTGATGACGCCGCTGATGGTGACGAACTGTTCGCCCTCGGCGTCAGGTCGCGGGCTGACGCCGGTGACCAGCAGGGTGCCGTGCATCACCTCGTTGCCTGGGCCACCGCGCGGGCCCCCCTTTCGGATGCGCGGCACCACGATCAATGCGATGGCTCCGAGCAACAGCAACAACACAGCGAATTCCCACACATCGACCATGGTAGGACTGCAGCCATGAGCTCAATCGCCGACGACGTCAATCTCGCGCTGCAACTCGCCGACCACGCCGATGAATTGACCCTCGACCGGTTCGGCGCACTGGACCTCAAGATCGAGACCAAGCCCGATCTGACCCCGGTGACCGACGCCGATCGATCGGCAGAAGAGCTGCTCCGTGGCATCCTCGCCGAACACCGTCCCGACGACGCGGTCCTCGGCGAGGAGTACGGCGGCACCGCGGTGTTCGAGGGCAGGCAGTGGGTCCTGGATCCGATCGACGGGACCAAGAACTTCGTCCGCGGGGTGCCGGTCTGGTCGACGCTGATCGCGCTGCTGCAGGACGGCGTTCCGGTCGTCGGCGTAGTCAGCGCGCCTGCGATGGCCCGGCGGTGGTGGGCGGGCACCGGCGAGGGCGCCTTCACGTCGTTCCGCGGCGGCGCTCCCCGCGCCATCTCGGTGTCCGGTGTGAACGACATCGGATCGGCCAGCCTGTCGTTCTCCGACCTCACCACCGGCTGGGACTATCTGCGGCCGAAGTTCATCGACCTCACCGACGCCGTCTGGAGGGTGCGCGGTTACGGCGACTTCTGGTCGTACTGCCTGGTGGCCGAGGGTGCGGTGGACATCGCCGTCGAGCCGGAGGTCAAGCTGTGGGACCTGGCGCCGCTCGACGTGCTGGTGCGCGAAGCGGGCGGCTCGTTCACCACGCTCGACGGCACCTCGGGCCCACACGCCGGCAGCGCGGTGGCGACCAACGGCCTGCTCCACGATCAGGTGCTGGCCAGGCTTTCACCGGTGTGACTCGCCTAACAGGATCTCCCGACCTTACTCTGGAGTAAGATACGGTCATCGGCACTCCCCAACGACGCGAGGCTGCACACATGACCAACACCCTGCCGGCGAAGAACGGCACCAACCAGCGACCCAAGCGCTCCGGATCCGAGAGCGCCGTCGGCCTGCAACGGCACAAGCGCTCGGCGACCGACATCGGCCTGGCGCTCATCACCCCCCTGCTCGGCCAGGAGTTCCTGGACAGGCACGGTCTGCGCGACCCGCTCAACCGTGGACTGCGCTACGGCGTCAAGCAGGCATTCACCGCGTTTGGCGCGTCCACCCGCCAGTTCAAGCGGGTGCAGAGCCTCGGCAAGCCGCCGACGCGTCTGCGTCCAAGTGGCGCCGACTACTTCGACCTGAACCCCGACGAGGACCAGAAGTTGATCCTCGAGACGGTCGGCGAGTTCGCCGAGGAGATCCTGCGGCCCGCCGCATACGACGCTGACGATGCCGCCGCCCATCCGGCGGACCTGATCGCCAAGGCCGCCGAGCTCGGCATCACCGCCATCAACATCCCCGAGGACTTCGACGGCATCGCCGCGCACCGCAGCACGGTGACCAACGCCCTGGTGGCCGAGGCACTTGCCTACGGCGACATGGGCCTTGCGCTTCCGATCCTGGCGCCCGGCGGAGTCGCCTCTGCCCTGACCCACTGGGGCAGTTCCGGCCAGCAGGCCACCTACCTGTCCGAGTTCGCGGGCGAGAACGTCCCGCAGGCGTGCGTCGTCATCGCCGAACCGCACGCGCTCTTCGACCCCACCGCGCTGAAGACCACCGCGGTGCGCACGCCGAGCGGCTACCGGCTCAACGGAGTCAAGTCGCTGGTGCCCGCGGCAGCCGACGCCGAGCTATTCGTCATCGCCGCGCAACTCAACGGCAAGCCCGCGCTGTTCATCGTTGAGGCCGAGACCGCCGGGCTGACGGTCACACCGGACCCCAGCATGGGCATCCGCGCCGCAGCATTGGGCCGCGTCCAGCTCGACAACGTCGCCGTGCCGCTGGAGAACCGCCTCGGCGAAGACGGCGCTGACGACAGCGACTACTCGGAAGCCATCGCGCTGGCCCGATTGGGTTGGGCCGCACTGGCCGTCGGTACCTCACACGCGGTGCTCGACTACGTCATCCCCTACGTCAAGGAGCGCGAGGCGTTCGGCGAGCCGATCGCCCGCAGGCAGTCGGTTGCGTTCATGTGCGCCAACATCGCGATCGAACTGGACGGCCTGCGTCTGATCACCTGGCGCGGCGCCGCCCGCGCCGAGCAGGGACGGTCATTCGCTCGGGAAGCCGCGCTGGCCAAGCGCTTCGCCACCGACAAGGGCATGCAGATCGGCCTGGACGGCGTCCAATTGCTGGGCGGTCACGGCTACACGAAGGAACACCCGGTCGAGCGCTGGTACCGCGATCTGCGGGCACTCGGCGTCGCCGAAGGTGTCGTCGTCCTCTAGCCGTCCTGCCGACCAAGAAACGGAAAACCTGACATGGCAATAAATCTGGAACTGCCCAAGAAGCTGCAAGCCGTCATGGAGAAGGGGCATCAGGGTGCCGCCGAGATGCTGCGTCCGATCTCCCGCAAGTACGACTTGAAGGAACACGCCTACCCCGTCGAGCTGGACACCCTGGCCAACCTCTTCGAGGGCATCGCCGAGGCCAACGTCTTCGCCCTCGCCGGCGCCGAGGCGTTCCGCGACGCCGAGGCACAGAAGGGAAACATCAACGGCGGCAACATGTCCGCAGTGCTCAACGCACTCGAGGTCAGCTGGGGTGACGTCGCGCTGGTGTTGTCGATCCCCTTCCAGGGCCTCGGCAACGCCGCACTCTCCGGCGTCGCGACCGACGAGCAACTCGAGCGACTCGGCAAGGTGTGGGCGGCAATGGCCATCACCGAACCCAGCTTCGGGTCCGACTCCGCCGCGGTATCGACGACCGCCAAGCTCGACGGCGACGAGTACGTCATCAACGGCGAGAAGATCTTCGTGACCGCGGGTTCGCGGGCCAGCCACATCGTGGTGTGGGCGACGCTTGACAAGTCGCTTGGCCGCGCGGCGATCAAGTCATTCATCGTGCCGCGCGAGCACCCCGGCGTGACGGTCGAGCGCCTCGAGCACAAGCTGGGCATCAAGGCGTCCGACACCGCGGTGATCCGCTTCGACAACGCCCGCATTCCGAAGGAGAACCTGCTGGGTGATCCGGAGATCAACGTCGACAAGGGTTTTGGCGGCGTCATGGAGACGTTCGACAACACCCGCCCGATCGTCGCGGCGATGGCCGTCGGCATCGGAAGGGCCGCGCTGGAGGAGCTGCGAAAGATCCTCACCGACGCGGGCATCGAGATCTCCTACGACAAGCCGGCCCACGCCCAGAGCGCTCCCGCCGCGGAGTTCCTGCGGATGGAGGCCGATTGGGAGGCCGGCTACCTGTTGACGGTCCGCTCCGCATGGCAGGCCGACAACAAGATCCCGAACTCCAAGGAAGCCTCGATGGGCAAGGCCAAATCGGCCCGAGTCGCCAGCGACATCACCCTCAAGGCAGTCGAATTGGCAGGCACCACCGGCTATTCCGAGGAAACTCTGCTGGAGAAGTGGGCACGGGACTCCAAGATCCTCGACATCTTCGAGGGCACCCAGCAGATCCAGCAACTCGTCGTCGCGCGCCGGCTGCTTGGCCTATCGTCGGCCGAACTCAAGTAAGCGGGTTCTTCCGATACGGGCCAGCGGTGGCTCCGGGGCGTGCGATTAGGATTCCGGCATGGCTGAGATAACTGCCCTGGTCGCGCACGAGGACGCCGAGAAGGGCGTCGTGCTCCTTCAGGAGACCGTCGACGACTCGACGCTGCCCGAGGGCGACGTCACGATCGCGGTGGACTACTCGTCGGTCAACTTCAAAGACGGGTTGGCGGTGACCGCGGGCGGCGGTGTCGCGCGCAGCTACCCGCTGATTCCCGGCATCGACGTCGCAGGCACGGTGTCGTCCAGCACCAGCCCGGACTTCGCAGTTGGCGACCGGGTGGTCGCCCACGGGTACGACATCGGCACCGGCCGCGCGGGCGGCTACGCCGAAGCCGCCCGCTACCCCGCCGACATGGTGGTCAAGCTCGACAACATCACCCCCGCGCAGGCCGCGGCGATCGGCACCGCGGGCTTCACCGCGGCGATGAGCGTCGAAGCGATACGGGCGCATGGCATCACCCCCGACGATGGACCGATTCTGGTGACGGGCGCCAGCGGCGGCGTCGGCAGCGTCAGCGTCGACCTGCTTGCCGCGGCGGGCTTCCACGTCGTCGCATCGACCGGCAAGACCGCCGCCCATGGACTCCTCGAACAACTCGGCGCCGCCGAGATCGTCGGCCGCCTCCCCGAGGAAGGCGAGAAGGTTCGCGTGCTCGGCAAGGCGAAATGGGCCGCCGTCGTGGACTGCGTCGGCGGCCAGACCCTGGCCTACGCCCTCAGCACGCTGAAGTACCGGGGCATTGCCGCTGCGTCGGGATTGGCAGGCGCCGCCGACCTGCCGACCACGGTGCACCCTTTCATCCTGCGCGGGGCCACCCTCGCAGGCATCGACTCGGTTCTGGTGCCCATCGCCGAGCGCCGCGCCCTCTGGGCGCGGATCGACGCCGACCTGACTCCCCCGCATCTCGATCTGCTCACCCGCGACATTCCCGTCGCCGAGGTGCCCGACGAGCTCGCCGCCATCATCAAGGGCGGCGTCACCGGCCGCATCCGGGTGAAGGTGGCTGGCGGGTTCTGACCGTCAGTCCGGGTGACTGAACGGCCGAAGCACGTCGGCCGCCAGCGACGCGGTGTCCAGCTCCCAACATCTGGCGAGCAGGTCGTTGACCGCCTGAACCCCGATGCGCGGCACCGCAATCGAGCGCAGCTTGGCGGCGAGGTCGTCATCCGAGAGCGGATTGTCGGGGGTCCCGCGGTTGGCCTCGACGACGTGGTCGGCCGTCGTGCCGTCCCGCATGGTGATCCGCATCCTGGCACCGCGTTTGCCGACGGTGTCGTCGGGGATGACGGTGACCAAGTCGCGCAACCGGACCACCTCGGGGTCGTCGACGGCCAACGCGCTGAAGCTGTCCAAGCCGAGATAGCCGGTGTGCAGCGCGAACGCCACGCAATGCGCGGCGGAGAAGCGAGCCTCCGAGCCCGGCTGGGGGTGCCTCCTTCCGGTCACCGATGCGGCGAACGGCAGCATCCGAACCTCCACCGACATGACGGCATCGCGGCTGAAGCCGGGGTCCTTGGTCAGCGCCACGGCGGCGTCGATCGCAGGATGCAGCAGCGACGCATTCGGGTAGAGCTTGTGGCCGTTGGACGTCACCGCCCATTCCTCGCCAAGCGACGAGACCAGAACCGCGGGCTGCGGGTCGCGAGAGATGACCGACAGCAGTCCCCGCTCCCCCTCGAGTGCGGTGTCGCGTGCCGTCATCCCGCGTTCGGCCATGAGAGCGGTCAACACACCGGCCATCGCCGCACGGCCGGGCTGCAGCGCCTTCGCATCGGTGCCGTAGATCTCGCGGATCCCCGACGCCTGCGCGGCCGCCATGCCGAGCGCGTTGGCCGTCGCGGCCCCCGACAGCCCGACGGCGCGCGCACCGGCAGCAGCCGACGCCAGGTGGCCCGCCGTGCCGGTCACCTGCCAAGCGCTCTCGAAGTGGGTGATGCCCGCCGCTCTTGCGACGCGGGCGCCCACCTCGAACCCGGCCAGATAACTCGCCAGCGCCTGTGCGCCCGTCATGCGGCGCATCTCGGCGATCGCCATGACCGTCGGCCAGACGCACGCCCCGAGGTGCACCGTGGTCTCCGACGGGTTGTAGACGTCGTCGAAGTCCAGCGAGTGGGCTGAGTATCCGTTGGCCAGCGCCGCGAACGGGCCGCTGGTGCGTTGGCTGGATCCGACGATCGTGGCCACCGGTTCCGAAGAGACCGAGGCGATCACCTCCCGCAGCTTGGCCGACGCCGGCTCCGTGGACCCGGCGAGCACCGCGGCCAACCAGTCGATCAGCGACCGTTTCGCCCTGTGCACCACGTCGGGTGGCGGACCCGGTACCGTCAGTGATGCGGCGAAGTCGGCCAACGACCTTGTCTTGGTGAGGTTTTCGTGGAGGTCGGTCACGGGTTCTTGACCATTCCCGCGACGAGCGGCTTGGTGGCTTCGCTGAACTCCCTGATCTGCGTTGCCAATTCGTCCCCGGTGACGAACTCCGGCACCAGGCCTTCGCTCTTCAGATACTGCTTCCAGCCGTCGGTAGCGCTGACCTTGGAGAAGAAGTCCTGGTAGAACTTCACGGCTTCGGGCGCCATCTTCGGAGGGCCTGCGATGCCCCTGAACTGAAGGTGGTCGGGGAACTCGCCGAGATCGACCTTCTGCTCGGCAATGGTCGGGACGTTGGGGAAGCCGTCGATGCGCTTGTCGGCGAACACCCCGATGAGCTTGAGCTTGCCTGCCTCGATTTGGTCGGTGAAGTCCGGTAGCGCACCGATGTCGATCTGCGCGTCGCCACGCAGCATGGCGGTGATGCGCGGCGCGCCGTCGTCGAAGGAAAGGTACTTCCACTTGGCGCCCGACGTCTTCTCGATCTCGAGTGCGACGAGGTTGTCCACCGAGTGGGGTGAACCTCCGGTCTGCACCATCTCGCCCTGGTTGGCCTTGGCGGCCGCGAGGAACTCGGTCATCGTGTTGAACGGCGCGTCGGCGGGTGCGGCGATCACCTGGATCTCGTCGGCGAGCATGACGATCGGGGTGAGGTCGGACATGGTGGCCGGCGCCGACGCCGTGGCCTGTCCGGCGATGATCCACTTCGACGTGAACGCCGAGATGAAGTTGCTGTCACCGGGTTTGCCCTTCAGGAAGGCCATGGCACCGAGGCCGCCGCCTTCCGGTTTGGCCACGACGGGCCAGTTGTCCGCGAGGATCTTCTCGTCGCGGGCGATCTTGATGATTTCGCGGGCGAACAGGTCGCTCCCCCCGCCAGGTCCCGTGTCGACGATGAACTGCACGTTGTTCGGCGTGCCACCAGAGCTCGTGGCATTCATCGAATTGCAGGCAGACAGGCCTGCGACGAGCGCGACCGTCGCAGCCGCCACTCCGAGGGACCTCATCGTCGTCTTCATGGCTGTGTGTTCACCTTTCGGGGTTGCGGTTCCGTTGGGAGGATCGGATCGGGCTGGACGTCACTCTTGGTCGGGATCCGCCCGCCCGGCTTGCGCCTGGTGTAGATGGCCAAGACCACGACGATGGCGGCGAGGCCGAGGACGATCGCGGATATGGGCCGCTCGACGAAGATCAGCAGATCGTTGTCGGACAGGATCAGGGATTGCCGGATTGCGTTCTCCGCTTGCGGCCCAAGGACGAATGCCATCAGTAGCGGGGTCGGAGGAATGGACAGCTTGCGGAACCCGTACCCGAGTGCGCTGAAGAAGATCAGCATGTAGATGTCGAACATCGACCCGCGCACGCTGTAGGCGCCCACCACCGACAGCACCAGGATGCACGGGTAGAGCACCCAGTACGGGATCTTGAGCAGCCGCACCCATATCGGAATCATCGGCAGGTTGAGCACGATGAGCGCGAAGTTGCCCAGATAGAGGCTGGCGATCACGGGCCACACGATCTCGGGGTTCGTCTCGAACAGCCTTGGGCCGGGCTGGATTCCAAACAGCAGCAGTGCTGCCAGCATGACCGAGGTACTGGCACTACCCGGCAGCCCGAGCGACAGCAGCGGCACCATCGCCCCGCCGACCTCGGAGTTGTTGGCGGCCTCGGGTGCGGCGACGCCCTCCATCGCGCCCTTGCCGAACCTCTCCGGCCGCCGTGACATGTTCTTCTGCAGCGTGTATGACACGAACGACGCGATGGTCGAACCGCCGCCGGGCACCGACCCGACCAGGAAGCCGGTGATCGATCCCTGTGCGATGGCGCCTCGGCACTCCTTGAGGTCCTGCAGCGTGGGCAACAGGTTCCGGATGCCCTTCGGGATGGTCAGCAGCGACTTGCCACGCACCTGCTCGACGTTGACGAGCACCTCGGCCACCGCGAACAGCCCCAGCGTGAGGACCAGGAACTCGACGCCATCGAAGAGGTTGATGTTTCCGAACGTGAATCGTTGTGTGCCGCTGAACAAGTCGACGCCCACCGTGGACAACAACAGACCCACCGTCATCGAGATGAAGCCCTTGATCGGTGACTTGCCGGTGACGGTGATGACGAGTAGCAGGCCGAACACCATCAGGGCGGCGAACTCGGGAGGCCCGAAGGCGATGGCGAACTTCGCGATGATCGGGGCGAGGAAGGTCAGTGCGATCACGCCAAGGGTGCTCGCGATGAATCCGGAGATCGCCGACATGCCCATCGCGGGCCCGGCCCTGCCCTGCCGCGCGAGTTGATGGCCGTCGTAACACAGCACCACCGAAGACGTTTCGGTCGGAATGTTGAGCAGGATGGCCGTCGTCGAGCCCGCGAACTTGGCGCCGTGATAGAGGCCGGCCATCATGATCAGGCCGGTCGTCGGTGGCAGTTTCAGCGTGAGCGGCAACAGCACGGCCAGTACGGCGGCCGGGTTGCCGAGTCCCGGCAGGATGCCGACGACGGTGCCGAGAGTGACGCCAATGAGGACCCACATGAGGTTCTGCGGGGTCAGCGCCGAACCAAGACCCTCGACGAGGTTCTCCAGTGCGTTCATGTCTTCCTTGGGGGCGAGCGAAGCGACGGGGGGTTGTGGTCGGGGGGTGGGAAACGACGCGGCGGTGTGGTTCGGGGCGAGCGAAGCGACGGGG
>Ga0105237_10009416_pt1 | contig 10464 bp, 7 predicted proteins | sample KBSC24metaG_FD_81520 | JGI IMG/M metagenome (GOLD analysis project Ga0105237, IMG submission 81520) | Corn rhizosphere microbial communities from Kellogg Biological Station, Michigan, USA - KBS C2-4 metaG | ecosystem: Host-associated > Plants > Roots > Rhizosphere > Soil | place: Michigan, USA... | reverse complement strand
GGTCGCCGAGTTTGCGTGGGCGCCGTGGTTGCGGCTGTGCGTGCCGACGACGACGGTTGCGCCCGCGGCTTCGACGTCGTACTGGTGCAACTGGCCGCAGCGAGTGCGACGAGTGCGAACGTGACCAGGGCGAACGCGATCGGCCGGCGCGGGATGCGACCCATGCCGTCAGTCTTGCCCGCGCGACAATGGAGGCATGAGCGAGGGCAAGAGCGTGGGCAAGCGGGCGAAGGATCTCAACGAGCTCGTGCGCTACGTGATGTGGAGCGTTTTCAAGGTCGCACGGCCGGTCGATCCGTCGTCGCGCGAGACGTTGGCCGCCGAGGTCGACGAGTTGTTGGCACAGTTGGCGGACAAGGGCGTCGTGACCCGCGGGTTGTACGACGTCGCGGGGTTGCGAGCCGACGCCGACTTCATGTTCTGGTGGGTGGCGCCGACGTCCGGCGACCTGCAGGACGCGTATCAACGATTCCGGCAGACGTCGCTCGGGCGGTTGTGCGAACCGGTGTGGTCGCAGATGGCGTTGCACCGCCCGGCCGAGTTCAACAAGTCGCACATCCCGGCCTACCTCGCCGGTGAGGATCCGAAGGCGTTCGTCTGCGTGTACCCGTTCGTGCGGTCGTACGAGTGGTACCTGCTGCCCGACGAGGAGCGCCGGGAAATGCTTGCCTCTCATGGGCAAATGGCGCGCGACTACCCGGACGTGCGCGCGAACACGGTTGCGTCGTTCGCGCTCGGCGATTACGAGTGGATCCTCGCGTTCGAGGGCGACGAGCTGCATCGGATCGTCGACTTGATGCGGCACTTGCGCGGGTCGACCGCGCGGCGGCACGTGCGGGAAGAGGTGCCGTTCTACACCGGCGCCCGCAAGCCGGTCAGCGAGCTAGTCGCGACGCTGCCATAGTCGCCATCGCGAGGCAGAGGAGCGCGAAGCCGCTGCCGGCGGTGATTGCCGCCCACGCCCGGCGGTCGTTGACGATGTCGTGCGGCCATGTGAGGCCGAGCCGGACGAAGTCGGCGCGGGTCGGGTGGGCCGGCAGCGGCTGGTAGGCCTCGACGGAGAACTGGCGGTAGTGCGGCTGCATCGCGTTGCCGCTGACGCCGTTGGCGTGGATCGGCCAGAGCATCAGGACGCCGGCGGTGATGAGCGCGGCGATGCCGAGCGCTGTCATAGCTCGAGCCGCGATGACCATGCGCCATTATGCCCGCGTCCGCGCTAGCCCGCGCTCGGCGTCGGCTTGAAGTCGGTGGTGGTCATACAGTTGCGGTCGGCGGCGGCCGGAGGTGCCGAGCAGCGACCAGTCTTCGGTGGCTGATCTCCGCAAAATTGGCGGGAAGGAATTTGGCGCTTGGTCCTGCGGTGTGCGTAATGACCGGACTGAATAGACTCCGTGGGTGAGCCGGGTGGACGACCGGGGTCTCACGCACGTGAGCTACCGGTTTGTGCCCACCGACGCGCGGGTTGCCGTGGACCGGCAGATGAGAACAGCCTGGACAAATGTTGGGGGGTCGCGAGACGCTCCCGTTAACCCGCACGACGGCGGGCCGTGTGACAGAACGTGAGAGATCTTAATCCAGTGCGGACGGTCTGCAACGCAGGGTAGGGTCGGAAAGCACGGGCCCGCCGCTGCTTCACCTGGACGATCATGATGCCTCACGAGGACCAGTACTGGGTGGGGCAGTGGATAGATGCTCTCGACATAAGGTCGCCTGAGCAGCTGCGGAATGCGATCAACGATGGGGCGACGCTCAAGCTGGCCAGAGACCTCGCCTCAGGCGCTGAACTGCCAGACCATGAGCTGCAGCTGGCGGCGGCCGAGAGGGCGCGTGATGAGCGACCGACGCGTGACGACGTGCTCGTCGCTGCTCGCCCGTTCGATCTCTCTGGTCTGATGAATTGCCCCCATGAGGAGTGCCTTCGGGCAAGCATCAACACGCTATTCGCGCGATGCTGGCACTACTTCGACACGATGATCGTCGAGGGAGCGCCGCCAGGACATTTCGCGTTCGAGCTCGACCGAAATTCGCCGAGCCGGGGCGTTCGGTGGACGCTCGAACAGCACGGCCTGGTTTACCTCTACCTGCGGGAGAGCGGTGCCCTTCCGCACCTCGAGTTCAGGCCGAAGCCCTCCAGCTGGTGCACGAACCACTACGCCCAGGCTGCGCGGGTGGTCGGCTTAGCGCCAATGCTTGAGGAGGCGCGACGCGGCGAGTTGCATCAGCGCCTCGCCCGCGAGGCGACCATCGACATTGAGTTGGCGAAGCCCAACTGGCTGTAGTCCATCGAGCACGCCGAACTCATTGACGAGCCATTGTGGGCCAAGTATCCAGGGACAAAAAAGCCAACCAAAGATCAGGTTGTCACGCACTTCCTCCGTGATCGAGTGTTCGGGCTCACTGCGGACGTCATTACCGCGCGTCGATGGCGAGCCCCGCTAGCGCTCGAAGGCTTCTTCCAAGACTCGATTTCGTCGGCCAAGGCGCGTCCGCAGGTCGCCGACGTTGCGTTGGAGCTGTCGTTGCCGATTCTCGACGGCATCCCCCTTAAGGAGCTACTCACGATACGCGATGGCGAGCGCGCACAGTTCCAGCGCTTTCGCGCTGCGCTTCGTACCGCGATGGAAGAGCGATTAGCTGTTGCGAAAGAGGGTGATGACCCGGCTGACATCGCTGACGCAATCGTCCGCGACCTCGTCGAACCGGAGCTTGCAGGCATCCAAGTCCGGCTTGAGGCCGCCGCTCGCGCTATGCGGCGCAAGAGCGCGATCGGTCTGGGCGTCGGTTCGGTCGTCGCCACGGTTGGGACCCTGCTTGGCGTACCCTTGGTGCTTGGTGCGGGCATCGCGACCGCAACGACGATTCAGCCCATCTACGCCTACTTCGATGAGGGCCAGAAAATCGAGAGCGAGGACATGTATTTCCTCTGGAAGGTGCAACGCGCTACCGACAGGCACGCGTAGGAAATGGCGAGCCGTGGCTGCACCAAGACCGCTGGTCGTGGGTTGCCTGCCCTTGGTCGAGACCCGGCGGCTGTTCAAGGGCGACACAGTAGGTCCATGGATCGATTCTGAGGCGGGTGCAATCTCAAAGATCGCTGGTGTGTGGTCGCTTGCCCCGGGCTCGAATGTCAGGGCGATGTTGTTCGTGCAGTAACGGTCGCCGGTGTCGGTCGGAGGCATTACTTCGGAGATTTGTCAGTTCGGCCCGCGCATCACCTGAATCGGCGATCTGGTCGGTCGGGCGAGAGCCAAGACTTCAGACGACAGGCTAGAACTCCAGGAACGCGCCACGTACGGCTCTGCTTGGTCCCCTCAGTTGGGGCGGACCCACCCAAGATCTACGACGGTCCCGACGTGCGACTCTTCACACGGCGTCGAGTGCGTGATTGGGCTATCGCCCCAGGAGGTTTGGGAGGGGACGGAACCTCGACGCGAACGAGGGACTCGGTTAGCCATGTACCGGGGGGAACGTTCCCGCTTATTTCAGCTACCCGACCACTAAGAGCGATCCCGCCTTCGGCGGTGCTGAAAAGTTCGCCCACGCATTCGTGGCTCTTAGCGGGATCCCATAAGCGAACGACACCGTCCCAGCCGCCCGTAGCTAGCAGTCCAGAAGGTCGAATGATGACGATGCACTGGACAGGCCCATCATGCGCACCGAACGCGTGGTGCAGGCTGAATCCGTCAGAGCCCTGCCCGTTACGTTTGAGGATTCTTACTACTCCGTCGTCGCTCCCGGCTAATAGCTGATCATCCGCGACGTTCACCGCTAAACACCTGGTTCTTGATCCAATGTGCAGGACGGCGGCTGAATGTACGGCACCGACCGCGATCCGTCCTAGCGAATCCGGAAGCGGCGTGTGCCAGAACACGAGGCGCGTCTCGGTTGCCGAGGCAATGTACTCGTCACTCGCGGCAAACTGAACTGCGTCAATGGATGTGTGTCCATCGCCAAAGGCCTTGACGACTGAGCCGGTGTTGATGTCGACCAAGACGATTCGACCTGTCTCCATGCCCTCAACGCGGTATCGACCGTCCCGGGTTTGATCACGGGCGGTGGTAGTTCCCAGGTGCGCTAGAGATGCGGCACCGTGCCGCGGGATGGTGGCCGCCTCGGCCGGCCGAGGCGGCGTATGCGGGGTAAGACGAAGCGATCCGAGGTCCCATGTAGCGTCAACGCCGGACGTGCGATGAACTTGTAACAGGTCCGTCTCCGCGTCGTGATGCATCGTTGAGATCTCGTACCCAGAATTAGTTGGCAGCGTCCACACGGGTTGCAATGTCCGCGCGTGCCATGCGCGTACGCTGCCATCTTGATGCGACGTCACCAGGAGTTGTGCATCCTGCATCGGCGCCATGGATGTGACCGCCTTCTCCACGACACTTTGGCTTATGCATTCACCTGATCGCGTGTCGACTATAGAAAGGCGCCCGTCGGAAGTTGCGACCGCGCACCAGGCTCCATCGCTTGCCACCGCCAGTTTGGTGTGCCTGTCGTAGGACATGGATGACCTTGAGATAACGCGATCGCCAGATAGGCTGATGAGCCCCCGTTGATCGGCAACGACTATCACGTCGCCGTCCGAGCACATAGCCCAGGTCGCGGGTTCCTGCACCTGCTCATCGGCCACCTTTGTGGTTGATTGGAGCTCCAACCCGCCGCCGAATCGCCATAACTCATGCCCGGCGGCGCCTTGGGCCAATGCGACAACTGAGCCGTTCGGGGTTGCGAGGTCGAGGACGGTTCCGCGAGGACTGCTCGCGAAATCGACCTGTGCGACGGTAAAGATCCACCTGGCGATGCGTCCCCCATTTGCGACCAGGATCACCGAACGACCATCCGTGGAGAATCGCACCATCTGAAACTGCACTTGCGGTGGTTTCAATCGGTCGATTGCAGCCTCCTCGACGACATCAACCAGTAGTGCCGTGCCGTCGCGACCGATCGCGGCGATCAGGCGGCCAGCCTGCGGTGCACAGAGGTCGGTCACAGTGCTGTCGCACGCGATGCGCTTGATCGGCTCGCCAGTACTCCCGTCGAACAGCCAAATCCCTGCTCCGCGCGCGAGTGCGAGGACATCCAAGTCTCGAAGGTACGTAATGGCGTTTCCGAACAACGCCCTGCTCGGGCCTATCCCCAATGACATCCGACCTGTGCCGGTGGCGGCACCTTGTAGGTGCGCGTCCCGGAGAACCTCGGCGCTGGCAGTCGCTCCCGAGAGGTTCGCACGGACCCAGTGCGCACCCTCTGCCTGGATCCCAGATAAATCACATCGGGCAAGTTGCGCCCGAGCGAAGGTGGCGCCCGTAACGTCACAATCTGATAGGACGGCGTCATTGAGTCGTGCGTTAACGAGACGGGCTCCCCGAAGCGACGCTTGGTGCAAATTGGAGCGCTCAAGGTTGGCCTCACTCAGATGCGCTTCATCGAAGTTTGCGCTAGCTAGGTCAAGTCCAGAGAGATTCAAACCGCGTAAGTCGACGCCAGACAAATCAGCGAGACGGAGGTCGCGTCGCGTGCTATCTTCCCACTCGCCGCGAGCAAGGACTATCGTGGCATTCGCGCGAGCCACAGGCGCGGCCTCGGCGTTGTTCACTGTCGACCGAGCCCAATCACGAGCGGTCTCAGGCCCAGTCAACCCGACGAAAAAGTCTGCCATCAAGGTCGACACCCGCCCCTTCGACAAGACGAGGGGATCCGCGTCATCGCCGGCGAGTTGGCTGCCAGCCTTGTAAGCAATCAACCATTCCAGTACCGATTGGTGCGCGAATGCGAAGCGCCCGTCAGCTGAGCGCGTAAGAAGGCTTCCAGACCCCAGTGTGTGCGAGGCCTCGGCGACGGTGAGGTCTGTGTCGCTCAGATGGCTAAGCAACGCGGCTGCGGCCTTATCCAGATCAGCAATGGCAATATCTGATGCGCCGGTCTCCCAAAGCCGTGTTGCAAGTGCGACTAGTGCCTCAAATCGGTCGTCGCCACGCAGGGTCGAAAGCGCGCCTGGCCCGGTCGCACGCGTCTCCTCGAACCGGAGCCACGCCTCGATCAGTTCCCGATACAAATCTGCGGCCTTGATTCGCCCGAGCTCGTCGCCGATTCTTGCTAAGCGATCCTGGCCGAGAGCACAGATGAAGCCCAGCATTCTCGGGTTCTGTGAGAGTCCCAACAAGTCACGGATATCATCGATCAGCTGGTACCACTCGGCAGCTTCAGCAGGACTTCCAAACCGATTGCTGAGATATGTTCGAATCTGCGTTTCGTTGAAGCCCTTCAACTGGATGAGGACCATTCCTGCCGCGGTTGACGCCACACGATCCGTCAGGGCCGTTTGAACTTGCTCATCAGTTAAGAAGTACTGGGTGCGACTGGACACGATGATTTTCGCGTTACCCTCACTCGCCGCAATCAGCGAACTGAGGTGATCCGCAGCACCTTCGTAGGTCGTCCTCAGGGCTAACTCGTCGAACCCGTCGAACAACAGAGCGATTCGGCCATGGCGAAGTAGATAGCGGAGAGCGGCGAGAGGGATGGAATCCAGTCCTGCCGCGGCGAAGTGTTGCGCCACCAGTTCATCGAGCGACCGAGCCTTTTGTAGCTGTCGCATCTGGATGAAGATCGGTACGACGGACGGCTGCACAACGGGCAGCCGCAGCGCAAGTTGACGGAGCAGAAAGGTCTTGCCCAGGCCAAAGTCACCCAGAACCACGCCGAACAGTGGTTCGGGCTGGTTGAGCCAATGGACCAAATCGCTGAGTAGGTCTTCTCCCGCTAAGGGTGAGTCCGCCACTTCATACCGGTGAGGCACGTAGAGATCAGACTGATAGGTCGGGCTGGAGGTCAACTCACGTCGCTGCCACTCCAGGTACCGACGAAAGTCCATCAGGGACTGGAACTGCAAGAGGGACTTGACTTCAACGCCGCGCCGGGCGTAGTCGTCAACTATCTCACGGCTGATTTCCGATCCGGTATAGACAAACTGAGAACGCACAGTCGGATTGGTCGACGCGTAACGCTGGTGTACGTCTCTCACGAACGCGTCGAGCATTCCGATAGTTGGCTCTTCGGCTCCTCCGACTGGCCATTGGTCAACAACGATGTCTTCCTGAGCGGACACGCGAAGGTAGGGAGTTCCGTCCGAGAAAGGCGACTGCACCCTCGCGACCTGCGAGGAGGGGTACCGCAGGCGCACAATTTCCGCGACGCGAGAGAGAAGATCGTCTTCGGTCGCCGACCAAGATTGGGGAGAGGCGGGCTCTTCGGCGGCTGCACCGGTGCGCGCCGGCGGCAGAGGAACGGACGGGTACGAAGTTCGTTGGCGCCAGTCGTTTCCGTCGTCGGTAATCCTTGTGTCGCCGATCCACTTCTTCAATGAGACGGCGTAACAACGCCCGTATTGCTCGAAGTAATCCGACGTGATCCTCACAATCTGGTACTGGTTGGGTACCTCGACAGGTCGTGCAGCGGCTTCAACGGCGGCGCTGCCCGTCGACAAGATTGGAAGCTTCTGAGACAGCCACTGAGGCTTCCCGCCATTGTGAGTATGACCATGGAAGACAAAGTCGAGTGAGCCACCTAGAATGCGCTGAAAGTCGTCCGCATCGCGGAGATTCTCGTCGTCGTTGACGGCTCCCCGAACCAGGTTGTGGTGAACAAGCCCAATCCTTAGCCATTGCTCTCGCTGGTATCGAGCGAGTCGGCTCTTGAACCAATTCAATTGGGCTTCGCCGAGCCATCCGTAATGGTCTTCGTCACGGTGACTTTCCATCATCGTAGAGTTGAGCCCCGCGACGACGACACCCAGTGCCTCGTATTCGTACAGGCACCAGGGGTGCTCTACCTCCAGCGCATGTAGGGAGTGACCGTAAAGGCGTCGCACAAAGTCGTTGTAGTGCCGCCACTTAGGAAAAAGTGGAGTCTCTAGCTCCCGCTCGTCTGCATGACAGTCTTGCTCATAGGCTGCACATGCCGCTCGACTGATGTCGTGATTCCCCGGGACGACGGCTAAACGGTCCGGCTCGAGATTCAGAGTTCGCAAGAGTCCGCGTAAGAATTCCAACGCCGCCTCAAACTCGCTCGGGCGCGCCCATTCGGCAACGTCCCCTGACACGAGAATCACGTCCGGGCGTAGCCGCTCGGCATTAGAGCGTCCTGACCTAAGGCCCTCTAAATCGACGGCCAGGCGCTGTAACAATGTGTCGAACAGTCGGTCTGCGGAGGTGTTTCCGTTCCCTCCGAACAAGTGATGTCTACCGAACTGAAGATCCGATATGTGGAGAACCGTTACCGGTGCTCGTTGAACGCCCGCCTCCAACGACGCCATACCATGACTGTACGAACGCTCGTGCCGTGCCGTCACCGATATTGGATGAAGCGGTCGCGGACCAGTGGCAGCCCAGTAGGCAAGGCAGCAGTTGCCTTGTCGGGCGCATCTAACAACGCGGATCTCCAGGCCGCAGTCGGTTTCGCGAAGGAGAGCAACCGTCGTCGTCTTCACCGCCAAACCTCGGAGAAGGCGGCGTCCCAGATGGCGTGGGTCGAGTCACGTGCTTGCGTTCGATCGGAGTGCCGGTCCTGCTCCGTCGGCCGGAGCGGTCTTAGGTCGCCTCATCCGCCGGCTCGAATGTCAGGGCGATTGAGTTCATGCAGTACCGATACGCCATGTCCTCAAGCCCGTCCGGCTGGTTGAAGCGCCGGCCGTCAGGTTGTGGTTGACGAGACTCCGCGGTCGGGGTTTGGGGGGCGTCGTCGAAGACGTGGCCGAGGTGGGACCCGCACGTCGCGCATCGCACTTCGGTGCGGACCATGCCGTGGCTGCGGTCCTCGATCAACGTGACCGCGTCGGAGTCGGAAGGGTCGTAGAACGACGGCCAGCCGCAATGCGAGTCGAACTTCGTCTCGGATCGGAACAGCTCTGTGTTGCACGCGCGGCATCGGTAGACGCCGACTCGCTTCTCGTCGAGCAGCGGCCCGGTCCACGCGCGTTCGGTCGCGGCCTCGCGGAGCACCTTGTACTCCTCAGGCGACAGCTCGCGCCGCCACTCGTCCTCGGTCTTCGTCACGTGTTCGGTCATAGTCCGATCGTGCCATGGCGGAGCAAGTCCGAAAGGTGTGTCATAGACGGCACGACGAGGCCATGCGCTGGCGGAAAGCCCGCATGGCTTCGCCGTGTCTAGGCTCTGTGGTGTGCCGTCGCCGTTCATCGAAATCGAAGTCGGTGAGTACACCGTCAAGGTGACCAACCCCGACAAGGTGTACTTCTCGGCTCGCGGCGAGACCAAGCTCGACCACGTCAACTACTACCTCTCCGTCGGCGACGGCATCGTGCGCGCGCTCTGGGAGCGTCCGACCCAACTCAAGCGGCACCCGGACGGCGCCGAGGGCGAGGCCATTTATCAGAAGCGCGTGCCGGAGCATCGGCCGGACTGGGTGGAGACGGCGCGGGTGTCGTTCCCCTCCGGCCGGCACGCCGACGAGTTGTGCGTGACCAATCTCGCCGCGGTCGCGTGGGCGGCGAACCTTGGCACCATCGACTTCCACCCTTGGCCGTCGCGCCGTGCCGATGTCGAGAAGCCGGACGAGTTGCGGATCGATCTCGACCCGCAGCCCGGCACGACGTTCGCCGACGCGAAGGTCGTCGCTGGGCACGTGCACGAGATGCTCGACGAGATCGGCTACGTCGGCTGGCCGAAGACGTCGGGCAATCGAGGCATTCACATCTACTGCCGGATCGAGCCGCGGTGGGGATTCAAAGACGTACGCCGATGCGCGCTCGCGTTCGGCCGCGAACTCGAACGCCGGCTGCCCGAGCTCGTGACGACGGCGTGGTGGAAGGAACAACGCGGCGAGAAGGTCTTTCTCGACTTCAATCAGAACGCCAAAGACCGCACGATCGCGTCGGCGTACAGCGTGCGCGCGCGGCGCGACGCGTGCGTGTCGGCGCCATTGCGTTGGGACGAGGTTGCTGACTGCGACACCGAAGACTTCACGATCGCGACAATGCCGGCGCGGTTTGCGTCGCTCGGTGACCTGCACGTCGGCATCGACGACGCGGTGTGCGATCTGCAGGTGTTGCTCGAATGGGTCGAGCGCGACGAGCGCGACCACAACCTCGGCGAGGCGCCGTGGCCGCCCAACTATCCGAAGATGGAAGGCGAGCCGATGCGCGTGCAACCTAGCCGCGCGCGCCGCACCGAAGAGGCATAGGCAAACAAAGAAGTGTCGGCCGTACGGCGCATCGTGGCGCGTCGTACAGCCGACACTTCAAGCTTCAGCGCGGCAGCAGACTCGTTGGCTCAGTGGCCGTCGAGACAGCCGCGCTGGCCGTTGCGGTTCGGGTAGCCGGTGCCGGCGTTGTAGGCCGCGTTGCTCCACTCGCCCTGCACCTTCCATTGGCTGTTGTTGCCGGCGAACTTGACCAGCGCGACGTTGAACGTCCACGCGCACTTGTCGCCGTTCTCGGCGCCGCTCTTG
>Ga0105237_10009411_pt1 | contig 10465 bp, 10 predicted proteins | sample KBSC24metaG_FD_81520 | JGI IMG/M metagenome (GOLD analysis project Ga0105237, IMG submission 81520) | Corn rhizosphere microbial communities from Kellogg Biological Station, Michigan, USA - KBS C2-4 metaG | ecosystem: Host-associated > Plants > Roots > Rhizosphere > Soil | place: Michigan, USA... | reverse complement strand
CTCGAGCGCCGCCTTCTTCAATGCCGGCCAAAGCTGCGGCGCCGGCACCCGCTTCTTCGTTCACAGGAAGATCTACGACAAGGTGATGGCCGGCATTTCCGAACGGGCTGAGAGCCTCAGGCTCGGTGCCGGCCTCGATCCGGCGTCTGAACTGGGACCGGTCGTGTCCGGCGAGCAACTCGACCGCATCACGCGGCTGATTGCGGAGGGCAAGGCCGCAGGTGCCGAGATCGTCACCGGCGGCGGCCGGGCGGGCGACACCGGCTATTTCGTCAAGCCGACGGTCATCGCCAACACGACCCGCGACATGTCGGTGATCAAGGAAGAAATCTTTGGACCGGTGGTCTGCGCCCGGCCCTTCGACGACGAAGACCTGGATGAGCTGGCGCGGGACGCCAATGACACCGAATACGGTCTCGCCGCCTCGATCTGGACGAACAATCTTAGCGCTGCGCATCGGCTGGCAGCCAAGATCAAGTCGGGCACGGTGTGGGTCAATTGCCACAACTTCAATGACGTCACCATGCCTTTCGGCGGCTTCAAGCAGTCCGGCTGGGGGCGTGACCTCGGGGAACAGGCGCTGCACCTCTACACCGAGACCAAGACCGTCGCCATTCGCCTGCCATAAGCGAGGCCGCCAGTGTCCTGCTACGAGATCATCGACCCGCGCTTCGGCGACCTCATCGATCCGGTCGCCTTGCTCGAGACGCTGCACACCGGCAACCGCTGGGCGGAAGGGCCGGTCTATTTCGCCGACCTGCGCACGCTGGTCTGGAGCGACATCCCCAACGACCGCATGCTGCGCTGGGACGAGGAGACCGGCGCCGTTTCGCTGTTCCGCGCCAATGTCGCCAACCCGAACGGCAGCACGCGGGACCGCGAAGGCAGGCTCGTCACCTGCATGCAGGGCGAACGCCGCGTGGTGCGCACCGAGTGGGACGGCTCGATCACCGTGCTCGCGGACTCCTTTGAGGGAAAGCGGCTCAATTCGCCGAACGACGTGGTGGTCAAGTCGGATGGCAGCATCTGGTTCACCGACCCGAACTACGGCATCATCTCCGACTATGTCGGGCGCCGGGCGGACCAGGAGCAGCCCGGTTGCCGCGTGTACCGCATCGATCCGCAATCCTGCGGGATCGCTGTCGTCGCCGACGACTTCTCGATGCCCAACGGTCTTGCCTTCTCGCCTGACGAGGAAAAGCTCTACATCGCGGATTCCGGTTATCTGACCGACCGCAGCGCGCCGCATCACGTCAGGTCGTTTGACGTTGCCGGTGACAGGCTGGTAAATTCGCGCGTGTTCGCCGAAATATCGCCCGGCATTCCGGACGGTTTCCGTGTCGATATCGCCGGTAACCTCTGGATCAGCGCCTGGGACGGTGTCCAGTGCCACACGCCGGCCGGTGAATTGATCGGCAAGATCCTGGTGCCGGAAATGGTGGCGAACGTCGCATTTGGCGGCGCGCGGCACAATCGGCTGTTCATCACGGCGACAACTTCGGTCTATGCCGTGTTCCTGAACGTGCGAGGTCTGAAATATCCGTTCCGCACGTAGGGTCGAAAGCTTCGGGCAAAGCACCGCCCGGCGGCGGGTTGGGTGGTTTGAGTTGGACACGAAGCAGTTACAGGTCTTCATCGCGGTCGGCTCGGCGGGCAGCTTCTCGAAAGCCGCCCTCGACCTCAATGTCACCCAGCCGATGATCACGCGCCATATCCGCGGACTCGAGGAGGAACTGGGCGTCGAATTGTTCCACCGCAACGGCCGCGGCGTGGTGCTGACCGAAGCCGGCGCGCTTTTGAAATCGCATGCCGACGAAATTGTCGAGCGCATGCGGCTCGCGCAGAACGCCGTTTCCAACTTGCGGGCTTCGCCACGCGGCAGGCTGGTGCTTGGCGTCCCGCCATCCGTCGGGACGGTGCTGACGGTGCCGCTCGTCAAGAAGATCAAGAACGAATTTCCCAACGTCGCCTTGCAGGTCATCGAGGGTTTCAGCGGCCATATTCTGGAATGGCTGATCGCCGGCCGTATCGACGCGGCGGTCCTCTATAACTCGCCCAATCACCCTTCCGTGCTGACCGAGCCGCTCGCCGATGACGAGCTTTTCCTGATCGGTCCTGCGCTCGCCGTTCCGGCGCTTCCGCGCGGCCCGGTAAGCCTCAGCGTGCTTGCGGAACTGCCGATGATCCTGCCAAGCCGGCCGCATGGCCTGCGGCGGCTGATCGACAACATCGTCGCCGAGCACGGCATCTATCCGCGCATCGAGATGGAGCTGGAGGCGATGCCGTCGACGCTCCTGCTTGTCGAGGAAGGCGGCGGCTATACGGTCCTGCCCTATGCTTCCGTGCACCTGCTTGCCGAAGCCGGCCGTATCGAGGTCTGGCCGTTCGAGCCGCAGATCACCCGCAAGCTCATCCTTGCGACATCGTCGCAAAAGCCGATGTCCTCGACATTCCGCCCGCTGTTCCGCGCCGTTCGCGCGGAACTGAGGGACATAATCTCCACCCATGTCTGGAAGCCGCCGCAGCACAATCGCTGAGGTCGCGCGGGTAAGTGGCGGCCCGCGGCTTATGCTTCTGGCCGAGCCAGCGCCATGACGGAACCGGCGTCGCCGAGGTCACGGAGCGCCCACAGCCTGTCGGCGAGCGCGCCGGCATTGACCGTCGGGCAGCCATAGCGGGCGAGGGCGGAGAATTTCTCCTTGAGCGCTGCATCCGTCATCGGTCGCGCCGGGCTCCCGGTGGCCGCCCGTTCGCTCATCTCCAAATGCGACCCGTCGCTACAGCGGACAGAGATGTACGCCGCTTCAACCGGAATGGCTTCGTCTGTTTCGATCGGACGCACCTTGGCACGCAATGCTCCCACATCGGCATCGTTCACCGCCGCGTCGCTGAAATCGGCGGCGCCGGCCGTTCCGCGCAACAGGGCGACAGCGACGGCATGCTGCGCGCTGACTTGCGCCTCCCTGCCAGTGGTCACGTCAGGTCTGTCGGCGCGTGCCTTGAGCAGCGGGCAGCCACGCACCATGACTTCGGAGACCAGGTCGGCGGAGAAATCGGGCCTTCGGCGCAGATTGAGGCATGCGTCGATGACGGGGTTGAGCACGACGCCGCAGGGATATGGCTTGAACATGTTGCGCAGGTTTTCCCAGGCGCTGCCCAGCCCACGCTCGATCAGCTCGGGTTTTGGCGCATCGCACAAGACCTTGAGGAAACCGCGCGGACCTTCAAGCGGCATCGGCGGTCCCTCAACCCCGCCCTGCGCCATCAACGCGGCGAGCAGGCCTCCGCGCGCAGCCGTGCCGACGCCCACGCTCTTGGCCATGAAGCCCAGGGTCTCGACGAGACCCGATGCCTGGGCCGATGCATTGCCGAAGGCCCAGAGGATTTCCTCCTCGCTGAGATCGAGCAGCTTCGCCGCGGCCGCGGCGGCGCCGAATATCCCGCAGGTCGAGGTGATGTGCCAGCCGCGATTGTAGTGGCCCGGTGAAATCGCGTTGCCGATCCGGCAGGCCACCTCCACGCCAAGAATGAAGGCGTGCAGAAGCGCTGTCCCGCTGACCAGCCGGGTTTCGGCCAGGGCAAGGACTGCGGGCGCCACGGGCGCTGTCGGATGGATGATCGTGCCTTGATGGGTGTCGTCGAAATCGAACACGTTCATCGACGCCGCGTTGAGGAACGCCGCGGTCGGCGCATCTAGCCTGTTGCGATGCCCGATCACGGTCGCTGCTGCACCGGCGGAGAAGGGGGCGAGGCTTGCCGCAAGGCGCAGTATCGCCTGGTCGGATGAACCGCCAAGCGCGGTCCCGAAGCCGTTGAAGAGGGCGCGCAGCGCATGCTCGCGCACCGGCTCCGGCACGTCGCGCCATTGCGCGTTGCGCACGAACGCCGCAAGGCGGCGCGACAGGCCCGGAGCAATTGCCTGAGGGGAATTGGTGCTCATCGGATGCGTTCCGGCCGCCGTCAGGCCTGGGCCTTCTTGCCGGCAACGGTCACGCCGGCCCAACCCTCGATCGGCTTGATGATTTCGGTCAGATCCGCATCCGGGCCGAGGTCGCTCTTAGCCACGGTCAGCAACTGCCGCACCGCGCCGCCGACGATCATCGGCACGCCCAGCGCGTCGCTCTCTTCGAGGCAAAGGCGGATGTCCTTGGCCGACAGCCCGATGGCGAAGCCGAAATCGAAGCTGCGGGTAAGGACGAATTTCGGTATCTTCGTCAGCGTGGCGTTGGAACTGCCGCTGCCGGAATTGATGACCTCGAGCAGCACGTCCGGATCGAGGCCGGCCTTGGTGCCGAGCACAAGTGCTTCGGAGGCGATCGACAAAGCCGTCACCGACATCAGATTGTTGATCACCTTGATCATCTGGCCCATGCCAGGCTCCAGGCCGACATGGACTGGTTTGCCAAGCGTTTCGAGCACAGGGCGGATCGTTTCCATGGTCGCCTCGTCGCAGGCCGCCATCATGGCCAGCGTGCCCTTTTCAGCGCCGCCCACGCCGCCGCTGACCGGGCAGTCGGCCAGTGCGATGCCGGCGGCCTCGAGGCCTTTCGCGACGAGGCGCTCCGTTCGCGGACCTGTGGTCGAGAGGTCGATGACGATGGTCGCGCCCTTGGCGGAGGTGAGCCCGTCGGGACCAAGGCAAACGGCCTGCACGATCTCCGGCGTCGGCAGCGAAAGCAGCACAACGTCGCAGCTCTTCATCAACTCGGCGGGCGTCGCGGCCTTGCCTGCGCCCTGAGCGGCCAGCGCCTCGACGGCGACGGCATTCTTGTCATAGACGCTCACGCTGTAGCCTGCCGCCATCAGGCGCTTGGCCATCGGCGTTCCCATCCTGCCGGCGCCAGCCAGGCCGAGCTTGAGGTCAGTCATTGTCGTCTCCATGCGATTGCGACGAGCGCCCGAGGTTTTCGCTCGTGAGCGGGCGTTCGATCAAGAAGGCGCTTACGGCGCCCCGGGGATAGGGTCGAGGTCGAGACGCACGATGTCGTCCACACCCGCCAGCGCGACGGGATAGCGGGCGAGCACCAGCGGATCGTGACCCGGGATGATGTGGCTCGGCGTGCTGGCGAGCTTGCGCATGGTGGCGTAGCCATCGAGCATATCAGTGGCGCTCTCCAGTACCGGGAATGGCCGGTTCTGCTCGAAGTTCGCGTAGAAATGCGACGCGTCGGAGCCGAGCACCACAAAGCCGCGCTGCGTCTTTACACGTATCACCTGCAGGCCCTTCGAGTGGCCGCCGACACGATGAACGGTGAGGTTCGGAGCGACCTCCGAGACACCGTCATGGAAAGTCACGCGCCCCGCATACAACTTGCCGATCATGCTGGCCACGTCCTCATAGTCGAACGGATGCCTGAGATAGCTGTGGCACATGCAGCGTCCCGTGCAGTAGGCCATCTCCACGTCCTGGACATGGTAGCGGGCCTTCGGGAACAGCTCGTGGTTGCCGGCATGATCGAAATGCATGTGTGAGATGATGACGTCCTCGACCTTGTCGGGATCGATGCCGATCATCTTCAGCCCTTCGCCGACCGGGCGCAGCAGATTGCGCTGGCGCCGGTCCGCGACTTTCGCGTCGAAGCCTGTATCGAACACGAAGGTGCGCGATTTGCCGACGATCGCCCAGACGAAATAGTCGAGCGGCATTGGACCGTCATGCGGGTCGCCGCCGATGAAATTCGCGGCCGCGTTGCGGTCGTGGTGGCCGTAACGGATGGCGTAGACTTCGTACAGGTCGTCCATGGATGGCTCCGTCTAGAGCAATTCCGGGAAAAGTGCGTCGCGGTTTTCCATCCGGAATTGCGTAAAAACAAGTAGTTAGGCATCGCTGGCGGGCGATGCCGGTCTGCTTCAGTGCCGGCTCAACTTGCCAGCCAACCCGCCTCGACCGGCAGAACGGATCCAGTCATGTCGCGGGCGATCGGGCCGCACAGGAAGACGAGCAGGTCCGAGATGCTCCGCGCCGAGACGAAGTTGCCGCCTGGCTGCTTTCCTTCGAGGAAGAGTCGTTCGGCCGCCGTCCGGTCGATGCCACGCTCCGCCATCAGCCTCTCCACCCGTTCTTCCGTGCCCGGCGTAAGCACCGACCCGGGGCAGAGACTGTGACAGGTCACGTCGCGATCCAGGTTCTCCAGTGCCACGGCGCGGGTCAGGCCGAGGATAGCAGACTTCGTCGTTACATACCCGACACGGTCGGTTGTTCCGCGCATGCCATAGACCGAGGTGATGTTGAAAATCCGGCCGAAATTCCGGCTGCGCATATTCGGCAGCAGAAGCCGGATGGCGTGGAATGCGGCGGAGAGGTTGACCGCGAGCGCAAGATCCCATTGCTCGGCCGGGAAATCCATCACCGGCGCGAAGTGCCGGACGACCGCATTGTTGACGAGGATGTCGATTGGACCAAGCACCGACATCGCGGTGTTGATCAACCCTTCGACCCCCGACCGCGTCGAGAGATCGGCCTTGTGGTAGGCTATACGGGCGCCCGTCTTGCGGGCAAGCCCATCGCGTTGTGCTTCGATCTGATCGGCGTCTTCCAGCCCGTGCAACATGATGCTGCATCCGGATTCGGCCAGCCTTGCCGCCATTGCCTGCCCGAGGCCGGCGGTGGAGCCGGTGATCAAGGCGGTGCATCCGTCGAGCGGTTTCGCACCCGTGGAGAGCACCGCTTCGGTCGTTTCCTTCGCCAAGCTCACGTCCTGTTCCGCCGCTCTGTGAGCATTACCAAAATCCCTCGTTTCCTATCGGACAGCTCGCCAAGCATGCGACTGCCATGTCGGCTTTGAGTTTATATTGGTACCGGTAACAAAATGCAATCGTAGAAGAGCGAGCATCCTGTTGCAACTCCGGTCCCAAGGCAGGTCAGGTGCTCTCGCGCTGGATGACTTCGAACTTGAGGTCGACGACGCTGCCGCGCAAATGGTCCGCGCCGTCGATGATGCGGCTCAGAAGGATCCGCGCCGTCCGCTCTCCAATGTCGTAGCGCGGCAGCCGCAAGGTGGTGACGGAAGGGCTGACATGCCGCAACAGATCGACGTCGTCGAAACTGGCGAGCGCGATGCGGCCGGGCACCGCCCAGTTGCGTCGCTGGCACTCGAACAGCGCGCCGACGGCCAGAACTTCGCCGGCGCAAAAGAGCGCGTCGACCTCCGGCACGCTCTGGATCACCCGCGCCACGACTTCCGCGCCGGCGGCAAGGCCGCGTCCCGTCTCCAGGACCATGCGCGGGTCGGGATCGTGTCCCAATTGCTTGAGCGCCGCCAAATATCCTTTGAGGCGATCCTGGGAGCGGTCATTGTGCACGGAATAAAGGCTGGCGAATGCGATCTTGCGATAGCCGAGCCTGCCGAGATGCATGGTCATCGCGTAAGAAGCATCGCGATTTGAATAGCTTACGACCATGTCGATCGGCTCTTTGGGGATATTTCCGTTCTCGACAACCGGAATGCCCGACTTGCGGATCTTCTCGATGGCCTGGGGCGTATGCTCAGTGCTGTGGAGGACCAGCCCACCGACCCGGTGGCTGAGGAAGACGGTGATGAGCTCCTCTTCCTCGTTGGGATCATATCCCGATTCCGCGATCATCAGCTGGAAACCGGAGCGCTTCAGCACCTCCGACAGGCCCTTGACCGTCTGCGTGTAGATCGAATTGTCGATGCTGGGCACGATGAGCCCGATGGTCGTCGAGCGGTTCGAGGACAGGCTGCCCGCCAGGTGGTTTGGCAGGTACCCGATCTCGCGAACCGCCCTCAGCACGCGCTCGCGCATCTCCTCGGATACTTTGCCGGGCTCGTTCAGGACCCGGGACACGGTCATGGTGGAGACACCGGCGCGAACCGCGACGTCGCGCATTCTGGCGCTTCCATTGCGCCTGTTGGTGTCCTCGGATGATCGCCTGGGCATCTTTGTTATCGCTCGGTCCGGCCGGCGCGCATCAAATCATTACCTTGTCGAACAAACAAGCTGCCGGCGCCGGTTGGAGCAATTCTGTTGTTACCGATATCAAAATCGGGTAATGCCCAAGGGAGGAGGGCGCCGCGATGCTGGCGCGGAGGATTTGCGATGGGCGTGTATTCCTGCGTCGCCGTGACGGAGCAGTCGGTGCTGCGCTATGCCGACGCCGCGCGTCCCGCACAGCAATTGATCAGCCAGACCCTGACCCAGCTTTCGGGCTATGCGCTGTTCCTGCTGACATCGCGCCGTCAGGCGGCGCTGGCCGAGGGCGCCTTGGTGGGTGCGAGGCAGGCCGTCACACAGGCCGGCGAAGCCGTTCGTGCCTTGCAGGCGCCGGAACCGGCCGCGCACCACTACCATCATATGCGCAGTGCCGCAGACATGCTGCTGGAGGCCTGTGTTGCGGCGACGGCCTGCCGCGGGGCGCAGGACAGGTCGGACAAGCGCTTCGATACGTTGACTCGCGCCTTGCGGGCGACAAGCGATCATCTGCGGGCAACCGCGCGCCTGTTGCCCGGCTTCGAGCTCGTCGATTTCGGCCAGGCCTGTTGCGCCGTCCACGCGCCGCGCCTGCCTGGGCAAGGCCTATAGTCTATCAAGGGAGGATTGAATGGCACATTACTCGATCTGGGTGCTCGAATATGCGGCGGTGGAGAAATTCCCCTTCAGCGTCATGATGTACGGGCCGCAGCACCAGGGCACGCGCAAGCTTCCCTATGCCTATGCGCTTCTGAAGGGCGGCGGCGAAACCATCCTGATCGATACCGGCTACGACCACGTCGCCTATGGCAAACAACTGGCCAATGCCTACGGCGTCTCGAACTACCACGGTCCGCGGGCGGTCCTTGCCGAATGCGGCGTGAAGCCGGAGGACGTGACCAGCGTCTTCATCACCCATGCCCATTTCGACCACATGGGCGCCATGCATCTGTTCCCCAACGCCAAGTTCTACGTCCAGAAGAGCGAGCTGGACAAATGGGTCTGGGCGCTGACGCTCGGACCGGAATACCGGTTCCTCGTCGGCGGCGGTGATCCGGCCGATATCGTGCGCGCGGTCGAAGCCGCAAAGGAAGGCCGCATGATCTGCATCGACGGCGACCAGGAAAACGTGCTGCCGGGGATCGACGTTCATCTTGCCGCCGACACCCACACTTATGGCAGCATGTATGTGACCGTCCGCAACGACGGCGCCAGCGGCGAGGATCGCTGGATCTTCGCCGGTGACCTCATCTACACCTACGACAATCTGACCGGGCTTGATCCCGCCGCGCCGCAGATCGTGCCCATCGGCCTTGCCGTCGGCAGCCAGCACAATCTGATCTTCTCCAGTGCCGAGATGCTGAAATCGGTTGGCGGCGAGGCGCGCCGGGTGATCCCGGTGCATGAAGATCGTCTGCGCACCACATTCCCGTCGCGGCTGACGGACAGGGGCCTTCAAGTGGTGGAAATCGCGCTCGCCAAAGGCGAGAAGAGCTGCGTAGCCTGAACAAGGACGAGCAAGGCTGGGGGTGACCCCCAGCCTTGGAGCGTCAGAGCTTGTCGGCGCCAGCGACGAAGCCGCCGCCGTCGATCACCACGGCCTGTCCGGTGATGAAGGACGCGGCGTCGGACGACAGGAAAAGCACGAGCTGCGCGATCTCGGACGGGTCGCTGATCCGGCCCATCGGGATCATCGGCAGCACCGTATCCTTGGCGCTCTGCTCGCTGCCGAACATGCCGCGCAGCAGCGGCGTCATGACCGAGCCGGGCGCAATTGCGTTGACGCGGATATTCTTGCGCGCGACTTCAAGCGCCACCGAGTTGGTGAGGCCGATCACTCCCCATTTGCTGGCGCAATAGACCGCGGTCGTGGCAAAGCCCATGACGCCGAACAGCGACGAGGTGTTGACGATCGCTCCGCCGCCGTTGGCGGTCATGTGCGGGATCTGGTGCCTCAGGCCGTTGAAGATACCGCGCAGATTGACGTCCATCAGCAGGTCGTAGTCGGCGTCCTCGAGTTCGTGCACGGGCGCGGTCTTGCCCGGCACGCCGGCATTGTTGAAGGCGATGTCGATGCGCCCAAAGCGGTCGAAGGCGTGCTTGTGCAGGGCCGCCATCGCCTTGCTGTCGCGAACGTCGGTCTCTTCGAACTCGATCTCGACGCCAAGCGATTTGACCTCTCCCTTCAGGCTTTCTCCGGATTCCGCGCCGATGCCGGATACATAGAGACTGGCTCCGGCCTTGGCGAAGGCCAGCGCCGTTGCCCGCCCGATACCGGTTGTCCCTCCTATCAGGATGACATTCTTCCCGGAAAAGTCGTAGGTCACTTTCATGTCTGCTCCCATCTTGCTCGAGCTGTTACGCGCTCGCGACACTTTCCATTTCGGTAGCTTCAGCCATAGCTCTAGCCTGATACCGATAACAAGAAAAATCAGCTTAGCAACGTGATCTCGGCCGTTTCAAATCACATCTGACGGCGCAAAACGGAATTCTCTCGGTGAATGCCGCTGGCTATTGCCGGTCTGCTAAAACT
>Ga0105237_10009410_pt1 | contig 10468 bp, 8 predicted proteins | sample KBSC24metaG_FD_81520 | JGI IMG/M metagenome (GOLD analysis project Ga0105237, IMG submission 81520) | Corn rhizosphere microbial communities from Kellogg Biological Station, Michigan, USA - KBS C2-4 metaG | ecosystem: Host-associated > Plants > Roots > Rhizosphere > Soil | place: Michigan, USA... | reverse complement strand
TCTGGAGGCTCGGCCCGGCCGGCACCGAAATTCCAGTTACCGTCGCCCGCGACGGAGCCCCAGTGCGCGTCCGCATCCGCTCTGCCGACCGCAACGCCTTCCTCAAGAAGCCGCAGCTGCACTGACTCCGTCTGTCCGGCACAGATTTTCGCGTCGCAGACCGGACGTGCGCGATATGCGCGATCGGATCGAGCGGGCCGATCGCGCGCTGTACCGCGCCAAAGCGCTGGGCCGGAATCGGCCCGTGCGACAAGAAACCGGCGCGCCATCGGCGTTGGCACAAATCGAAGCCTGAAGCGCTCGGTTCCGCTGCTCAAGCGGTCGCATCAACACCCGGCTGCGCCCGTCACGCGTTCCCAAAGTCCCGCCTCCTTTGCGTGTTCCGCCCCTTGCGGCGTCGTGAGCGGCATGTAAGCATTAGGGCAACAGCCGCCCAATAGAATATTCACGCGCGCTGAGCGCACCGCCAGAACAAAGAATCTGAGGGAATCCGCGACGGTGTGGCGGATTCGAGCCCACCCGAGACCACGATGGCAGAGCCAGCCACTGCGCACGGCGCCGAAGCGCCTGCTCATACCTTTCCCAAACTCCTGCTACAGCACAGGCGGATCCGCGGTGCAGCGATCAGCATCCGCGAAAAGGATCTTGGCATCTGGCAATCCTGGACCTGGGCGCAGGCGGCCGATCAAGTGCGAGCGCTCGCATGCGGTCTGGCCGCGCTGGGCTTCAAACGCGGCGACAACCTTGCGATCATCGGCGACAACCGCCCGCAACTCTACTGGGCCATGGCTGCGGCACAATGCCTGGGCGGCGTGCCTGTACCCCTGTACCAGGACTCGATCGCGACCGAGATGGCCTACATTCTCGACAACGCGGACGCACGCTTCGCCATCGTCGAAGACCAGGAGCAGGTCGACAAGCTGCTCGAGATCCGTGACGGACTGCCGAAGCTCGAGCAGATCATCTACAAGGATCCGCGCGGCATGCGTCACTACGATCAGCCATTTCTGCGTGCGTACGCCGACGTGCAGCAGGCTGGCCGGTCGTTCGACGCAGCGCATCCGGATTTCTTCATGCGTGAGGTCGAGCTCGGCCGCGGCGACGATGTCGCGATCATGCTCTACACGTCCGGCACGACCGGCAAACCCAAAGGCGTGTGTCAGACGCATGCAGCACTCATTGCAGCGGCACGCGGAGGTTGCGAGTTCGACCATCTCGGACCGGGCGATGAGATTCTGTCCTATCTGCCGATGGCCTGGGTCGGAGACAACCTGTTCTCTTACGCACAGGCAATGGTCGCCGGCTTCACGATCAACTGCCCGGAATCGAGCGACACGGTGTTGACCGATATGCGCGAAATCGGCCCGACGTATTATTTCGCGCCGCCGCGTGTGTTCGAGAACTTGCTGACGCAGGTCATGATCCGCATGGAGGATGCCGCGCGCATCAAGCGCGCGCTGTTCCAGTATTTTCTTGGCGTCGCGCGGCGTTGCGGCGCCGAGATTCTCGACCGGAAGCCGGGCGTCTCGCTGATGGATCGTGCTCTGTACGCGCTCGGAAACATGCTGGTCTACGGCCCCTTGCGCAATGTGCTTGGGATGAGCCGCGTCCGCGTCGCCTACACCGCAGGCGCGGCGATCGGGCCGGATTTGTTCCGCTTCTATCGCTCGATCGGACTCAACCTCAAACATTACTCCGGTTCCACCGAGACCTGCGCTTACGTCTGCCTGCAGCCCGACGGACAGATCAAGCTCGATACCGTCGGCTTGCCGGCACCCGGCGTCGAAGTAAAGATCGCGGACAGCGGCGAAGTGCTGGTGCGCAGCGTTGCAATGCTGAAAGAGTATTACCGCCGGCCGGATGCGACGGCCGAGGTGTTCGACGAGAAAGGCTACTTCCGCACCGGCGATGCCGGGTTCTTCGATCCGGACGGCCATCTCAAGATCATCGATCGTGCCAACGATGTCGGCCGGCTTTCGACCGGCGCCGTGTTCGCGCCGAACTACATCGAGAACAAGCTGAAGTTCTTTCCATACATCAAAGAGGCGGTCGCGTTCGGACACGAGCGCGCGGAGGTGTGTGCGTTCATCAACATCGACCTCGGCGCGGTGGGCAACTGGGCGGAGCGGAAAGGCCTCGCATATTCCGGCTACACCGATCTGGCAGCCAAGACGGAGGTGTACGACCTGGTCCAGGACTGCGTCGAGAAGGTCAATGCCGATCTGGCGGCCGACCCGATGGTGGCCGCCTCTCAGATCCGCCGCTTTCTGGTCCTGCACAAGGAGCTCGATCCCGACGACGATGAGCTCACGCGCACACGCAAAGTCCGCCGCGGCTTCATCGCACAAAAATACGCGGCGCTCATCGATGCACTGTATGCCGGCAAGACATCCCAGTTCATCGAGACTGCGGTCAAGTTCGAGGACGGCCGCACCGGCATCATCAGCGCCGATGTGAGGATTCGCGATGCCAAGGTGGAGGCGCCGCCTGTCGGGAAGAAGGCGGCATGAACGCTAACGCGCGGAAGGGAGAAGGGACAAGGGAGAAGGGTGACTGCCTACTGCAGAGGCACGCTGCTTGGGAAAGCACCACCCGCCCCCCTTTACAAGCCTTCCAGAGGAGGAGAGGGGGCTTCCCCCCTTTGTCAAAGGGGGACGAGGGGGGATTTTGCTGTTCGCCCTTCACCCTTCAGACTGCACTCGGAAGCGCGCGATGACCGCGGCCCGCATCGTCGGGGATGTCCTCCTCTCCGTCGACAACATCTCTCTCGCCTTCGGCGGCGTCAAAGCGCTGTCCGAGGTGAGCTTCGACGTTCGCAGCGGCGAGGTCCGCGCGATCATCGGGCCGAACGGCGCAGGCAAGTCCTCGATGCTGAACGTCATCAACGGCGTCTACCATCCGCAGCAAGGCAGTGTCCGCTTCAAAGGCGAAGTTCGCCGGCGCATGGATCCGCATCGCGCCGCAGTCGACGGCGTCGCGCGCACGTTCCAGAACATCGCGCTGTTCAAGGGCATGTCCGTGCTCGACAACATCATGACCGGACGCAGCCTCAAGATGAAGGCGACTCTGCTGGAGCAGGCGCTCTACTGGGGACGCAATCGCACAGAGGAGCTCGAACAGCGCGCGAAGGTCGAGCAGATCATCGACTTCCTGCAAATCGAGCACATCCGCAAGACGCCGGTCGGACGCTTGCCGTACGGCTTGCAGAAGCGGGTCGAGCTCGCGCGTGCGCTGGCTGCAGAGCCGGTGCTGCTGCTGCTGGACGAGCCGATGGCCGGAATGAACGTCGAAGAGAAGGAAGACATGTGCCGCTTCATCCTCGACGTGAACGACGAGTTCGGAACAACGATCGTGCTGATCGAGCATGACATGGGCGTGGTCATGGACATCTCCGACCGGATCGTGGTGCTCGATTACGGCCGCAAGATCGCGGACGGGCTGCCGGCGGAAGTACGCGCGAGCCAGGCGGTGATCGACGCGTATCTGGGCGTTGCGCATTGATATGCAATTCTTCTTCGAAGTCCTGATCGGCGGCCTGCTCGCGGGCGTGATGTACTCGCTCGTCGCACTCGGCTTCGTGCTGATCTACAAAGCTTCGGGCGTGTTCAACTTCGCGCAGGGCGCAATGGTGTTCTTCGCGGCGCTCACGTTCGTCGGTCTGCAGCAGAAGTTCGCGCTGCCGTTCTGGGTCGCGTTTGCCTGCACGCTCGCGGTAATGGTCGCGCTCGGCATGCTGACCGAGCGCATCGTGCTGCGGCCGCTCGTCAATCAGCCGCAGATATCGCTGTTCATGGCCACGATCGGGCTCGCATTCTTCCTCGAAGGGCTGGCGCAGCTGATCTGGGGCACAGAGGTGCGGCCGCTCGACATCGGCATCAAGAACGAACCCGTGCAGTGGGCCATGGATCGCTTCAACATGCTCATCATCAAAACCGACGTCGCCGCGGCGCTCGTGGCTGGACTGCTTGTGAGTGTGCTCGCCGTCTTCTTCAACCGCACGCGCATCGGTCGTGCATTGCGTGCGGTTGCCGACGATCACCAGGCCGCATTGGCTGTCGGCATACCCCTCAAGCAGATCTGGGCGATCGTGTGGTCGGTCGCCGGGTTCGTGGCCCTCGTGGCCGGATTGATGTGGGGTGCGCGCAGCGGCGTGCAGTTCGCGCTGACGTTTACCGCGCTCAAGGCATTGCCGGTGCTGATTCTCGGCGGCTTCGAATCCATCGCTGGCGCGATCGTCGGTGGACTCATCATCGGAGCGGCGGAAAAGCTGGCCGAGGTGTATCTCGGTCCGAAAGTGGGCGGCGGTATCGAAGGCTGGTTCGCCTACGTGCTGGCTCTGGTGTTCCTGCTGATTCGGCCCGAGGGGTTGTTCGGCGAGAAGCGGATCGACCGGGTTTGACCTTCCTGATCACCGATTAGCGATCGCCGTGTTATACAGAGAAGCCGGCCAGTTCAAGACCTCTTACGCTGCGGATCAGCAGCTGTTCCCGATCTTGCAGGACCGGGTGGCGGTGCTGGCGTTTCTGCTCATCGCGTTTGTAGTCGTACCTTTGATCGCAACCGACTATTGGTATTCCGCGATCCTGATTCCGCTGCTGGTCTTCTCGCTCGCAACCATCGGACTGAACATTCTGACCGGCTATGCCGGCCAGCTGTCTCTGGGTTCCGCTGCTTTCATGGCCGTCGGTGCAGTCGCGGCTTACAACTTCCAGCTGCGCGTGCCCGGCATGCCGGTGCTGGTCAGCTTCGTTCTCGGCGGATTCATGGCGGCACTCGTCGGCATGATCTTCGGGCTGCCGAGCCTGCGCATCAAAGGCTTCTATCTCGCCGTCGCGACGCTGGCCGCGCAGTTCTTCATCCCATGGCTGCTGGTGAAGGTCAGCTGGTTCTCCAATGACAGCGCCTCAGGCGTAATCGCAGCGCAGCCCATCAATATCCTGGGCTACGCCTTCGACACGCCCGCAAGCAAGTACCTGCTGGTGCTGGCCATCGTCGCCCTGCTGGCGCTGGCGGCCAAGAACATGGTGCGCGGCCGCATCGGCCGCGCCTGGATGGCGGTGCGCGACATGGATGTGGCCGCGGAGGTCATCGGGATTCGGATGCTGCATACCAAGCTTACGGCGTTCGCGGTCAGCTCGTTCTATTGCGGCGTCGCGGGAGCGCTGTACGCTTTCGCCTATCTCGGCACCGTGCAGCCCGAGGATTTCAATCTCGACCTGTCATTCCGCATACTGTTCATGGTCATCATCGGCGGCGTCGGCAGCATCCTGGGCTCGTTCCTCGGCGCGGCCTTCATTACACTGCTGCCGATCTTCCTGGACGTGCTGTTGACGGATATCGCCCGCGGGTTCAATCTCAGCCTCATGCCCGGAACCATCTCGATGGCGCAGCTCGTGGTATTCGGCGCACTGATCATCTTTTTCCTGATCGTCGAGCCGCACGGACTCGCGCGGCTCTGGCAGATCGCCAAGGAGAAGCTCAGGCTGTGGCCGTTCCCGCACTAGCCCGGCGCTGAGGACAAGATCAAGAGACAAAAACTGGAGGACATATGCAAGGATGGAAGCGAGGTTTGATCACACTGCTGGCGGCAGCGGCGAGCGCATACGTCGCCGTGCCGGCCATGGCGCAGGCACCTGGTACCCAGTTCATTGGCATCACGGGGTACCGCGTCGGCCCTTACGGCGCGAATGGCGCGGCGTTCTTCAGCGGCTTCATCGATTACCTGACGCTCGTCAACGAGCGTGACGGTGGCGTCAACGGCGTCAAGCTGTCGTGGGAAGAATGCGAGACGGAGTACAACAACACCAAAGGGGTCGAGTGCTACGAGCGGCTGAAGACCATGTCGCAGACCGGGCCGACCGCGATTCATCCGATGTCGACCGGTATCACCTATAGCCTGATCGACAAGGCGCCGGCAGACAAGATCCCGCTGATCACCTTCGGCTATGGGCGCACGGACGCAGTCGACGGGCGCGTCTTTCCCTGGCTGTTTCCGCTGGTGTCGAACTATTGGGACGCCGCGACCGGCATCGTCAAGTTCATCGCGGACAAGGAAGGCGGTCCGGAGAAGCTCAAGGGCAAGAAGATCGTGCTGCTCTATCACGACTCCGCTTATGGGAAGGAGCCGCATCCGGTGCTTGAAGCCGAGGCAGCCAAGCTAGGCTTCGAGCTCAACAAGATTCCGGTTCCGCATCCCGGCAACGAGCAGCAGTCGCAGTGGCTGCAGATCCGGCAATATCAGCCCGACTGGGTGATTCTGTGGGGCTGGGGGATCATGAACGCCACAGCGCTGACCACCGCCCAGAAGGTCGGCTTCCCACGCGAGAAGATGGTGGGCAACTGGTGGGCGGGATCGGAAGTCGACACCGAGGCCGCGGAAGGCGCGTCCAACGGCTATTACGCGGCGAGCCTCAACCTGGCCGGGAAAGACTTCCAAGTCGTGCAAGACGTGCAGAAGTATGTCATCGCGAAAGGCAAGAGCAAGACGCCGGAGAAATTGGTCGGCACCGTGCTGTGGAACCGCGGCATGGCGGCGGCGATGATGACAGTCGAGTCCGTACGCACCGCGCAAGGAAAGTTCGGCAAGAAACCCGTGACCGGCGAGCAGGTCCGCTGGGGCATCGAGAATCTTACTGTCGATACCAATCGACTCAAGCAGCTCGGCTTCGGCTCGATGATCCCGCCGATCAAAGTGTCCTGCACCGATCATAGCGGCAGCGGGCTGGTGCGCTTCCAGCAGTGGGACGGCAAGCAATGGAAGGCCGTATCCGAGTGGGTGAGCGGCGACCGCGCCATGGTTCGGAAGATGGTGGAGGACTCTGCCGCGAAGTATGCGAAGGAAAAGAACATCACGCCGGCGTGTCTCGCGGGCTGATGCCTTCGAGGGGCGAGGGATGAGGGACGAGGGGCGAGGGAAAAGCACGCTAGCGATGCAGCAGCCTGCGAAGGTACGTTTTCCTCAAACCTTGGTCCTAAACCGACTCCATTACCGAGAGCATTCCCTCGTCCCTCGTCCCTAGCCCCGCGTCCCTCGCATGCTCACCGTCAACAACATCGAGGTCATCTACGACCACGTCATCCTCGTCCTCAAGGGCGTCTCGCTCGAGGTTGAGGAAGGGAGCCTCGTCGCCCTGTTGGGCGCCAACGGCGCAGGCAAGACCACAACTCTCAAAGCGATCTCGAATCTGCTGAGCTCGGAGCGCGGCGATGTGACCAAAGGATCGATCGAGTTTCGCGGCGAACGGGTGGACAAGCTGAACCCGTCGGAGCTCGTGCGCCGGGGCGTCGTGCAGGTGATGGAGGGGCGCCATTGCTTTCAGCATCTGACCGTCGAGGAGAATCTGCTGACGGGTGCGTTCACGCGCAGTGGCGGACGCGCCGAGATTCGCCGTGACCTCGATCGCGTGTATGCGTACTTTCCGCGGCTCCAGCAACGCCGCAAGAGCCAGGCCGGTTACACCTCGGGCGGCGAGCAGCAGATGACCGCTATCGGTCGTGCGCTGATGGCGCGTCCAACCATGATCCTGCTGGACGAGCCGTCGATGGGGCTGGCGCCACAAGTCGTGGAGGAGATCTTCGAGATCGTCCACGGCTTGAACGAGAAGGAGCGCGTGAGCTTTCTGCTCGCGGAGCAGAACACCTCGGTTGCGTTGCGCTATGCCCATTACGGCTACATCCTCGAGAACGGCCGCGTGGTGATGGATGGCCCCGCCGCCGACCTCGGCAGCAACGAGGACGTGAAGGAGTTCTACCTGGGCCTGTCCGCCGGCGGGCGCAAGAGCTTTCGCGACGCGAAGCACTATCGGCGGCGGAAGCGGTGGCTGGCCTAACCCGGTTGAAACGCAGAGATTGTTCACAAGACCCCCTCGAGGGAGTACGCAGAGAGAGCGGAGAACTGCAATCAGAATCTTGAACCGCCAAGACGTCAAGGAGCGCCAAGGAAGCGTAACTCAACGTCTTCCCCTTCAAGCTGTCAGTTTGATCTTATGTTTTTCTTGGCGCTCTTGGCTTCTTGGCGGTTCGCAATTGCATTGGATCTTCTCCGTGCCCTCCGTCTCGCCGTGGTCAACTCGCTTTAGATGAAAAAATACCTAGACGATCTCGAAACCCGCGACCCGCAGCTGCGCGAGCGCAAGCTGTTCGAGGCGCTGCAGGACCAGATCGCCAACGCCAGAAAGCACGCGCCCTACTTCGGCAAGCTGCTGCATCACGTGCACCCACATGAGGTCGTGGATCGCGCTGCGCTGGCCAAGCTGCCGGTAACTCGCAAGTCGGACCTGATGGATTTACAGAAAGCCGATCTGCCGTTCGCGGGCATGACTGCGACGCCCGTCGCACAGCTCGGGCGCGTCTTTGCGTCTCCGGGCCCGATCTACGACCCACAAGGAGACAAGACGGATTTCTGGGGCATGGCGCGCGCGCTCTATGCCGCAGGCTTTCGCGAAGGCGAGCTGGTCCACAATACGTTCTCGTATCACTTCACGCCGGCCGGCTTCATGATGGATCTCGCGGCGCAGGCCATCGGCTGCCCGGTATTTCCCGCCGGGGTCGGTCAGACGGAGCTGCAAGTCACGACGATCGCCGACCTGAAGCCGACCTGCTACACGGGGACGCCATCGTTCCTGAAGATCATTCTCGAGAAGGCCGATGAAATGGGCCGCGACGTGAGCAGCCTCAGAAAAGCCTCGGTGGGCGGAGAAGCTTTCTTGCCGAGCGTGCGCGAGCTGCTCGCGAGTCGCGGCATTCAGGGCTATCAATCCTATGGCACGGCGGATCTCGGTTTGATCGCGTACGAGACAGAAGGTCGCGAGGGACTCGTCGTGGACGAAGGCGTGATCGTGGAGATCGTCCGCACCGGCACCGGCGACCCGGTGCGCGAGGGAGAAGTCGGTGAGGTCGTCGTGACGACCCTCACGCCGGAGTATCCGCTGATCCGCTTCGCGACCGGCGACCTGTCCGCGGTGCTGCCTGGAATCAGCCCGTGTGGCCGTACCAACATGCGCATCAAGGGATGGATGGGCCGCGCCGACCAGACCACCAAGGTGAAGGGTATGTTCGTGCATCCCTCGCAAGTGAACGAGGTCGTCAAGCGGCATCCACAGATCGTCCGAGCGAGGCTCACGGTCACGCACGACGCCGACAAGAACGACGAGATGACTTTGCAAGTCGAAGTGGACGACGGCGCACCTGAGGATCTGGCGGTGCATATTGCCGACACGCTGCGCGAGATCTCCAAGCTGCGCGGCAATGTCGCGTTCAAGCTGCCCGGCACACTGCCGAACGACGGCAAGGTGATCGAGGATCTGCGCAAGTACGATTGAAGAACGTGAAGGGGGAAGGGTAAAGACCTACTGCAACAGCACGTCAGCAACGCGAATTCCTTCCCCCTTCCCTGTATTCGGAGGCACCGACGTGAGTAAACCCCCCAGTCTCTATCCGGTCCCGAACCTCGACGACCTGCCGCAGGACATTCGCGACAAGATGCTGCAGGTCCAGGAGAAGGCCGGCTTCATTCCGAACGTCTTTCTCACGCTGGCGCATCGGCCCGACGAGTTTCGCGCGTTTTTCGCGTACCACGACGCTTTGATGTTGCGCGAGGCATCGGCGCTCACGAAGGCCGAGCGCGAGATGATCGTCGTCGCGACCTCTGGCGTGAATCATTGCCAGTATTGCGTGGTTGCCCACGGTGCGATTCTGCGCATCTACGCAAAGAATCCACTGATCGCGGACCAAGTCGCGATCGATCATCGCAAGGCCGATATCACTCCGCGCCAGAAGGCGATGCTCGACTTCGCCGTGAAGCTCGCGCGCACACCCGAGGCAGTCGCCGAACCGGACCGTGCGGCGTTGCGCGCACACGGCTTCAGCGAAGAGGACATCTGGGACATCGGCGCGATCACGGCCTTCTTCGCGTTATCCAACCGCATGGCGCATCTGATCGAGATGCGCGCGAACGACGAGTTCTATCTGCTCGGCCGCGTGGCGCCGCCCCCGAAGAAGTAGCTGCGGCGCAGCACCAACGGCAAAGGCTAAGCCGCGGGCGTTCGCTGGTATACTTTTCGGCTCGCGCCCGCGTCACGAACGCACGGTGCGAAACGTCACGATGCAAAGACGTCATGGCGGCGATGCGTACGGCGCATCCGCCGAACCGAAGGACCCTAGAGGCTCAAACCTTACCAAGGGCTGAACTATGGACATGTCTCCTACTCCAGATACCGATCCACAAGAAACCCAGGAGTGGCTCGATGCGCTGGAGGGTGTGCTCGAGTACGAGGGCGCGCACCGCGCCCACTACCTGCTCGAAAAGCTGATCGACAAGTCGCGGCGCTCCGGCGCTTATCTGCCTTACAGCGCCAACACGGCCTATATCAACACCATTCCGCCGGGCCAGGAGGAACGCTCGCCCGGCAATCACGAGCTCGAGCATCGCATCCGATCGTACGTGCGCTGGAACGCGATGGCGATGGTG